>JAESFL010000278.1_pt1 | contig 43242 bp, 46 predicted proteins | sample 9269401 | NCBI WGS metagenome assembly JAESFL01 (sample SAMN14506025, study PRJNA617098) | algae metagenome | isolation source: Gloeocapsa sp. UFS-A4-WI-NPMV-4B04 and co-occurring heterotrophs from desert... | place: USA: Utah | collected 2006-10-01 | reverse complement strand
CGCCAAGGCCGACCGGATCGTGCTGCCGGGCGTCGGCGCCTTCGCCGATTGCCGCCGCGGCCTCGATTCCGTGCCCGGCATGGTGGAGGTGCTGCAGCGCCGCGTCCATGAGGACAAGCGCCCCTTCTTCGGCATCTGCGTCGGCATGCAGCTCATGGCCACACGAGGTCTTGAACACACGACCAGCTATGGCCTCGACTGGATCAAGGGCGACGTGAAAGCCATCAAGCCGAGCGACGCGGGCCTGAAGATCCCGCATATGGGCTGGAACACGCTTGAGCTGGCAAAGCCCCATCCGCTGCTCGACGGGATTCCCACCGGACCCGACGGGCTGCACGCCTATTTCGTGCATTCCTACGCGCTCAACGCCAACGATCCGGCCGACATCGTCGCCACCACCGATTACGGCGGGCCGGTGACCGCCATCGTCGGGCGCGACAACCTGGTCGGCGCGCAGTTCCATCCCGAAAAGAGCCAGGCGCTCGGCCTCAGGCTCATCGCCAATTTCTTAAGGTGGCGCCCGTGATCCTCTATCCTGCCATCGATCTCAAAGAGGGACTCTGCGTCCGCCTGATCCAGGGCGACATGGACCAGGCGACCGTCTTCAACGACGATCCCGCCGATCAGGCCGCCACCTTCGAGCAGCAAGGCTTCGATTGGCTGCACGTGGTCGATCTCGACGGGGCCTTTGCCGGCAAGCCGATGAATGCTTCGGCGGTTGAGAACATCCTCAAGCGTATAAAAATTCCGGTGCAGCTCGGCGGCGGCATCCGCGACATGAAGACCGTCGAGGGCTGGCTCTCGAAGGGCGTGTCGCGCGTAATCATCGGCACGGCGGCCGTGCGCGATCCCGACTTCGTGCGCGAGGCCGCCCGTCTTCATCCGGGCAAGATCGCGGTGGGCATTGATGCCAAGGACGGGCTCGTGGCTGTGGAGGGCTGGGCCCAGACCTCGACCCTATCGGCGGAAGAGCTCGGCCGCCGGTTCGAGGATGCAGGCGTTGCCGCCATCATCTACACGGACATCGCCCGCGACGGCATTCTCAAAGGTCTCAACTTCCCGATGACCTTAGGCCTCGCCCGCGCGGTCTCGATCCCGGTGATCGCCTCGGGCGGCCTTGCCTCCATGGCCGATATCGAGCGCCTCACGCAACCCGACTGCGCCGTGCTCGACGGCGCCATCTCCGGCCGCGCGCTGTATGACGGGCGCATCGATCCGGTCGAAGCGCTGACGCTGCTGCGCTCCGTGCGCAAGGAAAATGCCTGATGCTGAAAGTGCGTCTCATTCCCTGCCTGGACGTGAAGGACGGGCGCGTCGTGAAGGGCGTGCAGTTCGTCGATCTCGTCGATGCGGGCGATCCGGTCGAAGCCGCCAAGGCCTATGACGCTGCTGGTGCCGACGAGCTCTGCTTCCTCGACATCACCGCGAGCCACGAGGCGAGGGGGATCCTGCTCGATGTGGTGCGGCGCACGGCGGAGGCCTGCTTCATGCCGCTCACCGTCGGCGGCGGCGTGCGCACCGTCGAGGACATCCGCAACCTGCTGCTCGCCGGCGCCGACAAGGTGTCGATCAACACGGCTGCCGTGAAGAATCCGGATTTCGTGCGCGAGGCTTCGGAGAAGTTCGGCAACCAGTGCATCGTCGTGGCCATCGACGCCAAGCGGGTGTCGGGGGAGGGCGAGCCCGCGGCTTGGGAGATCTTCACCCATGGCGGCCGCACCGCCACCGGAATCGACGCCATCGCCTTCGCCAAACAGGTGGCGGCGCTCGGGGCAGGGGAGCTGCTCGTCACCTCCATGGACCGGGACGGCACCAAGGGCGGCTATGACCTCGCGCTCGTGCGCGCCATTGCGGATGCGGTGTCCGTACCGGTCATCGCGTCCGGCGGCGTCGGCAATCTCGATCACCTGGTCGACGGCGTCGAGAAGGGCCATGCCAGCGCGGTGCTCGCGGCCTCGATCTTCCACTTCGGAACGCATACGATCTCGGAAGCCAAGGGCTACATGGCCAAGGCAGGCTTGAAGATGCGTCTCGACGAGCCGGCGCAGGGTGCAGCCGTCCGCACGGCCGACATGGCCCTGTCGTAGGTGATTGAGCGATGACGATTTCCGGCGATGAGGACCTGATCAGGCTTCAAGAAATTGGCAGGATCGTCGCCAATGCGCTCGAGGCCATGACGGCGGCCCTGGAGCCGGGCATGACCACGGCGGAGCTCGACGCGATCGGGCGCCGCTACCTCGAGAACGCCGGCGCCCGGTCCGGCCCCGAGCTCGTCTACGATTTTCCCGGCGCCACCTGCATCAGCGTGAACGAGGAGATCGCCCACGGCATTCCGGGCGCCCGGCGGATCGAAGCGGGGGATCTCGTCAACATCGACATCTCGGCGGAAAAGAACGGTGTGTTTGCCGATACCGGCGCCTCCTTCGCTGTTCCTCCCGTGACCAACGCAGTCAAGCGCCTGTGCCGGGACGGCCGCCGCGCCATGTGGGTGGGCCTGCGCCAAGTCGGCGCCAACAAGCCTCTGGCCGGCATCGGCGAGGCCATCGGCAGCTTCGCGCAGAAGAACGGCTATACCCTGGTGCGGAATCTTGCGAGCCATGGCATCGGCCATTCCCTGCACGAGGAACCGAAGGAAATTTCCACCTGGCCGGACCGCTCGGAACGCCGGATCATGAACGAGGGCCTGGTCTTCACCGTGGAGCCCTTCCTGTCCCTGGGGGCGGAATGGGCCGAGGACGGCGACGATCCCTGGACCCTGTTCAGCGAACCCCGCGCGCTGACCGTCCAGTACGAACACACCGTCGTTGCCACCCGCAACGGCCCCCTTGTCGTGACCTTGCCCGGATGATGCGGCGATGACCTCCTTCACCCTCGACGACCTCGCCCGCATCGTGGCCGAACGCGCCGCAGCGCCGGAAACCGAGTCATACACGGCCAAGCTCATCGGCGGCGGCCCGGCCAAGGCGGCCAAGAAGCTCGGCGAGGAGGCGGTGGAAGCCGCCATCGCGGCCGTCCAGGGGGACCGGCAGAATCTCACCGCGGAGGCGGCCGACGTGCTGTATCATCTTTTGGTCGTGTTGCAGGGCGCTGATATTCCTCTAAGTGACGTCATGGCCGAACTGGAGCGCCGCACGGCGCAGTCGGGGCTTGCGGAGAAGGCCGCGCGCAAGCCCTAAAACGAGAGGTGGTTCGCATGGACCAGCCCAACGTGATCTCCGCCGTTGAGAGCGATGACGGGCTGTCGCCCTACCGTGTCTTCTCTCGCGACGAATGGGCGAAGCTGCGTGCCGATGCGCCGATGACGCTCACCGCCGAGGAGGTGATGCAGCTGCAATCCCTCAACGATCCTATCTCGATCGACGAGGTCGCGGCGATCTACCTGCCCCTGTCGCGCCTGCTCTCCCTCTACGTTGCGGCCACGCAAGGCCTGTTCAAGGCGACCCAGCGCTTCCTGTTGGCCGAGAAGGACGCCAAGGTTCCCTACATCATCGGCGTGGCGGGCTCGGTGGCGGTGGGCAAGTCCACCACGGCCCGCGTGCTGAAGGCGCTTCTGGCCCGCTGGCCCAACACCCCGAAGGTGGATCTCGTCACCACGGACGGCTTTCTCCTGCCCAACGCCGAGCTCACGCGGCTCGGGCTGATGGAGCGGAAAGGCTTTCCGGAGAGCTACGATACCGGCAAGCTCCTGCACTTCCTTGCCGACATCAAGGCCGGCAAGCGCAACGTGAAGGCCCCACTCTATTCCCACCTCGTCTACGACGTGGTGCCTGGCGAAGTGACCACGGTGGATCGGCCGGATATCCTCATCGTCGAGGGGCTCAACGTGCTCCAGCCGGCGCGCATGCCCAAGGACGGCACGGCCATTCCGTTCGTGTCCGATTTCTTCGACTTCTCGGTCTATATCGATGCCGACGAGGCAGACCTGCACCGCTGGTACGTGAACCGCTTCCTGCGCCTGCGCCACACGGCCTTTCGCGATCCGCTCTCGTACTTCCGCCGCTATGCGGAGCTTCCCGAGGCGGAGGCGATCAGCATTGCCGAGGGCCTGTGGAACCGCATCAACCTGCTGAACCTGCAGGAGAACATAATCCCGACCCGCCAGCGCGCGAGCCTGATCCTCAAGAAGGGCGCGAGCCACCGGATCGAGACGGTGGCGCTTCGGCGGCTGTGACTCCCGACGTGAAGCGTTTCGCCAAAGGGCTTGTCCTCCTCAACATCCTGGGGCTGGTTGTCACGGCTCTGGCTGTCTGGCTCCTCGACCGGCGCTCTGCCGTCGAGATATTCGATATCGCCACCTATGTGGGATTGGGCATGGGCGCTCTTGGAGCCTTGATGTTCTTTGGCTCGACGACCGGTTCGAGCGCGTCCACGGCGATAGCCGCCAGCACGGTGGATCAGCCGAGCCGGATGACGGATGCGCTGTGGGGAGACCGGACCTCAGGGATATCGACGGGAGCCCTGTTCGTCCTCGGCGGCATCACCTGGTTCGGGATCGCATGGCCGCTGAGCAGGCTGCTTGGCACAGGCGCCTGAAGCCAACCATTTCCTAATCTTGAGCGTTGTTCCTCCGGACGAGTGGAGGATGCATGGCCACGCAGCCCGTCGACGAAAAACTCAAGCGCAGCGCGGAGCATGCGCAGGAAGCGGCCGAGCAGACGCAAGAAGCCGCAGAGAGCACACAGGAAGCGGCCGAACACACACAGGCTGCTGCCAAGACCACCGCGACTGCCACCGTTCAGCTGAAGGACAGCGCCGACAGGCGCACGGAATTGGCCGCCAACCGCACGGTCTTTGCCGCCGAGCGTACCTATGCAGCCTGGGTGCGCACCGGTCTCGCCGGGCTTGCCTCCGGGGTCGGCGCGCAGAAGCTGCTTGCGGGCGTGGTGCCGAATTGGATGATCGTCTCCACCGGCTCGGTGCTGATCCTGTTCAGCGCCTTCTGCTTCGCGGCCGCCGTCTGGCGTCAGATCTTCACGGGTTCCCAGCCGCCGCACCCGGACGTACAGCGCCTTCCGCCGTTTCTGCTCGTGCTGTTCAACGGCTTCCTCGCGCTCGTCTCGCTCGCGGCCCTGTTCGGGCTCTGGTTCGGGCAGACGGGCGGAGGTTAGTTTAAAACACTCGTCATGGCCGCACGTGTTGCGGCCATCCACGTCTTTAACACGGGTGCGGAATAGGACGTGGATCCCCGGGACGAGCCCCGAATGACGGGGAGGGAAGGCGTCTAGCGTAGCAATCCCTGCTGCTCAGCCAGCTCCTTGAGGCTGGTCTGCGGGCGGGCGCCGAGGTGGCTGATGATCTCGGCGGCGGCCAGCCCACCGAGGCGGGCGCAGTCGGTGAGATCCAGGTTCTTCACGAGGCCAGCGAGGAAGCCGGAGGCGAAGAGGTCGCCGGCGCCGGTGGTGTCGACCACGCGCTCCACGGGGAAGGCCGGCACGGCCTTCGTTTCGCCGCGGCTCACGATCAGCGCGCCGTCGGCCGAACGGGTGATGGCGCCGAGCACGTTCTCCTCACGGAGCGCCGCGAGCGCGGTGTCCGCATCCGACGTGCCGTAGAGGCTCTGCAGCTCGTGGATGTTGGCGAACAGGATGTCGAGGCTGCCGTCCCGCATGAGGCCGAGGAACTCGTCGCGGTAGCGATCGACGCAGAAGGCGTCGGAGAGGGTCAGCGCCACCTTGTTGCCGGCCTCATGGGCGATCTTCACCGCCTTGCGGAAGGCTTCCTTGGCGGCCGGCGGATCCCACAGATAGCCCTCGAGATAGACGATGCTGGACGCGCGCACCGTGTCCGGGTTGACGTCGTCGGGGGTGAGGTTCTGGCAGGCGCCGAGATAGGTGTTCATGGTGCGCTCGCCGTCCGGCGTCACCAGGATGAAGCTGCGGGCGGTGGCCGGGCCGTCCTCGGCCAGGGCGACATCATAGTGGACGTCGATGGCCTTGAGGTCGTGGGCAAAGAGCTTGCCCGTCTCGTCGTTCTTCACCTTGCCGATGAAGCCCGCCTTCACGCCGAACGAGGCCACGCCCGCGGCCGTGTTGGCGCCGGAGCCGCCCGACACGATGATGGCCGGACCCATGTCGCCGTAGAGTTCTTCCGCCCGGGCCTCGTCGATGAGCTGCATGGCGCCCTTGTGGACCTTCTTCTGCAGCAGGAAGGCCTCGTCCGTATGGGCGAGCACGTCAACGATGGCGTTGCCGAGGGTGAGAACGTCGATGCGGGTCTGGGACATAGGCCACCGGGTTTGGGACAAGACGGGGCGCTTTCGCATCCGGGGCAGGGGAGGTCAAGCTCCTACCGAAGTGAGACCGGGGCCTGGGCATCGGCGGGAACTCCACAGGATGCCTTGCGCTCCCTCTCCTGTGCATGGTCGAGCACAGCAATCATCTGATCGAGTTCGTCCGTGGTCAGACCGCGGATCTCCCGTGCGAGGCGGTTGGCCAGCAGCGTGGCCTTGGAATCGGTATTGGCCGTGTCGATCTTCACTCGGGGATCGGACAGGTCGGCAAGCCGCGTGAGCTCGTCGGCCTCATCCCAGATGATGTGAAAGTACTGCAGCACGCCCTGGATCAGCGTCCAGGTCGGCTTGCCGCGCTCGCCGCGTTCCAGGGCAGACAGATAGGCGCTCGAGACGCCGAGATGGGCCGCCATGTCCTTCAACATGCGCCCGCGCTCCTGGCGCAGCTGCCGCACCCGTTCGCCGAAGGGAGTCATCGTCTTATCCCCCACTCCGCCGGCGGCGGAGCCTGACATAGAGTGCACCGGATCCGCCGTGCTGGGGAGAGGCCTCCTCGAAGCCGATCACCAGGTGGCGCAGGTCGGGCAGGCGCAGCCAGTGCGGCACCATGCGCCTGAGAACCCCACGCTCCTCGAACAGCCCGTTGCTCACCGCTGCACCCCCTTTGCCGGTGATCACGAGGACGAGGGCATGGCCGGAGCCCTGCGCGCGATGCAGGAAGCTCAGCAGGGCGAAATGCGCCTCCTCCTGGTGCATCCCGTGCAGATCGATGACGCTGTCCACGTCCTTGCGGCCCCGGCGCAGGGCCTGGAGCGTCTTGCGCTCCACGGGCGCCATCGGCGGCAGGGCGGGTTTCGCGGGCGGGAGCGGGTGCAGAGCCGGCGGTAGATTCGCCGCCGCCGGGGCAGGGGCCGTGGTGGGCTTGTTCTCGGGCTCCGGCTCGGGCGGCAGGGCCTTGCCCTGCATGGGCTTCACGTGCCGAGCCACATGGGACCAGAGCCGCTTCTCCTCGGGACTGAGCTGGCGGGTGCGGCTTTTGCGGGTCATGAACGGGGTTTGGGCTGCAGGACCACGAAGCGCACGGGATGGCGCAGGAGCCCGGCGCGACGGCCTGCCTCCTCGCCGCTGCCGAAGAAGAAGTCGCCCCTGGCCGGTCCGACGATGGCCGAGCCCGTATCCTGCGCGATCATGAGCCGCCGAAGCGGCTCCGCCTTGTCGAGAGCCAGGGGCAACTGCCCGTCGAGCCAGACCGGCAGGCCATAGGCCCAAAGCGACCGGTCGACGGCGAGGCTGCGGCCGGGCACGAGCGGATGGCCTGCCCCGCCGACGGGGCCGTCCTCCAGCGCCAGCTCCTTGGCCTCGCGGAAGAAGATGTAGGATTGGTTCTGCCGCATCAGGGCCTTGGCCGGTTCGGGATGGTCCTTCAACCAGCCCATGAGCTTTGCAAGCGTCATGGATTCCAGGTCCATCGTGCCCTGCTGCACCAGCACCCGGCCGATGGACGTGTAGGGCCGCCCGTTGCGCCCGGCATAGGCCACTCGCATCACGGAGCCGTCGCTAAGGCGGATGCGGGCCGAGCCCTGCACATGGATGATGAAGGCCTCGCCGGGCTCGCGCAGATAGACGATGGGCCGGGCCAGATCGCCCAAAGCCCCGTCCTCAATGGCGGCGCGGTCCGGGTAGGGCTCGTAGCCGTGTGCATTGCGCCGTGCCGCCTGGAGGCCCTTCTCGATCCCCGGCAGGGTCTCGCCCTGTGGGGTGCTGACGAGGTCCTGGGGACGGTCGAGGAGGGGAATCCGGTAGGTGGAATCCGGCGTGCGCGAGCCCTGGAACTCCGGCTCGTAATAGCCGGTGAGAAAACCCTGGCCGGTATGGGGAGCGACCGCATGGGGCTGGAAATAGGTCTCGAAGAAACGCTTCGCCTCGGCCTTACCGGCACCCGGCGTCTTGAGAGCCTCGCGGCACACCGCGAGAATATCCCCTTGAGGCGCCTGCGCCGGCCGCAGCTCGGCCGATGCGTCCTCGAGCGCCCGGCAGGAGCGCAGGAAGGCCCGGAAGGCGGCGGCGTGATCGTCCGCCTCCCAGCCGGCGAGATCCGAAAACGCGAGGGGCTCCAGGCGCGCCTGATCCTTCAGGGCCGATCCAGCTGCGGCATCGGACATGCTCAGGATCCAGGCAAGACAACAGGCGGCAAGGACCCGCCCGGCATCCCTCATTGCCCCGCTTCGGTCGCCACGAGCAGCCAGTTGGGGTCGCGGCTGCCCAGGGTGCGGGCGAAGGTCCACACGTCGGTGACGTCGGCCACGGTGTCGAGGCTGCCGTCCACCACGGCCCCGGAGGCGTCGCGGGTGGCGGTGATCAGCTTGGACAGGAAGCGCACCACGACCTGGGCATTCTTGCCCTGGAGCTCGGCCCCGGCCATCTCGGCCTTGTCGATGGACACGAAGGTGGTTTCCACCGTCTCGCCCCGGCGCTCGCGCTCGGTGATCGCCCGCTCGAAGCCCTCGTAGACGTCCTTGGAGAGAAGATCCTTCAAGGTGGCGCGGTCGCCCTGGGCGAAGGCCGTGACGATCATCTCGTAGGCGGACTTGGCCCCCTCGAGGAATTCCGCGGCGTCAAAATTCGGCTCGAGGCGGACGATGCCGTCCAGCGCCTGGGCGGTGGGCGTGCCGGGCTCGGCGATGCCCTTCCAGCGCTCAGCCGCGGGAACCTCGGCGGCGGGACGGGGGCCGTTGGCTCCCGGAAGGCGCACCACATTGTGATCGGGCTCGGCCGGCGCATTGCCCGGACGCAGGGGCGCATCCCGGCGCGACATCGGATCGAAGGGTGGCTGTTCGCTCCCTGTCTTCTGCCCCAGGACGGAGCGGAGGCGCCAGATCACGAACACGGCGAGAACAATAAAAATGAGGGTCGTGATGTCGAAGGAATCCTGCATCGTCGATCCGTTGTGAGCCTGCCCGCGCCCGGTTGCTGCCGGGCGTTGTGTCGAGGAGGCGAAGGTGTCATCCTTCGCATATGGGGTCACGAGGTCGTAACATCCACCTCCGCCCCCGACAAGCGAATGAGTTGGCTCAAAATCTTGCTTCCCTCACGAGAAGCATGGTAGCGCGAAGATCCATGGCCCGCCGCCGCAGACGCCTCGCCCGACGAGGGGTTCCGCCCGGGCTCGACGAGACACCCCTAGGGAGCATGAAACCATGGCCGAGAATGCGGCAAACAACGCAGCGCCTTCGCTGAACGCCCTTGCGCAATACTGCAAGGATTTCTCCTTCGAGAACCCCAACGCCCCCCGCTCCCTGCAGCAGCAGGCGGAAGGCCCGCAGATCAACCTGCAGGTCAACGTGAACGCCAAGCAGCTCGCCGAGGCGGATTTCGAGATCGACCTCACCCTTGAGGGCGATGCCAAGATCGGCGGCAAGGACGTGCTGTTCGCCTTCGAGCTCACCTATTCGGGCGTGTTCCGCATCCAGAACATCCCGCAGGAGCAGCTGCACCCGGTGGTGATGATCGAGTGCCCGCGCCTGCTGTTCCCCTTCGCCCGCCAGATGGTGGCCGATGCGGTGCGCAACGGCGGCTTCCCGCCCCTCTACATCGACCCGATCGACTTCGTGGCCCTCTACCGCCAGCGCGCCGCCGAGGTGCAGGGGCAGCAGGGCGACGGCGGCCAGACGCTGTCGTAAGCGTTCGGACGAGTGTCGGATTTTTCAGATCGGGCGAGGCGAAAGCTTCGCCCGATTTCTTTTGGGGATCGGCGCAGACCAGCTTATCGCTCGGCCGTTAAGTCATACATTGGCAAGACAATGGTCGACGAATCCCGCTCCTTCACTTCGCAGTTAAGCGACGGCTCGCGTTCATTCGAGGTTCTGGTCCTCGAAGCGGCGCAGCCATCCCGCATGGCCTTGTTTGCTGCCGGACGGGGTGGGAATCCGCAGCGTCATCTTCCGCTGCTGCATGCTCTTGCCCGGCAGGGCTGCACGGTCATAGCGCCGCATTTCGAGCCAATGCCGTCTCCTGTGCCGCGAGAGGATGAACTGCAGTCGCGGGCGCGCAACCTTGAATCGGCTGTCTGTTCATTCGCGCATAAGGGCCTTCCGATCGCTGGAATCGGCCATTCGATCGGCGCCACGATGTTGCTCGTGATGGCGGGAGGCCACGCTCAGACGCTTGCCGGACAAAGAGTGTCCGTGGCGTCAAAAGTAAAATTCGACCGCTTAGTGCTTTTCACCCCTCCCGCGGATTTCTTCAGGGCGTCGGGTGCCTTGGAGTCTGTAGAAGCGCCGACCCTCTTATGGGCTGGAGCAAAGGATACGATAACGCCTCCGGCGCAAGCGGCATTCCTGAAAGAGGCACTGGAACCGAAATCGCTGGTCGAGGTTCGCCTGGTGGAAGAGGCTGGCCACTTCACCTTCATGCACGACCTGCCACCCCACGTGGCGGACCCGCATCCTGACCGGGATGCGTTTCTGGCGTCTCTTACTGACGATGTCTGCCGCTTCGTGGTGAGCTGACGAGGAATCTGGTGCTCAAGAGGCTTCTGGTTTGGTCTCGCCGATGTACTCGCGCCAGATCGCGTTCGGCCCGATGGACTGGATGAAGGCCTCGTGGGCGGCGCGCTCGGCGTCTGTCAGCCGCGAGATCAGGATCCTTGGCTTGGCGTCGCGGGCGGCCCGTTCGGCCGCTGCGGCACTGCGACGGGAGGACGGCTGCAGCGACAGGTCGAAGCCCACCTGCCGGCCGCCGATCAGCTCGATATAGACCTCGGCCAGGATCTCGGCGTCGAGGAGCGCCCCGTGCTTGGTGCGCCGGGAATTGTCGATGCCGTAGCGGGCGCAGAGCGCATCGAGGTTGTTGGCCGCGCCCGGATGCTTGCGCCTGGCCATGCTGAGCGTGTCGACCGCGTCGGCCAGGTTGAACTGCGTGTGTCCGGTGCGGGCGAATTCCGCGTTGAGGAAGCCGATGTCGAAGGCCGCATTGTGGATCACGAGCCGGGCATCGGCGACGAAATCCGCGAACTCGTCCGCGATTGTCGCGAAGACCGGCTTGTCGGCCAGGAACTCGTCCGAGAGCCCGTGCACCGCGAAGGCGCCGGGCGAGACCGGGCATTCCGGGTTGATGTAGACGTGGTAGCTCTTGCCGGTCGGGATGTGGTTGAGCATCTCGACGCAGCCGATTTCGATCACCCGGTCGCCCTTGGCCGGGTTGGTGCCGGTGGTTTCGGTATCGAGAACGATTTCACGCAACATTACAAAAACTCTTCATCAAAAACGGTGCCGCCGACCGGGACGCCCGGCGAGGCAGGCGAGGATCGAGCGTACCTGCGCCTCGGCAGAGGCGAAGCCGCGGCTGGTGTCGACCAGGAAATGTGCCCGGACGCGTTTCTCCGCGTCCGGCATCTGCTTCGCCAGGATGGCAGAAAATTTCTCCGCCGTCATGCCGGGCCGGGCGAGCACGCGCTCGCGCTGAACCGAAGCCGGCGCCGTGACCACGAGAGCAGCGTCGCAGCCCTTGTCGCCTCCGGTCTCGAACAGCAGGGGAATGTCGAGCACGGCAATGGGCGCAAAAGCGGAAACGCGGGCGAGAAAACTCTCCTTCTCCTCCCGCACCAGCGGATGCACGATGGCTTCGAGCTGCTTCATGCGCTCAGGGCTGTTGAGGACAGCGGCGCCCAATTTGGCGCGGTCGACGGCGCCGTCCTGCACGGTGCCGGGAAACGCCTTCTCGATCAGCGGCGCGGCCCGGCCGCGATAGAGCCTGTGCACGGTGGCGTCAGAATCGTGGACCGGTACGCCCAGCTCGCGAAAAAGGTCGGCGGTGGCCGACTTGCCCATGCCGATGGAGCCGGTGAGGCCGAGCACGAAGGTCATCGGGCAGCCTCGATATCGGCGAGGATCAGCGCCCGCAGGTGCGGGGTGACCTCCGGCGTGACCCCGAACCAGCGCCGGAAGCCGGGAACCGCCTGGTGCAGCAGCATGCCGAGACCGTCGACGGTTCGCAGGTTCTGGGCGGCGGCGGCGGTCAGGAGGGGCGTCTCCAGAGGCACATAGACGATGTCCGCCACCGCGGCGTTGCGGGGGGCGCGGGAAAAGTCGATGGCCAGGGTTGGCTGGCCGGCCATGCCGAGCGAGGTGGTGTTGACGATGAGTTGGGCGTGCGGGATCACCCGCCCGAGCGCCTCCCAGGCAGAGGTCTCGATGGACACCGAACTGCCCGGCCTGAGATCGCGGGCCAGGTCTTCCGCCTTCGACAGGGTGCGGTTCGCCACGAAGATGCGCTTGAGGGGCCGGTCCTGAAGACCCGCCACCACGGCGCGCGCGGCACCGCCGGCACCAAGCACGAGGGCGGTGTCCACAGTCCGTTCCCATCCTGTCCCCAGACTGACATCGAGATTGCCGATGAATCCGGGAACGTCCGTGTTGTCGCCCCAGAGCACGCCGTCCTCGACCCAGAGGGTGTTGACGGCGCCGACGCGCTGCGCCCGCTCGGTCCTGCGGTCGACGCCGAGGAAGGCCGCCTCCTTGTGGGGGAGGGTGACGTTGCCGCCGGCGAAGCCGCGGGCGTGAAAGCCGCGCAGAAATTCCCCGAAATCCACAGGCGCCACATCGATGCGTTCATAGGAGCCGTCGAGGCCATAGGTCTTCAGCCAGTGGCCGTGGATCAGCGGCGAGCGGGAATGCTGGATCGGGTGGCCGACGACGAAGGCCTTCGCCATGAATTCTTGTCCTAAAGAGCCAGGCAGCCGAGACGGCGCAGGGCGGCGAGAAGCGGCAGAAGGGGGAGCCCCAGGATCGTCGCGTGATCCCCCTCGACCGCCTCGAAGAGATGGATGCCAAACCCTTCGAGCTGGTAAACGCCGACGCTTTTGAGCACGTCGGGCCCGGCGAGGTCGAGATAGAGATCGATGGCCTCGTCGGTCAGCGGCCTTAAGGCGAGATGGGCGGTTCCTGAGAAGCTCTCAACCACCTGCCCGCCGATGGCAAGGGCTCCGGCGGAATGAAGAGAGTGCCGCCGCCCGGCGAGGCGTTTCAGCTGCTCACGGGCTGCGTCGCGGTTCGTGGGCTTGTGAAACACCGCGCCATCGCAGGCGAGCACCTGGTCGGCCCCGAGCACCACCCGCTCAGGATGACGGCGGCTGACCGCCAGCGCCTTTTCCGCCGCAAGCCGCCCCGCCAGCGCCGGCGGATCGAGGCCCTCGTGCGCCGCGGCCTCTTCGACGGCCCTTTCGTCGATACCGGGATTTTGCGTCTCGACCGGGAGGCCGGCGCTCACGAGGAGGCCTAAACGGGTGGCGCTGGTGGAGGCCAGCAGAAGCTTGTCCGAGTGGGTCCAGAGCGCGGGCATGGCCTACCTCGCGCTCAGGCGCTGGCGGCGGTCGCGGTGGAGATCGATGATCGCGGCCGCCGTCTCCTCGATGGAGCGGCGGGTCACGTCGATCACCGGCCATCCGTTGCGCGCAAAGAGCCGCCGGGAGGCCGCCAGTTCCTCGGCCACCGCCTCGCGGTCCACATAGGAGGTGTCATCATCGGCGTTGAGGCTCAGGAGCCGGTTCTGCCGGATCTGCACGATTCGCTCAGGGGTTGCCACGAGGCCGACGATCAGCGCGGTCTTGGCCGTATCCAGGATGGCCGGCGGTGGCACCCCGGGCACGAGCGGAATATTGGCGGTCTTGAGGCCGCGATTGGCGAGATAGACCGAGGTCGGGGTCTTCGACGTGCGGCTCACCCCCACCAGGATCACGTCCGCCTCGTCGAGATCGTGCGGCAGGTGCCCGTCGTCGTGCATGAGCGTGAAGTTCATGGCGTCGATGCGCTTGAAATATTCCGCGTTCAGCATGTGCTGCGCGCCGGGCCGCGCGGTCGAATGGGTGCCGAGATAGGAGGAGAGCAGGGCGTGAACCGGCTCGAGTACGGAGAGGTGCGGCGAGCCGGTGGCGCGGCAGACCTCTTCCAGGCGGCTGGCCAGTTCCTGCTCGACCAGGGTGTAGAGCACGATCCCGGGCGCGGTCTCGATCTCGTGGATTACCCGTTCGAGCTGGGTGTTGGAGCGCACGAGCGGGTAGACGTGCTCGATGGCGGCCACGCCCTCGTATTGCGCCACCACGGCGCGGGCGACCGTGATGAGGGTTTCGCCCGTCGAGTCGGAGACGAGATGGAGATGAAAATAGCTGCGTCCCACGGCTCTAATTCTCCCAACAAGGAGTCGATCAGTGTGGATAAATCGGTTGGGTCGGGAGGTCCAGCAAAAGGCCCTGTGGGCTTCAGCCAAAACCATCAACAGCGCTCACGGATGTGTGAGTCTGTAATCGGCCTCTTGGGAGAATCCGGCACGAATCACCCGGACGTTTCCGATTCAGGTTTGGTTAACCTTCGTTAACAGGCTGTTAAGCTTTAAGATTCCGGAAAGGATTGTGGCGGGCCCGCCCCATCCATTAATGAACCCTTAAGAGCTTGGGCGGTGTGGACCGCCTGTGGACGGGGTTGCGGCTTCGTGATTCACGGCCCAAGAGAAACATCAGATTCAAAGATTCAAAGATTCTTCTTATTGAGAGAGGGCCTGTGAGCACACGTTCCACCAAGGCGATTTTGCGCGTGCTGAACGGCGAGCCGGTCTGGCCTCTGCCGATTTGGATCATGCGTCAGGCCGGGCGCTACCTGCCGGAATACCGGGAGACCCGGAAGCAGGCCGGCTCCTTTCTCGATCTCTGCTACAATCCAAGGCTCGCCGAGGAGGTGACGCTTCAGCCGATCCGCCGCTTCGGCTTCGATGCCTCGATCCTGTTCTCCGACATCCTGGTCATCCCCCATGCGCTCGGCCAGGACGTGCGCTTCGTCGAGAACGAGGGCCCCAAGCTCGACCCGATCACCGAGGCGAAGGATTTCTCCAGGCTTGCCGACGAGCTGCCGCTGGAGCGGCTCGACCCGGTCTTCGAGACCCTGGACCGCCTTCGCCAGTCTCTTCCGAAGGAGACGACGCTTCTCGGCTTCTGCGGCGCGCCCTGGACCGTGGCGAGCTACATGATCGCCGGCAAGGGCACCCCGGACCAGGCCCCGGCCCGGATCACCGCCTATCGCGACCCGGCCTTCATGGACGCGCTGATCGACCGGCTGGTGCGCGCCTCCACAGCCTATCTCATCCGCCAGATCGATGCGGGCGCCGAGGCCGTGCAGATCTTCGAGAGCTTCGGCTCCGCCCTGCCGCCCGCCCTGTTCGACCGGCTGTCGCTCAACCCGATCCGCCGCATGGTGGAGGGCTTGAAGCAGGCGCGGCCCGGCGCAAAGGTGATCGTTTTCGTGCGTGGCGGCGGGGCCAATCTCCACCGCTTCGCCTCCGCCGGGATCGGTGACGGTCTGGCGCTCGACTGGACGCTCGATCCGGCCGTTGTGCTCCCGAGCCTGCCGAACACGCTCGCCACGCAGGGCAACCTCGATCCGCTCGCGCTCATCGCCGGCGGAGAGCCGCTTGAAAAGGGCATCGACCACATCCTCGGTGCCGTGCACGGACGCCCGCATATCTTCAATCTCGGTCACGGCATCCTGCCGGAGACGCCGGTCGAGCACGTGGCGCAGATGATCGCCCGCGTGCGGGGGGCTTGAACGATATGCTGTATCTGTGGCTCAAGGCGTTTCACGTGATCGCCGTCATCGCCTGGATGGCCGGCATGCTCTACCTGCCGCGCCTCTTCGTCTATCATTGCGACGCGCCCAAGGACTCGATCCAGTCCGAGACCTTCAAGATCATGGAGCGGCGCCTGCTCAAGGCGATCATCAACCCGGCCATGGCGGTCACCTGGGTGCTTGGGCTCTATCTCGTCTGGGATGGCGGCTGGTACACCTCCGGCTGGATGCATGCCAAGTTCGCCCTCGTGCTGATCATGTCCGGCCTGCACGGCGTCTATGTGCGCCGGCTCAAGGAATTCGCCACGGACAAGAACACGCGCCCGGCGAAATATTATCGCATCCTCAATGAGGTGCCGACGGTTCTGATGATCGGCATCGTGATCCTGGTGATCGTGAAGCCGTTCTAACGTCCACTCAGACCTTCAGCTCGCCCTCGTCCATGCCGTGCCAGTAGTGGATGCGGGTTGCGTGAACCTTGATCAGGACGAGGCCCGGAGTGTCGACACCATCCTTGAACCAGATTTCAAGATCCTTCGTCCAATGCTCCTCAAAAGCCGTCCTGTCGCGGATCAGCTCGGCGCGCCCTTCGACCGCGATGAAAATCGGGGGCTTCCCGAGGAGACCCTTGCTGCCCTGGAACGACAGGGAGACCTTCGGATCACGCTTGATGTCGTCGATGGTCCGCGTCTCCTCGTAGGAGAAGAAATACGAATCGCCCTCGTAGGCAACATCTCCGTTGTTGCTCATGGGACGTCCCGCGATCTCGCCTCCCTCCGTGCGGGTCGAGAGCATGGCGAAGTCGATGTCGCGCATCTTGTCGGATAGGTCGGCGAGGGTGAGCTGACTCACGGGGCTCTCCTTGATCGGCCACCGATAACCCCTCTTCGGAATGTTCCGTTCCGGGGAGAGGTGACGAAGGCTCTTGTGATTTCCGGAGAAAACGGCTAAATAAGAATTCTCCTTCCTCCAAGACAGGTGCGCTGCACGGGCCCTCAGGGCTCTTCAGTCACGGTTCGTGAACCCGGCGGCCCTGTCGAACGTTTTCCTTATTCTCCCCGCGTCTGCCCATCCTGCCCGCGATTCTTACCCCGAGAGTGTTCCCCGATGAGGGAAATCAAACTTCAAGACCTGAAATCCAAGACGCCCACCGAACTCATCGCCTTCGCCGAGGAACTCGAGGTCGAGAACGCGAGCACCATGCGCAAGCAGGAGCTCATGTTCGCCATCCTCAAGCAGCTGGCGGCGCGCGAGGTGGAGATCATCGGCGCTGGCGTCGTCGAGGTGCTGCAGGACGGCTTCGGCTTCCTGCGCTCGGCCGATTCGAACTACCTGCCTGGACCCGACGACATCTACGTCAGCCCAAGCCAAATCCGGAAGTTCGGCCTGCGCACCGGCGACACGGTGGACGGCCCTATCCGCGGTCCCAAGGAAGGCGAGCGCTATTTCGCGCTGCTGAAGGTCAACACGATCAATTTCGAGGATCCCGAGAAGATCCGGCACAAGGTGCATTTCGACAACCTGACGCCGCTCTTCCCGCACGAGCGCTTCAAGCTCGAGATCGACGATCCGACCCGGAAAGATTTCTCGCCGCGCATCATCGACATCGTGTCGCCCATCGGCAAAGGCCAGCGCGCCCTCATCGTGGCGCCGCCGCGCACGGGTAAGACCGTGCTGATGCAGAACGTGGCGCAGTCGATCACCACCAACCATCCCGAGTGCTACCTCATCGTGCTGCTCATCGACGAGCGCCCGGAGGAAGTCACCGACATGCAGCGCTCCGTGAAGGGCGAGGTCGTGGCCTCCACCTTCGACGAGCCGGCAACCCGCCACGTGCAGGTGGCCGAGATGGTGATCGAGAAAGCCAAGCGCCTTGTGGAGCACGGCCGCGACGTGGTCATCCTGCTCGACTCGATCACCCGCCTGGGCCGCGCCTACAACACGGTGGTGCCGTCCTCCGGCAAGGTGCTCACCGGCGGCGTGGACGCCAACGCCCTGCAGCGCCCGAAGCGCTTCTTCGGCGCGGCGCGCAACATCGAGGAGGGCGGTTCGCTCACCATCATCGCCACCGCGCTGATCGATACCGGCTCGCGCATGGACGAGGTGATCTTCGAAGAGTTCAAGGGCACCGGCAACTCGGAAATCATTCTCGACCGCAAGGTGTCCGACAAGCGCACTTTCCCGGCCATCGACATCACCCGCTCCGGCACCCGCAAGGAAGAACTCCTCGTGGCGACGGACACCCTCAAGAAGATGTACGTGCTCCGGCGCATCCTCAACCCGATGGGCACGGTGGACGCCATCGAGTTCCTGCTCGACAAGCTGCGCCAGACCAAGTCGAACCAGGAGTTCTTCGACTCCATGAACACTTAAAGCCGACGATCCGGCTTCGACTTCCAGCCCCATCCTCTCAGGCCGAGAGGGTGGGGTTTTTATTGGTGGTCAGAGCACTCCCATCAGCGCCAGCACGATCAGGGTCAGCACGGCGGAGATTAGAAGCGAGCCGGCACAGCCCAGGCGGTTGGAGAAGAAAAAGAACATCGGGGCTCCAGCAATGGCTTACATCCTGGCCTCGTCAGTCCTTGGCCGGCTGACGATGCCGCTCGCCAGCACAACGCCCGAGGTCGCCAGGATTATCCCGATCCAGGCTGCGGGATTTGGGATTTCATTCAAAACCGGAATGGCGAGCAGGGCTGCGAGCACGATGGACAGGGGCGACACGGCCGCCGCCCGCGAGGCGCCGAGGCGGTCGATGGCGATACCGTAGAGAACGATCCCGGCAACGCCCGCGACAAGGCCCTGAAGAACCGCCTGGAGGAGGACGGGTCCCGCCAGGCCACTGCCGAGCGCCCGGACCAGCGACGGCACCCCAAAGGGCAGGAGAATCAGGAAAGACCAGAGGGCGATCAAGGCCGCGGCCTGAAACGCTGACAGCCCAGAGCGACGATAGGCATGGGTGTAGATGCCCCACAGGCCTGCGCCGCCGAGCAGCAGGAGATGGCCGCGCCAGGCGCCGTTGCCGGCAAACAGCACGCCGTACCCGCCAATACCGGCAATGCCGATCAGGATCAGAGCAAACCCGAGGATCCGTACGCGCCCGAGTCGCTCCCCGAATGCCAGCCAGCCGATGAGGGCCACGAAGAGCGGCATGGTGCCCGGCAGGAGCGGGCCGATCTCCGCCGCCGGCGCAAACTGCATGCCGAGCGCCACGATCAGGAAGAACGGAGCGCCGGAGCCGAGAAGGCTGAGGCCTTTCAGCAGGCCCAGGCCTTTTGGGAAGACACCGATACGCCAAGCCACCGGCGCAAGCACCAGGGCCGGCACCCCGAAGCGCAGCAGGCCTACAGTGGCTGGCGGCAGGTCGTGCGTGACCGCATGGCGGGTGGCGACCGCCCAGAGGGCCCAGATCGTGACGGTGCCGAGCGCCGCCAGCCAGCCGAGGAGAGCGGACCAGGCAGCAGGCCTTGGTGAAGCACAGGCGAGATCGGACATGACGAGGCCTCCGTTGATGCTCGTGAGCATAGGCTTGCGAGGCTGAGCATGTCCTTGCGAATAGCAGATTGCCTGAGATCTATTCTTGGCAGAAGATTGCGTGTAAGCGGTCCTGTGGTGAGCCCATGCCCTATATCAACCTCGATGCTATCGATCTGAGGATCCTGAGTGCTTTGCAGGCTGATGGGCGGCTGACCAACCAGGAACTGGCCGATCAGGTCGGCCTCTCGCCCTCGCCCTGCCTGCGCCGGGTGCGGCGTCTCGAACGGGATGGCTTCATTCGAACCTATCGGGCGGTGCTCGACCGGGAGTCCGTGGGCTTAGGCCTCACCGTGTTCGTGGACATCAAGGTGGAAAAGCATTCGCGCGAGAATGCACAGGCGCTCCAAGAAGCGCTCGCGGCCCTGCCGGAGGTGGTGGCCTGTCATATGGTGTCCGGGAGCGCCGACTTCATGGCCGAGATCGTGGTGCCGAACCTCAAGGCCTATGAGCGCCTGCTGACGGAAAAGCTCCTGACCCTGCCGATGATCGGCGACATCCGCTCAAACTTCGCCCTGACTCGCGTGAAATCGGATGCGGCCCTGCCGCTGACGCATCTGAAGCGCGATGCGGACAGGCGGGAGCCGGATTGTTGAGGCGAAGTCTTAGACCGTGCTGCCGGGTTCCGATGCCAGCATCTCCCGCACCCGCGCCTTCAGCCCCTCCGCATCCGTAACTGGCAGCGAGCAGCGCTGGCCGGCGCAGACGAGGGCCTGGGCCTGTGCGCTTGAAGCGCTCAGGGCCCTGGCCGGGTGGTTGTCGTCGAGCGCTTCGCTCTCGCGCAGCAACCGGACGCTGCGGTCGGGGTAGGGGATCTGCAGGGCCGCTTCGTGGAGCGGTTCCGCATTGTTTCCCGTGACGAGGATGCTGAGGCCCCGCAGGTGCAGGTCGAGGGCGTTGAGGATCGAGGTGTGGCCGAGCGGCGAGGCGCGGGCCATGCTCACGAGTCGGTTCAAGGTGTCGGCAGCCCTTTCGATGTCGTCGGCGGCCTCCGTGATCTGCGCCAGCCGCACGAGCGCTTCCGCGAAGACCCCGTTGGCATTGGGCACCGCCTCGTCATGGGTGGGCTGAGGCCTTACAACCAAAGGGTCTGCCGCCTGGGCCGTCATGGCGAGACAGCCGGTCTCCGTCACCATGAACTCGGCGAGCAGCACGTCGCGCCAGGTCTGCGCATCCCGCAGGTAGCGGGCGTCCGACGTGGCCTCGAAGAGCACGAGCGCCGCCCGCATCATGGCGGCGTGGTCGAGGGCGAAGCCCGGAAAGATCAGCGAGCCGCCGCGCCAGGAATGGCCGAGCTGTCCGTTACGGCTCATGGACTCGGATACGAACCGATAGGCCCGTTGCGCTTTGGGAATCCAGTCCGGACGGCCGAGCAGGGGAGCAGCCCGCACGAGGGCCCCGATCATCAGCCCGTTCCAATCCGCCAGCACCTTGTCGTCGAGGCCGGGTCTCACCCGGGCCTCGCGACGCTCCAGGAGTTTTGCGCGCAGGGCGGCGAGCCGTTGTTCCACGTGATCGGGCGCCTCCCCGGAGATGAGCCGGTTCGGGTTGTTGTGGCCCTCGAAATTGCCCTCTTCCGTGATGTCGTAGACCTTCGCGAAGAAGGCAGCGTCCTCCTCACCCAGCCCCTCGCGGATCTCGGCGAGGCTCCAGACATAGAAGCGCCCTTCCTCGCCTTCCGAATCCGCATCGAGGCTCGATGCGAAGGCGCCCTCCGGCGTGGTCATTTCCCGCGCGAGCCAGGTAACGATGCCCTCGGCGGCCTGCTGGAAGAGAGGGCGGCCGGTCTCCGCAAAGCCGACAGCATAGAGCTCCAGCAGCTGCGCGTTGTCGTAGAGCATCTTTTCGAAATGCGGCACGAGCCAGCGCTCGTCGACGGAATAGCGGGCGAAACCCCCGCCGAGATGATCGTGGATGCCTCCGAGCGCCATGCGCTCCAGGGTCAGGAGAAAGCGATGGCGCGCCGCGCCGTCATTGGTGCGGCGGGCGTAGCGCAGGAGATACTCGAGGATCGGCGGGTTCGGAAACTTGGGAGCCCCCTGCAATCCGCCATGCTCCGCGTCGATTAGCTCCGTTAGGCGCAACCCCATCCGGTCGAGATCGGCGAGACCGAGCACGCCGCCGTCGCTCGGCTCCACCTTGGCGAGGTGCTGCTTGATGGCGTCGCGGTTCTTGGAGATTCGCTCCGGCTCCTCGTGATACAGGCGGCTGATCTCGCGCAGCACCTGGATGAAACCGGGGCGGCCGAAACGCGGCTCCTTGGGGAAATAGGTGCCGCCCCAGAACGGCTCGCCCTCCGGCGTGAGGAACATGGTGAGCGGCCAGCCGCCGGGCTCGCCCAGAAGATGCAGGGCGCTCATATAGACATGGTCCACGTCGGGCCGCTCCTCCCGGTCGACCTTGATATTCACGTAGAGGTCGTTCATGACCGCGGCGGTGTCCGCATCCTCGAAGCTTTCGTGGGCCATCACGTGGCACCAGTGGCAGGCAGCATAGCCGATGGAGACCAGGATCGGCTTGCCCTGCCGCCTGGCTTCGGCGATCGCCTCGGGTCCCCATTCCCACCAATGGACAGGATTGTCCCGGTGCTGCAGGAGATAGGGGGAAGAGGCGTCCTTGAGGCGGTTCATGGGTCCTGCTCCCGATTCCCAGGCGGCCCCTCTATTTTAGGGCTTGCCGTTCTTAAATCCTCTTCTCCTCACGAGGTTCATGTTCATGCGGTCCAACGACACGATCTTCGCCATCGCCTCCGGCCACGGCCGATCCGCCGTGTGCCTGATCCGGACCAGTGGGCCGGAGAGCCGCACGATCCTGGAGCGGGTGACGGGCGGGGTGCCGGAGCCCCGGCGGGCGGTGGTACGGACCTTGCGCCACCCAGAGACCGGCGATCCCCTCGATCAGGCACTGGTGCTCTGGATGCCGGGGCCGGGGAGCTTTACCGGCGAGGATCAGGCCGAGCTGCACATTCATGGCGGTCTCGCCACTCGCACCGCCGTCCTGCGGGCGCTCTCCTTTATCGAGAACTGCCGTCCGGCCGAGGCTGGCGAGTTCACCCGCCGGGCCTTTCTCAATGGACGGATGGACCTTTCCCAAGTGGAGGGCTTGGCCGACATCATCGATGCCGAGACCGAGGCCCAGCGCCGGCAGGCCATGCTCCAGCTCGGCGGGCGCCTCGGCACTGCCGCCGAGGGGTGGCGCGAGAGCATCCTACAGGTTCTGGCGTTGCTCGAAGCGAGCCTCGACTTTTCCGACGAAGGCGACGTGCCGGAGGATCTGGAGGCCGAGATCCTGCGCATGATCGACGGCGTCCAAGGCGAGATCGGTCGGGCGCTTGCCAACCGCAGCGGCGAGCGGCTGCGGGAGGGGCTGACCGTCGTGCTCGCCGGCCCGCCCAATGCCGGCAAGTCGACCCTGCTCAATGCGCTCGCCCAGCGGGATGTCGCCATCGTGTCGCCGATTGCCGGCACGACCCGCGACGTGATCGAGGTCCATTGCGATCTCGGCGGCCTGCCGGTGATCATCGTCGACACGGCCGGTTTGCGGGAGAGCGCCGACCTGATCGAGCAGGAGGGCGTGTCCCGCGCCCGTGCCCGGGCGCAGGACGCCGACCTCGTCCTCTGGCTCGTGCCGCCGGGCGGGGAGGTGAGCGCGTCTCCACCGGCGCGACGCCTGCTGAAGGTGGGCACCAAGGCGGATGTGGATCGGGTTCGACCGGGATGCGACCTGATGATCGCGGCGGCGACCGGCGATGGGCTGCCGGAGTTGATTGCCCGTCTGGAGGCGGAGGCCGCGAGCCTGATGGGGCACGGGGATGCGGTGATTACCCGGGAGCGTCATCGAAAAGCCTTGGACCGCGCTCAAGGATGCCTGGTCCGTGCGCAGGACCTGCTGGCGATCCGGGGACCTCTGGAGCTTGCCGCCGAAGAGGTGAGGCTCTCCGCCCGCGCCATCGGCGAGATTACCGGCCGAGTGGATGTGGAGGACGTGCTCGACTGGCTGTTCTCCAGCTTCTGCATCGGCAAATAGGCCACCAGGTAAGCTGCACCAAAAACCATTCTGCGAATCTGTTCGACTCCCGATTTCGGCTGTTCACGAATCGGTGGAACGGTGCTGAATCCACTCTGCACAGGTTGTGGATTGGCTGTGCAGGACTGGGGATCCCTCAAAATGTTTCACGTGAAACATTTTGCCCTTTTGACCTTGGACCCGGCGCTGCGTAGACCCCTGTTCATGGAAAGCATCATGAGTTCTTCGTTCGAAGTGATCGTCGTGGGAGGTGGCCATGCGGGAGCCGAGGCGGCTGCGGCCGCTGCGCGTATGGGCGCGCGCACGGCCCTCGTCACGCACAAGCTCTCGACCATCGGCGCCATGTCGTGCAACCCGGCCATCGGAGGCCTCGGTAAGGGCCATCTCGTGCGCGAGATCGATGCCCTCGACGGCATCATGGGCCGCATCGCCGACCGGGCCGGCATCCAGTTCCGGCTACTCAACCGCCGCAAGGGCCCGGCCGTGCGCGGGCCCCGGACCCAAGCCGACCGCAAGCTCTACGCCCGTGCCATACAGGCTGAGCTGCTGAACACGCCGAACCTTATCATTGTCGAGGGCGAGGCCGACGATCTCATCGTCCGCGACAGCCGGATCGCCGGCCTGCTGCTCACCGATGGGCGTCAGCTCGCCGCCGGCGCCGTGGTCATCACCACCGGCACCTTCCTGTCTGGCCTGATCCATATCGGCGAGAGGAAGATCCCGGCCGGCCGCATGGGCGAGCGCCCGTCGCTTGGTCTGCCCAAGACCTTCGCCCGGCTCGGCTTCACCCTCGGCCGTCTCAAGACTGGCACCCCGCCCCGCCTCGATGGCCGCACCATCGACTGGGCCGGCGTCGACAAGCAGGCAGCGGACGACGAGCCGGTGCCGTTCTCCCTGCTCACCACCCGCATCACGAACCCACAGATCGAGTGCGGCGTCACCCGTACCACGGCCAAGGTGCATGCGCTGATCCGGGACAACCTCCACCGCTCGGCCGTGTATTCGGGCGAGATCCAGGGAACCGGGCCGCGCTACTGCCCGTCCATCGAGGACAAGGTGGTGCGCTTCGGCGACCGGGACGGGCATCAGATCTTTCTCGAGCCGGAAGGCCTCGACGACATCACCGTCTATCCCAACGGGATCTCCACTTCTCTGCCGGAGGATGTGCAGCTCGCATTCCTCAAGCATATTCCAGGCTTGGAAAAGGTGCGCATGCTCCAGCCCGCCTATGCCATCGAGTACGACTATGTCGACCCGCGCAACCTGACCGCGGGACTTGGGACCAAGGCCGTGCAGGGGCTGTTTCTCGCTGGCCAGATCAACGGCACCACCGGCTATGAGGAGGCCGCCGCCCAAGGGCTGGTGGCCGGCCTCAACGCGGCTCGCCGGGCTGCCGGCCAGGACGGTATCGTCTTCGACCGGGCCGAATCCTATGTCGGCGTGCTCGTCGACGACCTGATCACCCGTGGGGTGAGCGAGCCCTACCGCATGTTCACCTCCCGGTCCGAGTACCGCCTCAGCCTGCGCATCGACAATGTGGATGAGCGGCTGACCGGCAAAGGACTGGAGATCGGCTGCGTCGGATTAGATCGCGAAGAGCACTTCCGCCGTTCCCAGGGCGATATCCAGGAGGCCCGGCAGCGGCTTCAGACCTTGGCCGTGACCCCTAAGGAAGCGGCGCGGCATGGGCTGGAGCTGAACCAGGACGGCATCCGCCGCTCGGCCTACCAGCTTCTCTCCTATCCCAACGTTGGTTGGTCCGACTTGGAGCAGATCTGGCCTGTTCTCGCTTCCATCACCGCCTCCGTCCGCGAGCGGTTGGAGACGGATGCCACCTATGCCGTCTATCTCGACCGGCAACAGGCGGATATCGCCGCTTATCGCCGCGACGAGAGCGTGGTGCTGGAGGAGAGCATCGATTTCCAGGGGCTTCCGGGACTGTCGAACGAGATCAAGGCCAAGCTCGACCGGGTGCGTCCGAAGACCCTCGGCCAAGCCGCCAGGATCGAGGGCATCACGCCTGCGGCCCTGACGCTTCTCGCTGCTCATGCCCGCAGGTCTGCGGGCCGCTCCCCGCGCGCAACCGATCCGGTGCAGGCATGAGTTCAGCTGTCACCGCATCGGACCTCAATGTTTCACGTGAAACATTCGAGAGACTTGAGTTGCTGGAGCGGGAACTTCGCCGCTGGCAGGCGATCAAGAACCTCGTCGGTCCGGCCACGCTTGACCATATCTGGGAGCGTCACATCGTCGATTCGCTCCAGCTTCTCAACCTTGCGCCCGATGCCAAGCTGTGGCTCGACCTCGGTTCCGGGGCCGGGTTTCCTGGTCTCGTCCTCGCCATCGCAGGGGCGGAGAAGGGCCTGAAGGTTCACCTTGTCGAGAGCAATTCGCGCAAATGCGCCTTCCTCCGGCACATCGTGCGGCTGACCGGCGCTAGCGCGACGGTTCATGAAGCGCGGCTGGAAACCGTCGTTCCGGGCTTCGTCGGCAGGGCCGATGTGGTCTCGGCCCGCGCCCTGGCGGCGCTGGCCCAGCTTCTGGACTGGACCGCGCCATTGTTGAATGCGGGGACAATCGGCCTCTTCCCCAAGGGCCGTGACGCCGAGATTGAATTGACCGAGGCCCGGAAACAGTGGACATTCGAGGCGGAGACCCTGCCGAGCTCGACCGATTCCAGCGCCAGGATTCTTCGCATAACCTCCATCGAGAGCCATTCATGATGACCGACCGTACCGGACCCGAAGCAGGCGCGTGTGGGGTGAAGCCGCGCGTGCTCGTGCTCGCCAACCAGAAGGGTGGCGTGGGCAAGACCACGACGGCGATCAATCTCGGCACGGCGCTGGCAGCCATCGGCGAGAGGGTGCTGATCATCGATCTCGACCCGCAGGGCAATGCCTCGACAGGTCTCGGCATCGACCGCAAGAACCGGCAGATCTCGACCTACCACGTGCTCGCCGGCGAAGCATCCTTGGAGGAGAGCATCACCGAGACGGTGGTACCCGGATTATCAGTCGCGCCTTCGACGCTCGACCTCTTGGGCGTCGAGTTGGAGATCGCCAACGAGCGGAACCGAAATCATCGGCTCCGCTCGGCCATTCAGGAACTTTCGGGCACCGAGGTAAGCGAACCTTTTACCTATATTCTGGTCGATTGCCCACCATCGCTCAATCTTCTGACCATCAACGCCTTGACCGCAGCTGACGCCGTTCTGGTGCCGCTCCAATGCGAATTTTTCGCTCTGGAAGGTCTCAGTCAGCTGCTCAAGACGGTCGAGCAGGTTCGTTCGGCCCTCAACCCAGAGCTGACGATCCACGGCGTCGTCCTGACCATGTTCGACCCACGCAACAACCTCTCGGGGCAGGTCGTGGCCGATGTGCGCCAATTCATGGGTGCCAAGGTTTACGAAACCATGATCCCGCGCAACGTGCGCGTGTCTGAGGCGCCGTCGCACGGCAAGCCGGTTCTGCTCTACGATCTGAAATGTGCCGGCTCGCAGGCCTATCTGCGGCTGGCCTCCGAAGTCATCCAGCGCGAACGCGCGCTGCGCGCCGCCTGAGAGCTCGAGAGACCGCAATGGCTAAAGAGATGAAATCGCTGGGCCGTGGACTGGCCGCCCTCATCGGCGAAGTCGGGGAGGAGATGGGCAATCTCGAGCGCAAGGGTTTTGTGCCGAAATCCGTGCCCGTCGAGTTCCTGCGCGCAAACCCGCGCAACCCGCGAAAAGTGTTCGACGATACGGACCTGAGCGAACTGACCCAGTCCATCAAGGACCGCGGCATCATTCAGCCCATCGTGGTCCGGCCCCTGCCGAACCACAGGGACGAATACGAGATCGTGGCCGGCGAGCGCCGCTGGCGAGCGGCCCAGAAGGCGGGGCTGCACCGGGTGCCGGTGGTGGTCGTCCAGATCGACGACAAGACCTCGCTCGAATACGCGATCCTCGAGAACGTCCAGCGCGCCGACCTCAATCCGATCGAGGAGGCGGAGGGCTACTCGCGCCTGATGGCCGAGTTCTCCTACACGCAGGAGAACCTGTCGAAGATCATCGGCAAGAGCCGCAGCCACATCGCCAATATGCTGCGCCTCACCGAGCTGCCGGTCACGGTGCGTAAGCTGCTGATCGACCGCAAGCTCACGGCCGGGCATGGCCGCGCCCTTCTCTCCGTCAACGACCCGGTCCAGGTGGCCAAGCGCGCCGTCGACGAAGGCATGAGCGTGCGCCAGGTGGAGGAGATCGCTCAAGGAGATGCGGGCGGTTCGTCGAAGGCAGCCGTGAGGGCCGCCAAGCCCGGCGCGACGGAAAAGGACCCCGACACCCGCGCTCTCGAGAAAGCCCTGCAGGACGTGCTCGGCCTCACCGTCAGCATCGTCCACAAGGGTCAGGGCGGCGAACTGCGCATCAAGTACAAGACCTTGGACCAGCTGGACGGCCTGTGCCGACGGTTGAATCCGTAAAGAGCTTGGTCCAGCAACCCTACGTCATCACCGGCCTTGTGCCGGTGATCTCGATTGGAGAGGTGCGGTGCTTTTCCGGATCGGGATGGCCGGGTCAAGCCCGGCCATGACGTGGAGGATGTCATCCCCGGCGCACGAAGTGCGGGAAGGGGATCCATAGAGCAGCACGTAACAGTGGATTCCCTTCCCCTCCGCTGACGCTCCGGCCGGGAATGACAGTGTGGCGGTTTCCCTACCGCCGCGCCGTCCGCGCGATATCCAGCAATGTCTTAGCCGCGATGGTGTCGGCGAGATCGGCCATGCGGCGGGTCTGGAGCAGGTTGGTCTGCAGCAGGGAGATGGCGGCCTTCAGGCTGTCGCCGGTCCAGCGCTGGAGATGGCGCTCGACCAGGGGTTTTCGCCGGAAATGCAGGCTGCGCAGGGTTTCCATGACGGCCGGAATCGGGCGCCCCTCCTCGACGGACAGGCGGGCGGTCAGCAGCATCAGGGCATGGCGCAGCGCCGCGCCGAGCAGCACGCTCGCATTCACGCCCTCGGCCGCGAGGCGCCGGGACCCGGTCTCGAGGCCCGTGCCTTCGCCGGCAAAGGCGGCGTCGATCACCGCATCCATGGCAAGGCTCGACACGTCGCTCATGATGGCGTCCACGTCGGCGAGCGTGATCTCCCGCTGGCCATGGGCATAGAGCATCAGCTTGTTGAGCTCCCCGCGGGTGGCGAGGCGGTCGCCGCCGAGGCTCGCGATCAAAGCCGTCCGCGCCTCGCGCTGGATCGAAAAGCCGTTGGCCTTCAGGGCCTCGTCGACCACCGCGCCGAGATTTCTGGCCTCGTCCGCATAGCAGGGCAGGGCGAGCGCCTTCTGCGAGCGCTCGCACAGGGTGCGCAGGGGCGACGATTTCTGCAAATCGCCGCCTTCGATGACGATCACAGTATCCTGCAACTCGCCTTTCAGCACGGCATCCACGGCGGGCGCGATGTTGCGCGAGGTGGATTTCACCCAGATGGCGCGCTTGCCGCCGAACAACCCCATGGTGCCGGCTTCGTCCGCCAAGCGTCCGGGATCGGCCGCGATGTCGTCGCCGTCGATGCGGATCATCTGGAACGGGTCGGAAGGATCATCGACGGAGCGCTCGGCCACCAGGCGGGCGCGCTCGTTGATGAGGCCCATGTCTGGCCCATAGAACAGAAACACGCCGATGCGCGGATCGGGGCGCCGCAGCGCCCCATCGACGTCGCCGGCTTTGACGGCCACCACGGGTCAGATCCGGGTGGCGAGCACCGCAGACAGCCGGGTCCTCACCTGGTCGGAGAGGTCCTTGGCCAGCCGGATCTCCGCGTCACGCGCCGCCCGGATGTTGGCGAAGCGCTGCGGGAAGCGGTCGAAGCTCGCCGTGGAGGTCGCGGTGCCCTGGGTGATCACCGTGGCTCCGTCGAGGCTCGTGAGCGTATAGGTCAGCGTTCCGCCGACGATCACGGAACTCGCCGTGCCGAATTGCGAGTCGACGATCGGGCTCGTCTGCGACTTCGTGAAGGCGAGACGCAGGTTGTAGCGCTTCGGCGTCGCCGAGCCTGAGCCGTTCAGTGCATAGATCAGCTCGCTGCGCAGGTAATGTCCCGCATTCGCCAATTGAGGCGGCCATTCCACCTCCGGCACGTCGATGGAGGCAAGCTCCGTCTGGAGCGATTGCCCCGAAGCCGTCGGGCCGTGGAGTGGCCGGAAGCAGGCGGACAGGCCAAAAGAGAGGCCTGCCACGAGAACAACGCGGGCAAGGCCCTTCAGGTTAAGCGACGACATTCACGATCCTCTGGGGAACGACGATGATCTTGCGGGCGGGCTTGCCCTCCATGGCCTTCTGCACGGCCTCGAGGGCAAGCACGGCCGCCTCGACTGTAGCCTGATCCGCGTCGCGGGCAACCGTCACGTCGGCGCGCTTCTTGCCGTTGACCTGAACCGGCAGGGTCACCGTGTCCTCGACCAGCAAGGAGCGCTCCACCTGCGGCCACCCGGCATCGGCCACGAGGCCGGACTGGCCCAAGGATTCCCAGCACTCCTCCGCCAGATGCGGCATCATGGGGGCGAGCAGTTGCACGAAGATGCGCCCGGCCTCGGCGAAGGCCGCGCCGACACCCGGCTCGTCGGCGCTTTTCGCCTGGTTCGCCAGATCCTGCAGGGCATTGGCGAGTTCGTAGAGTTGGGCGACGCAGCGGTTGAAGCGCAGGCGCTCCACATCTTCTTCCACGGCAGCCAGCGCCTTGTGGGCGGCCTTGCGCACGGCGAGCGCAATCGGGCCTTCGGCAGACGCACCGTTGCCGCTGCCCATGCGGTCCGCGATCTCGCCGATCAGGCGCCACACACGCTGGATGAAGCGGCCTGCGCCCTGCACGCCTTCTTCCGTCCAGATCACGTCGCGTTCGGGGGGCGAGTCGGACAACATGAACCAGCGGGCCGTGTCGGCGCCGTAGGATGCGATGATCTCGTCCGGATCCACCGTGTTCTTCTTCGACTTCGACATCTTCTCGATCGAGCCGATCTCGATCGGGGCGCCGGTCTCCACATGGAAGGCCTTGCGCACATTGCCATCGGTCTCGAAGCGCACGTCGGCGGGCAGCACCCAGCCGCCGCTCGCATCCTTGTAGGTCTCGTGCACCACCATGCCTTGCGTGAACAGGCCGGCAAACGGCTCGTCGAGCCCGGCGTGGCCTGTCTTCTTCATGGCGCGGGTGAAGAAGCGCGAATAGAGCAGGTGCAGGATCGCGTGCTCGATGCCGCCGATATACTGGTCGACGGGCAGCCACGAATCCACGGTCGCGCGGTCGGTGGGTTGATCCGTCAGGGTCGGGTCAGTGAAGCGGGCGAAGTACCAGGACGAATCCACGAAGGTGTCCATGGTGTCCGTCTCGCGCCGGGCCTTGGCGCCGCAGTGCGGGCAGTCCACGTTCTTCCAGCTGGCATGACGATCGAGCGGATTTCCCGGTACGTCGAAGGACACGTCCTCCGGCAGCACCACGGGCAGCTGGTCCTTCGGCACCGGCACGACGCCGCAGGCATCGCAATGGATCACCGGAATCGGGCAGCCCCAGTAGCGCTGGCGCGAGATGCCCCAGTCGCGCAGGCGGAAATTCACCTTGCGCTCGGCCACTGCATGGTTGCCGCGGGTTTCCGATTCCAGGCGACGGGCGACCTCTTCCTTGGCCTCCGCGATGGTCATGCCATCAAGGAAGCGGGAATTGATCATTCGGCCTTCGCCGTCATAGGCGGTGTCGGTGATCACGAACGCTGCGGGGTCCTGGTCCGGCGGGCAGACCACCGGCGTGTTGCCCAACCCGTACTTGTTGACGAAGTCGAGGTCGCGCTGGTCATGCGCCGGGCAGCCGAAGATGGCGCCGGTGCCGTATTCCATCAGGATGAAATTCGCCACATAGACCGGCAGCGTCCAGTTCTGGTCGAACGGATGCTCGGCCCGGATGCCGGTGTCGAAGCCCAGCTTCTCGGCCTTGTCGATGGCCTCCTGCGCCGTGCCGACGCGCTTGCACTCCTCGATGAAGGCTGCGAGCTCCGGGTTCTTCTCGGCCGCGGCCTTCGCCAGCGGGTGATCGGGCGCAACCGCCATGAACTTCGCGCCGAACAGGGTGTCGGGGCGCGTGGTGTAGATCTGCAGCTCGGCCTCGCCGTTCGGCACCGTCTCCGGCTTCAGGGCGAAACGGACCAGCAGGCCCTCGGAGCGGCCGATCCAGTTGCGCTGCATCAGGCGCACCTTCTCAGGCCAGCGGTCGAGCGTATCGAGCCGGTCGTCCAGGTCCTGCGCGAAGTCGGTGATCTTCAAAAACCATTGTGTCAGCTCGCGCTGCTCCACCAATGCGCCGGAGCGCCAGCCGCGCCCGTCGATCACCTGTTCGTTGGCGAGCACCGTGTGATCGACTGGGTCCCAGTTGACCTTCGCGGTCTTGCGGTCGACAAGGCCGGCCTCCAGGAAATCCAGGAACATGCGCTGCTGGTGCCGGTAATAGCTCGGATCGCAGGTGGCGATCTCGCGGCTCCAGTCGATGGCGAGCCCCATGCTCTGCAGCTGGGCGCGCATGGTCGCGATATTGGCGTAGGTCCATTCCTTGGGGTGGACCTTGTTCTGCATGGCGGCGTTCTCGGCCGGCATGCCGAAGGCGTCCCATCCCATGGGATGGAGCACGTTGAAGCCGCGGGCGCGCTTGTAGCGCGCCACCACGTCGCCCATGGTGTAGTTGCGCACGTGGCCCATGTGGATGCGCCCCGACGGATACGGGAACATCTCGAGCACGTAGTATTTCGGACGCGGGTCTTCGTTGTTGGTCTTGAACAGGTCGCGGTCGTTCCAGACCTTCCGCCATTTCAGCTCGGCTTCCTTGGCGTTGTAGCGCTCGGGCCTCATTTTTCTCAAATCATCCGTCGTTTGGGGATTCAAGCGGCTTGCGCCGCCACGTTGCGGCGGACTAGGACACAGCTCTCCCGCGCGGTCAACGGTTTCGCGCATGCGAGAATGTCTTGAGAGGGCCCCATGAGCGAGAACGATGCCGTCGAAGGTTTGAGGCAGGTGCAGGAGAGCATCCGGCGCTCGGCTTCGGACTACGACCGGGAGCCGTCCTCCATCACCCTGGTGGCGGTCTCCAAAACCTTTCCGGCAGAGGCCATCGCGCCGGTGCTCGCCGCGGGACAGCGGGTGTTCGGCGAGAACTACGTGCAGGAAGCCAAGGCCAAGTGGCCGCTCCTTCGCGAGCGCTACCCGGACGTGGAGCTGCACATGATCGGCCCGCTCCAGTCCAACAAGGCCCGCGAGGCCGTGGAGCTGTTCGATGCGATCCATACCCTCGACCGCCCGTCGCTGGCGGAGGCGCTCGCCAAGGAGATTGCCCGGCAGGGCAAGACGCCGCGCCTCTTCGTGCAGGTGAACACCGGCGAGGAGCCGCAGAAGGGCGGCGTCATCCCCACCGAGGTCGATGCCTTCCTGGAGGCCTGCCGCACCAAGTATGGCCTTACGGTCGAAGGCCTCATGTGCATCCCGCCGGCCGAGGACCCGCCGTCGCCGCATTTCGCGCTCCTCAACACCATCGCCCGGCGGCACGGTTTGAACGTGCTCTCCATGGGCATGAGCGCCGATTTCGACGCGGCGATCCAGCTCGGCGCCACCCACGTGCGGGTGGGCAGCGCGATTTTCGGGAGCCGCACGAAGGCTTGATGTTGGCTCCCGGCTCGAGGAGCGTTGCATCCGCGGCTCATCCCGGTTAAGTTTGTCGGATCGATCCACGTTCGAACCAGGGAGGGCTGCATGTTGGAAGCGATGCATCAACGCAAGTTCGGCCCCTGGCATGCCCTGCAGCAGCGTGTTGCAGGGCCGGCCATCGAACGGATCTGACGGCTTCTTCCTCACCGTCCTCATCTCATCCTGGTCAGCTCTGAACGGCTTTCCGCGCCAAGGCTCCGCAAGGATCCTGCGCGTCTGACACGTTCAAGACTATCGCGCGCTCCCCATGGCTTTGAGCCTAAGCGCGCCGCACCGATGAGATCCAAGAATGACTTCCCTGAACCTCCGCAATGTCGGCGTCATTGCTCACACGCCCCTGTTCCAAAACCTGAACCTCGTCATCGGCGAGGGCGACCGTCTCGGCCTTGTCGCCGCCAACGGCGCCGGCAAATCCACCCTCCTGAAATGTCTCGCAGGGTTGTCCGAGCCGACGCATGGCGACATCGTCCGCTCGCGGGGCCTGCGCGTCGCCTTCGTGGAGCAGGACGTGCCGGCCGATCTCCTCGATCTGTCCTTCCATGAGGTCCTGCATCGGGCGCTCCCGGCGGACGAGCGGGAGGGCCAGGAATGGCGCGTGGACATGGTGCTTGACGAGTTCGACACGCCGGCCGATCTGCGCAGCCTGCCGATGCGGGCGCTCAGCGGCGGCTGGCAGCGGCTCGCGCTCATCGCGCGCGCCTGGATCACGCAGCCGGACATGCTGCTGCTGGACGAGCCGACGAACCACCTCGATCTGGAGAAGCTGTTCAAGCTCGAATCCTGGATCACGACAGCGGGCTATACCGCGCCCATCGTGGTGGCGAGCCACGATCGCGACTTCCTCGATGTCTGCACGAACAAAACGCTGTTCCTGCGGCCGGAGGAATCCATTGCCTTCGCGCATCCCTACCGGGGCGCCCGCGATCTGCTGGAGGCACACGATGCGGCGGCCCAGGCGCAGCGGGAGAAAACCCTTCGCGAGGTCAAGCGCCTGCGCGAGAGCGCCTCGGCGCTGCGCAATGTGGGCATCAACAGCGGCAGCGATGCCGCGCAGGTAAAGTCGGCGCAGATCAGGCGCCGGGCCGAAGCCCTCGAGCAGAGCGCCCGCATTGTTCACAGGGAGCGGACGGGCGAGATCCGGCTCGGCAATCGCGGCACCCATGCGCGGGTTCTGGTAGCTCTAGAGAACGTGACGGTCCAGGCGCCGGACGGGCGCAAGCTCTTCACGATCCCGAGGCTCGAGGTGGCGCAGGGCGACCGCATCGTGGTGCTGGGCCGCAACGGCGCCGGCAAGTCGCAGCTCATCGGCCTGCTGCACCGGGCGATGCTGGCGCCAGACGGCTTGCCCGGCATCCGAGTGAGCCCGAGCCTCGCGCTCGGCTACGTGGATCAGGACATGCGGCAACTGCCCGAGAAGGCAACGGCGCACGATTTCATCCTGTCGCGCTTTCGCCTCGGCGATCAGCGCAGCCGCGCGGTTCTGGCGGAAGCGGGCTTTTCCATCGAGCGGCAGGCGCTGCCGATCGCCAAACTGTCGCCAGGCCAGAAGGCGCGCCTCGGCCTCCTGGCGCTGCGCCTGTCCGAGCCGAACTTTTACCTCATGGACGAGCCCACCAACCACGTGGACATTCCGGGTCGCGAGCAACTGGAAGCCGAGATCCTCGACGCGGAAGCCACATGCATCGTGGTTTCCCATGACCGGAGCTTCGTAAAGGCCATCGGCACCCGCTTCCTGCTCATCGACAGGAACAGATTGCGGGAGATCGACGGGCCGGAGGAGTTTTATGAGAGCATGGTTGAATGAGACGCGCTTGCCAAACATTCGACGTCATGCCCAGCCTTGTGCCGGGTATCCACGTTTTTGTCTTAGACCCCGCACGACCTCATCCTGAGGAGCAGACGCAGTCTGCGTCTCGAAGGAGATACCAGAGAGCACTGGATCCTCCTTCGAGACGGTCGCTGCGCGACCTCCTCGGGACGAGGGCGATATTTCCTAAGACATGGATGGCCGGGACGAGCCCGGCCATGAGGCTGAACGTGGATCGATGTCCGCTCTACCCAAGTCTCTGCAGAAGGGCCCGCGCCATCACATCGGCGCTGCCGGGCGCGAATTCGAGGTAGAGATACGGATCGATCAGCTCCAGCTCCGTCAGCATGAAGCCGGTGGAGCGAAGGAGCCCGTCGACGCGGGCGTAAAGCGGTGTCTGCGGCAGGAAATCGACGTAAGTTTGCGCCGCGTCGATCACGTCCCGGCTCACCTCGACGCGCTCGTAGGTGATGCCGAATTGCGCATTGGCCCGCCACTCGCCGGGCTTGAGGACGCGGCGGACCGCATGGGAGAACACGCCGTCGATGAAGGTCATCGTCGTCTCGCCGAGCGCGCCGATATCGTCCTGATAGTCCTGCAGCAGCACTTCGCCTGTCGGCCATTGATCAAGGTTCGAGCCATCGATCTTACGGACACCATGGCCGCTCTGGCTCGACACTGGTTTTGCGACAGCGACGGACCAGCCTTGCGCCTCCATATGCTGCGCGATTATCTCACGGCTGGCCTCCGATAGGTGGAAGGTCTTCGGGACGGCAAGACCCGCCGCAGCCATCTCCAGCAGGTAGGTCTTGCGGAAGTTCCAGCGCAGAAGTGCGGGCGGGTTGAGCAGCCTCGCGCCCCCTGCCTCGAGCGCATCGATCCAGGCGAGGAAGCGCCCCGGATCGTCGTAGTAATCCCAGCAGCACAGGGGCATCACTGCGTCGGTCGCGATGAAGGTCTCCAGCGGCGTCGTCTTCCAGGGCAGATAGGCCGCGTCCATGCCGTGAGCCCGCAAGGCGCTCACCAGGGCCCCCAGGTTCGGTGTCGGATGCGGGTATTCGGAGCAGGTGGCGATCAGGATCATTCCTCAGCCCACGATCTCGATGCGCGTGTTCGGGCCGATCCGCTCCAGAAGCCGCCGGATCATGCGGCGGTCCACGGCGACGCAGCCTTCCGTGGGCAGGAAGTCCGGGCGGGCGAGGTGCAGGAAGATGGCGCTGCCGCGGCCTTTGATGATCGGACCCCGGTTCCAGGCGATGTCGAGCACCACGTCGTAGAGATGGTCGTCGCGCCACATCTTTTCGTGGCTCATGGGACAAGGCAGGGGAACGAGGCGGTTGTAGCGGCGGTCCCGCACGTCGTCGGACCAGCCGTCGCGGGGGCGGATTGCCTTCAACGGCAGGCCGGTGCGGGGGCGGGGGCCGTGATCGGCCCGGTAGAAGGCCTGCAGGATTTTGAACCGCCCGACCGGCGAGGCGCCATCGCCCTCGCGCTTGGCCCGGGAGGTGCCGGAGCGGCCGAGCGCGCAGGGAATCACGAGATTGCCCGCCTGCAGGCGCCCGCGCCGGTGGTCCAGCGGGGAGCGGAAAACACGGATGACATTGACGCGAGAGTGTTTCATCGGCAGTGGAAGGGCCTCGAACGCCCCTTGTTGTCAAGCTGGGAATGACTACTCTTATGCAGCGAGCATGATCTCCTATCTCGGACGCGCGCCGGCATGCGCATCGTGCGGACCCGGAGGGCCACGTCAGTGAAAAGTGGATCCGGTTTTCCGCTCCGAACGATGCGCAGTAAAAAGTGGAGCATCGGATTGATCCCAAAAGTGGTTTCTACTTTTGGGTCCGATGCTCTAAAGCCAGGCCGCGCTTTTATCGATCGGGATCAGGCGCGGCGACAAGGGGCGGACGAACCGGCGTGGGGCTCACGGAGGTTTTCGCTTTCGAAGGCCGCTCCAGCCACCATGCAGTTCATCGTGTGAAGGGTTTCAGATGTCGAATGCCAGCCGCCTCCTCGTCGTCGATGACGATCAGGATCTGCGCGACACCCTAGCCGAACAGCTCGGATTCCATGACGAGTTCCAGGTCACCATCGCCGAGACGGCCAATGGCGCCATCGAGGCCGTGAAGGGCGACCGGATCGATCTCGCCATCATGGATGTGGGCCTGCCCGACATGGACGGCCGCGAGGCCGTCAAGGTCATGCGCCAGAACGGCTTCCGCAGCCCGATCATCATGCTCACCGCGCAAGGGTCGGAAACCGACACCGTGATGGGCCTGGAGGCGGGCGCCAACGACTACGTGGTGAAGCCCTTCAAGTTCGCCGTGCTGCTCGCCCGGATCCGGGCGCAGCTGCGCCAGTACGAGGCGAGCGAGGACGCGGTGTTCCAGATCGGGCCCTACATCTTCCGGCCGGGCTCCAAGATGCTCACCACCGAGAAGGGCTCCAAGCTCAAGCTCACGGAAAAGGAAACGGCGATCCTGCGCTATCTCTACCGCGCCGGCCAGGCCGTGGTCGGGCGCGACACCCTGCTCACCGAGGTGTGGGGCTACAATTCCAACGTCACCACCCACACGCTGGAAACGCATATCTACCGCTTGCGCCAGAAGATCGAGTCGGATCCGTCGAACGCCAGCATCCTGGTGACGGAGCCGGGCGGCTACAAGCTGATCCCGTAAAACAAGCATCATGGCGCTCGACGACGACATTGCCACTTTAAGCCAGGCTCCGCTGTTCAACCTGCTGGAGAAGGATGCCCTGCGCCTCGTCGCCTTCGCGTCGGAAACCCGCAGCTATCGCGAAGGCGACGTACTGTTCAAGAAAGGCGACCGTTCCGATGGCGGCTATGTGGTGACCCGCGGGGCCATCGCGCTCGACGCGGCCGAGGACGGCTCGCCGGCCGTTTTCGTCGCCGGCCCCGGCGCGCTGATCGGGCAGGCGGCCCTGTTCGCCCGCATCGAGCGCCGCGCCACGGCCACGGCGCAGGAGTCCTCGGCCATCATCCGCGTGACGCCCAGCCTCATGCGCCGGGTGCTGGAGGAATTCCCGGACGCCGCCGCAGCCATCCACGAGGCCATGGCCGAGGAGCTGACCCGCCTCACAGAGGGCCTGGAGCGTGTGCGCCAGCAGCTTCTGGCCATCGACGGCAAGGAAGCCCCTGCGGCACGACCGGACGATGAGTGAAGGGTAAACCCCTCACGCCGCCTTGACGTCGGACAGGAAGACGTCGACTTCCCGGCTGAGGTTCTCGGCGTAGCGGGCCAGCTCCTGCGCCGCGTCCAGCACCTGAACCGCCGCAGCACCTGTCTCGCCTGCACCGTGCTTCACGCTGTCGATGCTCTCCGTCACCTGACCGGTTCCGCGAGCAGCCTCCTGGACGCTGCGAGAGATCTCGCCGGTGGTTGCGCCCTGCTCTTCCATGGCGGCGGCAATGCCGGTGGAGATGCTGGAGATCTGGTCGATGACGGTCTGGATGCCGTGAATGGCATCCACCGCTTCTTGCGTGGCGCCCTGGATCTGGGCAATCTGCGAGCCGATCTCCTCGGTGGCCTTGGCGGTCTGGGTGGCAAGATTCTTCACCTCGGAGGCCACGACCGCGAAACCCTTGCCGGCCTCCCCGGCGCGGGCCGCCTCGATGGTGGCGTTGAGCGCCAGCAGGTTGGTCTGGGCGGCCAGATTGTTGATCAGCGTGACCACGTCGCCGATGCGATCGGCGCCGCTGGAGAGCGCCTGCACGATGCCGTTGGTGCGCTTGGCGCTCTCGACGGCCTCGAACGAGATCTGCGACGACTGGGTGACCTGCCGGGCAATCTCCCGGATCGAGATCGACATCTCCTCGGTGGCGGCGGCGACGGTCTGCACGCTGCCCGAGGTCTGCTCGGCTGCGGCCGCCACGCTGACGGATTGCCGGTTGGTCCGCTCGGCCGTGGCCGTCATGGTCTGGGCAGTGGCCTCCATCTGCGATGCGGCGGCGGCAAGCCCCTGCGTCAGGGCCGAAACATTGGATTCGAACTGACGGGTCAGGCCATCCAGTTTCAGGGCGCGCTGCAGCTTGGCATCGCTCTCGGCGGCCTGCTCGACGGCGAGTCGCTGACGCTCGACCGTGTTCTCGCGGAAGATCTCCACCGCGCGGGCCATCTCGCCGATCTCGTTCTTCGAGGCGAGGTAGGGAACCGTCACGGAGATGTCGCCGTGGGCTAGGCCATTCATGGTCCCGGCGAGCTTCGGAATCGGCCGGAACAGCATACGGGCCGAGAAGACCGCGGCCAAGGTCAGCACGAGAACGGCGGCGAGCGAAACCATGCCCATCTGCCACATGAGGCTGCTGGCCGAGGCTTCAAGCGCCGTGACCTGGAACCCGCTGCCGAGCACGCCCAGAACCTGTCCGCTCTGACCGAAGACAGGCAGGTTCACCAGGAGGTAGTCTCCGCCCAGGATCTTGGCCTGGCCCACATAGGTGCCGCCGGCAGAGACGATGGGGAAGACCACGCCCTTGCGGTCCATGGCCGTGCCGACGGCGCGCGTGCCATCGGGGTTGCGCATGTTGGTGGCGCGGCGGATGAAGTCTCCGCTCGCCTTGTCCTTCACGAACAGGGTGGCCGGCGCCTGCGTCGCCTCGGCGATCCGGTCGGCGAGTTCGTCGCTGTAGAACACGGCATCGTCATTCACCGTGATCCCGGTGATGGCACCCGTGCTGTCCTTCTTGACCGTCAGGCTGGTGATGGAGCCGCTCAGGATGCCGACAAAGGTCCGCACGTTGGATTGCAGCTGCGCCAGCGCCTTGCTCTGGATGTCAGAGCGGGTCTGAAGAGACACGACCGCGAAGAGAGCGGCGGCGGTCATCACGACGAAAGCCACCATGGTGGCGGTCGTGAGGTGGGAAAGCTTCCGATTGGCGAGGAACTGCACGGCTGTTGACCTTAGGGAATGTGATGCAGCGTGTTTCGCAAACGGCGGTTAACAACCCGTCAAAGGAAAAGCTCTGACAGTTCCGGCACCGGGGTGACCAGCGCGGAGGTTCCGGCGGCATTGCAGGATGAAGCAAGGCTCAGGGCTGAGCCGAAAGGACCGGTCAGGGAGATTCGACGAGCGGGATCGAGATCGTGCAGGTCACGCCGGCCGGGTTGAAGGTGATCTCGACGGATCCGCCGAGTTCCTGCGCCAGACCGCGCTGGATCAACCGGGTGCCGAACCCGCGTTCGGACGGAGGGCTGACGGCCGGGCCGTCGTGCTCGCTCCAGCGGAAGGTCAGGTTTTTGCCGTCGCCGGCATGATTCCACCGAATGGCAACCCAGCCGTCCGGTTCCGACAGAGCTCCGTATTTCAGCGCATTCGTCAAAAGCTCGTGGACCGCCATGGACAGGGGCAGTACCTGATGCGGCGGGAGACGGATCGGCGGACCGGATAGGCGAAAACGCTGCAGATCGACGCCCTCGAAAGGCAGGATTGCCTTCTCGACAATTGTTTCCAGCTCGGCACTGTCCCATCGTTCCTGGGTCAGCACGTCGTGAACGCGCGCCAGCGCCATGAGCCGGCTCTCCATCCTCTCGTGCGCATGGGCCAGCGACTGGGCGTTCTTGAGCGACTGGAACGCGATGGACTGGACGGTCGCGAGCGTATTCTTCACCCGATGGTTCAGCTCGTTGATCAGGAGGGTCTGATGGGTGATCGCCTTTCGCTGATCGGCGAGCGTCTCGTCGAGCTCGAGCTGCGAGCCGATGAGTTCGGCAAAGAGCTGCAGGGTCTTGAGGGTCTTGGGGTCGGAGAGTTTGGCAGGCCTGGGATCGAGAGCGCAGATGGTGCCGAAGATCTCGCCCGAGCGCAGGACGATCGGTACCGCGATGTAGCTCTCGAAGCCGTACATCTTCGGCGTTCGGTGGGTGCAGTAGACCGCGTCCGTACTGGCTTGATCGATCACGATGGGGGTGCTGGAGGCGCGGATCTCCGAGCAGAAGGTCGTGGCGACCTCGAGCGTCCCGCCGACGGACAGGCCGAAGCCGATCCGGTCGAGCACGGCGCAGGCCGTCCACGAGGTCTCGGTCACCCGGGCGACGGCTCCGAAGCCGAGGCCCGTGCTGTCCAGGACAAGTTCCAGAATGGACGAGACGGCATCGATGCGGCCGATCGCTTCGACAGCAGCGCTGTCGTCTTGAACTGCGCCCGGTTCATCGCGAGCGGCGGCATTCCCTTGTGTCATGGGAAAACCATAACAGAGTTTTTCCGCCAGGAAACAGCCGAGCAAGGCACTGCGACAGGAGGTGCCTACAGCTCCAGCACCGCCGTCACGGGAGCGTGGTCCGAGGGGCGGTCCCAGCCGCGGGTGTCGCGGGTGACGTCGATAGTGCGCAGGGTGTCCTTCAGGCCCTTCGACACCCAGATATGATCGAGGCGCCGGCCCTTGTCGGCGGCGGCCCAGTCGGGCGAGCGGTAGCTCCACCAGGAATAGATCTTTTCCGGTTCAGGTCGCAGCACACGCATGGCGTCGATCCACTCCGCCTCTTGGCGCAGTTCCTCGAGCATCTCGGTCTCCACCGGCGTATGGCTCACCACGTCGAGCAACTGCTTGTGGCTCCACACGTCATGCTCGAGGGGCGCCACGTTGAGGTCGCCGACGAGGATCGCCGGGCCTGAAGTCGGCTTCGCCTTGCTGCCCCACGAGCGCATCTCGGCCATGAAATCGAGCTTATGCCGGAATTTCTCGTTGAGGTCTGGGTCCGGAATGTCGCCGCCGGCCGGGACGTAGAAGTTATGGATCGTGACCCCCGCCGCGGCCTTGGCCTCACGACTCAAGGTCACGGTGATATGGCGGGCATCCGGGCGGCCGCACATCTCCATCACGCTGGTCTCGGAAAATGGATAACGCGAGAGAATCGCGACCCCGTTATAGCCCTTCTGGCCCATGTGGACCACGAAGGGGTAGCCGAAAGCCTGCAGATCCTTCAGGGGCAGCTTGTCGTTCGGGCATTTCGTCTCCTGCAGGCACAGGATGTCGGGGCGGCGCTCCTTCAGGAAGCGGCCCACCTGATCGAGGCGCAGGCGAACGGAATTGATGTTCCAGGTCGAGACGGTCAGTTGCACGAGAAAGGCCCCTTGGAAGACCCTTTTCGGCTACGACAGATTTCGCCCGGAGGGAAGGGCGGGCTTTACCGGTTGTTGCCCGCGCCGATAATCGCCTCGTACTGGATCTTGAACAGATCCTGGTCGATCCGGCGGCCCCGGTCGACTTTGCCCAGCACCACGACGGTCTGGAAGCCCTGGGCGTCGACGATGCGCCACTGGTTGAGGCTCTCCACCTGAGGATCGAAATAGAGCGTGATCCGCGAGGTGCCGCCCAGCGTCGACGTATCCTCCAGGTTGATCCGTACCGCGTTGCCGTCGTTGGTGATGCCGGTGATCTTGATATCCTGGCCGAGATTGACCCGCTCGCGCAGGAGGAATTTCAGGGGCGTCTGCGAGATGGAATAGAGGTCCTGCGTGGCGAGCTTGCGGTCGCGCACGGCCACCGAGCGGCCGTCGGCGACCACCTGCAGGGTGGCCGGGGGCTCGTACTCGAAGCGCACCTTGCCGGGCCTTTGAAGATAGAGCGTGCCGCCCTGCCGGCGCCCGTCGCCGCCGACTTGAGTGAAGTCCGCCACCATGGTGCTCAAGTTGGTGAAGAAGGCGTTGGCCCGCTCCACCACCACGCTGTTGGGCAACGGTTGGTTGAGCGCCACCGGAACCGCCGAGGCGGTGACGATGGGCTTCGGGATGATCGCGATGGGCTCAAGCGTTGCCACGGGCTCCTCCAGAACCGGGCGGCTCGGCGGCAGGGGGGCCGTCATGGCCAGAACCTGCTCCGCGTTGGCGGGTCTGGGGATCACCGGCCGCGCCGGCTGAGCTGCATGGTGCGGGGAAGCCGCGTGGCGGAAGGATGCGGTCGGCAGGGGCGCGGCCGTGCGGCTGAAGCCGTGGACGGCAGGGCGCGCCGGTGGAAGGATCATCTCGATTGGAAGCACCTGCCCCATGGCCGACGGGATGCCTGCACACGCGAACAGGGCCGGGACCAAAGCGACGAGGGGGAGGGGACGCATCCTAAAGAATCTCCTGACCGGAACCATCATGACGGCTGCTTGGCCATTGCACATAGCTCAACAATGACGCAGGGCCCCGGCCAAGGTTCCGATGCTGGAGCTTAATCGTCTCCTACCCCTGGAGATTCAAGCAATATCTCGCGTTTACCGGCGTGGTTTGCTGGTCCGACGATGCCCTCCTGCTCCATCCTCTCCATGAGCGAGGCGGCGCGGTTGTAGCCGATCTGGAGGCGGCGCTGGATGTAGGATGTGGATGCCTTCTTGT
>JAESFL010000277.1_pt1 | contig 43357 bp, 40 predicted proteins | sample 9269401 | NCBI WGS metagenome assembly JAESFL01 (sample SAMN14506025, study PRJNA617098) | algae metagenome | isolation source: Gloeocapsa sp. UFS-A4-WI-NPMV-4B04 and co-occurring heterotrophs from desert... | place: USA: Utah | collected 2006-10-01 | reverse complement strand
CCGATTGAGCAACTCTTCGCCAAGCTTAAGGCACACCTGCGTAAAGCCGAAGCCCGCACCTTTGACGCACTCTGGCGGGCAATTGGGGAGATCTGCGATGGGGTCGAGGCTGAGGAATGCCGCAACTACTTCACCAACGCAGGCTATGGATTCGTCTGAACCGCCGTTGCTCTAGGTGAACATAAGCCCTTGGCAGGCTACTCCCGTTAGTTAAGTCTCGGCGCTTCCTTCATGTCAGCTACTGATGACTGATGAATGTCTGTAAGATGTCCCGTTGCCCACATCGCAGCCTGGGTCCGATTTGCAGCACCAACTTTGCGCAGGATTGCCTTGACGTGAACCTTCACGGTCGCTTCGGTAACATCAAGTCTCCGCGCAATGACCTTGTTTGCATCACCGCCCATGATCGACTGGAGAACAACCTTCTCACGGGGAGAGAGCTTGTGAACTCTCGGATCCGGAGGGTTACCTCTCACCTCGGGTATAACCGGTGAATTCGACTCTGGTGCTTGGCTGAGAAGCTTCTGGATTAAGGCGCTTGGTAGGAGCGTCTCACCAAGCACGATCAGTTCAAGGGACTTGACCAGAACTTCGCGGTGGCCCGTTGCCGAACAGAAACCATCAACGCCAGCGGCAATAGCTGCTTGTACAAACTCAACGTCGCTATGGCCTTCAATCAAGGCGACCCTACAGAGAGGATACTGGCTCTTGATGCTTGCGACCGCCTCCAGCACATGCTCCGAGGACCCACTAGCATCGATGACATAGAGGACGGGTGCCGCCTCTGGAGAATCTACTAACGTGAAGCAGGTGCCCGACAAGATGTGGGTTAACCCGGCGCGAACTAGCGCGTTATCACTGGCGATCAATGTAGAGAACAGTCCGTCGCGATTTCGCAGCGTTTCGGCTGTCGACATACAGGAAATATTGTCCGTGTTGTTTTCGTCATTAGGCATCGACTTGCCCCCAAAGGCAGATCCTTACGAAAGATCGCCTTCCTCTAAGGAACTCCGATTAGGGAGATTGTTCAAGATGATAACGGGCGTATTACCCCGAAAGAGGTACGTACTACCCCCTAGGATCACGAAATAGTAGAGCTTTCCTTAAGAAATACCTTCCTGGCCATCCAGAAACAGGATTGCTCCCCTCAGTCACTGGATCTTAAGCCCTGCCCTGCTCTAAGCCCTCTCCTCCTGTTCCGCTCCCCTGGAGCAATCCCATTCCGTCCATCGATTGAGAACCCCATGACTGACCAAGCCACCATCTTCACGGACGGCGCTTGCCTCGGGAATCCCGGCCCAGGCGGATATGCAGCCGTTGTCACCATTGCGGGTGAGGAGCAGATCATCGTGGGACGCGACCGCTCCACGACGAACAACAAGATGGAGATGACGGCAGCCATAAAGGCGCTTGAAGCTGTCCCTCAAGGTCTTCCCATCGTGATCCACAGCGACAGCCAGTATGTGATCAAAGGCGCGACCGAGTGGCTCCGTGGGTGGAAGGCCAAGGGCTGGCGTAAGGCTGACGGTAAGCCGGTCATGAACCAAGACCTTTGGCAGCAGATGGACGCCGCGATGGTGGGCCGGAAGATCACCTGGAGATGGGTGAAAGGTCACGCGGGTCACCCTGAGAATGAACGGGTGGATGGGTTGGCGAATGGGGAAGCGCAAAAGGCTGCCTCTAGGCCCTGAACGCCTCTCGATGGGCAACGACACTCACTTAATTTAGTAAGGGGCGGCAGCTCACTACCGCCCCATCAGCACGGTTCGACGCTCCTTCAGCAATGGCGCGAAGCCTCAGCGGTGAGCATGAACTCTAAACTATTGGATTGATAGCATCGAATTCAATCAAGCGGTTGCCAACTGGCCCCATGTCTGTTGTGAGGCCGGTTCCGAAACTACCGCCCCAGTCCCGCCACTCATCGGCATAGACACCAAACAAATGAAGGTGGTCGTTCTGGTCCCTAGACCCTGATACTCTAGGTCCGTTGCTGTGATTTTGACGCCAGCCAAGTCTCTAGTGACGGAGTAAAAGTCGATGGACTCAGCAAGGGCGATGTGGTCGTTGTTCCCGGTCTCACGCTCGAAGCCTGAAACGTAATCGCGGCTTCCATGATTGGACCCGAAGTAGAACTCATCGTTACCCCAACCACCGTTGAGCCAATCATTGCCGAAGCTGCCGATGACCGTATCATCTCCAGCTTTGGCGTAGATGCGATCCTCACCTCCCAACCCGTTTATCACTTCACCATTGAGGGTGCCGTAGATTTCCTCATTTCTATTGGTGCCGCTGATTGCCATGACCTTTCTCCTGTTCTAAGTATATTTTCGTACTCAGACAACATCTTGAGAATATTCGGCAGAACATACAGCATCAACGGCAATAAATAGCGACATGCTCAGAATTGACTACTTTCCAAATCTTTGCTCGATTGCCTTAAGCGTCAAAGAAAACATGTTCACTCGGACATCTAAGATCAGCCTCCTAAGGTGACTGTCTCTATCCACAGGTTCGTTTACCCAATCTGTGACCATAGCTGAGCCGTTCAGATCTGGTTCAAGGCCCTCCCGTGACCCTCCCTGCCAGTGCTGGACGATGCCTGTCGGTGTCGCCAGCGTACACAGGGAGGCTCCCATGTTGAGCTGGTCCAAACGAGTAAGTCCCGCTGCTACCTTGATCGCCATGGCAACATTGCTGGGCGGGTGCGTGACTGGCACCGAGGTTTCCCTACAGCGAGTATCAGTATGACCGCTATGGCGGCACTGAGCGCACCTATGAGCGCAACCTCTACGCCGATCCTTCCCGTGGCATCGAGATTGAGAGATGTCGAACCATCGCCAGACAGCACATCAACAGGTTTGGCGAGGAGGCTGTCAGGCGGGATCGAGTTTGTGGACCTAGTGGCGAGATAGAGACCGCAGAACCTTGGGAGCGCCAAGCACCTCGCCGGAATGTCTATTCGGGGCCGGCTGAGCTTCCGCCCGAGGACGTTCCATACGTGGAATGAAAGAGGACGGTCCCAGACTAGTCCCTCCTAGCCGAGATTAGTCGAGGAACCGAACATTAACCTTAGCCGTTTCATAAGAAGACATCGGGCGCGTTGCGTATCAGCCCGAGGCGGTGCGCTCAGGCACCACAGCGCCCTAGCCGAGGAATAGCCCCCTCCCCGGCTGGGGCGTTTCTATTTCAGGGCTACTCCCGAGAGCAGCACTTGGCACCCCTGACGGGATGCGAGCACACCTCGTTCGTGTAGTTGAGCATCTACCTATTTCCGCCATCGCCAGCCTCCACTGCTCGCGGTCTGGGGGCGTCACGACCCGGCTTTCATTCCTCCGGGAGCAGAGGCTTACAAGCGCGACGTTCCCAACGTGCAGGTGCGTCTTCTTGACACGGGCCACTTTGCGCTGGAAACCCATGTGGGAGAGATTGCCGGATTCATCCGGACCTTCCTGGGGCGTCACCTGTAGATCGGTCTTATTGCGGATAATGAATCGTGCCGAAATGAGGAAATCAATAGGCTTGGCCCCTTAGAGCAAATTCGACGCAAGCGGGCTCATATCCGCAGTTAACCCCCTGAAGTCTATCGAACAGATCAGAGAAGGAGATTCACATGTCCAAGCTTGCTGTAACGGTCGCTGTCGTGGCTTCGGTTATTTCCGGTGCCGCTATCGCCGAATCGGCCAAACCCACAATTGTTCTCGTCCATGGGGCATTTGCTGACGCGTCGAGCTGGAATGGTGTCATCACGCATCTTCAGAAGGACGGGTACAACACCGTCGCGGTTGCCAACCCATTGCGCAGCGTTTCAAACGATGCGCGCCTCGTTTCGGACGTTGTTGGAAGCATCGTTGGCCCGGTGGTCCTGGTAGGCCATTCCTATGGTGGACAGGTCATCTCGACCGCGGCGAGCGGACACAGCAACGTCAAGTCGCTGGTCTATGTGGCGGCCTTTGCGCCGGCCAATGGAGAGGCTGCGGCGGAACTGGCTGGGAAGTTCCCCGGCAGTACGCTCGGTGGAGCGCTTGCTCCCCCGGTCAAGCTCACGAGCGGCAGTGCCGATCTGTACATCGATCAAGCGAAATTCCGCGACCAGTTCGCTCACGACGTCCCAGCCGAGGCAACTGCTTTGATGGCGGCCGGCCAGCGCCCTATCACCGAGGCGGCGTTGACGGAAAAATCCGGCGAGCCGGCGTGGAAGTCGCTGCCGTCATACTTCGTCTACGGCGATGGTGACAAGAACATCCCAGCAAAGGCGCTTGGGTTCATGGCCGAGCGTGCGGGCTCCAAGCGCACCATCGTAGTCAATGGCGCATCGCACGTCGTGATGGTCTCAAATCCGCAAGTTGTCTCAGATTTGATCAAGGAAGCCGCGCAATAACCTTGTGCGGGAGCAAGGAAACTGGGCTACAGCGCTCAGGCGCCGTGGCCTTTCTACCTGCGTTGCGCCAAGACCCGGGTGCATTTGGCGAGGATCCTAGGCGGGATATCCACGCCCGCTGGGTTAGAACAGAAGCGACTGGAAAGGATGACGCCGTAACGCGCTCAGGCTAAGAACGAACGTAGCCATCGCAGCCGCTTAGAACCGGTCTTGGACACGGTCCGAAATCCGCGTCGGCAACCGATTCATCTGCGCGCTCCACAGGGTTCGGTTCCATAACAAACGGCTGATCAGCATTCTGAAGGAGATTGTCCCGCCACGCTGACGCATCGCAGATCTCGGGAACGAGATCATGCTGCATATGGCCGACCTAACAAAGTCGCGGTTGGAGCCGCAGTAAGGACAGCTTCGAGTTTATCTCCAAACGCTCTGCGATTCACCGTTGAGTCCACTGGCTTGGCCAATCCACTACCTACGTGTCTCCCAAAACCCAGCGCCACAGTGGGACACGTTTCGCGCGCCATCATTATGGATAGCAATCAATAGTCCTTGCACGTCAAGCTTGGCCCTCAAGCTTCTCCACCACCATAAATGTGGCCGGTTCATGCAAGTTGACGCGCGTATAACAGCGAGTTTAGTCAACCAGTTCTCGACTGGATTGTCACTAAGTGGCAGGAGGCAAGGATCAGACGTTCGAGGATTGCAGAGGCGAGGCATTGCCGTCGCGGACTATTTAACGGACCTTTTGTGACCCCGCGGCTTTGGAGGAACGAGCGGTGACGTACTCGCGCCTTCTGCCGGCATCTCGAAGGGAACGGATTCGCGCTACTTCAGATTAGAGGGGGCCTTCCTCGAGCCGTGATTCTTGGCCACTGGCGACCGCTTCGTCGAACTGCTTCAGGCTTGGCCTCGGCAGGTTTCGATCGAACGCTATTTGCACCATATCTTAGAATCGATACTTCGTACGAAAGAGACAATAAGATCCGGGTTGGCCGCCGCGGGTCTTGCTTCACGCCTTAACAAGGAGCCTGCTCAGACAATTGGATGGCCCAGCTTCTGCGAGTGCGTCGGGACAGGAGCAGGTTTGCCATGGTGCGGCCTACGCCCCAATGCCTGCGATCGCCATATTGAAGGTTCGCATTGACTCAATTCTTTCGCTCGAATGTTGCTAACCGCTTGATGACAGGTGAGCCCGGTACTTTGGACCATGCTGCCTTGCTCGGTCTTGGGTACATGCGATGTTTATGCAACCGCACAGCCCTGTGACCTGCACATCACACAGGCCCTGCGGCCTTAAGATCTCGTTTAAGCCAAGTCGCGGCCTCGGCGACGTCACCTGCGGACAGCTCATGGTCGGCTGAAAGCTCGCGGAGCTCGACCTTGGCGCCTCGAGCCCTTAGGTCGTCCGCTAGCGCGGACCTGTTCTGGGCAAAAGGATCGTCACGCCCACTGAGCATCAGCAGGCTCATTCCTGAGAGATCTGTAGCAGGCGGATTCTCCAATGCTTGGATTCCGCGCAGCAAAACCGCGCGGCGCCCGACAGCGGGATAAAGTTGGATGGCAGCAGCCAAAAAGTTTGCTCCATTGGAATAGCCGATAAAGGCAAGCCTATTGGCGTCGAGTGCGTAGCCGGCTACAGCACCCTCGACGAACGCTGCGAACGCTTCAGCTTCACTGCGGATATCGGCTTGATCGAATGACGCAAGGTCGATTCGGCGGAACCAACGATTAGTTCCTTCCTCAGTCGCTCGGCCTCGCACTCCCAGAAGCGTCGCACGTGGTGCGATACGGCGGGCGAACGGCATCAGGTCGGCTTCATTTCCACCGGTGCCATGCAGCAGCACCAGGGTTGTGCCGTCCGGATCCTCCGGCCGGTTGAAGCGATGAATGAACGGGAGCTCGCGAACGGGAAACCGCTCCTCTCCGGGCAAAGCAAATTGTGGTAGCATCGCCTTCAGATCTTCCGCACGGTCAGCATCGTGCGGCGGCAAAAACAAAGTTTGGCCGAGCTCGTCGGGCGCTTCGTCAACGGTCATGCCTGGCCCATCCGTCGCGTACTCCAGAAGAATACCGGCAGGATCACGAACGTAGAGTGATAAGAAATACTTTCGATCATGAACCTCGGTCGGTCCGTAATCCTTGAGCGAGTGCCGCATGGATCGGACAGCATCGGCATCCGGCGCCCGGAAAGCCACATGGTCGGGCACTCCGGCTCCGGGCGCGGACGGCACGAACCCCGACACTTCCCTAATGTCAACCACATCAGTATCGGACACCAAACGCTGCGTCGCGCCAGCGCTCTGCTCGTACCTATACCCGAAACGGCTTATGAACTGTGCTGTGGCCGCTGCCTTGTCGGTTAATACAGTGACACCTCGTAGCCGAGTCGGTGCGTTTGGAAGTGAAGTCGGCGTTGGCATGTCGACGCCGACGAGCTTCACGATCAACCCATCTGGATCTTTCAGTCTGAGGACCGGCTCTCCGAATTCACGAGACGGCCCCTCTAGAGGGACGTTGGCCGCGAGTGCCTTAGTCACCCAATCGCCTATGGTAGCTGGCGGAACGGCGAGTGCTACTTCCGATACCTGCCCGATACCGGTGCGGCCACGGCCTGTGGCCTCCCAGACCAGGAAGGTCAGCAAAGAGCCGGGATGCCCACGACCGTCTCCATAGATCAGGTGGAGCTGCTCGGCATCCGCATAACCGCCAGTTCGCTTCACAAGTTTAAGGCCCAGGAAGCCGGCATAAAAATCGACGTTCGCCTGCACGTTGGCCGTGATGCCAGTAAAGTGGTGTATGCCGCTTGTCATTGCCGAGATGCCTTTCAAGTTTAGCCCCCCGTCTCGCGTGCAAGTACATTTTGTACAGACGGATCGGCGGTCAGCCTATCATGCAGCGCCTGCACGTTGGGATACTCGTTCAAGCCGCCCGGCAGGAGCTTTATCGCCCAGCGGATCATTGGGAACGAATACGCGTCCATCACGGAGCGCCCTCCATCAAGGATATACTCCCGCCCTTCGAGGTGGCGGTTCAGAATGCCGAACTGCCTAGCGATCAGCTTATGCCCCGCTTCGACTACCGCCCGTCTACTCTGTTCGCTTTGGTCGGTCGTGTAGCGAAACGGCATAAAGACCGGCCAGAAAGCGGCATGAACGTCCGAGGTGAAGAAAGCAGACCAACGATGCGTCTCTGCCTTCGCGCGTAGATCATCACCGCCGGCAAGCCCGGCCTCTGGGTGCTTATGCGCCAGGTAGTCGAGGATTGCACCGGCCTGCGTCAGGAGCCAGCCATCGTCCTCACGGAGTGTTGGAACGGCACCCGCGGGATTCACCGCAAGAAGCTCTTTGGAGCCATAGTCAACTCTCACGGCCTCGTACGGTTCGCCGATCCATTCGAGGGCGACGTGCGGGGCCAGCGAACACGCACCTACGGCATAGTAAAGTGTCGGCATCGTTGCTCTCCATGTTTCGGTTCACCACTGAGCCGATGCGGTGCCTTTCCGTGGCTCGCTCTCGAACTGCGCCGTTTCACGACTAGTACGTTGGCCGTCAATAGCGCGTCCTTGACTTTCGCATTCGGCCAACCTACGTGGCGCCGCGTTCTATGCGCTCGTTTCACGAGATTGCGTGCCAGCGCCGCTCGGGCCCTGCTGCTTCATAGGTTGAGACAAGAAGTACCATAAGTACTTCGTCAGGATCGATTGCTGGACTGCGCCGCTTCGCCTGATGAAGCGGCAGCAGATGGTTATGCTGATCGAAGCGTTCAGGTAGAGATCCAGCACCAACATTCCAGTTTTTGCCGGGTGTCTCAAGGATCCGTCCTCTACAACCAGGCGAACACCCTGCTTGCACAATCCGGGTGTGACCAGTTTACTTTGGCTACGGACCAGCCTCCGCGCTCGTCAAATCATCAGCTAGCGTATTCCATCGCGACACTCGTTGCACCTAGTGCGGTAAAGGTGTCGATCTTGCGCTTGGATGCGCCTTCCGCTTGAACATACGCGAAAAATGAAACGGCGAGAGGCGCGCCTCCGCGGCCAGCTCGTCGAGGCTGATATCCTCCGACAGCCTGGCGCGCATCAACTCCACAGAGCGGCGTTCCGCTCAGGGGCAAGACCGCTCCTGACAGTCACTAAAGGAGAGCCCGTCAGGCGGCAGAGCTCAGCCAAAATTTCACAGGCGGCAGCTTGGGCCAGCAGCCGCGATGGAACTCCTTCCTCATCACACAGCCGCCAGAGATTTAGGATCGCCGATCGTATTTTTTTGACGCAAAGGTGCCCCTATAGAGCAGGTGGGAATCGAAGGAGAAAGAGCCGCTAGCGGCATCCTCGATAGTGCTTCGCCAACGCGATATTGGAAATGACAGGCTTCGCAGCTGATGACGCGTTTCAACCAAGACCGTATTGGCGAAGTTCGGAGCAGCGAGGAAGAAACCACCTTCCTGGCTGATGACATCAAAGCGTCCGGCCCCGAGATCGCCGCTCACGCGGCTGCCGCCCAAGAGGTCCTGATACAAGATGAGATCAGGAACGGCAGGGTCCGACATATCTCCTGCAGGCTGGACTGCCTCAAGCAGATTCAGCATTCCCCCAGGTGATTTCATCGTTCGCACATAAGATGCGAGGTGGTCCTCGCGATACCACTGAGCAAAGGATGAGTAGGCAGGCGCGGCCATAGTGTGCCTCCAATGCTAGGTGGCTCTATTCTCCGTTGGGAGCATTCGAACGCTCTCCAGCGAGAAAGTCGCGTGGCGAAATCCTCGCTTTAGGACAAAGATGCTATCTCAAATAAACAGTGATGAGTTAGCGCAATTAGGAATTATTCGCAACTGGCTCTTGCAACCCTTCGCAACTAAATCATATCTCCAGGACGAGCCATGAGCGGTATTGGAGCGTCGGCCTCGGTTGGTAGATCCAATCCAATGATGGTTCAGGCGGTCTGTGGAACCCGTGCGATCACCTTGATCTCGAAGTCGAAGCCGGCGAGCCAGTTCACTCCTACGGCAGTCCAGTTCGGATAAGGCTTCTGAGGAAACACCTTGTCTTTGACAGACATGAAGATCCCGAACTGTGTCTCAGGATCCGTATGGAACGTCGTCACGTCCACGATATCGTCGAACGTGCAACCGGCTGCCTGCAGAACCTCACCGAGATTGTCGAAAGCAAGCTGCACCTGCTTTTCGAAGTCAGGCTCGGATGAGCCGTCCTCGCGGCTCCCGACCTGGCCTGAGACAAAGAGCAGATCGCCGGTTCGGATGGCAGCGGAGTAGCGGTTGATTGCGTAAAGCGCCTGCCGGCCGGCAGGGAAGACCGCATCGCGCTTGGACATTCTTTTCTCCTTGTTCAGATCGGATGAACCCTCGGAACAATGGCTCGTCTCGATTGAGTATCGGGATCTGCCTTGCTGGAGCAGGAGATAGCAACCCTTGGTTCGCGTGATTAGACGTTGAAATAGACATGGGTTGATGCAAAATCACCAGCAATGATGCGTCCCTCTCTCAACGATCTCACCGCCTTTGTGGCAGTCGCCACCCATCGCAGCTTTCGCCGGGCGGCGGATGAACTTGGCACGGCCCCGTCCACGCTGAGCCACGCGATGCGGAGCCTTGAGGATCGGCTGGGCGTGCGCCTTCTCAACCGAACGACCCGCAGCGTCTCGCCGACGGAAGCCGGGCTCGAGTTGCTCAGCCGGTTGCAAGCAGCCCTTTCTTCGCTGGATGATGCGTTGGACGCCGTCACCGCCTTCCGAGGTCACGTGGCTGGCACGGTCCGGGTCAACGCGCCCCGCGTGGCCGCGGCCGCTCTCGTACGTGATATCCTCCCTCGCATGGCGGAACGGTTTCCCGACGTGACCGTGGACATTGTGGTAGAGGGTCGCTTGATCGATATCGTGTCAGGGGGCTTTGATGCAGGGGTACGCCTCATCGGATCAATCCCTAAGGACATGATCGCGGTGCCGTTCGCCAGCCCGATACGGTTCGTCTGCGTCGCATCACCTGCCTATCTCGATCGCGCCGGTGAGCCGAAAACCCCAGAGGACTTGCAGCGTCATCGCTGCATCGGCCACCGAATGCCCAGCGGCAGGCTGTACCGATGGGAGTTCGAGCGGGCTGGGCAGGAATTGACCATCGATGCAACCGGGCCCGCGGTGCTTGATGATGAGGACCTGATGGTGGAAGCGGCCATGCAGGGCCTGGGTATCGCGTATGTGGCGAACTGGGTGGCCGAAGCGGCCCTTGCGGAAGGACGACTGCGCACGGTCCTGTCCGCCTGGATGCACGGGCCAGAGGCAGTGGCCGTCTATTATCCAGGGCATCGGGCCGTTCCGCCGGCACTGCGGGCATTCCTCGATGTCGTTAAGGAACGCGCTAAGGCTTAGTCCAATCGAAGTCGCGGACGGGCGCGGTCGCCATGGGCCTCATGCGCTACCCCGGCCGGATACTACATCCCGACATCCCTCGTTGCACATGTCGAGGGCGACAAGGTGCGCTTGTCGGCCAATGCCAATGTTGCGGTCACCTTTGAGGAGGCCCGCGGCAGCACCCAGACACAGCTGTCATCCGATTAGAGGGATGGCCGTCGCCATACTTCCACGTGAACTGCCCTCCATCGGTCTTACTCATCACGATGCCTACGCCGCGGCGCTCAAACCGTGCAGCATAGCCGCAGCAAGTGTTGACAACGTCGGCATCGAGAGCGCAGACACCATCTAACTTGGCGAGCTATCGGACTCTTTCACTGGAAAACGAAGCGGTTTGGCGTTTCATTTTCTCGGGCTGTGCACCGATTTTTTTCATCTCGCCGGAAGCGTATCGAGCACCTGGTATACCCGGCTAGGTTTCACTCGGAGGATTTTCCCATCACTTGCGCGAGTGCGCCTGCAGGACCGTCGAGCGCACCACATGCCCTGATCCAGGCAGCGGTTTCAATTCGAAGAGCCGCCTGCAGCCACGCGAGTGTCAACCGTTTTGTTGCCTCGAGTGCGTCCGGGGATTCAATCTCGGTTTCCTTTGCGTCAAGGCCAGCAATACCACCTAACCCGTGGCCGACTCCGCGAAGTGTAAGAAGCGCTTCAGCACCGGGCCCATCATGGTAAGCGTCTGCATGCCATTCGGGCCCGCGTGGGGTAAAATGCGGATCATCCGCATCGCCGCAAACAACAAGGCATCGGGTCGTCACAGTGGTGAAGTCGACGTCGAAGAAGGGAAGCCGTGCCGCATTCTCCTCTGTCAGGTCCCTACCTCCACGTCCCGGTGCTGCAAGGAGAATCCCCGCCGAAATTCGGCGATCAGAGAAATCCTCACCATTCAGCCGCGCTCCCAGGAGCAAGCCCACGGTGTGACCGCCGAAGGAATGACCGACTGCTGCAATCAGGTCACGATCTAACCGCCCTGCAACGGCAGGCGCCTGCCCTTCCACCTCGCTCAATCGATTAAGAATCTCCTTCATCTCCTTCACGCGCTCGCGCCAGAAGAACGGCGCACCGAGCGCGTCTGAAGGTAGCCCCCCGACGCGCGAACTGGCATGTGTTGGCTGGATCACGGCGAAACCGCGTTCGGCCCAGAACTGGGCAAGCGGAGCATAGCCGTCCTTCGATGGAATGTAATTGGAAGGGCCAAACCCGTGCGACAAGAGCACGATAGGCAAGCTTTCTCCAGTCGCCGGTGCAGTAAGCCTTAGCTCAATAGACTGACGGTTCGCCATGCGCAAGCGCACCGGCGTGTAAGCCACTGTGAGGCCCGCCTCAGGTGCAGGTATGTGGCGGGCGAGATCAATCAGGTTGTTCATAATCAGTTCCCATAAACGACGCTTCCGGATGATGGATCGATCTGCTCAATCGCCGCGAAGGGCAGTCTCACGGAACCAGGACTCCGCATCGACACCAGCAGGGATACGCATGGGTGCATCAGGTTCAGTAACAGCACGCCAAACGGCCTGCGCGACGTCTTGCGCCTTGGTCACCTCGCTCGCGCTGCGCAGGCCCTTTAGGTAATCATGAACAAAAGGGCTGTAGGCATCGGGGATATCCATCCCCATGCGAGCGACGGCATTCTTGCCGAAAGAGGTCTCAGGCGCTGAACCGGGCAACACAAGTCGCGTTCGCACGCCAAAAAGTGCCGCTTCCAAAGCCAGGCTTTCGGTGAAAGCGTTCAGGGCCGCCTTGCTGGCGGTGTAAACGGAAAGTGCGGGCAGTGGCTTGAGCGTGACGCTGGAACTGACATTGACGATCACGCCTGAACCGCGGGCACGGAACTGCGGAAGGATCGCCTTGGTCACCGCGATGGCGCCAAGCACATTCGTCTCGAAGAGTTCGCGGGCTCTTTCCATGTCAGCGCCCTCAAGCACGTTCAACATGCCGACCCCAGCATTGTTGACGAGAGCGTCGACAACTCCGGCGGCCTCGATTGCTTTCGCGATGCTGTCCGCATTTGTGACATCGAGAGCAATGATTTCAAGGCGCTCATGATAGGCGAACAAGGCTGCACGTGGGGTACGCATGGTGGCAATCACGTCCCATCCGTTTTCAAGAAACAGCTGTGCGGTGGCGAGGCCGAAGCCGGACGAGCAGCCGGTAATGAGGATCTTGGGCATCTGTCTATGTGTCCTGGTGAAACCGACACAAAGATGGACGACAACGGCTGGACCTTCTATATTTGAAGGTCCAAGTATGTTTAGCGAAAGTCCGGTTTTCATGTCCGACCCCCTCGCCGAGATTGTGTCACTGCTGAAGCCGACTCCTTCGATAGCGAAGCTGGTGACGGCCGGTGGCCGCTGGCTCGTCGAGCGCACCGAGTTAGGAAGCCCGTTTTACTGCGTGCTATTGGAAGGTCGCTGTCGCCTGACGATTGGGGGGCGTTCGCCGGCTACCTTGGTCGCGGGAGACTTTGTGCTCGTTCCGGAAATTCATGCGTTCACGATGAGCAGTATGGATCCTCCGTCTCGCGGTACGTTGCCGCAACGCCTTGAGACAAGCCCAGGTGTGTTTCGCCTGGGCAACCCCGATGAGCCGATCGATGTCACGGCAATGGTTGGCCATTGCGCCTTTTCAGCGCCTGACAAGAACATGCTCGTTTCACTCCTGCCGGACGTGATCCACATCCATGGTGAGGATCGGTTGATAGATCTTGCGCGGATGATCCATGATGAAACGGCAAATCATCGGGCTGCTCGGAACATGGTGCTGACCCGTCTACTAGAGGTGCTTCTGATTGAGGCGCTGCGTTCAGTGGGCGGGACGACGGCCGCTCCAGGGCTATTGCGAGGCCTGTCTGATCACCAATTGGCCTCCGCTCTGCGCCAGATCCACTTGGATCCCGGTAGCGGCATCTCTGTGGAGAGCTTAGCGCGGGAAGCTGCGATGTCACGCTCCACCTTTTTCGACCGATTTCGGAGTGAAGTTGGGGTGGCGCCTATGGAATATGTCACCAATTGGCGTATGGCTCTTGCCAAGCAATTGCTGCTTGGCCGCCAAATCTCAGTCGCCGAGATCGCTGGGAGAGTTGGCTATGCCTCTACAAGCGCCTTCAGCGTTGCATTCAACCGACATGTTGGGATGCCGCCGGGGGCTTTCGCTGAGCGGGATCGACTGCAGCGCTTGCGATAAAGGCGCTTGTTCTATTGGGCTGGTTTCCTGCGTTTCTTCGTGGGCGGAATGCAGGACGGACGCTGCGGTCCTTGAGGTCGTTGCGAAGCCAGTCGGCATCATAAGCCTTGTCACCCAGGAAGCGCTTGGCTGGCGGCAGATGGCGCAGCAGCACGAGGGTTCATGCCACAGGTCGACTAGAAACGACGGCAATTTTGGGCTGTCCCATGCTGGGGTCCATTTGATCTGGATCAGACTTCATGCCGGCCGGCGGCGGCGTAACGAAAGACAGGCACCCGTCCCGCCATCTGCGGGACGGGTGCTAGAACAAGCCTTAGATGTTGGTTTCCGATCCGTCCGGGTTTGCGGCGTCGTGGCGGCTGCCACCTACGAGGCCAGGAAGTTCGGCGTCCGCTCCGCCATGGCTTCGACGACGGCGCGACGCCAATGCCCGACCTCATCTTCGTGCCACCACGTTTTGACGTGTACCGGGAGATCTCGCAGCAGATCCGCACGATCTTCGCCGAATACACGCCGTTCATCTAGCCGCTCTCGCTCGACGAGGCATATCTCGACGTTACCGAGAACCTCAAAGGCTTAACATCGGCCACGCAGATCGCAGAGGAGATCCGGGCGACGATCCGCGAGCAGACGGCTCTGACGGCCTCGGCTGGCGTGTCCTACAACAAGTTTCTGGCCAAACTCACCCCGGACTACCGCAAGCCGGATGGCTTCTTCGTGATTACACCCCGGATCGGCCCTGCCTTTGTCGAGTCTTTGCCGGTGGGCCAATTCCATGGCATCGGACCTGCCACCACGGCAAAGATGAACCGGCTGGCGATCTACACTGGCCTGGACCTGCGGTCCCAGCCCATCCCGTTCTTACAGGAGCAGTTCAGTAAGGCCGGATCTTACTACTACTGGATTGCTCGTGGCGTAGATCACCGTCCCGTGCAACCGGACCGGGTCCGCAAGTCGGTTGGAGCGGAAAACACCTTCTCGAACGATCTGATTGCCTTCGAGGAGATGAAGCAAAACCTCGTGCCGATCATCGACAAGGTCTGGCGGTACTGCGAGGGAACAGGCGTGCGGGGGCGCACGGTCACGTTGAAGGTCAAGTATGCGGATTTCCAGCACGTCACCCGCAGCCGATCCTTTGTAACCTCGGCGGATAGTAAGACGGCATTGGAACACGCAAGCGTCGAGCTTCTAAACCCCTGCTGCCTGTCTCGAAGGGTGTGCGCCTGCTTGGGATCACCCTGTCGGCGCTTGGGGCGGATGAGTATCACGAGAGCCCACAACTGGCCCTGGCGCTCTGAGGTTTGGCGCAGCAGCTCCCTAACCCGCCAAGACAGTCGGCTCCCGCCACTATTGCTGTGGCCGCTGCCACAGTTCCTCCCCGTTATCCACAGCCCAGGACCCGACCCCTCACGTTGACTCGATCCGTGGGAGTATGTTCACGTTATGTTCCATTTTGTCGCAGTGAGTCATGAATCATGACGGTGTTCCCAAATTCCTCCTCGCCCGCCCATCCCCTGAGTCTCGCTGCCATGCCGGCATGAGCAGGACCCATGCACCCCAAGCCCCAGGAGGCTATCGCGGAGTTACGGCAGCAGATCGCGCACCTCGAGCGCGGGTCGCAGCACCGCAAGCCCCTGCCCTTCGGCGTGCCACCCGTCGACGAACACCTTCCTGGTCATGGCCTAGCCCGTGGCACCCTGCACGAGATCATCGAGGCAGGACCGGCCTCCGAGTTTGCCGGAGCCGCCACCCTGTTCACGGCCGGCATCGCGGCCCGGCTCAAGGGACCGGTTCTCTGGTGCCTGACCCGGCGCGACCTGTTCGCCCCGGGCCTGCTGCGGGCCGGTTTGCATCCGGATCGCGTCATCTATGTCGAGACCTCCCATGACCGTGATGTCCTCCCCCTCGTGGAAGAAGGCCTGCACGAGAAAGGCCTTGGGGCTGTCGTCGGCGAGGTCACGCGCCTTGGCCTCACCGCCTCACGCCGGCTGCAGCTGGCAGCGGAGGCCTCGGGCGTCACCGCCCTCCTGCTCCGGCGCTGGTGGACCGTTGCCGAGAAGGACCTGACCCGGCTGCCCACCGCCGCCTCCACCCGCTGGCGCGTAGCGCCGGTGGAATCCGAACTCCTGCCGGCTCCCGGTCTCGGCCGGGCCCGTTGGCAGGTCGACCTCGTGCGCTGCCGTGGCGCTGAACCCCGATCCTGGATCCTGGAGGCCTGCGATGCGAAGGGTCGTCTCGCTCTACCTGCCGACCTGGCCGACCGACCGGATCCGGCGCAGGTTCGGCGAGCCGCCCCGCGATAAGCCGCTCGTAACCGTGGCTGCCGCGGGTTCCCGCCGCCTGATCGCGGCCGTTGACGCAACGGCGGACGGTCTAGGGCTGCGCATCGGTATGCCACTCGCTCAGGCGCAGGCACTCGTGCCTGACCTGCACGTGTGTGATGCCACGCCTGATGACGACGAGACATCGCTGCGGCAACTCGCCTGCTGGGCCATTCGCTATTCGCCTGTGGTCGCGCCCGATCCGCCTGACGGCCTTTGGATCGACATTGCCGGAGCGGACCATCTGCTCGGCGGAGAGGAGGCCTTGCTGGCCGATCTGACCACTCGTCTCGGCGATCGGGGCATCTCCCCGCGGGCGGCTGTTGCCGACGCACCCGGGGCGGCCTGGGCCGTGGCCCGTTACGGCAAGGACAGCGTTGTGCCCTCCGGGCGCACCGTTGATGCGGTGGCTCCCCTTCCCGTTGCCGCCCTCCGTCTTTCCTCTGAGACGTTGAATGCCATGCACCGGCTTGGTATCGAGCGGGTCGGCCAGCTGGCCGCCATGCCCCGGGCTCCCATGGTGCGCCGGTTCGGCAAGGAGGTGGCGCTGCGGCTCGACCAGGCGATGGGCCATGCCTTCGAGCCGATCTCTCCGCTGATTCCACAGGAGACGGCGATCGCCACCCTCACCTTCGCTGAGCCGATTGCGCGACTTGAGGACCTGAAGCAGGTGGTACGCCGGCTCTCCCAGGATCTCTGCCGCAAGCTGGCCCAGCGGGGAGAAGGCATCCGCCGGCTCGATCTGGTGATCCGCCGGGTCGACGAGAAGGGAGCGTCCCTGCGGGTGGGAACGGCGAAAGCAACGCGGGATCATGTTCATCTGGCAAGGCTGTTCGACGAGCGCCTGCCGACGGTCGATCCCGGCTTCGGCATCGAGGAGGTGGCTCTCATCGCCAGCCGCACCGAGCCGCTCGTCGAGCAGCAGACGGAGGCTCCTGGCTTCGCCGAGGACGACACCGTCGATGCAGACATCAGCCGTCTCGTCGACCGTCTCGGCGCGCGCGTGGGCGCTCATCGCGTCTACCGCCTTGCTCCGATCCCAACCCTGGTGCCGGAGCGCATGGCGCGAAAGATCTCGCCTCTTGCGCCACCCACCGGTTCTGTCTGGCCCGAAACTCTGATGAGACCAACGCGGCTGCTTGATCCGCCGGAGCCGGTCGTGGCGACCGCCCTCCTCCCGGATCACCCACCGGCCTTCTTCATCTGGCGCAGGCTCCGGCACAAGGTCGCCAAGGCCGATGGCCCGGAACGGATCACGCCGGAGTGGTGGAACGGTGACAAGCGCGCCGATCCACGGGACTACTACCGGGTCGAGACGGACCAGGGCGGCCGGTTCTGGATTTTCCGTGACGCGCCGGCCGACCAGGGCGGGCGCTGGTGGCTGCACGGGTTGTTCGAGTGAGTGAAAGAATTGCCGAATGAGGTATGCGGAACTGCAGGTCACCACCCATTTCTCGTTTCTCCACGGCGCCTCAAGCCCCCAGGAGCTGTTCGCGCAGGCGAAGCAACTCGGCATCACCGCACTAGGCATTGTCGACCGCAATTCGTTGGCCGGAATTGTGCGCGCCTACGAGGCGTCGAGAGAGACCGGAGTTCGGCTCGTCCTCGGCTGTCGGCTCGACCTCACGGACGGAACATCCCTGCTTGTGTATCCCACTGACCGCGCCGCTTACTCCCGCCTGTGTCGCCTTCTCAGCATCGGCAAGAGCCGTGGCGGAAAAGGCAGGTGCTTCCTGACCTGGGACGATGTGGTTGCCTGGAACGAAGGGATGATCGCCATCTTGCTAGACGATGAGGCGGGTGATGAACTCAAGGCCAACCTCGTTCGCCTGAGGGCCACCTTCGGTGCTCGCGCCTACATGGCCCTGATCCGGCGCTTTGCTCCCAACGAGCATCTCCGGCTCTACTACGTCGAACAGATGGCCCAAGCGGCACGGGTGCCGACCGTCGCCATAGGCGATGTGCTCTACCATCATCCCGACCGTAGACGCCTGCAGGACGTGGTTGCCTGCATCCGACAAGGCTGCGCCATTGACGAGGCGGGCTACCGGCTGGAGCGTCATGCCGACCGCTACCTCAAGGAGCCGGTCGAGATGCGGCGCCTTTTCGAGCGGCACGAGCAAGCCTTCGGGCGCATCCAGGAGATCCTGGACCGATGCACCTTCTCTCTGGACGAGTTGCGCTACCAGTACCCAAGCGAAACTGGGCCGGACGAGACAGCCCAGGAAAAACTGGAGCGGCTGACTTGGGACGGAGCGAACCGCCGCTACCCCAACGGCATTCCCGATGGCGTCGCCGGGACGATCCGGCATGAACTTCACCTGATCGAGGAGTTGGGCTATGCGCCTTACTTCCTGACGGTCAATGCAATCGTCCAGTTCGCCAAAGGCCGGGGCATCCTGTGCCAGGGACGCGGTTCCGCGGCGAACTCCGCCGTCTGTTTCGTCCTCGGCATCACCTCGATCAACCCTGTCGAGCACGACCTCCTGTTCGAGCGCTTTGTCTCTCAAGAGCGCCGCGAACCGCCTGACATCGATGTCGACTTCGAGCATGAGCGTCGTGAAGAGGTGATCCAGTGGATCTACGACACCTATGGCTGGCATAGGGCGGCGCTCACGGCCGTTGTGTCCACGTACCGTGCCCGTGGCGCCGTCCGCGAGGTCGGTAAGGTGCTGGGTGTGCCAGAGGATGTCACGGCCGGTCTCTCGGGTCTCGTTTGGGGTTGGGGGAATGATGGCGTGTCAGAGAATGAGGCCAAGGAACTCAACCTCAACCTCGATGATCCGCGCCTGCGGATGACGTTGGAGCTCGCGAGCGAACTCATCGGGGCACCACGCCATCTCTCTCAACATCCGGGCGGGTTCGTGCTCACCCAGGATCGTCTCGACGATCTCGTGCCCATCGAGCCGGCGGCGATGGAGAACCGCCAAGTGATCGAGTGGGACAAGAATGACATCGATACCCTCAAGTTTATGAAGGTCGACGTCCTGGGCCTCGGCATGCTGGGTTGCATGCGCCGAGCCTTTGATCTCCTCAAAGATCACAAGGGTGAGGACCGCGACCTTTCGACGATCCCCCTCAATGATCGGCCGACCTACCGAATGATCCAGAAGGCTGACACAGTGGGCACATTCCAGATCGAGAGCCGCGCTCAGATGGCGATGCTGCCGCGGATCAGGCCGGACAAGTTCTATGATATCGTGATCCAGGTGGCGATTGTCCGCCCTGGGCCGATCCAAGGCGATATGGTGCATCCCTATCTGCGCCGCCGGGAGGGTCACGAGATACCCGAATACCCACGCCCGGAACTTAAACGCGTGCTGGAGAAGACCCTCGGCGTGCCGCTCTTCCAAGAGCAGGCCATGCGGGTGGCGATCGAGTGTGCCGGCTTCACGCCTTCCGAGGCCGATCAGCTCCGGCGCGCCATGGCGACCTTCAAGCTAACGGCCGGCGTCACCAAATTCCGCGACAAGCTGGTTCGCGGCATGATCGCCCGTGGCTATGACGCGGCCTTTGCCGAGCGCACCTTCAAGCAGCTTGAGGGCTTCGGCTCCTACGGTTTTCCGGAGAGCCATGCGGCGAGCTTTGCCAAGATCGCCTATGCCTCGTCTTGGATGAAGTGCCACCACCCGGACGTGTTCTGCTGCGCCATCCTGAACGCGCAGCCGATGGGCTTCTACGCCCCGGCACAACTCGTCCGGGATGCACGCAACCACGGGGTGGAGGTCCGGCCGGTCGACATCAACCATTCCCGCTGGGATTGCACCCTGGAACCGACCCGCAAGCCGAGGCGCTTTGCGGTCCGTCTTGGGCTGCGCCTGGTGCGGGGCCTTGCGAATGCCGATAGCGCGATGATCCCGCTGGCCCGCACTGAGCACCCGTTCACCTCGATCGAGGATCTGTGGCGACGTGCAGGAATCCCCATCTCGGCTCTGGAGCGCCTTGCCGATGCCGACGCGTTCGGCTCGATCAGCATCAGCCGACGAGACGCTCTCTGGACAATCCGGGGCTTGTCCGACGTGCCGTTGCCGCTCTTTGCCGCCGCAGACGCACGGGATAATGTCATTCGGACCGAGGGAGACGAGCCAAGCGTCGAACTCGTTCAGATGACCGAAGGACGGGAGGTCGTGGAGGATTACCGCTCAAAAGGCTTGACGCTTCGCCAGCACCCACTTGCTTTCCTGAGGCAGGAACTGCGGGAGCGCCGGATCCACCGCTGCTCTTCTTTACGGATCATCAAAGACGGTCAGCGCGTGACGGTCGCCGGCTTGGTCCTGGTGCGCCAGAAACCGGGTTCGGCCAAGGGCGTGATGTTCATGACAATCGAGGATGAGACGGATGTCGCCAACCTTGTGATCTGGTCCTCACTCTTCGAAAGGCAGCGCCGGCTCATCCTATCCTCAGGCATGATCGCCTGCCGGGGGCGCCTGCAGCGGGAAGGCGGCGTAACGCATCTCATCGCTGAGCACCTCATGGACCTGTCACCTCTGTTGCGCAGCCTCAGCAACCGGGATGAAGCTTTCCTGGTTCAGTCTGGGAGGGGCGATGAAGCCAGGATCGGAACCCGTGACAGGCTGCGACCAGGAGCCAAGGAGATGACAGATCGGCCAGATGACGGTGTAATGGAAAGCGTCAATGAGCCAACGATCCGGCTGTCAGTCAGAGACTTTCGGTGACCGCATTTAACGACGGCTGATCACAGAGCCTGCCCTGCTCCTCTAAACGCATGGCTCATACGACGAAGGAGAGCACCTATGGTGGCGGCCATGTTGATTGGCGGTGCCGTTGTCTTCCTGGCGGCAGGCGGCCATCGCCTTCTCGACTGGCAGACCCTCAGCGGCTACCACGACGCTTGGCAGGGATGGATCACCGAACACCCGCTCGCCGGAGCTTTAGGCTTTGTTAGCCTTTATATCGGCGTAACGGCCCTCTCCATTCCCGGAGCAACGGCCCTAACCCTGATCGGCGGGAGCCTGTTCGGCCTCGTGCAGGGAACCGTGCTCGTCTCCGCGGCGAGCGTTCTCGGGGCAACCCTGGCCATGCTCGCTGCACAATATCTCCTGCGCGACTTCGCCGAGGCCCGGCTCGGCCCGACCATGACCAAGTTGAACAAGGGCGTCGAACGCGATGGCGCCCGATACCTGTTCGGTCTCAGGCTCGTGCCCGTGATCCCCTTCTTCCTGATCAATCTCGGCATGGGGCTGACCCGCATGCGCGCCTGGTCCTTTGCATGGGTGAGCATGCTGGGGATGCTGCCTGCCACCGTCATCTACGTGAATGCGGGAAGCCAGCTCGTCTCCGTTGAGAGCACCAGCGATCTCCTGAGCTGGCGGATCCTGCTGGCCTTTGCCGCCCTTGCGGCCCTTCCCTTCGCAGCCAAAGCCGGCCGGAGGCTGTGGGAGCGGGGCGCCTCGCGCCGTCAGAGGCCGGAGCCCGCGCCGCCCGGCTCATGAATGCCGCCAGCGCCCCTTCCCTCAAAGGAAAGCCGCAATGCTCGATCGGCACATCCTCGCCTTGCAGAGCCGAATCCTTGCCGAGCCGGCGGCTCGTCTCGCCCGACTGGGCGTTTCCGCCGATGCTGTGACGATCATCGGCTTCAGCGTCGGTCTTGCATCGGCCGCCTTCCTGTATTCGCAAGCCTACGGTCCCGCACTGGCCTGTATCCTTCTCAATCGGTTGCTCGACGGGCTTGACGGCGCTATTGCACGCGCCGCAGGGCCGACCGACCGTGGCGCCTTCCTCGACATCGCACTCGATTTCTTCTTCTATGCGACGGTGCCGTTTGGCTTTGCGCTGGCCGACCAGGCAGCCAATGCCCTGGCGGCCTCCGCGTTGCTGCTGTCCTTTGTCGGGACGGGCAGCAGCTTTCTTGCCTTTGCCGTCATTGCGGAGAAGCGGGGATTGTCCTCAGCATCATTCCCGATGAAGGGGATCTATTACCTTGGAGGTTTGACCGAGGGCACCGAAACCATCATGGTATTCACGGTCATGTGCTTGGTGCCGGAGCATTTCGCCGCCATCGCTTGGCTGTTCGCGACACTTGCGATCCTAACGACGTTGAGTCGTTGGTGGTGGGGATGGCGGATTTTCTCTGCCGAGCCAGGTGCAAGTGTTTCCAGCCCTCGATCAGACGGATAAAGCCTTCCCTGTGCGTCATTCGAGTAGCCCTTGCACTCAGGCGGACGCTCGCTCCTCAAAGCTGATCGATGCGCCACAGATCGAGACACTGCTGGACGGAATAGAGACGGTAGGCTTCCTCCCGCTTCAGCACGTCGTTGTAGAGTGCGCAAAAGCTTCAAATCCTTTGTGCACCGATTAGGTACATCAACCTACTGACCCTTGCTCCCGCCCGATTCCTCGCCCCACACTTCCGCGAGCCGAGCATCGCGGCCACAATTCCAGCGGTAAAACTTGTACTTGAGCTCATTCCTTCGGTAATAGTCCTGATGATAGTCCTCGGCCGGATAAAACTCGCTTGCCTGAGCGATTTCCGTTGCAACGCGTTGAGGCTGGAAGCGCTTTGCCACAGCTTTCTTTGAAGCTTCAGCAATCTGCCTTTGCCGATCGTCAAGATAGAAGATTGCCGAGCGATATTGTGGGCCAGTATCGCAGAACTGGGCATTGGCCGTAAGTGGATCGACATTGCGCCAGTAGAATTGCAGCAGATCCTCATACGAGACCCGTGCAGGATCATAGACGATGCGTACGACCTCCGCATGCCCAGTGTCACCGGCCGAGACCTGTTCGTAGCTCGGGTTTGGTACATTTCCGCCTATGTAGCCTGATGTCGTTGAGAGGACGCCGGGCACTTTGTCGAAATCGGCTTCGACGCACCAGAAGCATCCACCTCCGAAGATCGCAGTGGCTTGGTTCTGGGCCTGTGCTGGAACAAGGGTAGCAAGCGCCGTGCACGCAAAAAAGCCAAATCCTAGGAGTCTACGTGTCGGTCTGTTCATTAGGTCACCGCAATTCAGCTTTCGACAGAAATCAAGGCATTGTCAGCGAAAGGCAAGAGAACTCATATGGGCGCACGTTCAATACATCGCGATAAAAGCGCTGTAGGAGCTTAAATGAGCACACAACCCAGATCGCCCTATCACCAATGAGGCTCACGACGGTTTCATGGCCGAGGCTTGCGAGACCGACGCCATCGGCTTTCCAGCAAGTTTATGCCCTCAACTCAAGTCGCGTGACCTTTCGTGAAGCTCTCAGTTGCCTGGAGCATGAAGCAGATGCCCGCTCGGCACCTCGATCCCTAATCGCGCAGCTTCTTCCCCTCAGCCTCCGTGGGAGACAAACCAGTATCCTTGTTAAGCCCCAGCCTTTCCTGAACCGCTGGTGACGAGGCCTCGGGCGCATAACCGGCCTTCATCCGGGTCTCACGCCACTTGAGCTTCAGGTCCGCCCAGCGATGGCCGGGGGCCTCGTAGCCGAACGCCCTGTAGACGCCAGGATCGACCTTGCCCTTTGCAGTGACCGCCTTGGTGAATCGGGCAGCCCAGGCATCGAATGCCGTCATGATTTCATCCTCCCGGATCATGTCCTCGGCCTGGTTCTCGCCATAGGGAAGACCGGTCCCGGTCAAGGCATGAGCCCAGACATCATCAGGCACCTCGACGCCCGAGAAGCGGCACTGCCAGACGAGCGGAGCGTAGGCCTGCCTCATGTCGTCAAACGGCTCCTGGTCAGGATCAAACCAGCCCTTGTGGCGAAGCTTCTTCGGACGTCCCGAGGCATCCATCTCGTTCGCGCCCTCGTCCGAGTAGCAGAAGAAGGCTGCGGTGCGGCCCTCAAGGTGATTGACGCTGAGTTCCTCCCATTCAGGAGAACGCTCCAGCGCCATGGCTTTCTCAGGATCCTTGTGGTCGATCAGGTCCTCACGTGGATTGCCGCCATTGGCGCAGACGAGGCGGTCGAACATCAGCTTCAGATTGCTTGTGGGGCCATACCAGTTCACCGGACCGATGATCGCCCAGGCGTCGGCAAGATCGAGCCGGGCATAGAGGTCGAGATCCCACATCAGGTCGGGCTCGTCCTTGTTGCCGGGCTCGTAGCAATTGCATGGCCAGACGCAAAGGGGCATCGCCGTCGACACGCAGGCATTGCAGCTTTGGATGCGTGCCCGTCCGTACACGTTGCCCAGATCCTCGTAATCGACCTCCCACTCTGACGGGAGCCGCTCGGCTAGGCGGAGCATCAGGGCACGGGCCTTCGAGTCCACCCCCGGGCAGTTGTACTGGCGCCGGTCAGACCCGGCGAGGATCAGCACGCGAAAGGGGCGCTCGGAGGCCGGAAGACGGCCGTTGTCATCGTTGGGCTTCATGCGTCGATAACGTGAGGCCGAAAAAACGGTTCGGGGCGAGGCGACACAGTCTCGTGAGCGGCGGCTGGCTGCTCGGAGGCGTCAGGCTTGCCGGTGCCATAAACGGGTTCGCGGTCGTTGCAGTGCGACCGACCTGTTGCTGAGAGGCATCTCGGCAAGCCATGGACGTACATGAGCCGCGGCATCAGGGCTTCGCCTGAACCTGACGCCGGGCTATGGATTGTTCTGATGAGTGCTTGACAGGATGATGCAATGACCGGGCCCCATCTGATCTACTTCGCGGACCCAATGTGCTCCTGGTGCTGGGGATTTGCGCCAGTCATCACGGCTATCACGCAGCGCTTCGGCGACACGTTGCCGGTCCGGCTGATCCTGGGCGGCTTGCGCCGCGGGACGACCAAGCCGATGGACGAGGCGGCAAAGAGCTCAATCCGCGAGCACTGGAACCATGTGCATGCAGCCTCCGGCCAGCCCTTCGACCTGCACTTTTTCGAGCGAGAGGGTTTCGTCTACGACACAGAGCCTGCGGCCCGCGCCGTGGTTGTCGTGCGCCGGCATGGCATGAAGAAGGCGCTCGATTATCTGAATAAGGTCCAGCGGGCGTTCTACGCCGAGAACAAGGATGTTACTGACGATGAGATCCTGGCTGATTTAGTCTCTGGCGTTGACATCGACCGTGCCACGTTCCTTCGCGACTTCCGCAGTGACGGGGCGAAAAACGAAACGTGGGACGACTTTTCAATCACGCAACGGACCGGCATCACCGGTTTCCCGAGCCTGATGGTTGGGATTGGCGACGGGCCTGAGTATTCCGCTGTTTCCCTCGGGTATCAACCCGAGGAGCGCATCATTCCGCCGATTGAGAGCTGGTTGCAGACCTATAACGCCGCGGTCGAGCGGGTACGGGTTTGAAAGCCTGGCTCGACCCAACCCGTCGGGCTGTGACGGCCATGTGACCAGGTGTGCTTGCTTTATCCCAACCGAACGGCAGAAGTTGAACAGATGGCTCCCGCGCACACGAACTTCGACCGGTACCAGCGGATCGCTTCAGTGTACGACCTGCTCGACCTGCCGTTTGAATACAGTCGGTACCGCCACATCCGCCCACAGCTATTTGAAGGATTGTCAGGACGGATCCTTGATGCCGGAGTGGGTACAGGACGCAACATGCCGTTCTACCCGGAGAGCGCGACCGTCGTCGGGGTCGATCTGAGTCCTGCCATGTTGGCCCGAGCCGGGCAGCGGGCCCGGCGGCTCGGCCGCATGGTCGAGTTGCACCAGATGGACGTCACCTCCCTCACCTTTGCGGACCAGTCCTTTGATGCCGCCGTCTCCTCTTTTCTGTTCTGCGTTCTTCCCGACGAGATCCAGGTATCGGCACTGCGCGAGATCGCACGCGTTCTCAAGCCCGGCGGGACGCTTCGGCTCCTGGAGTATGTTCGTCCGCAAGGGACGCTGCGGGCCGTGATCGCGCGCCTGTGGGAACCCTGGATGGCATGGGCCTACGGAGCCGGCTTCGATCGACGCACTGAGGAGCATGTAGTTCGGGCCGGGCTGGAGATCCTGGAGTCGCGTTTCGTCGTTGACGACCTCATCAAGCTGCTTTCAGTCCGTCGTGCTGGGTAGGCGAGCCTGATCTCGCTAATAGGATTGTCTCGTGCAATATCCATGGAGTCCTGCCACAAACGTCCTCTGCCCGTCGTGAGCCTCTGCCTCCCGTCGTCGCCGGTTAGCCACGAGCCAAGGTCTGGAACGGGTCAAAGGGTAACATTGGGCGGACCAAATGAAGGTCCGCTCGTCGCGCCAGTGCAGAAGTCCGGCGTAATTCCGGAACGTGCCACGAACAGACCTTTTGGGCATGCCTCGAATCTGCACGCTTTGCGCTTACTTCCGCCGGTACGGTGCTCGCCAACGAGTCTGGAGAGCGGCAAATCAGGTGTGGACGCAGCCGGACATTTGACGAACTGTTGAGCGAGGCACCATTCGTCAACGTGGCTTCTCAACTGACTCTGCGCTTCGGCAGCACGCGCTTGACACTCCGGCTCGGGCTACGTACGCGCCATGCACGAAACGGCCTCACGACCCGCAGGTCCAAGAGTGCCACGCCCGTTACGGCCAGGACGGCCACGCACAGCATCCACTTGGAGATCGGCTCCATGGCGCCCTCGATTTGCAGCGCGTGGATCACGGTCGCCACAACGACGATCGCCGCCAGACCGTTATGGATCAGCCGCCAAACCCCATGGCGTAGCCCCAGTCGGCGACGGAGGAGAACCAAGATCGCCGTTACTGCTACACCCCACATGGCCGTGACGCCGTAAACCGAGAAGGGAGTTGGCGAGACGAGCAGGAGGGCATCGATCGTGTCGGGCGGGCTGGCCAGGTAGAGCCCGCCCACATGGAGCGCCACCGCCACGACGATTGCGACGCCAAGCCAGCGATGCCAGCGCCGTCCGGCTGGCCCCTCCAATCCGGCGAGATAGCCCGCTGGCAAGAGCGGTTGGAGGAAAAGAAGCGACAGGCCGATGATGCCGGCGAAGCCGCCGACAATGTAGGGCATGTTGCGGGATGCGAGGTACGGACTGAAGGCCGCGACCGCGACCGGCACGATCATGACCGCGGCGACGCTGCCCCAGGCGAGAGCGGACGAGACCCGGCGCCGACCGATCGACCCCATGAGGGTTGTCAGGCGGGGGCGAGGACGAAGTCGGCCGACACCGACCTGTCCCGGGCGCTCGGCATGACGGGACGCAGGAAGACCGTCTGGAACGCGCCGTCGTCATAGGCCAAGTGGGCGTGGGGCTGCCCGAAGTTCGGGACGATCTGCGCCATCTCGAGCTCGAACGAGCCGTCGGCGCGGGTCAGAACGCTTCCATGGTTGACGGGATCGGGCTCGCCCCCGAGAACCGTCGCGGCCCAGATCTGAATGCGCAAGCCTTTCAGGGGCGCGCCATCGCCGGCCCGCAGCACCTTGCCCCGCACGAAGAACCCGGAGCCAAGCCGACCTACTATGGGTGCGTTCGGCCGGTAGTTGTTGGCGCCGCCGCGCATGGTGGGGGTTGGAGCAAGCCCGGTCACAGCCGCCGCAGGGGCAACGAGGCCGAGGGGCCTGGAAAGAAGCGCCGTGCCGGCAAAGCCAGCCGATGCTGCCAGAAGGGAGCGACGGCTGAGAGGTTCATAAGTCATGTCGTATCTCCCGTGTAGGAGGAGGTGTATGCGCTGAGAAGGCTTAAGCCCTCAGGCGAAAACAAATCCGAGCAACCAGCGCAAGCTGCCGAATGTGGTGCAGCAGGGCACCGACTGACCTGGATAGAGGTAGCGCCGCCCGCGCTCGTGGTCCATGGCGGCAGCCGATCGATCAAGCGTTAGTGATGCAGGCCTCATCCAAGCCGGTGTGCGGGTCGATCGCACCGGTGTCGTCTCTGCCGAGCTTCAGTCGCGGATCCGGAATGCTGCAAACTCCCAGTCTGACGAGGCAGGATGGATTGTGGCACCACGCCGAGCGAACGGCTTACCACGTTCCTCAGCCTGAAGCCGTCGTTCCATGACCGGCCAACTCTGGACGTTGTGACAGGTCCGGCAAAGTTCCGACTTGGGCCAGTCAGTAATATTTACCGAGGTGAGGGACGTCTGGTTTCGCAAGGATTGCTGCCCTTGGGCTTAGGTCTCAGGCGTGCCAAGAGCGGCCGTTCCGCCACGCGTCTGCAGACTGTTCGGCCTTACCAGAACTCACAAGGCTCTACGATGGGAGACACATACCCATTTTGCAGTGAACTGGGCATCTCCATTCCTATTGACCTCCATCTTGCATTCACTCACTATGACATAACTAAAGCAAATAATACATAATTATAGAGCAAGAGGGTGACTATGAGGATCAGAGAAGCATTGTTGTCCGGCTTGGCGATACTCGCATCATGCCCGGTTCTGGCTCAGACAGGTGGCGGCGTCATCAACGTGGCGACGATCGGCGAGCCGCCGACGCTCGACCCCATGGTCTCCACGGCGGACCTGGTCGGGATCGTGACCCAGCACTTTTTCGAGACGCTGTTCACCTTCGACAAGGACTGGAAGGTCACGCCTCTTCTGGCGGCATCGCTTCCCGAGGTCACCGAGGGCGGCAAGGTCTATACAATCAAACTGCGCCAAGGGATCAAATTCCATGACGGCTCGGATATGACGTCCGAGGACGTCGTGGCCTCGCTCAAGCGCTGGATGGAGCAGGGTTCGCGCGGCAAACAGGTGGCCAGCAATGTCGACAAGCTGGAGGCTGTCGACCCCTCGACCGTGCGCATCACCTTAAAGACACCATATGCTCCTCTCCTGGCGCTCCTGTCCTTCAACAACTCCGCTGCGGTGATCATGCCGTCGGAGAAGATGGACGTTCCGATGAAGGAGCCGGTTGGCACGGGTCCTTACAAGCTGAAGGAGCGCAAGCCCGACCAGTACATCCAGCTTGTTCGCAACGACTCCTACAAACCTCTCGAAGGCACTGGAAATGGTTATGGCGGAGCGCGCAAGCCGATCCTCGACGAGATCCGCTTCGTGCCCGTGCCGGATCCCAACACCCGTGTCGAAGGGGCAATTTCCGGGCAGTTCGACTATGTGGATTCCATCCCGGTTGAATCCTATGATCGCATCAAGAGCCTTCAGACATCAAAGCCCGTCATCCTCAAGCCCTTCGGCTGGCCCGTTTTCGTGATGAACACCAAGCAAGGCGTGATGGCCAACACCGATGCCCGCATGGCCGTGCGCCTGTCTCTTAGCATGGAGGACATGCTGGCCGCGGCCTTCGGCAACCCCGAGTTCTACTCGCTCGATGGTGCCATGTATCCAAAGGGCTATGTGTGGAACACGGATGCCGGCGTCGAAGGCCGGTACAACGTCGCCGATCCCGACAAGGCAAAGGCGCTCCTGAAGAAGGCTACTTACAGCGGCGCACCGCTGCGCATCCTCACCAGCCGCCAATATGAGTTCCACTACAAGATGGCCCAGGTGGCGGCAGAGTACCTCAAGCAAGCTGGCTTCACGGTCGATCTGCAGGTGGTTGATTGGGCAACGTTGACTCAGCGGCGCGGCGATCCGGCATTGTGGGATATCTATATCACGCACAGCCCCTTCCTGCCGGAGCCGGCCCTCATCGGCCAGCTCTCCGAGAGCTCGCCCGGCTGGTGGTCCAGCCCTGCGCGCAAGAAAGCCGTCGACGCCTTCAACACGGAGAGCGATCCGGCGAAGCGCCCTGCCCTCTGGGCCGAAGTTCAGAAGGTCATCTACGACGAAACGCCCAGCATTAAGATCGGCGACTTCAACGCCCTGTCGGCACAGTCGCCGAAGCTGGAAGGTGTTGTGCCCGCGCCCTGGCCTTACTTCTGGAACGTCTCGTTGAAGAAGTAAGCGCACAGCAAGCTGGGGAGCGCTTCTCTCGGCGCTCCCCAAACATTCACTTGATGCAGATCGACCCATGAGCCGCTACATCCTACAACGCTTGCTCGGCATGCTGGCCGTGATGTTCGTGGTCGTCACGATCGTGTTCATCATTGTGCGCATCGCGCCCGGCGATCCGGCCGCCGTCATGCTCGGCCCCGACGCGACGGCCCAGGATGTGGCGAGCCTGCGCACGCGCCTCGGCCTCGACCAGCCGCTCATCGTGCAGTATGGCATCTTCTTCGGGCAATTGCTGCAGGGCGATCTCGGCGAGTCCATCTTTCTCAACCGCCCTGTCCTTTCCGCCCTGGCGGATCGGGCCGAACCGACCTTCTTCCTGACGCTGTTCTCCATCATCATCGCCGGGTTGATCGCCATTCCGGTCGGCATCCTGTCGGCCTATTGGCGCGGTTCGTTCTTCGACCAGGCCGCCACGACCCTGGCCATGCTCGCGGCCTCCGTTCCCAGCTTCTGGCTCGGGCTGCTTCTGATCCAGTTCTTTGCCGTGCGCCTCGGGCTGTTCCCGGTCTCTGGATACGGAGGACCCGGCGCCGGGCTCGGCACGCGGCTCTCCCATCTCGTGCTTCCCGCCCTGTCGCTGGGCATCGTGTCCTCGGCACTAATCCTGCGCTTCACGCGCGCTAGCATGCTCGACGTTCTGAACGACGACTACGTGCGCACCGCCCGCTCCAAGGGCATGGGCGAGTTCCGGGTCGTCATGAAGCATGCCTTCAAGAACGCGCTCATTCCGGTTCTGACCGTGATCGGCCTGACCGCTGCACTCCTCGTGTCTGGCGCCGTCGTGACGGAGACCGTGTTCGGCCTTCCCGGTGTCGGCAACCTCGTCGTCTCGGCTGTGCTGCGGCGCGACTACCCAGTCATCCAGGGCGCGCTGCTGATCGTGGCGGCGCTCTATGTGCTCATCAACTTCCTGATCGACATGCTCTACCTGCTCGTCGACCCGCGGGTGCGCTACTGATGGCCGCCGTCAGCACCCCCGCCGTCTCAGAAGCGAGCTTCGTCTCGCAGTTGGTGACCCGCAAGACCGTCATGGTTGGATTTCTCATCCTCTTGGTTGTTGCCGCGCTGGCAATCCTGGCGCCTTTGATCGCGCCGTACTCGCCAAGCCGCCTCTCCGTGGTCAACCGCCTCAAGCCGCCGAGCGGCATCTATTGGTTCGGAACGGACGAGTTCGGCCGCGACGTGTTCAGCCGGACGATCTATGCCGGTCGGCTCTCGCTCCTCGTCGGCGCCTCGGTCGTGACGTTCGCGGCCGTTTTCGGGGTGACGCTCGGCCTTGTGGCCGGCTTCTTCCGTCGCCTCGACACGCCGATCGCCCGCATCATAGACGCCATGATGGCATTCCCGGATATCCTGCTGGCGATTGCGCTCGTCGCCGCCCTCGGCCCCTCTCTCGTCACCGTCATCGTGGCGCTCGGGATCGTCTACACGCCGCGCCTGGCCCGGATCGTGCGGGCCTCCACGCTAGTCATCCGCGAGTTGCCCTATGTCGAAGCGGCCCGTGCGCTCGGGGTCCCGACCTGGCGCATCATGTCCCGGCACGTGCTTCGCAACCTCGTGTCGCCCATTCTCGTGCAGGGCACCTTCATCTTCGCCTATGCCATGCTGGCCGAAGCCGGCCTATCCTTCCTGGGCCTCGGCGTGAGCCCCGAGGTGCCGACCTGGGGCACCATGATCGCGGCCGGACGGCAATATATCGGACAGGCCGACTGGATGACGCTGTTCCCCGGCGTCGCGATCATCCTGTCCGTTCTTTCACTTCAGATGGTCGGCGACGGATTCCGGGATCTCCTCGATCCGCGTCTGAGAAAGGACCTTTGATCTCATGACTTTCCAAGAAGACTCCTCGCCGCTTCTGATCTCGGGCGTGAAGCCGGTGGGCTTCGGCCGGGGTGCGCCGCAGGAGGCAACCGATATCTTGATCGGCGGTGACGGAAAGATCGTTGGCGTCGGTCATTCCCTTCAAGCACCTGAGGGCGCCCGCCGCATCGATGCCACGGGAGCTTATGTCTCGCCTGGCTGGGTCGATCTCCATGCCCACGTGTGGCACGGCGGCACCGACATCTCCATCAAGCCGCAGGTCTGCGGCATCGAGCGTGGCGTGACGACCATCGTGGATGCGGGCTCGGCCGGCGAAGCCAATTTCCATGGCTTCCGGGAATACATCATCGAGCCGGCCAAGGAGCGCATCAAAGCCTTCCTCAATATCGGGTCGATCGGTCTCGTTGCCTGCAACCGCGTGAGCGAACTCATCGATATGCGGTCCATCGACATCGACCGCACCATCGCGTGCGTCGAGGCCAACCGGGATATCATCATCGGCATCAAGGTGCGGGCGAGCGGCGTCATCGTCGGCGCCTGGGGCATCACCCCAGTGAAGATCGCCAAGAAGGTCGCCAAGATCCTCAAGCTGCCTTTGATGGTGCATGTGGGCGAGCCGCCTCCGGTCTTCGACGAAGTGCTTGAGGTCCTTGGCCCCGGCGATGTGGTGACCCACTGTTTCAACGGCAAGGCCGCGGCGAACATCATGGAGGACGAGGATCTATTTCAGCTGGCGGAACGCTGCGCAAGGGACGGCATCCGCCTCGACGTGGGCCACGGCGGCGCCTCGTTCTCGTTCAAGGTGGCGGAGCTTGCCATTGAGCGCGGCCTGCTGCCCTTCTCGATCTCGACCGACCTGCACGCGCGTTCCCTCGACAATCCCGTCTGGGACATGGGCACGACCATGTCGAAGCTTCTATCGGTCGGCATGCCGTTCGAGGCTGTCATCGATGCCTCGACCAGGGCACCGATGGAGGTGATCGGGCTTCCAACCGAGAACCTTCTCTCGGCCGGCACGCGGGCAGAGTTCACGGTGTTCGAGGTCAACGACAGCGACCTGCGGATCGTCGATTCCATGGGCTACAACGCGCACCTGCCGCGCCTGATTGAACCGATCTGGACCATCCTCGGGCAGGAAGCCGTCAAGGCAAGCCGCTACGTTCCTCAGAAATCGGCGCTGGAGAGTTCCGCTTGTCCGCATTGCGGGTGGATCAACGCCCGATGACGGAGCTGCCTGACGATACCGTGCTCAAGGTCTCGGATCTGCGCACTCATTTCGAACTCGGCAGCCGTGTCGCCAAGTCGGTCGACGGCGTGAGCTTCGACGTGAAGCGTGGTGAGACGGTCGCAGTCGTAGGCGAATCCGGCTCGGGAAAATCCGTCACCAGCCTGTCGATCATGCGCCTATTGTCATCTCCAGGCCGGATCGTGGGGGGCAACATCCTCTATCGCACGAGCCAGGGTCAGGTCATAGACATCGCAACGCTTCCGGAGCGGAAGATGCGTGCGATCCGCGGCCGGGAGATCGCCATGATCTTCCAGGAACCGATGACGAGCCTCAACCCGCTCTACACGGTTGGTGATCAGATCGTCGAGATGATCAGGCTGCACGAGCCACTCTCGGCAGCCGAGGCGCGCCGGCGTGCCAAGAAAATGTTGGATCTCGTGGAAATTCCTGCATCCGACCGCAGGCTCGACGAGTACCCGCACCAGATGTCAGGCGGCATGCGCCAACGCGTGATGATTGCGCTGGCACTATCCTGCAATCCCAACCTTCTGATCGCAGACGAGCCGACCACGGCGCTCGACGTGACCATTCAGGCGCAGATCCTCGATCTGCTCCGCAGGCTGCAGCGCGAGATCGGCATGAGCATTCTGTTCATCACGCACAATCTCGGCGTCGTGGCGGAGATCGCCCATGAGGTCGTGGTCATGTATACGGGCCGTGTGGTCGAGAAGAGCCCGGTTGCCAGCCTCTTCGAGCACCAGAAGCATCCCTATACACTCGGACTTCTGGCCTGCATCCCGAACGCATCGCGAGATCGCAACGCCGCTGGTGAGAGGCTGCGTCTCAATCCGATTCCGGGCAACGTGCCCAGCGTCACCGCGCTACCGCCGGGATGCAGCTTCGCCCCACGCTGCTCCTATCGTATCTCGCTTTGCGCCGAGATGCCGCCGCTCATGACGGCGGGTCCCTCGCATCTCAGCCGATGCTGGAGGCACGAATCCCTATGAGCAGTGAAACCCTCCTGAGTGTCCAGGGGCTCACCAAGCAGTTCCAGACCCGCAGTGGCACAGTGAAGGCGGTGGACGGCGTCAGCTTCGACGTGAAGCGCGGCACGATCGTCGGTCTCGTCGGCGAGTCCGGATCGGGCAAGACCACTGCGGGCCGCTGCACACTTCGTCTCATCGAGCCCAATGAGGGGCGGATTGTTTTCGATGGCGTCGACCTGCGCACATTGCCCGAACGGGAGATGAGAGCCTACCGCAGCCGGCTCCAGATCATTTTCCAGGATCCCTATTCGAGCCTCAATCCCCGCCTTCGGGTCGATCAAATCATCGGCGAAGCCCTCGATATTCATCGGCCCGTCAAGGGCAGCGCCCGGCGCGACCGGATCGCTGAACTCCTCCAGCGCGTGGGTCTCAATCCGGATTCGGCGCGCCGTTTCCCGCATGAGTTCTCCGGCGGCCAGCGGCAACGCATCGGCATCGCCCGGGCCCTCGCGGTAGAGCCCGACTTCATCGTGGCGGATGAGCCGGTCTCGGCGCTTGATGTTTCGGTGCAGGCGCAGGTTCTCAACCTGATCCAGGATCTGCAGCAGGACTTCGGCCTGACGATGCTCTTCATCGCGCACGACCTGTCTGTGGTGGAATATCTCTGCGACGAAGTTGTGGTGATGTATCTCGGGCGGGTCATGGAGCGCGGTCCAAGCCGTGAAATCTACGCGATGCCGCGCCACCCCTACACGCAGGCGCTGCTCTCTGCGGCACCGCTGCCAGACCCGAAGGCGAGCCGCCAGCGCATCGTCCTTAAGGGTGATATTCCAAGCCCGCTCAATCCGCCATCCGGCTGCGTGTTCCGGACGCGCTGCCGATACGCCCTCGAGGCCTGTGCCGAAATCGTCCCGCTCCTGGAGGATGTCGGCTCGAACCATCACGTCGCCTGCATTCGTCACGGCGATTCTGAAGTGATTTCTCAAGGACTAACATTGTGAACGAAGTTCAATATCTGACTGCGTCGAATCCTTACGAGCGCCTGAAGGAATTGGGCATTGCGCTGCCCAAGCCTCCGAACCCGATTGCGAACTTCGTGACGCATGTCCAGGAAGGCAACCTTCTGTTCCTGTCCGGCCAGGGACCGCAGGAAGCAAACGGCTACCTCCATACCGGCAAGGTCGGTCTCGACGTCGATGCGCAGGAGGCCTATGAGCATGCCAAGCTGACCGGCATCAACCTTCTCGCTGTCATGCAGGATGCTCTGGGCGACCTCTCCCGCGTCAAACGCGTCGTAAAGCTGCTCGGCATGGTGAACGCGGCACCCGATTTCGGCGAGCACCCCAAGGTGATCAACGGATGCTCCGATCTCATGATGGCCATCTTCGGAGAGGCCGGGCGTCATGCCCGCTCCGCGGTGGGCTTCGGGTCCCTTCCCAACAACATCACGGTCGAGATCGAAGCCATCATTGCGATCGAGGGATGAGGCGTTCCTTCATGCCTGGATCAGCGCCAACCCAACGTCGCCTCGATCCTCTCCGAGGCCCGGCGGACAGCATTAGTATAGCGATCACGATCCTGCACGACCCGATGCTCCGGCAGCACGATGGAAATCGTCGCGACGCACTCGCCAGACGGCTGACAAATCGGCGATGCGATACAGGCGACGGAAAAGTCCGACTCGTTGATCTGTATCGACAGTCGTTCCCGCAGGGTCGCCACAGATGCTTCGGACAACGCTTCGGGATTTGTATTGGCGCGCCCCGTGGGCGACACCTTGGCGGCATGGCGGAAGATCTCCAGGCGCTCCTTATCGGGAAGGTGGCCCAGAAGAAGCCGACCCGACGCCGTCCAGTTCAGCGGCACACGCGAGCCGACCTTGGACGCGACACGGAAGTGGCCAGGTCCATCCGCCATGGCCATCACGACCATATGGTCTCCGTCCCGCCCGCAGATCTGGATGGTTTCCTCTACCTCCCGGCACAAATCCTGCATTTCATGCGTGGCGACGTTCAGGAAGTCGAGGGATTCGGCGTAAGCCAAGCCATAATGATAGAGGCGTGGCCCAAGCCAGACCGTACCGTCGCTGCGTCGCTGCAGAATCCTCTTCTCGACCAAATCCTCAATGATTACGTAAACCGTCGAGAGAGGCGCTCCGACCGCCTTAGCCACGGCATAGGCTCCGGCCGGCTTCATCTCCGCCTGAAGGAAATCCAAGATCTGCAAGGCACGATCGATGCCGCTAACGCGCGCACCGCGGCTGCGCTTCTCAGGGGAGGCGTTCACAGCCTCGGGGAACTTGGTGTCCACTGGATCTTCTCCCGGATCGTCAGAAATTGCGGCCCACCATCAGGACTGGCAGCACCCCATCACGCACTTCTTCAATAATGGAATATACGCCGTTACGGCAATATAAAACATAGAGACAAACAGCCCCATGACCCAGAAAGACATTCGCCCCGACCTCGGCCTTCGCCCCATCGTCAACGTGTCGGGCACCATGACCTCGCTCGGAGCCTCCATCGTTGTGCCCGAGGCCGTTGCTGCCGTCTCGGCGATCCTTCCGCAATTTGTCGAGATCGGCGATCTGCAGAAGAAGGCGAGCCGCGTGATCGCACGCCTATGCGGCACCGAAGCCGGATTCGTTACAGCATCCTGTTCGGCGGGAATAACCCTTGCCGTTGCCGGCGCCATGACAGGCTGCGACCTTGCTGCCGTCGAGCGGCTTCCCGATACGACCGGCCTCAAGAACGAAGTGCTGCTCATGACGGGCCACATGGTTAGCTATGGTGCGCCTGTCGAGCAGGGCATCCGCCTTGCGGGCGCGAAGGTCGTACCCGTGGGCCAGGCCACCTCGGCCTATGGCTACCAGCTCAACGGAGCGATCAACGAGCGGACGGCTGCTGCGGTGTATGTCATATCGCACCATACGGTGCAGTATGGTCTGATCCCGCTCAAGGAATTCGTCGAGATCTGCCATGCACGGGGTGTACCCGTGATCGTCGATGCCGCATCCGAATACGACCTGAAGGGATTTTTGGCCACAGGTGCCGACATCGCGCTCTATTCCTCCCATAAATTCCTCGGCGGTCTGACTGCTGGCATTGTGGCAGGCAACACCGAACTGGTGCGTGCCACGTACATGCAGAACATGGGCATCGGCCGTGGCATGAAGGTCGGCAAGGAAGGAATTCTCGGCACCATCGCAGCTCTTGACGCCTGGGAGAAGCGCGACCATGCAGGCATCCGCGAGCGGGAGACGCGTTACCTGGAACTCTGGGAGCAGACTCTGTCCGGCCGCCCCGGCGTGACGCCGATCCGCGAGGCGGATCCGACCAACAATCCGCTTGACCGTCTCAAGGTCGCTATCGAACCCAAGGGCGCCCACATCACGGCCTGGGATCTCGCCGACGCGCTTGCGTCCGGGCGCACGCCGATCATCGTCCGCGACCACGAGGTCGAGCACGGCTATTTCTATCTCGACCCGTGCAATCTTCATCCGGGTCAGGAAGCAATCGTGGCCGAACGGCTGGTCGAGGAACTGGAGAACGCCCGGCAATCCAATGAGATCATCGCGACGCCCCTTGAGACGCGTCGCAACCGGTCCTATCAGGCGATCATGCGCTGGCCCGACTGAGCGAGGGAGCGAGACGGTGTCGGCGGGCCTGCATCCAACTGTCCAAGGATCGGCTCGCCGCTCTCGACGTTTCGCTGGACTGGAAATCCGTCAGGGATCAAGCCGCCTGACGGGTGAAATGGTTCGGTCCAATCTCGACGACGCGGTCCCGGAGTTGCCGGGCTTCTCGGCGGATGGCTTCGACCACGCGCGGATCCAGCCGTGCGTCCGGATTGTCGAAGCGGATCTCAGGATTGGGCACGGCCGACAGAAGAAGGCGTGTGTAGGGATGTTGCGGATTGGCGAGCACCCGATGAACATCCCCCCACTCGACAATTTGACCCGCATACATCACTAGGATGTCTTCGGCGACATAGCGGGCGGTCGCCAGGTCATGCGTGATGTAGAGCAGCGCAACCCGAAGGTCGCGTTTCATCTCATTGAGCAGGTTCAGGACGCCCAGCCGGACCGAGACGTCCAGCATCGATGTCGGCTCGTCGGCGACGATCACTTGAGCGCCCATGGCCAGAGTTCTGGCGATGTTGATGCGTTGGCGCTGGCCACCTGAGAGCTCATGCGGGTGCTTGCGCGCAACCATGCCGGGATCGAGTTCTACGCGCCGCAGAAGGTTGGCGATCATCTCGTCCACGCCTTTGCCTTTGAGATGCGGCTGTCCCAGCGCGAGGGGGCGTCGGAGGATGAAATCCACCGTGTGGGCCGGATTGAGCGATGCGAAAGGATCCTGAAAGATCATCTGGACGGCACGCCGGTACTCCTTGAGGCCGACGGCTCCCGTGTCGCTCAGGTCCCTGCCGCGAAACATGATCCTTCCGCCGTCCGGCTGATACTCGCGCATGACGAGTCGTGCGCAGGTAGTCTTGCCGCTGCCGGACTCGCCGACCAGCGCCACAGTCCGGCCGGGATGCAGCGCAAAGGTGATATCGTGAGCTGCCCGCACCACCTTGTCGCCACGCCCGAAGCTCTTGCTCACGCGATCAAGTGCGATAATCGGCTCTTGCACCATCATCTTGATGCCCTTTCCAGCCTGACCGGGTGTCCGTGCAAAGATGGGAACGAAGCCCAGAGCTGCTTCGTGTAATCATGCTGGGGTCGGTGGTAGATCTGGTCGGACGTGCCCTGCTCGACCAGGTTCCCGCGCAGCATGATGCCGATCCGATCACAGAACTGCACCATCAATCCCAGATCATGGGTGATGAACAGAACCGAAAATCCACGGCTGCGGCGCAACTCGTCGATCCTCTGCAGGATCTCGCGCTGGACCACCACATCGAGCGCGGTAGTCGGCTCGTCCATCACCACTAGCTTTGGGTCCAAGGTCATGCAGATGGCGATGACGATGCGCTGGCGCATGCCCCCCGAGAACTGATGCGGGTAATCACGCATGCGCTCGGGTGGGATATCGACGAGCCTCAGCATTTCGGCCGTGCGCTCCCGCGACTGCGCCCTCGAGTAACCGCGGTGCCTCTTCAACAGGTCATGGAACTGCGCTTCCACGCGCAGGACCGGATTGAGGGAGTTCATGGCGCTTTGGAACACCATGGCAACCTTGTGCCAGCGGAACTCCCTCAAGGCCCTATCGTCGAGACCGAGGACATCCTGTCCCTCGAAGAGGATCCTGCCCTGACGAATGAGGGCCGGCGGTTTATGCAGGCGGTTGATCGCATAGGCGATCGTGCTTTTGCCGCAACCCGACTCTCCCGCAAGCCCGAAGACTTCCCCGGAGGCGATATCGAAGCTGACATCGTCGACAGCCCGGAAGTCGGTCTCCGCACCAATGTAGTCGATGGTGAGGTTCTGTATGGAAAGCAGAGGATTGACTGTCATAGCCGGCCCTCCCCTCGCCGCATCAGCAATGACCAGCGTGACAATGCGTTCCCCGTGCGCAGGCGCGGATTGGCGATTTCGTCGACGGCGAAGTTCAGCAGGGACAGACCAGCCCCCAAGGCGATCAGGGCGAAACAGGGGCTCAGGATATCCCACCAGGCCCCAACCTGAAGCGCAGAAGCGTTCTGCGCATTGAAAAGCATCATGCCCCAGGAGACGGTTTTGGGATCGCCTAGCCCCAGGAATTCGAGGGTCGCCTCCGTAATGACAGCAAAAATCACGCTGCCGACGAAGTTGATCCCGACGATGGAGATCACGTTCGGAAAAATCTCGAACAGCATGATGCGCCAGGACGGCTCACCCAGCATCTCGGCCGACTTCACAAAATCCTTCTGCTTCACGGACAATGTCTCGGCGCGGGTGACGCGTGCGCCCCAGGCCCAAGATGTGGCACCGAGGATCAGAGCGATCACCCAGGGGCTCGCCTGCCCGATGAAGGCCGCGAGAACGAGGAGCAGCGGCAGGTTCGGCACCACCAGCACCATGTTCGTGAAAAAGCTGATGACATCGTCCGTGCGCCCTCCCTTATAGCCGGCAACAATCCCCAGGATGCTTCCCACGGCCGTGATCAGCAGACCGGCGCCGAAGCCGACGGCCAGTGATGTGCGGGCGCCGTAAAGGAGACGGGCGAACACATCCTGCCCGATGCGCGTCGTCCCGAGCCAGTGATCCCAGCTCGGCGGCTGGTGAGGCCTGCCAACGCGCCGGGTCGGATCGTACTCGGTGAACAGTGGAGCCGCGATCGCCAAGGCCACGATGATCGCCACGATGACAAGGCCGGCCAGTGCTTTCTTGTTATGCCCAAAGCTTTTCAGAACGGCCTGCATGTCAGGCCCTCCGTAGGCGCGGATCGAGCAGCACATAGCTGACATCCACGATGAAATTGGCCGCGAGCATGGCGAGCGTCATGATCAGGAGCTGCCCCTGGATCACGGGATAATCCCGGGCGAGGATCGCCTGATACAGGGTGTTGCCGAGCCCCGGATAGTTGAAGACGACCTCCGTCACGAGGGAGCCGCCCAACACGGTTCCGATGGCGATGGCGAGGCTACTCACCGTCGGCAGAAGCGCGTTGCGCGCGGCGTACCAGAACATCACGCGGCTATCCGACAGGCCCTTGGCCCGCGCCATGACAATGTAGTCCTCGCCCAGGAGATTGATCATGTTGTTGCGCATAGTCACCAGGAAACCGCCGGTCAGCACGATCGACAGGGTCAGGACCGGCAGGATGCCATGCCGAAGGATGCTGGAGACATATTGCCATGAGAAAGCAGGATCCAGCGCAGGATCGGCCGCGTAGCCGGTCGGAAACCAGTTGAGCTCGAAGCCGAAGATGAACAGGGCCACGAGCGACAGGACCATGGCGGGCATGGATGTCGCCATGATAGCGCCGACGGAGAACACCACGTCAAAGGTGCTGCCACGTCGCCAGGCCGCCATGATGCCGAGGGCAGTGCCGAGGGTGAAGCTGATGAGCGTCGCGGTTCCCATGAGGCCTACCGTCCAAATGAGCGCGCGCGCCAGCAGTTCCGTCACGGGCAGCGGAAAATACTTGATGGATCGGCCGAGATCGCCCGTGAAGACGCTTTGCAGATAGGTGAGATATTGCTGCCAGAGGGGGCCATCGACGAACCCGAATGTCAGCTTCAAGGCTTCCAGATTCTCGGCAGAGAGATCGCTCCCCGCACTCGAGAACATGATCTCGATTGGATCGCCGGGCATGAGCCTGGGCAGAAAGAAATTGACGGTCGCCGCGGCGAGAAAGGCCGCAAGATAAAATCCCAAGCGCCTGAAAAGAAATGCCATCTAAACCTCAGATCGGGGAAGCGGACGAGCCGCTTCCCCTTCTTACGCTGGATTACTTGACCGGCTTCAGCGCCAGCAGATGAAGCAGGCGTGCCGGGTTCTGTCGCGAGATCGTCGGATTGACGAAGGGGTTCTCGCCGCTGGCCCAGCCCGTGAAGCGCTTGGTGTTGTACTGATACCAGGTCGCGCTGTTGTAGACAGGGAAGATCGGCAGGCTCTCCGCCACGATCCGCTGAGCGCTGTTCATGATGGCCTTCTGCTGGGCCTGATCCGGCGTCTGCGCGAACTTCACCAACAGGCCTTCAAGCTCATCGTTGAACCAGCGCTGCGCCGTGAAGCGCGTCTTGCCGGCATCGGCCTTGGTGAAGGCGCGTTGATAGAGGTAATACGGCGAGGCCGCGACCGAGATGCTGCTGATGGCGGCGTCGAAGGATCCGCTGATCAGGTTCTGCGACCAGACGGCCTCCTCGGGCGTTCCCATGCTGGCATTGATGCCGGCTTCGCGCATACCCTCGATGGCGATCTGCACTGTGTCGATCCAGTCGCTCCAGGAGTTTGGTACGATGATGTTGAAGGCAATCGGCGTACCGTCTGGATTGTCGCGGAAGCCGTCCTTGTTCTTATCCACGTAGCCGGCCTTGTCGAGAAGCGCCTTGGCGCCGTCCAGATCATAGGTCGTGTACTTGCCGAACTCGGCCTTCACCTTCGGGTCGAGCCACATCTTGTACACGTCGCCGAAGGCGGTCGGATCCTCGTTCAGGGTCGGATAGCCGTAGCCCGCCACGTCGACCATGGCCTTGCGGTCCAAGGTCATGCTGACTGCGCGGCGGAAGTTGAGATCCTTGAAGGCCTTGCGGTTGTTCTCGTTGGAGGTCTCCTGATTGAACAGGAACTCCACCATGCTGCCCGCCACATACCAGTACTTGTGATGCTGCGGGTCCTTGGCGACGAAGGTCTTCTCCACGTCGGGCAGGAAGGCGACGCCCCAATCGAGCTGGCCGCCCGCGGAGGCCGCGAGTATCTGGTTGTTGTCGGCGAGCTGCGGGAAGCGCATGCAGTCGACGGACAGCTTCGCAGCATCCCAGTAATGCGGATTGCGGCACTGATCGTAGGTTTGCGGCGTGAAGCGCGTTACCCCGGTCATCGGGCCGCTGCCGACCGGATTTTCATTAGCGAAGGTGACCGGCTCCGTAATGCCCTTCCAGACATGCTCGGGCACGATCGGCAGCGCGATCAGACGATCGACCGCAAGAGCGCTCGGCTGGCGAAGGGTGAAGCGCACGGTCTGCTTGTCGATTTGCTCGACGCCGCTGATGAACTGCCATATCGAAACGAAATCGAGTGCCGGATATTGCTTGATGTAGTTGTAGGTGAAGATCACGTCGGATGCAGTCAGCGGCTGTCCGTCCGACCATTTCAGGCCGTCCCGCAGCTTGAACTCGATGCTCCTGAGATCCTCAGCGAGCTTATAGCTCTCAGCGAGGCGGAAATTCGGCCTATTATCATCCAGGCGGTTGAAGATGATCAGCGGCTCGTAGATGAAATCGAGCGTGCTCTGTCGCGCCGATGTCTGGTTGAACGGGTTGAAGTTGCGCACCCATGTGGTCGCAGGCTCGATATTGACGGTGAGCACCGTCTGAGCGGCGGCGGGCAGCGTCAGTGCACCCAGCATTGTCATTGCCAGAAGCGCGGAAGATCGTTTCATTGCAGTTCCCTCTTTTTCTTGAACCTTTTACGCACACGAACAGCCCTATTGCGGGAGGCGAGCGAAGATGTCTTCGACCTCGGCATGAAGCTGTCTAACGTCGACCTTGAGAGAGCCGAGGCGCCTCTTCCCGGCTTCGATCCGCTCCACGGATCTTTGTGAAAGCGGCCGGGCAGCCCTTGCCGCCTCGAGGCTTTCCGCTGTCGTGCCGTGACTGTGCA
>JAESFL010000276.1_pt1 | contig 43418 bp, 38 predicted proteins | sample 9269401 | NCBI WGS metagenome assembly JAESFL01 (sample SAMN14506025, study PRJNA617098) | algae metagenome | isolation source: Gloeocapsa sp. UFS-A4-WI-NPMV-4B04 and co-occurring heterotrophs from desert... | place: USA: Utah | collected 2006-10-01 | reverse complement strand
TCGATCCGGCGAAGGTGGTCCGCACGGCTCTTCAGAATGCGGCGTCGGTTGCAAGCCTTCTGATCACGACGGAAGCCATGATTGCCGACGCCCCCAAGAAGGAGTCCGCTCCGGCGATGCCGGGCGGTGGCGGCATGGGTGGCATGGGCGGCATGGACTTCTAAGTCTTGCCCCTCAGCACAACACGAAGACGGAGGAAGAGCCGCCTACAGGGCGGCTCTTTTTCTACTTGCTGTGATCGACCGTGGCTCCAGCCCGCACTCAACCTTATGACGCCACAATTATAGCGCTCGGCGCGTCCATGCAGCTCGGTTCCACCTTGCCGGAAGGCGAAGATCTCCGCTCGGCAACAGCTGTTGAGCCCCTCTAGAACGATATTGCACGGGCGTGCTCCCTGAAGCAGGAGATTGGCCCAGGAGCGCTGGCACAGACCACCGCCTACTCAGCGCAGCCGGTGATCTCACCGCTATCGTAATCGCCTGAATCTATCGTCGCTGGAGATGGCTGAATGGTCTCGCCAGTGCCGCTGCTGTCCCCATAGACTCCTCGATCCGGAGCACCTCGTTCCACTTGGCCATTCGCTCTGACCGCGCGAATGAGCCAACCTTCAGCTGCCCGGCATTCCACCCAACAGATAAGTGAGCGATCGTCACATCCTCTGTTTCGCCGGAACGTGCAGACACGATGGTCTTGAGCCCTCTTGCTCTGGCCGCATCGAGCGCCGCCCTCGTTTCGGTGACTGTGCCTGCCTGATTTGGTTTGATTAGCACGGCCGAACAGGCGCCGTTATCGGCGGCAGCCTCAACACGAGCTGCGTTGGTGACCAGGAAATCGTCTCCGATAACTTGCACACGTTGCCCGTAGGCCTTTGTGAAGAGACAGAATCCCTCAAGGTCATCCTCGGCCAGAGGATCCTCAATCGCGATGATCGGGTAGTTTTCGATCCAGCGGCCGAGCAGTTCGATCATTCCGTCACGGTCAAGCTGTCGATTATCGAGCGCCAGACGATACTGACCCTCCCTGCCAAATTCTGAGGCAGCGATGTCGAGTGAGATGGCGACCTCATCGCCCGGCGTGAACCCCGCTCGCTCGATTGATTGCACGAGGAGATCAAGAGCTTCTTCGTTGGAGTCGAGCACGGGCCAATACCCGCCTTCGTCCGCAACGCCCTGAAGACGTCCGCTGTCCCGTAATAGCGACCCAGCGGCCCGATACACTTCCGCGGTCCAGTCCAAAGCCTCAGCAAATGAGCGCGCTGTCGGACACACCACCATGAAATCTTGGACGTCAACTCGTCTGGCCGCGTGAGCGCCGCCACCGAAGATCTGGATTTCGGGAAGCGGGATCTCGACTGGCTCATCTCCGGCGAGATACCGCCAAAGTGGCTGCTCCTGTGATTCAGCTGCGGCATTCAAAACGGCCAAAGAGACCGAAATCATCGCATTGCCACCAAGGCGCGACTTGTTCGAAGTGTCGTCAAGCGCAAGAAGCGATGCATCCACTGCCGTCTGATCGAGCGCATCCATTCCGGTGAGGGCAGTGGCAATGAAGTCTGTGACATTCCGGACAGCGCGTTTCACATCGAGCCCACTAAACGGTTCACCGCCATCGCGAAGATCGAGAGCCTCACCAGATCCTGTGGAAGCACCGGCTGGGGCAATGGCGCGACCCTGCGCACCGGATGCGAGAGTCACTTCCGCTTCGACTGTGGGGCGGCCCCGCGAGTCCCAGACCCGTCTGCCATGAACCCGAGTGATATGCGTCTGATCCATGGTTCCCTGCCACTAAAGCTTCAATCGATGTGCCCACGCTGTCCGGACCACCTGAAGCTCATATGCAGGGGTCTCAAGCAGGGGCAAAGCCGTGGAACGAACGAGATCCCGGTCAGCGTCATCCGTAATGTATTCGACCGGTGACTTTCCATCAACGCGGGCGAGGAAGAGTGCCGGCAGAAGCTGCGCCGCGCGCGCCTCGAGCTCAGATCGCGACGTCCACGAAACCTCGGAAAAATAGGCCTCACTCAGTGCGCTGAACGCTTCCAAGAGCGCAGATGAGGCGGCTCTGTTCCAGACGCCTTTGAGCAGGAGGTGATTGAGGCAGAACGCAAGATCGAACGCAGGGTCACCATACCACGCGCACTCAGCATCCAGAAAAATGGGTCCGCGTGGTCCGACCAAGATGTTCTTTGGCGAGACATCTCCGTGGACCAAACATTGCTTTGTCATCAGCGTTTGACTGGAAAGCTCCAACAGGCGACCTGAAACGTTTGGGTGCCGAAGCGCTGTGGCCTCGAGATACGGCTCCAGGCGGATCGGGTGGAAGATGTGGTCGGTCGCGAACTGCGTCCGGAGGCTCTCGTTACCCGCAGTGGCTTGATGGATCCGGCCAATGGTGCGTCCGACAGCAGCAGCAAGGGCGATGTCAACCTTTCCGGCGCGGAGCTGCCCTTTCCAGACGGGATAGCTTTCGGGATCAAGATAAGTCATCGCGAAAGAGCCTGAGTCCGCATCGTGGCTCAAGACCTCAGGCACATTGTCGGGGACAATTCGACTTGCTGCTTTGAGCCACTCAACCTCATAAAGGTTGCGTTCGACAGGCGCCCGCCAGTCCGCAGCGACCTTGAGCTTCGGGAGGGCTCTCTTAACAGCTATGACGCGGTCGTCAGCTGTGATTTTCACGATGTCCGACGAGACACCCCCAGTGAGAACCTCAGCAGAGCAGATAGCGGGGTCAACCCCCACGCTCCTGAGCAAAGATTCTAAGGATGCTATCGAGCTATTAACCACAGCAGGGACCTACCTCCGACTATGAAGATTGGGCCTGAGAGTCGGCGAGAAGCAAGAGCCTTCCGCATTAGGTCGTCCTGATCCCCGACGGAGCCACAGCCTTGCGAGCGCTGCCATCGAAGAGCGACGCTCAGCCGACAGCGCCCACCGGCTAACCTATTGATCCTACTACGGCCACGCTGGCGCTGACCCGCCAGGCAGAAGCTCGCGGCACAGCAATCCCAGAACAGGGCTCATTTAGCACCAGCACTTCAGCCCTCTAAGCGGCCCTCAAGAATGCATCAGACGCCTTCAAGAGGATGCGGGCCAACTTCTCACATCCATGACAGTCCTCATGATCGAAGCGCTCCCTAATTGGGCTGTCGAGATCAAGCACACCAATGATATAGCTCTCTCGACTCAGAGGCACCACGAGTTCCGAGCGAGACGCACTATCGCAGGCGATGTGCCCGGGGAGGGCGTGCACATCAGGAACGATGATCGAGCGCTTCTCAGCTACAGCTGTGCCGCAGACACCTTGACCTACGGCAATCCGCACGCATGCCGGCCTACCCTGGAAAGGGCCGAGCACGAGCTCTCCGTCACGCATCAGATAGAAACCAGCCCAGTTCAGATCAGGCAGACCGTGGAACAAGAGAGCCGACATGTTCGCCATATTGGCGATAGGATCGCGCTCACCAGTGAGCAAGGCCTCAAGCTGATCTGCCAGCTGCCGGTAGAGTTCTGACTTTGGGAGATCGGTTCCCAGACTGCTGATCTCAAACATCGTGCGCCTCAGTCAACTGACTTGAACCCGCCGCTGACCTCGAGCAGTGCACCCGTCACGAAAGAGGCATCCGCGGCTAGGAAGACATAGGCAGAGGCGATCTCCTCCGGCTGTCCCGCGCGTCCCATCATCGTGAAAGTGCCGAAGTTGCGCACGGTATCCTCGCTTGAGGTAGCGATCGCAGGTGTCCAGAAGGGGCCGGGCAGCACCGCATTCACGCGGACACCCTTCTCCGCGAGCTCCAGCGCAAGCGACTTAGTGAAAACGTTGACTGCGCCTTTGGTGCTCGAGTAGGCGAGCGAACCCTTCTTGCCTAGGATCGACGTGGTGCTGGAGGTGTTGATGATGCAGCCACCAACGTTCTGGAGGTGCGGCAGAGCCGCCTGGGCCATGAGCATGTAGGCGATGATGTTGGTGTTGAAGACGCGCCGGAGGCCCGCCTCTTCGAGCTCAGCGAGCGTGCCGTCTCCCTCGAAGTAGGCAGCGTTGTTGACGAGCACGTCGAGACGCCCAAGCTGTGAGACCGTCTCCTGAACGATGCGCTGTCGGTCAGCTTGAACGGTCACATCCGCTATGAGGGTGAGGCAGCGCCGGCCACGAGCCTCGATCATCCGACAAGTTTCCGCAGCATCGTCGTCGCTTTGGTTGTAGGCAATCGCAACATCGGCACCCTCAAGAGCGTAAGCGATGGCAACGGCTCGCCCGATCCCTGAGTCACCTCCTGTGACCAGCGCTACCTTACCCTCAAGCTTCCCTGCTGCCTTGTAGTTCGAGAGGTCACTGTCTGGCTGCAAGTGCATCGAGCGCTGTGACCCGGGCGCGGGTTGATCGTGGTCCTGACCCTGCTGCTCTGGACTTGGACGCTGCTCGTCGCTGGTCATGGTGGTCTCCCGAAAAGCATGCCCAAGAACGACTGCACCGTCCTCCAGTTCCAGAGGCACGATATCAGTGGCATACGAGGCGCGCGCCGAGCACTACTTCAGCGTGTTGCAGTTGCCTCAGGCAGCTCAGCCAGCTGGTCCGGCTGCGCGGGTGGCGTGATCTCGCGGCTCAGCAATCAGCCTATCCCGTTCAGCAAGAGCAGGAAACCGCTTCGCCCAAAGCGCAGCGACGACGACTGTTGCGATCCCTCCCGCAACAACAGCGGGAACAGCACCGATCAAGGCCGCCAGGGTGCCGGACTCAAACTCCCCAAGCTCATTGGACGCGCCGATGAAGACCGTATTCACCGCCGCAACGCGCCCGCGCAGAGCGTCAGGTGTGTCACCTTGAACGAGGGTCTGGCGGACGAAGACGCTGATCATGTCCGCAGCACCCGCCACGAACAGGCAGCCAAGAGACACAAAGAAGCTGGTCGACAGTCCAAAGCCAATGGTCGCAAGGCCAAACACAGCAACGGCCTGCAGCATACGCCTTCCTGACTTGCGCTGGAGAGGCCTGTGCGCAAGCAGGAACGCCATGCTCAACGCTCCAACAGCCGGGGCGCTGCGCAGCAGACCCAGCCCCCAGGGGCCAACATGCAGCACGTCCTGAGCAAAGATCGGCAGCAGCGCCGTTGCTCCGCCCAGGAGAACGGCGACAAGGTCAAGGGTAATCGCCCCAAAGATCACGGGCCGCGAGCGGATAAAGCTCAGCCCTGCGACCAACGTGGCCCAGGTCACCTTCTCGCGGCTCGCGGCCACATGCTGGGGTCGGATGAGCCACACCAGCACGGCTGCAGTAGCAAAGGCTCCTGCACCCGTGGTGAACACAACAGTGGGTCCAAAGGCGTAGAGGAGCCCTCCAACCGCTGGGCCACAGATGGAGGCGGTCTGCCAGATCGAGGAGTTCCAGGCGACCGCATTGGCGAACTGCTGTCTGGGCACCAGGTTCGGCAACATCGCCTGACTTGCTGGATTGCCGAAGGCGCGTGCTGTGCCAACGAGGGCCGCACAAAGGTAGATTGGCCAGACCTGGCTGACCTCAGACCAGACACAGACAAGCAGCCCGACGGCCGCCAGGCTTGTGGCAGTGTGGGCCATGACAACGATAAGGCGGCGGTCAAACGTGTCGGCGACCTGCCCGGTGAAGAGCGCAAAGGTGATGGCGGGCAGGAAGGCAAACAGGCCCACGAGCCCCAGAGCCCAAGCGCTGTGTGTCAGGTCATAGACGAACCAGCCGATGGCGACATTCTGCATCTGCATCGCCAGCCCAGACAGCAGGCGTGCGGCACAGAACAGACGGAAATCAGGAACCTGGAAGACATCCCAGCTCGAGGCTTTCGTTGCATGCATGCCAGCTGTTCTAGCCTTAAGGGCTGAGCTCAGGCCAGATGGAAAGTGTCCCTTGGTCGACGAGCAATACATCTCCGCGGCACGACCTATCAAGTGGGCGTCCGTCTTTGATGCGGGATGTAGCTTTGAAGGTCGATTGCATGCTGGGAACGGCTCGCGCATCCGCCAGTGCCGGGATGGATCAGGAGAGCAGAGGTGGGAGCAGCCCAGACAAAATTTTGGGTTCCCACGGCAGACCTGCTGCGCTCCTGTCATGATTGGAGCATGTGACCCTTACCCCAGGAGCCCTCGCGCAGCTGTCCTGACCCGCATCTGGGTTCACAAGGAGGCACGCGTTCTCTGAGGCGAACAAAGACGGCTCCGCGACCGCGGCCTCGGAGCTATCACCGGTCCATGGATTGAGGGCCGTGCAATGGTCTGTTCCTGACCTAGCAGGAGGTGAGCTTCGGCGTGCGCTCCACCTCGAGGCCAAAGAACGGGCGCACCTTAGTTCCGAGCACGTTGCCAAAGAAAGCCGCAACCAGCCATACCCACCCGTGCAGGCTGCCCGACGCGATGCCAGAGAAGTAAGCGCCGATGTTGCAGCCGTAAGCGAGGCGCGCGCCGTAACCGAGAAGCAGGCCACCGACAACTGCTGCAACTGCCGAGCGCAGGGGAATACGCCAGGTAGGCTTGAAGCGGCCCGCCAAAGCGGAGGCCAGGAGCGCGCCCACAATGATCCCGAAATCCATCACTGAGGTGATATCGTTCAGCACACTGCCATTGAGCTCCGCCTGTCGTGCAGGCGTCGACCAGAAGGGCCAGCTCGCCACATCATAGCCGAGCCCCGCTGCCATCTTCGAGCCCCAGAGGGCAAAGGCCGAGGTGATGCCCCAGGGGCGGCCAGCGAGTGCTAGCGTCGCAAAGTTCAACAGAGCGAGGGCGACTGCACCGGCGACCAGGGGCCATGGGCCCCGCAGGAACCGCGCGAGGCCATGGCGTGGCGACGCCTCATCGGCGACGATGCGACCATGCCGGCGCTTCTCGAGAACGATGGTCACAGCTGCGATAGCCGCAAATACGGCCAGATGGACGGCGAGCGCGGTCCAGGGGCCCCACTCTTGGATCAGGGAGATGCGAGGCAGGCTCGGCAACGCCGCCCACCAGTGCAGATGAGCCGCACCGACGGTCGAACCGACGATGAAGGTTGCAAGCGTGATCAGCATCCGGGTTGAGCCGCCGCCCACCGTATAGAGCGTTCCCGAGGCACAGCCGCCGCCGAGCTGCATCCCAATGCCGAAGATGAAGGCTCCGACGATGACGGATACGCCGGCAGGAGACACAAGACCGGAGACTGGCTGCCCGAAGAGAGAGCCCGATGCGAGCACTGGAAAGAAAAGCGCCGTCGCGACGGCCAGCATTACCATCTGGGCCCTCAAGCCCGCACCTCGGCGGTCAGCAATGAAAACACGCCAGGCTGAGGTAAAGCCGAAGGCTGCGTGGTAGAGCACGAGGCCGAGCGCCGCACCAAGGATATAGAGCGCTGCTTGGCGTGGGTTGACGATCAAGCTTACGAGCGCTGCGCCGCCGACCGTCGCTGCCGCGGCAGCCCAGGCAGCAAGTATGTTGACGCCGAGCCCCAAGCGGGTCGGAAGGGCTCCTGCTGCGAGTGTTGATGCTGCCATGGGTGAAATCCTGTAAGCCAGCTCTGCCGAGAGGTTACGCCGTAACCGTCACGCATGAGGTCTCTCAATGTGGTTCACATGTTTCCACTTTCAAGAATGTTATTAATTTGATATTCACGCTCTCGTAATGTAGTTATTGCGCCGTCTAGGTCTCATCGGTGCTCTCGATCACCGGGGTTCTGAGTGTGACGGTCACACTCGCGGCTCTCTCAGGTCTCCCTACCTGATTACCCCCAGCTCACCCATACCAGGCTTATCTTGGAGCGCGGCGGCGCCCGCTTAAGGACGAGCAGTCAGCAGCCAAAAGCCACATCAAAGCAGCAAGCCGACTCGTCAGACGTCGGAGCTGTCAGGCCAAACTACATAATTGAAGTGCTTATCATGAATATCTCGTGACAATGAACGTAATATAACTTGAATCACATCCATTCGCGCCTAATCTCCTCGTCGCAGGAGTTTGCTGATGTCGAAGGTCTACGTCATCCACGAGAACGGCACCTGGGTAGAGCCGCTGCGCTCAGCCTTTGCGGAGCTGGGCACCCCCTATGAGGAATGGTTCCTCGATCGCGGCGTCCTCGATCTTCGCTCCCCTCCTCCGAATGGCGTGTTCTACAACCGCATGAGCGCGTCGTCTCACACACGAGATCACCGCTATGCGGCCGAATACACCGCCGCGGTGCTGGCATGGCTGGAGCGCCATAATCGGCGAGTTGTGAATGATAGCCGGGCCCTGCGCCTCGAGATCAGCAAGGTCGCGCAGTATGAAGCTCTGGGGGCGTTTAAGGTCCGCACGCCTGAGACGTTGGCCGTGATCGGCAAAGAGAACATCCCAGACGCAGCCACGAGGCTCGGTTTTCCGCTGATCCTGAAGCATAACCGAGGTGGTAAAGGCCTTGGCGTGCGCCTGTTCCTCAGCCGCGCTGCTCTGGACGAGCACCTTGCCTCAGTGGACTTTGAGGAGCCGGTGGACGGGATCACGCTTGTGCAACGCTACATCCAAGCGCCTGAGCCCTTCATCACGCGGCTAGAGTTCGTGGGCGGCCGCTTCCTCTATGCCGTTCGTGTGGACACAAGCCAGGGCTTCGAGCTCTGCCCCGCAGATGCTTGTCAGGATGACTCAACGATCGTTGAGGCGACATGCCCCGCGGTAGCCCCTTCAGAGAAGTTCAGGATCGTCGAAGGCTACGACAATCCGCAGATCCCGACCTATGAGCGCTTCCTTGCAGCGAACGGGATTGGCATTGCTGGCATCGAGGTAATCACCGACGCTCAAGGGCGAACCTATACCTATGACGTGAACACCAACACGAACTACAATCCCGATGCGGAAGCGCGTGCTAATGTATTCGGGATGCGAGCCATTGCCAAACACCTAGACCGGCTGCTGAGAAGCGAGAACATTGCTCACGCTGCATAACAGTCGGGCGATATATGGGCCTACTCGCCCGCTGGCTGGGCATCCCAATACCGCTTCTGATGTTCACTGCAACACAGCACGGGGTGACGTTCAACTTAGCCGCCAAGCCTCGCTGCGACGAGCTTTGAAGCTCCGCAGACCCTTGGTGTCCGATTGTGCAGCTTCGTTTTGTACGCCAGGCGGTGTTGTAACACTCTGCTAGAGCTGGGAAGCGGTCGCACGGTGTTGACCTCTTGCAGGCATGCACGAGCAACTGTGCAGTTATTGTTTGCTATCTCCAGGGCGCGATAGCTTCCGCGCTCGACATGACTTGCCTTTGGCGGCAGGCCGGCTGCCCCGCGACCCTGTTCAGGTGCAGGCCCTTGGAGCACCCTGTGAGGCTCAATGGTGTCCCGTTCGCGTGCCCCACCGGCACCTGAGATGTGTGACTTGGATAAGCGCGGACGTTCAGGAGATCGCCTCGCGGCACATCAGCCACCTGCCAACTATAGAAGGTCGATGCTCCGGCAGCGATGGTTGTGATGGTGAGAGCCCATGCGAGGCATGGGCCAGCAAGTCGCCGCCTCACCGCGGGGCAGCCCTAACTATACCCATTGCTCTGAGGTCCTACAGGAGGAGTTCGATGGATCTGTTCGGCGCTGACATCCCGTTTGCCTCCTTGTGCGGTATTGAACCAGCTGGAGTGGTGGACGGGCGCACGAGACTGCGGGTGCAGGTCCGACCGGATCTTGCCAACAACTTAGGCATCGCACATGGTGGGCTGATATGCACCATGCTCGACATTGCCATGGGCACGGCCGCGCGGGTGAGTGCCGGGTGTGCGGCTGTCATGACACTGGACATGCACTCGAGCTTTATCGCGCCGGGAAGGGGAGAGCTTATAGCCGAGGGCAGGGTGCTTCGAGCTGGCCGCTCGATTATCTTCTGCGAGGCAGAGGTCCGGTCAGCCGACGGTACGCTCGTGGCGAAAGCCTCGGGCGTGTTCAAGCCAATCGGGACACAAGCACCAGAGTAGTGCTCGTGATTGCCGCTTCTGACTTGGCTTCCGGCCCTTGCGACAAGCTGGTTGCAGGGGCCGCTGCTATCAGGCAGCCACCGCCTGCTCGGGTGGGACGAACGCCAACCCAAGGCTGTCCGCGACGGCCTTGTTGGTCACCCGTCCACCATGAATGTTGAGCCCTGCACGCAGGTGAGGGTTCTCGACGAGCGCCCGCATCCCCTTCTCTGCAAGAGCAAGACCAAAGGGCAGCGTTGCATTGTTGAGCGCATAGCTCGACGTCAGCGGCACCGCACCCGGCATGTTAGCCACGCAGTAGTGTACGACCCCATCGACCTCGTAGGTGGGGTTCGCGTGGGTCGTTGCCTTCGAGGTCTCAAAGCAGCCGCCCTGATCAATGGCCACGTCCACTACCACCGCACCACGCCGCATCGAACCCAGCATCTGTCTGGTGACAAGCTTTGGCGCACTGGCACCCGGGATCAGAACCGCCCCGATCACTACGTCAGCTTCGAAGACCTCGCTCTCAACAACATCAATGGTTGAGAAGCGGGTGCGCACCCGCCCGCTGAAGAGCTCATCCAGCTCCCGCAGACGCGGCAAGGAGCGGTCAAGGATCGTCACCTCAGCCCCGAGACCTGCTGCCATCCGTGCTGCGTGAGTGCCGACAACCCCACCCCCGATCACCACAACACGGGCCGGCGGTACGCCCGGCACCCCACCCAGCAGAACGCCGCGGCCTCCGGCATGACGCTGCAGGGCAGCGCCAGCAGCCTCGATAGCAAGTCGTCCGGCCACCTCGCTCATCGGGGCAAGCAGGGGCAGTCCACCTCTGGCATCCGTCACGGTCTCGTAAGCTATGGCTGTGCAGCGGGAGGCGAGCAGCCCACGCGTCTGCTCGGGATCAGGCGCCAGATGAAGGTAGGTGAACAGGATCTGACCTTCCCGAAGCTGGCTCCACTCTAAAGCTTGAGGCTCCTTCACCTTCACGATCATGCCGGCAGTGGCAAAGATCTCCGTTGCCGTATCAGCAATGACGGCACCTGCTTTGCGGTAAGCCTCATTGTCGGCGCCGATACCGGCACCTGCGCCTGTTTCCACCATTACCTCATGGCCAGCTGCCACGTACTCCCGCACGCTGCCGGGGGTGAGGCCGACCCGATACTCGTGGGGCTTGATCTCCTTGGGAACGCCGATGCGCATCTGGTCCTCCGCCAAGTCTCTACCCTGCGCCCTCCAGAGTAGATCAATGCCTGAGCCGCTTCCTTGCAAAGTGCTCCCTAGCGGCTCAGTTTAAGAAGGAAAGCTGCGCTTTATGACCTGCTTACGCCGGAAAGCTTCACCATGGACCTCGACCGCATTGACCTGGCGCTGCTGGCTGAACTCGTGTCCAACGCCAGGGCCACGCATGTGGAACTATCGGATCGCATAGGCCTGTCGAGCACAGCCTGCGCCCGGCGGCAGAAGGTGCTGGAGGATGAGGCTCTGATCCGGGGCTACCAGGCCGTGCTCGATCTCAAGCGGCTTGGGCTGTCCACGACGGTGCTCGTACGGATCTCGCTCGAGAGCCAAAGTGAGGAGGCCCTGGACGCGTTCGAGCGGGCAGTGATCGCCTGCCCCTCGGTGGTCCGCTGCTTTCTGATGTCCGGCAGCGATGACTACATGGTGACAGTTCTGGCGCGCGACATCGAAGATTTCGAGCATATCCACCGCACGCAGCTCTCACGCCTGCCGCGCGTGGCGCGGATCCAATCCAGCTTTGCCCTTCGTGAGATCATCAACCGAGCGGTGCCACCCGCAGCCTTGAGAGGCAGAAAGGACGCGTAATCGGTTGCGGCCAGTTCGCCGCAACCGGCAATCGCTGCGTCTCCTGCAGGGGATCAGAAGGATACCAAGCGCAATCTCAAAGACTCACATAACGTGGGATCGGTTGCCCATTTGTGTTCGGTTCCATGTCGCTCGATCAGCCTGAAATCCTCAGAAGTGCAGCACACAATTCCGAGCTCTTCAGGCAGAGGTCAAAGGGCAACAGAAAACGCGGGCCTCGCAGCGCCTACAAGGAACCGAAGTATGCACTGTCAGGAGTTGTCCTAAAAGCACTCAGATGTAGGTCCTGATGTGCAGACGCCGAAAGCGGCAGATACAGAACCCCGAGTCGGCTAAACCAGCCCAGCGCCTCCTCTGCACTCAATCTACAGTCCAGAACACTTCCAACTGGCAGCACCCCCTGATCCCCGATCAAAACTGCGCCTCATCAGAGGTGAAGTCGCGGAATGACAGGAACGTGCGGCGGCCTGAAGGCGCGGCTCAGGGCAGATGCACTTGCGCAAGGCGCTTATTCGCACGACGGCGTTTTTTGTGGCTACTGCAAAGGATTTGCGAGAGCGCCCCAACTGTCTGCCAAAGTTCGGATGACAGATGTAGGCCTTCAAGCATCTTCTGAGAATCCGTAGAGCCGCGCCGGGTTGGTGACTAAAATCCGCCGGCGGGCCTCCTCGTCCGGAACCCATTGATCGAGGAGGCTTAACAGGTCTCCAGTCTTGGGCATGGGCCCGCTGACTGCAACGTGCGGCCAATCCGAGCCCCAGATGCACTGGTCGCCCCCCGCCTGGGCGAGCGCCCGCGCAAATGGGATGGTGTCGTGGAAGGGCGCTCCGCTTGTCGATAGGCGATAGGCTCCGGAGAGCTTCACCCAGGCCCGACCCCCGTTCAGCAGACGCAGCAAGGTGCGAAACCCCGGGTGGTCAAGTCCGACGGAAGTTGGCATGTGCCCCATATGGTCGATGACGACCTCGACCGGCAATCGCTCCAGCCGTGGTGCGAGATCGGGCAGATGCCGGGCATCAAGCAGGAGCTGGAGGTGCCACCCGTAAGGGGCGATGCGGCTGGCGAGGACCTCGATCGCGTCCAGGCCGATCCCGCCTCCGAAGAGTACGTTCACGCGCACCCCGCGAACGCCCGCTTCCGCCAGCCGCGCGAGTTCCGAATCTTCCACATCGGGCCTGACGACCGCGATCCCGCGCAGGCGGGTTGGATGCTTTCGCAGGACCTCGACCATGGCGCTGTTGTTGGTCCCGTGGACGCTGACCTGCACCAGCACGCCGCGACTGAGATGCAGGGCATCCACCATCGCCAGGTAGGCGCCCTCGTCCGCTGGTTGCGGGGTGTAGCTGCGCTCTGGAACGAACGGGAAGCGGCGGGGATCCCCGATGATGTGGGCATGCGTATCGCACGCCCCAGGAGGGACTGCGAAGGTGGGTGCCCGCGGCCCGGGGTCAGGCCCCTGACAGCGGGGCGGTTCGGGAGAAATCATGGCTGTGCTGCCCGATGAGAAAGAGTATTGTCACGGTAGCGACGAGGGGTAGCAAGGTGGGGCATGCAGCCCCTATCCACTCGCCACCATTGCCCCGCACTTGATCGAAGAAACGGTCATGGCCGGGGTGACCCCAGTGGCTCCGGCGTCCCCACGTCCCGCGCCGCTGAACGTCCAGCCAATTTTCTGTTTGGCAGCCATTCCCGTTGATATATCATGTAGCAAAATACGACTGCCGTGATGTGCCTCCTTGGGCTGCTCGATCCTGTGGCCGAGCGGATCCGGCCGGAGGTTGCGTCAGCCGATGGTGCCTTCGAGGACGTTTTTGGGTCATTGCCCGTTTCGAACGCTATCCGCCCATCCCGCGCTTCGAGGAGGCGATCCGAGAACCTGTGCGAGGCCGTCTCGCAGCCCGTGCCGGTGTGGTGGAGATCGCCTATGCTATGTCTAGGTTTGTTGCAAGTGTGTGACCTGCAGCCATATGGCCGGGGCACCGGTCCAATCCAAAGGGAGATACCATGACGAAGCGCCGATCGAGACATCCGCTGCACCTGGCACCTGCTGCCCTGCTGTTCGCCGCAGCGGTTTCCTTCGGGGGATCTTCAGAGACCCTGGCTCAGGCAAGCAATCGCCCGCTGGTCATTGCCCGCAACATGGACCTGAATTCCCTCGATCCGCACCGGTCGTTCTGCGACACGTGCCAAATCTATAATTCGACGGTCTATGAGACCCTGCTGACCCTAGATGCCAACAACAAGCTCGTTCCGCTGCTCGCCGCCAGCTGGGAAGGCAACGCCGATCAGACCAAGTTCACGTTCAAACTCGATCCCAAGGCGAAGTTTAGCGATGGGTCGCCGCTCGAAGCCAAGGACGTCAAGTGGTCGTGGGAGCGCCTGAAGAACATCAAGGGTAGCGCCGCATTTCTCGTCGACAACGTCGTGAACATCGAAACGCCCGATGCGCAGACGGTTGCCGTCACCATGGCCTCGTCGAACTCCGAGTTCCTGAACATCGTCTCAGCGCCTTACATGGCGATCGTGAACAGCAAGGTCGCCGGTGCGAATGGAGCGCAGGCCGGTGCCGACGCGGCGACTAAGGATAACGCCGAGGGTTGGTTCCTCCAGAATTCCGCGGGTAGCGGACCTTACGTGCTGACCTCGTACAGCCCGAACAACGAGCTGCGGCTCAAGCGCAATTCCCAATATTGGCGAGCCGCCCCCGCGATCGACGACGTTGTCTTCCGGCAGGTCAAGGACGCCGTCGCACAGGCGCAGATGCTGGAGGGCGGTGCCGCCGACATCGCCATGCAGATCGATCCCGATACAGCGAAAACGATCAAGAGCCCGAACGTCACAGTGACCACCGTGCCGTCCTATAACTTCATCTACCTGGCGCTGTCGCCAGGGGCCAAGGGTAACAAGGTCAAAATGATCAAGGAGGTCCGCGAAGCGATCAGCATGGGTCTGAACCGCAAGGAGATCCTAGAATTCACCGTCGGCAAAGAGGGGCAGGTCATCTCGGCGCCCATCCCGATCGGGTTCCCCGGCGGCAATGGTTTCCCCGAACCCGCCTTTGACCCGGCCAAGGCAAAGGACATGCTCGCCAAGGCCAATGCAAGCAATCTGGAGCTCGATGCGGCGTTCCCGAACCTCAATGCCTACGGCATCGATCTGTCCTTGCTCATGCAAAAGGTCCAGCAGGATCTCAGCAAGATCAACGTGAAGATCAACCTACAGCCTATGACCTTCGCCAACTGGCGCGAACAGGTGAGCGGCAACGGCATTCCGCTGACCGCGGTCTTCTACGCGCCCGACTATTATGGCTCGGCGCAATATGTCGAGTATTTCGGCATGACGCCCAACTCGCCATGGGCGAAGAGGGCCGGAGCCGCGAACGATCCGTCGGTGATAAATTCTCGGGAAGGCGAGCTTCTGAAGAAGGCACTGGCATCGAGCGGCGAGGAGGCCGCCCGAATTTATCATGAGATCGGGCTTGAGATGATCAACGACAAGGTCATTCTCCCGCTGGTCAGCCCCAACCTGATCCTGGCGCACGGCAAGGGCGTCAAGGGCGTGCGTTACAGCGCTTGCTGCAACCTCCCCGTGGCTGAGATCAGCCGCTAGGCGCATGGGGCTCAAGCGTCCCTCGCGGCGCCCGTGCCTCCTCCTTTGCAGGCACGGGCGCCTCCTTCATCTGAAGAACAAGGTGTCCGTGTCTGCCGTTCACATCGCAGCAGACATCGAGCAGGTCCTAGGAGCCTTCGACCGGGCCATCGCCAATACTGTCATGCGACCGATTTCGGTCGCATGAGCCCTAATCTCGCGGGCCGGGAAAGGTCAGAGGATTGTCGAGCTATCTGTTCCGCCGTCTGATGGCGATGCCCTTCCTGATCCTGGGCATCATCACGATTGCATTCTTCCTCTCCCGCTTCACCAAGGGCGACCCGCTGACTTCGATCATCTCGGAGCAGCAGATGTCCAACCCCGAGGTCGTTGCGGCGGCGAGGGAGCGCTGGGGGTTAGATCGAAGTCTTCCCGAACAATACCTCGTCTACACTGGCAAGCTGCTTGGAGGGGATCTCGGGACCTCCTTCGTCACCAAACGTCCGGTGCTGCAGGACATCGGCGAGCGTCTGCCGGCGACCCTGGAGCTGGTCTTTGCGGCCATGATCATCGGGACCACGCTCGGCATCGTCCTGGGGATGCTCGCAGCCTACTACCGCAACGGCTGGATCGATCACGGCTCACGGCTATTTGCGCTCGTCGGATCGTCTCTGCCCGTGTTCTGGTCCGGCCTGGGCCTGCTCTTCATCTTCTCTGTTCAGCTCGGATGGCTCCCGGGGCCGGGCCGGCTGGATGCGCGCCTCCTGCCGCCGCCAGCCATTTCCGGCATGGTCACCATCGACGCCCTGCTGGCCGGCGATCTCGCGACCTTCATGGATGCCCTTCGCCATCTCGCATTGCCTGCATTCGTCCTCGGCTGGACCGTCACCGGAACGATCTCGCGGCTCGTTCGCGCCAACATGCTCGAGGTCTTGAACCAGGAATATGTCCTCACCGCCCGCGCCAAAGGCGCTGGCGAGATGCGCGTGCTGTTTCACCACGCGCTCCGCAACACGCTGGTCCCAACGCTCACGGTCATCGGGCACTCCTTTGCCTACCTGATCACGGGCGCTGTGCTCACGGAGACAATCTTTGCCTGGCCCGGGATGGGGTCCTATGCCGTCAACGCCGCGCGCTCCCTCGACTACCCGGCCATCATCGGAGTGACCATCGTGGGCGGCGTCACCTTCCTAGTCACGAACCTCCTCACCGATATCGCCTATGTGCTGGCGAATCCGCGCATCAGGCTGAGCTAGCGCCATGGCCGTTGCAATCGCCTCGACCCGCCGCCTGCCGCAATGGCTCAAGGGGCCCCTCGTCCTCGGGGCGCTGGTCGTTCTTGCCTGGGCTATTGTCGCCGTGACGGTCGATCTCTGGGCCCCTTACAATCCCCTCGATCTTGCGGGACGGCGCCTGCAGCCCCCCAGCGAGAGGCACTGGCTGGGAACTGACGCCCTCGGCCGCGACGTCTTCACCCGGACGCTCTACGGCGTCCGGCACTCGCTCCCGGTCGCCCTGGGTGTCGTCGCCGTGGCGGCCGCTATCGGCGCACTCCTTGGCGGTCTTGCGGGCTTTCTCGGGGGATGGATCGGAGCTGCAATCATGCGGCTCGTCGACATCACCCTGTCGTTTCCTCCGGTGCTTCTGGCGATGGCCGTCGCGGCCTCCCTGGGCCCCGGCCTGGAGAATGCAGCGATCGCCATGGTGCTCGTCTGGTGGCCCGTCTATGCGCGCTTGATGCGGGCGCAGGTCCTGGAGGTGCGCGAGCGGGAGCACGTCGAAGCCGCGATCGCATCAGGGGCGCGGCGGCCGCGGCTTTTGTTCACCCATATCCTCTCCCTGTGCTGGACCCCCATCCTGATCAGCGCGACCATGGATTTTGGCCAAGTGGTTCTCCTTGCGGCCTCGTTGAGCTTCATCGGACTCGGGGCGACGCCTCCCACACCCGAATGGGGGTCGATGATCTCGGACGGCGCCGTGCACTTCTATCAATGGTGGATCGCCTTCGGACCCGGCTTTGCGATCCTGATCGTGGTGCTCGGATTCAATTTCCTGGGGGACGGCCTGCGCGACATGCTCGACCCGAGGACCGAGTAGGATGAGCGCACATAACACCACCAACATGCCGGGCCCCCTGCTCAGCGTCCGTGACCTTAGGGTGAGCTTTCGGACGGCAGCCGGCAGGCTTGAAGCCGTCCGCGGCCTCGACCTCGATGTGCGGCGGGGCGAGGTGGTCGGCGTCGTCGGCGAGTCCGGCTCCGGCAAGTCCGTCGCGATGCTGGCTACGATCGGCCTCGTGCCGCGAACCGCCCAGGTGACCGGATCGGTGCGTTTCCAGGGCCGGGAACTCGTTGGCCTCAAGCGGTCCGAAATGCAGACGATCCGCGGCTCCCGCATCGGGATGATCTTCCAGGATCCCCTGTCGGCGCTCAATCCCGTCCTGACCGTCGGCGCGCAGGTCGTCGAAGCGATCAGACTTCATCAACCCGCGCTATCGCGCCGGGAGGCGCAGGAGCGGGCCGTCGAGCTCCTCGCCCTCGTGGCGATCCCGCAGCCGAAGCGCCGGGCCGATCAGTACCCGCACGAGTTTTCAGGGGGCATGCGGCAGCGCGCCGTCATCGCCATGGCGGTGGCCAACGATCCGGACCTGCTCATCGCGGACGAGCCCACCACCGCCCTCGACGTGACCGTCCAGGCGCAGATCCTCGACGTGCTGAGATCCCTTCAGGAGCGGCTCGGTCTGGGTATGATCCTGATCACCCACGACCTCGGCGTCATCGCCGGAGTGGTCGACCGTGTCGCCGTCATCTACTCGGGCCGCGTCATCGAAACCGCGGCTGTCGAGCCGCTCTTCGCAAACCCCCGCCATCCCTACACGCGCGGATTGCTGTCATCGATCCCGAAGCTCGACCAGCGCAGGGATCGCCTGTTTTCCATCGAGGGAACGCCGCCGCCCCTCGGCAACCGTCCGACTGGGTGCGCCTTCCATCCGCGCTGCGTCTATGCGCAGGACGTCTGCCGCAGGGACGACCCTGCCCTGCGGCAGGCCGCGGCCAGCCTGTCGGCCTGTCATTTCGCTGAAGACCTCCCGGACCTGCCGGCGGTTCCCGAAGTGGAGACGGCCGGGACCGTGGGAGCCGTGTCGTGACCTCTGAGGCTCCATTGCCGTCGCTCCCGCCAGAGGTCGAACCCGCGCTTCTATCGGTCCGCAATGTAGAGAAGAGCTTTCCCGTTCGGGGTGGCCTCTTCAACAAGCCCGTGGCGCGGGTGCGGGCCGTGGCTGGCGTCTCGTTCGATCTGCGGCCTGGGGAGACCCTTGGGCTCGTGGGCGAGTCCGGTTGCGGGAAGTCGACGCTGGGTCGATGCGTGCTGCAGCTCATGCGTCCGACGGGCGGGCAGGTCCTCTATCGCGGCCAGGACCTCGTCCAGATTGAGGGCGAGCCGCTCCGGCTGATGCGCCGGCACTTTCAGCTGGTGTTTCAAGATCCGTACGCATCGCTTCATCCCCGCCTGCGGATCGCCGACAATATCGCCGAACCGCTGCGGAACGCCGGCTGGTCAAAAGCCGACCGCGACAAGCGCGTAAGGGAGCTGATCCGCCTCGTCCGCCTTGGCGACGAGCACGGGTCGCGCTACCCGCACGAATTGTCGGGCGGGCAGCGGCAACGGATCGGGATCGCCCGCGCTCTCGCCCTTCAGCCCGAGATGATCGTGCTCGACGAGCCGGTCTCCGCCCTCGACGTGTCCGTGCAGGCTGGCGTTCTCAACCTTTTGAAGGACATCCAGCAGGAGTTCGGAACCGCGTATGTGTTCATCGCCCACGATCTCTCAGTGGTCCGCCACATCTCCCACCGCGTGGCCGTCATGTATTTGGGCAAGATCGTGGAGATCGCCGAGGCGCAGGACCTCTATCACCGGGCGCTCCACCCCTACACGCAGGCTCTTCTGTCGGCGGTGCCGCTAGCCGATCCCGTCAGGGAGCGCTCGCGCCAGCGGATCGTCCTGAAGGGCGATGTGCCGAGCCCCATCGATCCGCCGTCGGGATGCCGGTTCCGGACACGGTGTTGGAAGGCTCAGGCCATCTGCGCGGAGGTCGAGCCACCCCTGTCCGAGCATCTGCCGCGCCATCGAGCCGCCTGCCATTTCCCGGAGGTCGGCGAGCCGCTGTAGGTCGCGAGGGGCTACACCCCGATCGCCGTCAAGACAGGAAGCGAAGCCCATCCCGGATCGGCTCGCTCCCCGCTGATCCGGTCACATCCGACAGAGCATCCGAGCGAGCCGCAGCGTCCCCGCTCCACCTTGAACCAACCTGGTTATATGATATATCAATCCAGAGACTGGAGGACGCCCGATGCTCGACATGAAGAACTCAGTGGATGCCGCCCTGCGCGAGCGGGCGCTCCGTGTCGTTCCGGGTGGCATGTGGGGTCACCTCGATGCCAAGCGCCTGCCGGACGGGTACCCGCAATTCTTCGCCCGGGCTGAGGGATGTCGCCTCTGGGACGTGGACGGTCGTCCCTACCTCGATTTCATGTGCAGCTGGGGCCCGAACCTGCTGGGCCATCGTCATCCCGAAGTCGAGGCCGCCGTCGAGCGCCAAAAGAGCTTCGGCGACTGCATGAACGGCCCGGCGGAGGTCATGGTCGATCTCGCCGAACTCGTCGTCGATACCATTGCCCACGCGGACTGGACGCAGTTCCAGAAGAACGGCACCGACGCCACCACGACTTGCGTCACTATCGCTCGCGCCGCAACGCAAAGGCGGAAGCTGCTTGCCGCGAAGGGGGCCTATCACGGCGCCGTGCCCTGGTGCTCGCCATCGGTGGAAGGCGTCACCACCGAGGACCGCGCCCATCTCCTGTATTTCGAGTTCAACGACATCGCGAGCCTGGAGCGCGCGGCCGCGGAGGCGGGCGACGATCTCGCGGGCATCATCGTGTCGGCGCATCGCCATGACCTGTCCCGCGACCAGGAAATGCCGACCAAGGAATTTGCGCAGAGGGCGCGGGAGCTGTGCACAGCCAAGGGAGCGGCGCTCATCCTCGACGAGGTGCGCACCGGCTTCAGGATCAACCTCGCGGGCAGCTGGGAACATCTCGGCGTGCGCCCGGATCTCTCGGCCTGGAGCAAGGCGATCGGCAACGGATACCCTCTTGCGGCGGTGACCGGCCGGGAGTGGTTGCGTAAGGCAGCCGAAAAGGTGTTTGTGACCGGGTCCTTCTGGTGCGGGGCCTCCGCGATGGCCGCGGGCATGGCTACGCTCACGGTTCTGCGCCGGGGAGGGGTCGTCGAGCATCTCCGCGCCATGGGTACACGGCTTCGCAGCGGCATCGACGCTCTGGCGGCACGCCACGGGGTCAGGCTCCGCCAGAGCGGCCCCGTTCAGATGCCGCTCATCCTGTTCGACGACGATGCCGATTTCCGAAAAGCCTTCCTGTTCTGCCAGACTGTGCTTGCTAAGGGCGTCTATTTCCATCCGCGGCACAACATGTTCCTGTGCGCGGCCCATGGCGAGGCGGAAATCGACGAGGCACTCCAGGCAGTCGATGCCGGTCTCGCCGCCGTCGTCGCACATAACGCTGTGGCCGCCTGAGTTTGGCGTCATGACGAGGATCACGGGTCAGACACGGGTCCTGTTCATTCTCGGCGACCCGGTTGGGCACATCCTGGGCTCGGCTTTGCTGAATGAGCATTTCGCGGGCAGCGGCATCGATGCGGCCGTGTCCCCCCTCCACGTTCTGCCCGCAGATTTGCCTATGGTCGTCAACATGCTGCGCCGCCTTCGTAACGTGGTGGGCTTCGGCGTCACGATACCCCACAAGATCGCCATCGTGCCGCTGCTCGACGAGGTCGGGTCGCGGGCGCGGATCGTGGGCGCCGTGAACTTCGTCCGCCGGTCCCAAGACGGCCGCCTTTTCGGCGACAACGTCGACGGCACCGGCTTCGTCGCCGGGCTCGCACGGTCCGGAGTCGACGTGAAGGGCGCACGGGTGCTGCAAGCCGGTGCCGGCGGCGCCGGACGGGCCATCGCGTTTGCACTGGCGGAAGCCGGTGCGGCGGAACTCACGGTCACGAACCGAACGGCCGAGCGGGCTAAGGCGCTCGCCGAAGCCGTCGCTTCCGCCTTTCCGGCCTGCCGCGTGAGTGTCGAACCCGATGACCCCAGCCGCTACGACCTCGCGGTCAACACCACACCCCTCGGAATGAAGCCTGGCGATGCGCTGCCGATCGACCCGCGGCAACTGCGCAGGGACTGCGTGGCCGCGGAGGTAGTCATGAAGCCCGAGGTCACTCCCTTCCTCAATGAAGCCGCTCACCGGGGCTGCAAGGTGGTGCACGGGAAGGCAATGCTTCTCGCGCAGCTCGAACACGCGACGGCGCTGGTCGGCCTCGGCAAAGGCGACCGTGCCGGAACCCATTCCAACGGCACAATCCGCTAGGCTGCACTCCCGTTTGGACACACGGCCGAAAGACCCCGGATCGACAACTTCCAAGTCCCGCCATCGGGCATATCGCATATCGACAACCTGCCGCTGGAGCATGGATCCTCATGGCAATTTCCGACAGCAGCCTCGGTTCAGCTCCACCAGCGGCCGTCGGGCATCCTGCCATCTCCGAGAGCAGTCTTCGCGCAGCCCTGCCGGTCACCAGCGGGCGTCTCGCCGTCGCGGGGCTGGAGGCCGCGGTCGACATCCATCGCGACCGATGGGGCATTCCCCATCTCAGGGCCCGCTCCGCCGCCGACATCTTCTTCGCCCAAGGCTACGTCCATGCCCAGGACCGCTTGTGGCAGATGGATTCGAGCCTTCGCCGGATGCTGGGTCGCTGGGCGGAATGGGTTGGTCGATCAGGCGTGAGCGCTGACATGCTGGCGCGCCGTCTCGATATCGCCGCGGCCTCACGGCGCGACTACCAGGCCCTTAAGCCAGATACGCGGGCCATGCTGGACGCCTACACCGCCGGCGTGAACGCCTATCTTGCGGAAGGGCGGTCGCTGCCGGTGGAATATGCGCTTCACGGCGGTGCACCGGAGGCTTGGGAGCCGTGGCACTGCATTGCCGTGATGCGGCAGCGGGGCTATCTGATGGGCTCCGTCTGGTTCAAGCTGTGGCGCGCCGCGGCGCTGCGAACGATCGGGCCGGATCACATCATGAAGCTGCGCTACGACGATGGCGGTGGCGACCTGCTCTGCATCCCGCCCGGAGCCGAAGCACGGCGCTGGATCGCTGATCTCCAAGCGCTCGCGCCGGGCATCGAGGCAGTCGCGGCGCTGGGCTCCGCCGACGCCACGGGGGGCGGCAGCAACAACTGGGCGGTCTCGCCCTCTCGGACCTTGACCGGACGGCCGCTGCTGGCTGGCGACCCCCACCGCGTCTTTGAGATACCGGGCATGTATGCCCAGATGCATCTCGCCTGCGACGCGTTCGACGCAATCGGCCTGACGGTGCCGGGGGTGCCCGCCTTTCCCCATTTTGCCCATAACGGCCGCGTCGCCTGGTGCGTCACCCACGCCTTCATGGATATCCACGACCTGTTCGTCGAACGCTTTGCGGAGGGCGGCGCCTCTTACGCGTTCAAGGGTAAGCACAAGCCGACCCGCCGCCGCACGGACACCATCCAGGTGCGGGGCGAGGGCCCGGTCGCGTTCGAGATTGTTGAGACCCATCATGGGCCGGTGATCGCGGGGGACCCCGGGAGTGGCGCTGCGATCACCCTACGCTCCGTCCAGTTCGCTGAGACCGACCTGTCCTTCGACTGCCTGTGTCCGATGCTTTCGTCGAAGACCGTGGAGGAGCTCTACGAGTCCACCCGGGGCTGGGGGTTGATCGACCACAATCTCGTCGCCGGCGATACCCAGGGCCGCATCGGCCATCTGGTGCGCGCGGTGGTCCCGAAGCGCCCGCGCCTGAACGGCTGGCTGCCGGTGCCCGGCTGGACTGGCGAATACGAGTGGCAGGCCGACATCCCCTGGGAGGACATGCCTCGCGCCTTCGACCCGCCGCGCGGCTACATCGTGACGGCCAACAACCGTGTCGTGGCGGACGACTACGCGGATTATCTCTGCACCGATTGCCATCCGCCGTACCGCGCGAGGCGCATCGAGGCGCGGTTGGCTGAGCTGCCCTCCGCCACAAGTGCCGACATGAAGGCGATCCATGCCGACGATGTCAGCCTCACCGGCCTCGAATTCCGTGCTCAGGTCGCAGAGACCGCGCCCCAAAACGAAGGCGCGCGCAGGCTGCGCGACCTGATTGCCGGCTGGGACGGCCGCATGGCACCCGATTCCATTCCAGCTGCGGCCTATGCCGCCTTCCGGTGGGAACTGGCGAGGCTGCTGCTGGAGCGGTCGGGCCTGGCGGATGCTGCGCGGGACCCACTGCTGCAGGTGCCGCCTCCGGTCGCGCCGGTCAACCAGCTTTGGTGGGCGCTGCCGAGCCTCCTTCGGACCAACGACACGGGACTGCTCGGCGGAATGCACTGGGCGGCCACCATCGAGGAAGCGCTGACCAGGACAGCGCCGAAGCTCGACGGTAAGAGCTGGGCCGAGCTGCACCGGGCGAAGCTCGCCCACCCGCTGGCTCCCCTGTTCTCCGATGCCGCAACGACGCTCGATCCGCCAGGCTGGGGCGTGGGCGGCGACAACGATACCGTCCTGGCCAATGGCAGCTATGCCGCAGGAGGCCTTCATGCGACATACGGTGCCGTAGCCCGCTATGTCTTCGATGTCGGTAATTGGGATGGGTGCGAATGGGTGGTGTTCGGCGGCGCCTCGGGCCACCCCGGCAGCTCACACTACAGCGACCAGCACCAGGTCTGGGCCAAAACCGAACTCGTGCCGATGCTCTATGACTGGGGTAGGATCGCCGCCGAAGGCGATCGGCTGACGCTGGAGCCGGCTGCCGTATAGCCGCCGGACCACACAAGGTCTTCGATCGTCGCGCCCAGCTGTCCGCCCGATCGGGCGGGCTAGACGCCCCTGACGGCCTTCAGGCCGCTGCGACGGGCTGGGAGACGGCAGGCTCGGGATAAAGATGGCAAGCCGCAAGCTGCCCCAGGTCGGTTTCGCGCAAAGCGGGCGGATCGACGCGGCAGCGGTCGAAGGCGTGTGGGCACCGAGTATGGAAGGCGCAGCCGGAAGGCGGGTTGATCAGGCTCGGCAGCTCGCCCTTGACCGCGCGGCTGCGCTGGCGGTTTGGATCCGGCCGCGGGACGGCAGCCATCAGCGCCTGGGTATAGGGATGCTTGGGGGCCGCATAAAGCTGCCTCTTCGGCGCGATTTCCACGATCGCGCCGGCATACATGACGGCGACCCGAGTCGAGATGTTGCGCACGACGGCGAGGTCGTGGGCGATGAAGAGGTAGCTGAGGCCTAGCTGATCCTGAAGATCGAGCAGCAGATTGACAATCTGGGCCTGCATGGACACGTCGAGCGCCGACACTGGCTCGTCGCAGACGAGGAATTCCGGCCGCAGCGCCAGCGCGCGCGCGATACCCACACGCTGGCGCTGCCCGCCTGAAAACTCGTGCGGAAAGCGGTCGCCGCAGGACGGCGGCAGGCCCACTTGCTCGAGCAGCTCGCGGACGCGGTCCGCTCGGTCGTGGCGCGAGTGACCGCCCGCGACGTCGATCGGCTCAGCGATGGCGTCGCCGACGCGCATGCGCGGATTAAGCGAGGACATCGGGTCCTGGAAGACGAATTGCAGCCGGCGGCGGACGGCCGCCAGCTCGGCCACCCCGTTCGCCCCTGCGATTTCGTGCCCGAACAGCTCGATGCCGCCACTCGTCGCCGGGATCAGCCCGACCAGCAGGCGTCCCGTCGTCGATTTGCCCGAGCCCGACTCCCCGACGAGGCCGAGGGTCTCACCCTTGGCGACGTCGAAGCTGACCCGATTCACCGCGCGGAGCTGCTGGACCACTCCACCCCGCTTCTTGCCGATAATAAAAACCTTGGTCAGCTCGCGGGTGCGAACGATGGGTGCGGTCATGGCCAGCCTCCCAGCACCCGTGGCGGGCAGCGTGCCTCGTGCCCCGCGCCGGCCGGAAGCAGGGCCGGTGGATTGGTGTAGCAGGGCGGCTGCGCCTCGGGGCAGCGCGGGCTGAACCGGCAGCCTCGCATCGGCTCCGCCGGATCCGGGATGTTGCCAGGGATGGTGGCGAGCCGATGACTGTCCTGATCCAGCTTTGGAATGGCACCCAGCAGTCCGTCGGTGTACGGGTGCATCGGGCGGCCGAAGATTGCGCCTACAGGCGCATTCTCAACGACGCGGCCAGCATACATGACTACGACCCGATGCGCGAACTCGGCGATCACGCCGAGATCGTGCGTGATCAGGATCACCGACATTCCGAGCTCGTCCTGCAGATCGCGCAGCAGCTCCAAGATCTGGGCCTGGATGGTCACATCAAGGGCCGTCGTAGGCTCGTCGGCGATCAGCAGCTTGGGGCGGCAGGCGATCGCGATAGCGATCATCACGCGCTGGCGCATGCCGCCGGAGAGGCGGTGCGGGTATTCATCCACCCTTCGAGCCGCGTCAGGAATGCGGACGAGATCCAGCAACTCGATGGCGCGCTGGCGCGCCGCCTCGCGGGAAAGACCCTGATGCAGCTTCAATGTCTCGCCGATTTGATCGGCGATGGTCAGCACCGGATTTAGCGACGACATCGGGTCCTGAAAGATCATCGCGATCTCCCCGCCTCTGATCCCCCGAAGCTGCCGCTCGGGGATCTTTAGGATGTCGCGCCCATCATAGCGGATGACGCCCGTAGGGATTCGCGTATTGCGCATGCTGTGCAGCCGCAGGATCGAGAGCGCACTGACGCTCTTGCCGCTGCCGGATTCGCCGACGATGCCGAGGCATTCGCGCGGATCGACGGCGAAGCTGACGTCGTCGACCGCGGTCACCCAGCCACGGTCGCCGCGGAACTGGACCGTCAGGTTCTCGACGGAAAGGATCGGCGCCATCTCAGGTCTCGACCTTGAGGCGGGGGTCGAGCACATCTCGCAGCCCATCGCCCAAGAGGTTGATGCCGAGCGCGGCCAAGCTGATTCCCAAACCCGGGAACAGCATGATCCACCAGGACTCGACGGAGTAGTCACGCCCTTCCGCGATGATGTTGCCCCAGCTGGGCGTGGGCGGGGGCGGGCCGATGCCAAGGAAGCTGAGCGCCGCCTCGGCCAGAATCGCATAGGCAAAGACGAACGTCATCTGCACGACCAGCGATCCGATGCAGTTCGGCAGGATATGCTTCCAGATGATGCGTAGATGCCCGGCCCCGCTCACCCGCGCGGCTTCGATATATTCCATCTCGCGGATCACTAGTGCCTGGGCGCGGACGACGCGTGCCGTGCGCGGCACATAGGCGACCCCGAGCGCGATGATCACGCTGCCGGCCTGTGGCCCCAAAGCGGCGCTGATCCCAATTGCGAGCAGAATCGCCGGGAAGGCGAGCAGCGCGTCCATGATTCGCATCAGCAACGAATCGACCTGGCGAAAATGCCCGGCAACAACGCCGACGATGGCGCCGATGATGCCTGACATAAGCGCCACGGCAAAGCCGATGGAAAGCGATAGCCGCGCCCCATAGAGGACGCGGGTTAGCACGTCGCGGCCATAATTGTCGGTGCCGAACCAGAACATCTCGGATGGTGGCCGGAAGCGGAACCGAATGCGCATCGCCGTCGGATCGACGCCTGTGATGAGTGGTGCGAAAACAGCCGCCAGCGTGAGCAGCAGCACCAGGCCGAGCCCTATCTGGAAAGACCGGTGACGCGCCAACTTCTGCAGGATGGGAAAGCGCCGCCGCGGCTGCAGCATTTGCTGGGCGGGCGCCATTCCGGAGCGTAGGGGGAGGGCGGTGTCAGTCATAGCGGACCCGCGGGTCGACCAGGGTGTAGATGATGTCAACCGCAATGTTGATCAGCACGAAGGCGAAGCCGAACAGGATCATCGTGCCCTGGATCAGCGGGTAATCCCGAGCCATGATGCCTTGCACTACCAGCCGGCCGATGCCGGGCAGCGCGAACACCTGCTCGATCACGACCGATCCGCCGATCAACAGGCTGAAAATAATGCCGATCACTGTCACGACGGAGATCAGGGTATTGCGAAAGGCATGCTTACCGATGGTGCGCCATTCGCTCACGCCCTTCGCGCGGGCGGTGCGGATGAAATCCTGGTCAAGCACGTCTAGCGTGGCGGAGCGCGTCATGCGGGCGAGGTAGCCGATCTGGAAAAGGGCCAGCACGACCGCGGGCTGGATCAGCGACAGGAGCCAGGATCCGAAGCCTGCCGTGATCAGCGGCGCGTAGCCAGACGAGGGCACCCAGCCCAGCGTCACGCTGAACAGGATAACCGACAAGATCGCAACCCAGAAGCTGGGCACCGACACGCCGACGAGTGCAATCGCCATCACCGTCGCGTCGATCCAGCTGTTGCGGAAATAGGCGGCCGACACCCCGAGCAGCACCCCAACTGGCAGGGTAATTACAAGCGCAATCAGGGCGAGCGAGAGGGTGACGGGCAAGCGTTCGGCGACGGCCGAGAGCACCGTTTGGTTCAGCATGAGGGAGCTGCCGAAATTGCCTTGGGCCAGGTGGGCGACCCAGGTGACGAGCTGCTCCCAAATCGGCCGGTCGAGCCCCAGCTCGACGCGGATGCGCTCAATCGCCTCCGCGTTGGCATCACGGCCTGCGATGATGACCGCCGGATCGCCGGGAAGCAGATGCATCAGCATGAAGGTCAGCACCGCGACGATGAAAATCACCGGCACGGCCTGCGACAGTCGGATAGCGACGATGCGAAGAAGCATGATTGATGGGATGCGGTGGGTACGAGGCGCATCTCCGGCGGAAGCCGAGGCCTCCGCCGGATGCTCCGGTCTACTTCATCCCCACGTCCCAGAAGCGGACGAGGTAGTAGGAGGAGAAGCCGTCGACTTTCTTGTTATTGAAGGCCCGCAGATTGCCCATATCGGCGATCTTGATCATGTAGGCCTGATCCATTACCCGCTTCTCGATGTCGGCCCAGGCCGCCTTGCGCTTCTCGAAGTCGAGCGAGGTATAGAACTGATCATAGGCCGCATCGAGCACCTTGTCGTCCTTCACCTGCGGGAAGGTGTAAAACATGCTGCGCCATTGCTGCGGCCCCAGAAGCGGGTTCGAGCAATAGCCCGTGGTCGAGGCGTTCCAGGTGCCTGTGCCGCGCTGCATGTTGCTGGCGTTCGTCGTCCAATCCGTCACGTCGACCGAGACGTTCATCCCAGCTTCCTTCATCTGCTCGGAGAGCACGAGGATGGCGTCGCGAAAATGCGGATAGTTGGAGTTGGTCTGAAGGGTGATCTTCTCTCCCTTGTAGTCGGCCTGCTTCAGCAGCTCCTTGGCCTTCGCGACGTCGCCCTGGTTGTAATAGGGCTTCATGGCGTCGCCCTGATAGTAGGGGCTGGACGGGTAAACCATGGAGTGGCTTTTCTGCGAGATCTGGCCCATGGCGCCGGTGATCTCGTCCACGGAGACGACGCTGCGGATGGCCTGCCGGATTAGCGGATTGTTCGTCGGCGCCTGCTGCGTGTTCACCACGAACACCTGCATGCAATAGGGAAAGATCTTCAGGGTGGTGACGTCCGCGCGACCGTCGAAGCGCTTTGCCAGATCCGCCGGAATGTCGGCGATCACATCAGCATCGCCAGCCTGCAGCGCAGCCACCCGCGCATTCGCCTCGGGCACGAAGTTGTAGCGCACCGAGTCGAGATAGGCGGTCCGCTTGCCGGCGAGCCCGTCGGGTCCGGCCGAGCGCGTGTCGGGCAAGTATCCGTCGAAGCGCTTGATGACGAGGTGACTGTCCTTGACCCACTCGCCGAGCGTGAAGGGGCCGGTGCCGATGATGTCAATGCCGCGGCCGGGCTTGTCCTTCTGTGAGGCCGGCAGGATGGCGAATGGGTAGACGGGGCTCTTCAGGATATCGACGAAAACTGCGTTCGGCTTCGACAGCTTGACGACAAAGGTGTGCGCGTCCGGAGCGGTGAAGCTTTCTACGTCCGTCAAGACCTGGGCGTTCGGGCTCAGCTTTTTGTAGCGCTCGAAGGAGGCCAGTACGTCGGCCGAGGTCAGCTCCTGACCGTTGTGGAACTTGACGCCCTTGCGCAGGGTGAACGTGAAGGTCTTGGCGTCGGAGGAAATGTCCACCTTATCGGCGAGCACCGGCTTGGTGTTGTAGTTGCCGTCCATCGCGACCAGCGATTCGAACAGGTGGTGGATCACCTCGAGTTCGACGGCGCTGCTGGAGACGTGCGGGTCGAGGGTGCCCGGGCCGGACAGATAGGCGTAGACGAGATTGCCGCCCTTCTTCAGCTCAGCCTGAGCGGCGCTTCCCGCGAGCAGCAGCCCCGCTGCAAACATCACGGTAGACAGCAAACGTGAACGTGTCGGCATTTCCAACTCCCCATTCCTGCGCGTCTTTGATTACCCGTCACGCTTCTGGTATAGGATATATCAGATGTGTTGTCATTTGGAAACGGACCCTGGGGCGCGTTGCGACCGGGGTGACACGAATCGATGCGCGTTCGGTTGAAGCTAGTCCATTGCTCAAACTGAGCCGGTAGCGCCCCTGGAAAGAACATCAATTGTTCGGTCGCGCATGGCGCACAACATCGCCGCCGGCGTCCCGGCTCTCACCCGGTTCGATGAGGCGGCACAGGCCACTGGCGAATAATCCGTCCTGCCACATTCCGGGAAGGTTCAGGCGGACCGCCGTAGCTCCAGCCGCCCGAACCTTCGGCTCCTAGTCGGCCGTGAAGCGGTCCAGCACAGTACGCGTAATCTTGGTCGTGAAGAAGTCGTTGCGTTTCAGGCCCATGATCCACTCGCAGGTGCCGGCGCAAACAACCTCGCCGAGGCCGCGTTCCATATGGACGAGCATCCCGGAGCCGTACTTGCCCTTTTCGATGGAGTCGGGAGTTTCGTCGCCGAATTGCCTTCTTGCGCTGCCGCGGGCCGGGCCGTCACCCATGTAGTAGCGCACGCCCTCTTGGCCGAACATGCCCTCGGCGTTCACCGCCAGCGACATGGCCAGGATCGTGATGTCCGTCGGCGATCCGTCTGCGCCGGTCGGGTAGGGCAGGCCATGCCGGAAGGTGTAGTCGAGGCCGTCCACTTCGTAGGCGAAGATGTTAGCCTCCGCGCCGAACACGTCCGAGTAGCAGAGCTGCGTGCCCTCGAAGACCCAATGGTCCGGGCGATAGACGGTGAAGCCCTTGCAGTTGCGCGGCGCGAACCCGCCCCACGATGCAAACACGCCCTGGACGCCGCTGACACCCACCGTCGTGGCGCTCGGCCAGTCGACGGCTTTGCTGTCCCAGGCAGTGGTGAGGAGGTGCGCCTTGTCGGTGCCCCGCACCGGGTCCTCCGCCACGGCGCGGCTCTTGTAGACGACGTGGCGGCGGCCTTCGTCCTCCAGGCGGATCTGCCAGAAGAAGTTGGCGCCGAAGCGCGCGAGCTTTCCGCCCTTGTCGACGTATTGCTCCATCGACTTGCGCATCTCGTAGGTCCAGTACTCGTCATGGCCTACGATCACGGCGGCCTTGTACTGATCCAGGATCTCCGGCCGGTAATGGAGATCATGCTGCGTGATCATGTCGAAGGCGATACCTTCCTGCTCAGCCCAGCACACGAAATGGCGGTCGAACTGCGCCCAGCCCGCGGCCGCGTAGAAGTACGTGAAGCCGTAGGCCCAGGCCCATTCCTTGATGTGATAGCGTGGGGCCGACAGCGGATCTGGCACCGGCTCGTTGGCGATCCGCGGCGCGCCCTCGGGCAGCCACACCATGCCGCGGCTCCACGGGCGCTGCAGGCTTAGGACCGGCGAGAACTGGTCGCCCGACTCGCCGTCGAACCCATAGTAGGAATTGGCGCCGCCCCAGTCATTATAGGCCATCCATGTCGAGGTCGGCAGCAGCATGAGCAGTTTGGCCGTCTTCGTCTCCGGCGTCGGCCGCACGATGAAGAAGTGAAATTGCACATAGCGCGAACCGTCGGGGCGCAGGCAGGTCGAGATCACCTTGAAGAAGCCGGAGTGGGTGTCCTTTGGGATCGTCCAGCTGTAGCTCTCCGGCCAATTGCAGCCGTTCTTGTAGGCGTCCTTCGGCGCGGGATGAAACTGGCCGGACAGCCCATCCTTCCGGTGCACGGGCTGCGGCTTGAGCCCGTCGCGCACGATCTCGATCGACCATTCCTTCGCATGGGTGCTGGTGCGAAACACCACCGTCTCGCCCGGCGCATAAGACATGTCGTCGGTGTAGGTGTGCACCTCCGGCCAACTCGGATCCTCGCGCGGGGCGTCGTACCACAGCACGTCCATCCAGCCGTCGTCCGCATGCATGGGGCGGATGCTCGGGCGCCCCATGTTGAACGCATGCGCAGTGCGCGGATCGCCGGGCACACGCTGACCGAAGGGCTTTTCGGGCTTGGGCGCTGTTAGGTCGATGTATCGGGATTTGGACTCGCTCAAGGAAGGCTCCTTCGGACGACAAGGGGATTGATATATCATATACATCGATCCATGATCGGCAAAGCCGATGCGGTGTTGCTCCCAACGGAGCGTGCCCAACAAGGCCACCGCTCACCACGCGCGGAGAGGGCTACAGCCGGAGGATCCCGGGCTGCTGCGCAACGGGAACGCAGAAGCCGCAAAGCGTCCTCATTCCGGCACCTAAATCGGCACAAATGCGAGATGGTGCCCATGCGCTGCGAGGCCCGGACGAGCGGCCCGCCGACGGTGATCCTGGATCGCGCGCGGATGACGGGAGGGCCCTCAATGGACCGCCGTCACCGCGTAAGACCTGTCTCGAAGGATCGCGGCACTACTGCGCCAGCCGGTTCAGGATGTTGCGCGTCACCTGCTCCACCCGCGGATCGCGTTGTTCGAGGCCGTGGGACCAGTCGGTGCTGCCCGCACTGACCACCGTGCCTCCGCGCGTGTAGGTGCCCAGGATCGCGTGCCCGTGCCGGATCTTCGCCATGGATTCCTCGCCCCTGACGCCGAAGGCCCGCCAGGACAGGAATTCGAGTTCGCCCGCTTGCACGGGCCGGCTCGCCGATTCGGGATCGAAGTGCTGCACTGGAGAGGAGCCAAGTATCTCGAAGCCTTCGGGCGTCCCGTCGTCATAGGTCGGATAGGGCAGGCCGTCCCTGTAGGTGAACCGGCACCCGTCGCACTCGTACCCGACCACGCCCGCCTCCGCCCCGAGAAGGTCGCCGTACTGAAGTCCGGTCCCCTCGAAGATCCAATGCTTGGGGCGGTGGATGGTCCAACCCTTGGAGCCGGACGGCACGCGCCGGCCAATGCGGGCATATCCCCCATAGATCATACTCAGTCCAGTCATGCGGTTTTCCGGATTCTTGACGATGATGTCCGACCACAGGGTCGTCGTCTCCGCTTCGCGATCTGTGCCGTAGACGGGGTCCTGCTCGAACTTGTCCTTGTAGCCCACCATGATGGCGCCGTCGTTCTCCAGCCGCACCTGCCAGAAGCAGGTGTTCCCGGTGAAGAACGCCGCGTTGCCGCCCGCCGCGATGAAGGCCTCGACCGCCCTCCGCATCGGTGCAGACCAGTACTCGTCGTGACCCACGGCGAGCATCAGGGCATAGCCCGAGAGGAGGTCCGGCACCTGCTCCAGATCCGCGTTGGCGGCAACATCGAGTTCGTATCCTTCCGCCTCGGCCCAGGCGATGAAAGGATGCTCCCATTCCGGCCACCCTGCGGACCCGATCCAGTCCGCCAGTTTGTGGAGGCGCTTGTAGCCAGTATGCGCCGCGCGGTCCGGATCGTAACCGTGCATGGCCGCGACGCGCTGGCCGAAGCCCGGCGGCCGGTGGAGATATCCCGGGCCCATCGGTCTTTGAAAGCTGACCTGGGTGCCGGCGCCTACATAGATGTCCGGGGCCTCCGTCTCGACGCGCTCAGCCGGCTTCGGTCCTGCGGTAGGCTGCGGCCCCGTATAGAGATTGGTGCCGCCGATATCGTTGTAGGCGTTCCAGGTATTGGTCGCGAGGACGAGTACGATCCGCTTCTTCTCGTCAGGCGCGGCCCGCACGACCACGAACGCCCGGTGCACGAGACGCTCGCCGTCCACCTCGCCCATCAACAGGATCTCGTAATAGCCCGACGTCCAATGGGCGGGAACCGTAAGGGTCGTCGTCGGCTCCCATCGCGCCCCTTGGGTGTCAACATCGGGGGGGAGCGGCTGCCATCGCACATCCGTCAGCGGCCGGGTCTCCACAACCTCGCGCCGACGTCCCACTCGCGCCACCTCCAGCGTCACGTTCGACGCCTTTGAAGAGACGTATACCTGGAACGGCTCTCCTGGCACGACCGATTGAGGCCATGTATAGGCCAAGAGTGCTGCCTGGGTCATGTCGACTCTCCCCACAATTCCAAGATGGGCCGGTCTCGGCCCTTGATGATGATGGTGAATGCTGGGTCGCGATGCGGTCCGAACCCAGCCCTGTCACGGCCTGCGCCACGCAGGCCGACCAGCCCGGTTCGCTCACGCCCGATCGACGGGGTCTTCAGCGACTTCCTGGCATTCCCGCGCCCCCGAACGGCCGATGCACCGGCTATGGCGCATCGGCATCCGGCGTCCGGATTACTTCGTCAGCCAGCTGACCCAGCGCTCGCGAAGAGCGTTGCGGTTGTTGGCGACCCATTCGTAATCGGCGATCACGAGCTTTGACCAGTTCTCCGGCCAGGATGCGCGGTAGCGCCGCTCCTCGGCCGGCACCAGGTTCGGAGCCTCGCGGTTGTTGGAGTCGAACGATACCTTCTGGCTGAACTCCACGTGTTCCTTACCGTTCTGCACGAAGAAGTCGAGGAACTGCACCCCGTTCTCGACATTCGGGCTCCCTTTGAGGACCGCCCAGTTGCCGACGTCGCGGATCGCCTGGTTCCAGGTGAAGTCGAATTCGCCGCTCTTCGCCAGCGGCACCGACCGGCTGGAATAGACCATCATCATGACGGCATCGCCGCCGCGCATGATCTGCATGGCGTTGTCGCCGCTTTTCCACCACGCCGCCACATGCGGCTTCAGCGCATCGAGCTTCTTGTAGGCGCGGTCCACGTCCATGGGGAACGCCTTGTCGGGCGTCACCCCGTCGGCGAGAAGCGCCGCAAGGGGCACCCACCATTCGCGGTCGCCGGTATCCGGCAGGGAGCGTGGGCCGGGGAAGCGTTGCACATCGAAGAAGTCGGCCCAGGATTGCGGACCGCCGTTCGGAAACGCCTTCTTGCTCCAGGTCAGCGCCATGCCACCGGCGGTCCGGATGATCCCGTTCGGGAAGCAGCCATTGGGCAGCGCATTGTTCACGATGCCCGGCATGGCCGTGCAGTTGAGTGGCTGAAGAATATCCGCATGCTGGATCAGATCCGGCGGGGTCGCCGTCACCACGTCGAAGGGGATGTTGCCGCTGCGCTGGCCGGCGCGTGCCCGGGCCCACTGGTCGGGCAGCTCGATCGGCACGGAGCGGACGCGGATGCCCGTCTCGGCTTCGAAGCGCTTGTAGAAGTGTTCCTGGAGGCTGCGCTCCATCAATCCGCCGGTGCTTGCGACGATGACTTCCTTGGACTGGGCGGTCGCGCGACCGCCGATCGCAAAGGTCGTGACGCCCAGTGCTCCGCCGAGGAACGCGCGGCGGGTGGTGGACGCAAACTTGATGTCGCCTGTTGTCATAGCTCAGTTCCCCTCTTCTCTGGTCAGGAAGGTCCTTCAACGCCTCGCTGCAGCGGCCCGGGCCCGTTGATCGAGCCTGCTCCGGAAGAAATGGCCTGCAAGGAGAGCCACAATCGTGAGGAGCGTCAACATGGTCGCGACGGCAGCCAGGGTCGGTGAGATGTTGTAGTCGATGTCCTCGAACATCTTTCGCGGCAGGGTCTTGCGGTCGAGGTTCGAGATGAAGAACGAGACCACAGCCTCGTCGAACGAGATGATGAACGCAAACAGCGCCGCGGAAACGACCCCCGGAGCGATCAACGGCAGCGTCACATAGCGGAAGGTCTGGAACGGACCCGCGCCGCACGAGAGCGCCGCCCGTTCGAGGTCGGCATCGAACCGGTAGAGGGCCGCTAGGACGGTGAAGACGACGAAGGGCAGCGCCAGGATCGTATGCGCCATCACGAATCCGAGCAGCGTGCCAGTGAGGCGCAACTGTTCAAAGATGAGGAACATCGCCACCGCAAGCGCGATGTGAGGCACGATGACGGGGCCGATCACGAGCAGCTCGATCAGCCCCTTGCCCGGGATGCGCCCGCGCACGAGCGCCAGCGCCAGCATCGTTCCGACCACCGTCGCGCAGATTGTCGAAACGACGCCGGCTTCCAGGCTGAACAGGGTGGAGTTGATCCAATCCTCGTCGCTGAAATATTCGGCGTACCAGCGCAGCGAGAAGCCGTTCGGGGGGAACTTCAGATAGCGCTCCGGGCCGACGGACATGGGCGCGATCACGAGGGTCGGCAGGAGCAGGAAGACGGTGACCGCATAGGCCAGTGCGGCCAGAACCGCGCGGCCCGTCCGTCTGGGGGGCTGTGCCTGCGGCTGCGTCCTCATGCCGACCCCACGAAACGGTCGAGGCGGACGGAGCGCTTGAAGAGAAGCGTGATGAGGAGAACAAAGGCCAGCATCACGCCGACCAGCGCCCCCGCAAAAGGCCAGTCCAGCATCTCACGGACCTGCTGGGAGACTAGGGTCGCGATCATCATCTGCTGCGGGCCGCCGATCAAGGCAGGCGTGACGAAGAAGCCCAGGGCCAGCAGGAAGACCATGAGGCAGCCGGACGTGACGCCGGGAAGGGACAGCGGGAAGATGACCTCCCGGAACGTCGCCCATTCCGACGCGCCGAGCATCTGGGCCGCCCGGCTGTAATCATCCGGAATGCCGCGCAGGGCCGAGTAGAGCGGCAGCACCATAAAGGGAAGGAGGACATGGCTCATGGCTAAGATGACCGCCGCCTCGGTGTAGAGCAGCGGCAGCGGTTCCGCGACCACGCCGGTCGTCGTCAGGATCTGATTGATGACGCCGTTCTTCTGCAGCAGCACCATCCAGGCATAGGTGCGCACGAGAACGGAGGTCCAGAGCGGCAGCAGCACGGCCGCGACCAGGATCGCGAGCCTGATCCCGGCACTGCGCGCCATCACCCAGGCCAGCGGCCAGGCCAGGATCAGGGTCAGCACCGTCACGGCGAGGGCTGTCCGAAGCGTTCGCCACATGACGCGCAGATAGACGGGCTCGGTGAGCGCGCGTTCGTAATGGGCCAGCGTCGGTTGGGGAACGAACAGGCTCTCATAGAGGAGCGCCGCGAGCGGCAGCAGGAACGTGATCAGCGCGAGCACCAGGAAGGGTAGGGCGAGCATGACGCTCGACGCCGCGCTGTAGTTCCTCCCGCCGAGGAACCAGCTATGCGGCGGCCGCCTGACGGATGCGCTGCTAACGCCGAAGAACCAGTTTTGTGTGGACTGGCTCACGGGCGCGCTCCGAACACGCGAGCGTCCTCCGCTCGCCATTGCAGCCCAACCTGCCCGCCCATGGGCGGGGCGCTCGATGCGCTGCCGGCGGGCAGGCGGATGCGGAACGCGGAGGCGCCCGGAAAACTCGCCAGCATCGTCGTGGCATTGCCCGCATAGATCGCCTCGTCCACGCGGGCCGGCACGGAAGGGCTGGCCGTAGTAAAGGCGACGCGTTCCGGCCGGACCGCCATTTGGACCGCCTGGCCTTCGCTCAGGCCGTCGACTGCCGTGCCCTCGACCGTGATGCCCCCGTCCAGCACGATAAAAACGCGGGATCCCCGCGCCGCCGACGCCTGGGCCCTGCCGCGCAAGAAATTGGTCTCGCCGATGAAGCCCGCCACGAAGGGCGTCTTCGGATTCTCGTAGAGGTCGTGAGGGGACCCGATCTGCTGGAGACAGCCATGGTCGAGCACCGCGACGCGGTCGGCCATGGTGAGCGCTTCCGTTTGATCGTGCGTCACGAAGACCACGGTGATGCCTATCTCCCGCTGGAGGTGCTTCGTCTCGATCTGCATCTCCTCGCGGAGGTTTTTGTCGAGGGCGGAGAGCGGCTCGTCCATGAGGAGGACGCGCGGCTTGTAGACAATGGCCCGCGCGATGGCGACGCGCTGCTGCTGCCCGCCCGAGAGCTGCGAGGGCTTGCGCTCCCCGTAGCTCTCAAGGCGAACGGTCGCGAGGGCTGCCCGGGCGCGCTCCTCGCGTTCCGCGCGGCCCATGCCGCGCATCTTGAGCGGAAACGCTATGTTCTCCAGCACGCTCATGTGCGGGAACAGGGTGTATTTCTGAAACACCATCCCGAGGTTGCGCTTGTTCGGCGCAAGCCACGTGATGTCCTCCCCTCCCAGAACGATCTGACCCTCGTCGGGATATTCGAAGCCGGCGATCGCCATGAGAAGGGTCGTCTTGCCGGATCCCGAAGGACCCAGCAGCGCCAGAAACTCGCCGGGATGGACGTCGATCGACACCCCGTTGACGGCGGTGACCGGGCCGAACCGCTTGACGATCCCGCGCATGTCGATTCCGACCGATTGAGGTGAAGCGTTCATCGACGGCAAATCTACGTCCCCTGTCTGTATCGAATGCTGTTGGATCGATCCGGTTTGGCAAACGGGTGTCGCCCGCCCGGCCCTCAGCGCAGCCTGCCCTTCCCGTAGGCCGCGTATTGCGAGTGGACGACGCGCATCTCTTCGGATGTGAGAAGAACGGGCGGGCCGAACTGGCACGCGAACCGATATTGGCGGACTAGCATTTCGAGCTTCACCGCCTTCGATAAGGCATCGGACAGTGTGGATCCGCGGCACACCATGCCGTGATTGGCTAAAAGGCAGGCGGAGCGGTCCCTCAGGGCCTCGCTGGCGGCGCGGGCGAGCGCTTCCGAACCGAACGGGTGATATTGGACGCAGGGCACGTCGTCGCCGCCGAACGAGGCCACCATGTAGTGAAAGGCCGGGAGCGGCTGCCGGAGGCATGAAAGCGCGACGCAATTGTCAGGGTGGGCATGCGCCACCGCCTGGCCCGACCCGGACCGGTAAACGCCCGCATGGATTTCCCACTCGCTCGACGGGATGCCATCTCCATCGGTCGTGCCGTCGAGGCGCGTTCGCACGAAGCGGTCCGGCGTGATCGTCGCGCTCGTCGCACCGGTCGGGCTGATCAGCATGTCGTCGCCCAGTCTCACGCTGATATTGCCCGCCGTTCCGGCGATTAGCCCGAGCCGCTCCATTTCGTGATAGGCGTCACAGATTTCGACGCGCAGCGCGTGCTCATTGGGCGAAGCTGCCATCGGCCTATTACTCCCCGCGCGAGAGCCGGTCGAGCATCGGAAGGAACATGTCCTCGGCCCCGAGCTTGCCGGACTTGAGGCAGAACGCGACCGGATCGCTGGAGGGCGTGACCGCATGCGAGATGCCGGGCGCCCGATAGGGCCCAACGGCGAGCTGGTCGACGCCGAGGGCTTCGACGACGGCACCCGAGGTCTCGCCACCGGCAACGAGAAACCGGCGGACGCCCGCCTGCCGCGCCTGGACCGCGATCCCTGAGAGAATGCTCTCGGCCCGCCGCGCCGCGCCATCCCGTCCGAGAGCGCCCTGGGCGCGCGCCACTTCCTCCGGGCCAGCCGAAGTCGCAACGGCGACGGGGCCGTCCTGCAGCCGCGAAACGATCCATTCGAGGGCGCGCCCCACGATCGCATCTGGGTTGTCGCCGTCGGTGGGATCGAGCCTCAGAACCGGGCGGTGCTGCTCGAAGACCTCAAGCTGGCGAAGGGTGCGCTCGGCGCAGCTGCCGGCAAGAACGATGCCGCCGCCGCCCACCGCCGGCAGAGTGGCGACAGCCCGCCCCTCATCGAGCCATCCCAGATTCCGCCACAGCTCCGGATAATAGGCGGCGATCGAGGAATTGCCCGTCATCACGGGCCACTCCACGGTCAGTGCGGCGACCGCTTTCAAGTCGGAGGGCGTGGCGGCGTCGATGATGACGTGGCCGCGCCCGGACTCCCTCAACGCCGCGCAATGCCGCGCGGCGGCCTCGCGGCCCTCGTGGAGGATCTGCTGCGGCAGGAGGCCGACGGGAACTGGCGTCTGCTCGCCGAGGACCCGCACCAGGTTCGGGTCGAGCATGGGCGTGAGCGGGTCGTAACGTTTCGGCGACTCGGAGACGAGGGCCTGGTCGACGAACAGGTGGCCTTGAAAGACACGCCGTCCCACCTCGGGAAAGGAGGGACAGAAGCCGATCAGCGGCGCGCCGGTGAGGCGCTGGAGAACGTCAGCGCAGGGACCGATATTGCCCGCGGGCGTGGAATCGAACGTTGCGCAATATTTGAAGAAGAGCTGGCGGACGCCATGCACCAGCAGCTGCCGGCCGACGGTCTCGAAGGCCTGGACCGCCTGGCCCGGGGGAGCGACGCGGGTTCGCAGCGCAACGACGATCGCATCTCCCGTAGTGTGGGGGATGGCCTCCGGATCGGTCACGAAGGCGCAGCTGGCCCCGCCCGCCTGCAGCATCGCAGCGAGCTCTAGTCCGCCTGTCAGGTCGTCCGCGAGCGCCCCTAGGATCGGTGACATAGCCCTTCCTTGTGCTCGATAGCCGTTATATCATATATTATTAGTCGTGGGGTTGGCTAGACGGGCACCGCGGGAAAAGAGCTGTCGGAACCAGGCTGCCGCGAGGAACAGGGGGGATTCAGTGACCGTGCAGGACAGAACCAGCCGCCAGCCGGCTGCACGCGTAACGGACCCGGTCGAGCTGGCGCGCATTGCGCGTTTCCTCCGGCGACGTGTCATCGAGCTGGTGGCTCCCACCGGTCAGGGTTACGTGCAGCAGGGATTGGGCGCAGCCGATCTCTTTGCTGTGCTCTACTTTGCGGAAATGAGGCTCGACCCGTCTGACCCGTCCTGGCCCGATCGCGACAGATTTCTCCTCTCCACCGCGCATAACACAGCTATCTTCTATGCCACACTCGCGGCTCGCGGATTGGTGGATGCTGCCGACATCAACAAGTACTGCACCGACGGGTCGGCATTCGAGATCAACGCCTCTGAACGGTTGGGGCCGGCGATCGAGGCTACCTGCGGGTCACTCGGCCAAGGCCTTTCCGTGGGCGTCGGGATGTGCCTGTCCGCCCGGCGCATGCGCTCATCGAGGCGAACCTATGTCGTCCTCGGCGACGGGGAGCTTCAGGAGGGACAGGTCTGGGAGGCGGCGCTGTTCGCGGCAAGCGCGCGACTCGACAATCTCTGTCTGCTCATCGACTACAATCGTATGCAGGCAGAGGGGCACATCGACCGCGTGGTCAGGATGGAGCCCGTCGCGGATAAGTGGACCGCGTTCGGCTGGTCGGTCATCGAGGTGGACGGCCATGACATCCCGGCGCTGCTGAGCGCGCTTGATCGCGCCCGGGCCACCCAGAGCAAGCCAACTTGCCTGGTGGTGTCGACCATTGCGGGCAAGGGCGTGCCTGCCTTCGAGGGCATCCTTGCGCACAATCTCAAACTCCCGTCGGATGTAGCCCGCGCGGCCCTTGACGTCCTTGCTGCCGAGGAGACGGTTGCGTGACAGCCCCGAACCGCAATGAACAACTCACCGTCGGCGACTTCAACCAGCGCAACCAGCAGGCGGGAACCGCGCGCAAATATTACGGCGAGGCCCTGCTACAGCTGGCCCAACAAGATCCGCGGATCGTTTCGCTGACGGCCGATCTCACGCTATCCACGGAAACCGACCTGATGCGCGACATGCTGCCCGAGCAGTTCCATCAGGCAGGAATTGCCGAGGCGAACATGATCGGCATGGCGGGCGGGATGGCGCGCTGCGGCGAAATCCCCTTCGCGCACTCCTTCTGTGTGTTCGCGACACGGCGGTGCTACGATCAGATCGCGATGCAGGTCGCCTACCCGAACCTCAACGTAAAGATCGTGGGGGTGATCCCCGGGTTGAGCACCATGCTCGGCGTGTCCCATCAGGCGATCGACGATGTCGCCTTGATGCGGGCGCTCCCCAATATGACCGTCATTGAGCCGTCCAGCCCCGATCAGGTCGGGCCGGCCGTGCGCGCGGTGGCAGCCCATAACGGTCCAGTCTATCTTCGCCTGCGCCGAGCTGACGGCTCGGAGCCCAACGTGGCGGACGGCGACCCGTTCACAATCGGCAAGGTCAGGCTGGTGCGGGCAGGATCCGAGGGGGTGATCCTGGCTTCTGGCATGATGCTCGAGCCTGCGCTTGAGGCAGCGACGATCCTCGCCTCCGAGGGCCTCCAGGTGGGTGTCGTCGACGTGCCCACCATCAAGCCGCTCGATCCTGCCATCGCTGAGATCGCCCGTCAGGTTCCTGTGGTGATAACGGCCGAGAACCACTCCATCATCGGCGGCCTCGGAAGTGCCGTCGCGGAACTTCTGATGGAGGCGGGCGTCAGGGCCCGCTTCTCGCGGGTCGGCGTGCGTGACGTGTTCGCGGAAGGAGGGACGACCAAGTTTCTATTCGAGAAATATGGCCTGTCGCCTCAGGCCATCGTCTCAGCGTTTCGCTCTACGCGTTGATACGGACGTCGGCTCCTCCGGCGCCCGCGAACTCAGCATCGCGCGCGTTCCGCCCGTCTGTTCCAAGAGCTTCACCAGCTTCGTACCGCCCTCGAGCATATCCGCCTTTATGGCTTCGCGAACGCCTTCCGGGTTGCGCTTGCGCAGTTGCTCCAGAATGTTGAGGTGCTGGTGTCGCCCACGATAGGTAGGCGCTGCATCTGGGTATTGAAGGTTCAGGAGCGGCCCATTGCGCAGCCATATGTCGTCGAGGATGGCAAGAGCTTCCGTCAGCTCCGTGGCTTCGTAGAGCGTGTGATGGAAGTGCCAGTTGGCCTGAACAGCATGCGACCAGCGTCCGCTCTTCTCGGCGGCGATCAACTCATCGTGGTAATCCGCCATAGCGTCGATGCGCTGCTTAGTGATCAGCGTCGTCGCATTCTCGGCAAGCATTCCCTCGAGGAAAAGGCGGATCGTCCTCAACTCCAGATATTGAGGCAGCGTCATATGCGCCACCATTATCGAGCGGCTGTCGATCTGCTCGAGGGCACGAACGCGGACGAGTTGCATCAACGCCTCGCGGATGGGCGTCTCCGAAACATGCATCTCGCTTGCAAGTTGGCGGATCTTGAACCGGTGGCCCGGCCAGAACCGACCCTCCATCAACTTGACCCTGAGATTGTTGTAGACGAGCCGGGTGAGGCTGTCGCGCGGGATGGGTTCAAGTCCAGCAGATTCCGACACTCTTTGCGCCTCGATTAATGTCGACACACCCCGGGGGCCACAAAGGGGCTTCCAATAGGCTATATTATATTTCGTATAGCAGGTTCTTGCCACTGCTCGGAGGGCTGTCCGCTGTCAGCACCTGTGAGACGGATTGAGGCTTTTCACGAACGGAGGATTTCTGGTTCATCGTAGCCTTGAGGAGCGAAGATGAAGCAGAAATCCGGTCCGGCGAAGCCGCCGGCAGACGTGGTCGTGCGGGACATTCGGCGGGCCACACGCCGGCAGTTCTCAGCCGAGGAGAAGATCCGCATCGTGCTGGCGGGCCTACGCGGTGAGGAGAGCATTGCCGAGCTGTGCCGACATGAGGGCATTGCCACCTCCTATTCCGCCGCGCCGCAAGGGCATGCATGAGTCCACCTACGTGCGACTGGCAGGGCAGATGATGCTGGTCCAGGGTCGTGTCTTGAGTAACCTAGCCGCCCGTCTAGCCCGCACCCGCGGTGAGCATGAAGAGGTAGCAGGAGATCGCGAGAGCGGGGCATAGACCGGCGCGAAGCACTACCGCTATGGACGAGGGGCGGGACCGGCTTGGTAGCCGTGTATGCCCTCCTAGACCACCCACGCGGGGCTGTGGCCGCTATGTAGGTAGTGTTAGCTAGTGCGTTCCTGTGAGTCGGATGAACTTTGAGCTAGAGCGGTTAGGAGTTGCGTGGAATCGGGTGATCTGATTCCAAGGCTGTGGGGGTGAGAGCCCAGGACCTCACCATGACGGCCCCGATGTCTCAGGACCTGCGCCAGCGGATTGTCCGCGCGG
>JAESFL010000028.1_pt1 | contig 43529 bp, 40 predicted proteins | sample 9269401 | NCBI WGS metagenome assembly JAESFL01 (sample SAMN14506025, study PRJNA617098) | algae metagenome | isolation source: Gloeocapsa sp. UFS-A4-WI-NPMV-4B04 and co-occurring heterotrophs from desert... | place: USA: Utah | collected 2006-10-01 | reverse complement strand
TATGGCTGGCGCAGTCTTTCAATTTCAGCTTAAATCCCGCATTCCCGTTATGATCCAGAGTATGAACGCCGACCCTCTAGAACTGAAAAAATTTAGTGATCTTGCGCACCGCTGGTGGGATCCAACCTCCGAATTTCGTCCGCTTCATGAAATCAATCCATTGCGGCTTGAGTGGATCAATGCAAAGACACCGCTTGCAGGAAAGACCGTAGTCGATATTGGCTGTGGAGGTGGAATATTGGCGGAGTCGATGGCACGCAAAGGCGCGCAAGTTACCGGGATCGATCTTTCCGAAAAGGCACTGAAAGTCGCAGACCTGCACAGCCTTGAATCAGGGATTGAAGTTCGTTATGAAATGATTTCAGCAGAGCAACTCGCGGAGCGGGAGCCGGCCCGATATGATGTGGTGACCTGCATGGAAATGCTGGAGCATGTTCCGGATCCGGCAGCAGTCGTTCAGGCATGCGCAACTCTCGTAAAGCCAGGTGGCCATGTATTTTTTTCCACGATCAATCGCAATCCAAAATCCTATTTGTTTGCGGTCATCGGCGCTGAGTATGTTCTGCAACTGCTGCCTAAAGGAACGCATGATTACGCAAAGTTCATTACCCCAGCCGAGCTTGCGCAATTCATTCGAAATTCAGGACTGACGTTGAACGGTTTTAAAGGCATGACTTACAATCCCTTCACCAAAATATATTCACTCAATCAGGACACTGACGTGAATTATCTGGCGGCTTGCACACGCTCCGCATGATTCCCAAAGCACCCAACTGAAACTAGGGTGTCGCTGATTGATACTTATACCCGCCAAACTGAATGCACTTAACAACTCCTCGCGCAATATTATTTGACCTCGACGGCACACTTGCAGATACCGCTCCCGATCTGGCCGGCGCAATGAACAGATTGCGTATCGCACGAGGCTTGCCGCCGACACCTTACGAAACGTTACGCCCAGTGGCATCCGCGGGAGCGAGAGGATTGATAGGTGCCGCGTTCGGACTGCAGCCCGGGGACGAGAAATATGAGGAATTGCGAGTGGCATTCCTCGACAATTATGCATCGGCGCTGGCACAGGATAGCCGGCTGTTCGATGGAGTGCCTGCCCTGCTTGAAACTCTTAAAAACCTTGGTCTGGCATGGGGAATTGTGACCAATAAGGCAGCCAGGTTCACTGACCCGTTGGTGCCGTTGATCGGACTTCAGGAAGCGGGATGCGTGGTGTCCGGCGACACGACGCCTCATGCAAAACCCCACCCCGCCCCGCTGCTGGAAGCGGCCAGCCGGCTCGGCATCCGACCCGAAGATTGCTGGTACGTTGGCGACGACTTGCGGGACATTCAGGCAGGCGAAGCCGCCGGCATGGCAACCATCGCGGCTGCCTGGGGTTATTGCGGCGACGCGCCGCCTGTGACTTGGAATGCCGATGCGGTTGCGGATACGCCACTGCAACTCATCGATTTAATTCGACGCAGCAGCTCTTGAATCTTGGGGTTCAGGCCCAAGCTTATAGGCTACAATGGTAATACTGTTTATTGGGGGCGACCTGGTTTCGACAGGGGTTGCAAAGCAGCGCAGGGCATACCGAGGACTGGTTACCTCGTAAATACATCCAGAAATGCTTAAATGCAAACGATGAATCTTACGCTCTCGCAGCGTAAACCTCTAGAAACCTAAGAACTTTCTAGCTCTACACCGTTTCGTCCCTGGGGCGGGCTGGCAACAGCAGTAGAGTCATATACAGGGAATCGCGTTGCGTCGGGTCACTTGGCGTAACGTTAAACTTAGGTGACTCGCTTAGACGAAGCGTGTGCGTCCGCGTCGGCTGGGTTAAAACCAATTGGCAGCACTAAGTATGTAGAACTGTCTGTAGAGTGCCTTTGGACGCGGGTTCGATTCCCGCCGCCTCCACCATCAATGTAGTTTCCGTAGTTCAGAGAATGCCGAAAGCCTGCGTAAGCATCAATGCTTACGCAGGCTTTTTGGTTTCTAATGCCCATGTCAGTGCCGCGATAGCTCCCGAAACTTTAAATCCGATCTGTGAATAATTGCCAGATCGAAACCGGCATGTGGAATCGAATGGTGCTGAGTTCAAGCATGTATCTACTTGTCTTTAGGAAAGCATGAAAACGAGTACCGGTAGGATTTCCTGAACCGTATCGCTGCCAGTTCATCAAAAAATTATTCAACTTACAATACAGTCAATTTGTTTTCATTCTATTCAGGGGCATCATGAAAGAACGGCTTGCACGGGATGTCATGCTGATGTCGGCCATAGAACAGACAGACCAGGAAAGACGCGTCCTTTCCGATGAAGACCGGATGTATGCCAGCCGCAGCGCGCATGAACTGGCCCGATGGGAGGTTTCGGACAAGCGTTCGACCATGTCTTCCGAATTGTTCCTAGCCAAACGTGCAGAGCAAGTGCTGAAGAAAATTGCCGAACGACACCCCGGTTTTTCAAGATTCATTGTTGCGACAAATCTGTGGCGAGTTATCGGGGTGGCTCTTCCGATTGTTGCGTTTCTATCAGGCTTTCTTGTGGATCGGATAGCCGATCCTCACCGCGTGGATCTCCTTTCGGCACCCCTGCTCTTGATCATCGTATGGAACCTTGCGGTGTATGTTTGGCTACTGATCAAGGCATTCCTACCAGCATTCAAAAAGCATCCCAGCGCACCGCTTCGCCTGATGCGCATCACCACAGGACGCATTCCTGCACGGCGCAAACTGCCTCAGCCCCTGGCAGCTGCACTAGGCAAGTTCGGCGAAGAATGGACGCGAACGAGCATGCCGCTGACCATTGCACGCCTTAATCGCATTGTGCATGTCAGTGCGCTGTGTTTCGCACTGGGCGCCATCCTTTCACTCTATGGACGCGGCGTTTTTACCGAGTATCGCGTTGGCTGGGAAAGTACTTTTCTGAATGCAGAACAGGTACATGCGATGCTGACATTCCTGTTCACGCCAGTCATGTCACTGCTCCAACTGCAAGGATTTTCGATTGCCGATGTGCGAGCATCGCAATTCACGCAGACGGTGTCCGGCGCCGAAGGCGCGCGGTGGGTGCATCTGTATGCCGGTACGTTGTTGCTCGTGGTGGTGCTGCCGCGTCTTGCAATTGCGCTGTTTGCAGGCTGGAAGGAGAGCAGACTGTCGAACCATTTTCCGATCGACCTTGCGCAACCCTACTTTCGCAAGCTCACCAGCATTGTGGAATCGTCCTCGCCTGTTGTGTTGCGCGTTTTCCCATACAGCTTCACTGTCGATGAGTTACGCGACAAGAATCTTTCGCTCGTGGCACAAATGCTGATCGGCGAACAAGCCCGCGTCATGCTCCGCCCTTCCACCGGTTACGGCGATGCCCCTGACGATTCGCGGGGCCATGCCTCTTCGGCGAAGTCGGATATTGCGCTTACCGCAGCATTGTTCAATCTAAGCGCAACACCGGAAAAAGAAAATCATGGCGACTTCCTCGATCATCTGGTGCGCGTCGCTCCGGGAAGTCTGCTGGCCTTGGTTGACGAGTCGGCATACCTGGAACGTGTGGGTGACAACCCGGGAAGCGCATCGCGCATTCAGGAGAGAATTGCTCTCTGGCGGCAGTTCTGTGAACTGCACAAGGTACATGCTGTGATCGTCAATCTGATTACTCCACGCAAGTACGCGGACGAGCTCGACCGCGGCCTTGCTACGCTCGACCGCTCGCGATGAACGATACGGCACAAAAGATTCAATTCGCTCTCATCTCGCATACCAATGCCGGCAAGACGACGCTTGCCAGGACGCTTGTCGGAATAGACGTCGGCGAAGTACGCGATGCGCCCCATGTCACGTCCCTGTCCGAGTCGCATGCGCTCCTGACTACGCCGGACGGCGACGCATTGCAGCTTTGGGATACGCCGGGCTTCGGCGATTCGGTGCGGCTGTTGAAAAGGCTGGGCATATCCGGCAATCCGATCGGATGGTTTTTGCGGGAAGTAATAGACCGCTATCGTGACCGTCCATTCTGGTTGAGCCAACAGGCAATGAGGACGGCCCGCGAAGAAGCCGATGTCGTGCTATACCTGGTGAACTCCTCGGAGAACCCGAAGGACACCGGTTACCTGGCACCGGAAATGAAAATTCTGCAATGGCTGGAAAAGCCGGTTGTGGTGCTGCTCAACCAGATGGGGCCGCCGCGCCCGTTCGTCGAAGAGCAGGCCGAACAGTTGCGCTGGGCAAAGCATCTTGAAGACTACCCGGTGGTACGGAAAGTGATCGCGTTGGATGCCTTTGCACGGTGCTGGGTGCACGAGCGCGTATTTTATGAATCCGTAAGCGACCTGATCCCGATCGAGAAGAAGGATGTCTTTGCCCGTCTGGTAAAAACATGGGAGCAAAACCATGAGGCGCGCCTGCAGGGTGCCATGCAATTGCTCTCGGAACAGCTCATCGAGGCCGCAAGAGACAGCGAGCCCGTCGATATGACCGGCAATCCGATCCTCGGCCCGGTGCTCAATGTGATCGGCATGGGCAAGCAGCGCGATTCCAAGCGGGTGAACAAGGCAATGAGCACATTGATGACGCGACTGAACGACCGGATATTGCGTACCACCACCGGCCTGCTGGAGTTGCACCGGCTTGATCCTGGCGCTGCGAAGGAAATCAATGCACGGGTGAACAAGGGCTTCGTTGTGAATGCGCCGGTTGATACGAAACAGGCAGGTTTGCTGGGTGCATTGCTATCCGGCGCTGCTACCGGCGTATCGGCGGATCTGATGGCCGGCGGCATGACATTCGGTGCCGGCGCGCTGATCGGCGCAATTGCCGGAGCGCTCACGTTTACCGGCGCCGCTTGGGCATTCAATGCCTCCACGGACAGAAGCGAACCAAAGGTCCGGTTCTCGGATGAATTCCTGCACACACTCGTCGTCACGAGCGTATTGCGATATCTGGCAGTCGCCCACTTCGGGCGCGGCCGGGGCAATTTCGTCGAGGGCGAGGCACCGGCTTTTTGGCAGAACGAAGTCGAGGCTGTAGCAGTGGCAAATGAAAGCGTTCTGGCCGGGATATGGCAGGAGGCACGGGTAGAGGTGAAGCGAGGCAAGGCGCAGGAGGCATTGACGGATACGCTCAAGCGCATGACTCTGGAAGTATTCGACAAGCTCTACCCGCATCAGATGCGAATGTGGTCATGAAATCATGGTAGTGGCGCTACGCTTGCTGTCGGCCGACCCGGCATTCTGACAAGCTATTTCAGCGCCGCCACCCGCCATGCCTGCCGCCGTGGAAGCCATGCCCGCGGAAATGATGGTGGCGATGCCCATATCCATGATGCCGGCCACCGCCACTCCGGTAATTTAGTCCAAAGTTGAGATGCACCGGCGGCCCGACATAAACCGGTGGGCCATAGCCATATACTGGCGCAGGCACGACATACGTCGGAGCAGCAACGTAAGGCTGTTCGTATGAATACGCCGAATATGTCCCATAAGTTTGGTCATACGGCGACACGACGGCACATCCCGAGAGCACTACGGCAACAAATACGGGCAAGAATAGACGGTTCATGGAATCCTCTACAAGGTGAAGGATTAGACGTGCATGTTGCTCTGTGGTTCTTGCCTGCTTGACCAATATATTGTCATTGCCTTCACGAAGCGGAATGTCATCCGCGCGAGGAAAGCTGCCGTTCAAAGGTTTTTTCCCTTTTGTGTTCCCGAACTGCGAAGACGGCCCAGATCGCTGCAGGTAACCAGCCAATCAGCGTCACCTGCAATATCAGGCAGATGATGCCGGCCACAGGGCGACCGATCGTAAAAAATGCGATAAACGGAAGAACGATTGCTATGAAAGTACGCATGGTGTGTCCTCGAAGGAAATTGCCACATTAAATTTGCCTGCGTGTTTGACCTCGTGACTTGGTGCCCAGCATGAAAATCATCGCTGGTATCACTTTTACAGTTGCATCAGCCTTACCAGGCTGCGATGCAGAATAGACATCAATGGCAAAAGAACTATCCCACTGTCTTTGTATCTGAATGTCATATCGTTTCACCCGAAAGCACAATGCAAAGGAGAAATGTATGGCTCAGGAATCCAGACACATGACGAATGAAGCCGATATCGGCAGCGGCAAAAGGACGCCCGGACAGCAGGATATCGATCGCGCCGTGGCGGACGTCAATGTTCCCCTTCCCCAAGTCGGTTCCCCACGGGACGGCAGTCATCTCACTCAGGGATTAGAAGAACAATCCTTCTACCAAAGAGAAGGATTTCACCAGAATGAGCTTCCTGGTCGAGTTCTACAGAACGGGGATCATATCGCGCGTATTGTGGCTGTGAAGCAACCGGACGACACATTCGAAGCCCAGGTGTATGTTCGTCTTGCACGCGAACCAGAAGTGGCGGAAACCTACATTCCTGTCGGACACTACGGTTCGGAAGCAGCCGCCATGGAAGCTGCAGAGGAAAGGGCAAAACGTGCGTTTGATGAGCACGAGTTTTAATGTGTATTGGCGTCATTGGGTTATGGACAGATGATCACCCGACGCACAAGGTGGCCGGCAAGCGCCAGATAACATCGCGCAACATATCAATCTAACGAGCGTGGCAAGCCGGCCACTACTTCTCTATCCACCACTTCCTTTAGGTTTAGCATGGCGCCGCTGTACAGAACGTCTTGCGCCCCACGAAAGTGCCTGGATCAACAGCAAAATGATCCGGATTGCATGCCTGTCATGAAACCGATACGCTTACGCGATATTCAAGACGGCAAAAGGTTATGCTCAGCAATCGTACTTCCCACCGCGTTCTTACTTCCGCAACCGCAGCGCTTTCGTTCCCTTTCCTTGTTGGCCTGTCGGGCTGTCAGTCGGACAAATCCTCAACCCCGGGTAATGTCTCCACCGGATCGATTCCGGGCAAGGGCATCAATGTGTATGCCGCCGGAGATATCGCCGACTGCAAAAAGGTCGCACCCGAAAGAAGCGGTGCAGCCAAAACTGCAGCGCTTATTGAAGCACGCCTTGCCGAAGACCCTGATGCAGTAGTGCTTTCGCTCGGTGACCATACTTATCCCGTCGGGTTGCACGAAGAGTTTACGTACTGCTACGAGCCGACGTGGGGACGTTTCAAGGACCGCACCTATCCGACCCCAGGAAATCATGAGTACTACACCCCGAAGGCAGTTGGCTACTACACGTATTTCGGGACCATTGCAGGACCGGGACAGCGCGGTTATTACAGCTTCAGACTCGGCAACTGGCATGTGATTTCGCTGAACAGCTATCTGAAGCCGGAGGAACATCTGGTACAGATGGAATGGTTGAAAGCTGATCTGGAGAAAAACAAAGCGCGCTGCACGCTCGCCTACTGGCATCACCCGTTTTACAGCTCGGGCGGGCATGGCAGCAGCCCGCGCATGAAGGACGCATGGAAAGTGCTCGTGGAATCCGGTGCCGACGTGGTGCTCAGTTCCCACGATCACGACTATGAGCGATTTTCACCGCAGGACGAAAACGGCCGAGAGGACACCAAGCGCGGGATGCGGCAATTCGTTGTCGGCACTGGTGGTGCGGAACTGACGCCGTTCTGGTTCAGGAAATCCAACAGCGAGGTCAGCGACAATTCATCATTTGGCGTGCTAAGGCTCAACTTGAAACCCACCGGTTACGAATGGGAATTTTTACCCATCGATAAGGATGGTTTCCGCGACCGTGGCGCGGCGCTTTGCAATTCTTCATGACGCCGGTCATGCAGAATTCAATTCGCGATGATATGGTGACCAAATGATCAAGCATGCCCGCCGTATGCGTGCGGCCTTTCCCTGGAACTCAACATGCCCAGCACCTCTTCCGATACCCTTCGCCTGTTCTACGCGTTGTGGCCCGACGATGCGACACGTACGTCGCTGATGCAATTGCAGTCAGGCGTACATGGACGTCTGACGCCCTATTCCAATTTGCACATCACCCTTGCCTTTCTTGGCCAGCAACCCGTCTCAGCGCTGCCAGTGCTGAAAGACATACTGTCTGAATTGCCGGCGTCGCCAATGATGCTGAATCTCGATCGTGTCAGCTACTTCAATAAGAACAGGATTGCATGGGCGGGAATGCACGATGTTCCGGAGGAGTTGATCAAGCTGCAACGCAGCCTGGTGAGTGCATTGGAAGAGAATGGTATCCATTTCGACAATCATTCCCATTTCAAGCCGCATGTAACGCTTGCGCGGGATGCCGCGCCGCCGTCCGATATGGTGTTCGAGCCGATCCAATGGCGGGCTGAACAAGTGGTATTGGTGCAGTCCGTTACCGCCAGTGAAGGCCCGGCTTATCATGTACTCGATAGTCGTTCGCTGGTGGAAAATACGCGCATGGCAGATGAACGCGGGCCAGGCGTAAACCCTGTTCCATAGACAAGTTTTTGTGAACGCGGCTTGCATGCCGCGCCCTTAAGCAGGTCACGCCGGCGTTTTCTGCGCCGCATCCTGGGCAAGCTTGCGCAACACCTGAGCAGCGGCAGTGAGCCCGAATGAAGCGGTGACCACCATCGATGAGCCGAAGCCGGCACAATTCAGTCCGGTCACACCGGTGCTGTCATCGCTGTCATTCATTTCGCATGCGCCCGCACTTTCGGGGAACCGCAGCGGTTCGGTGGAAAACACCGCATCAATGCCAAACTTGTTTTTCGTGCCGCGCGGGAAACCGTACTGCGCACGCAGTCGCTTGCGCACCTTCGCCAGCAACGGTTCCTGTTCGGTCCGGCAAAGATCGCGGATTTCGATTTTTGTCGGATCGGTTTGACCACCGGCACCGCCGATGGTGATCAGGCGCATCTTGTTTGTCCTGCAATAAGCGATCAGTGCCGTTTTCGCCCGTACGTTATCGATCGCATCGATGATGTAGTCGAAGCGCCCCGGCGTGATCATTTGCGCAAGGTTGTCCTCGGCAATGAAATCTTCCACCTCAGTCACGCGGCAGTAAGGATTGATCTGCGCCACCCGCTCGGCCAGCGCCGTCACCTTGGCCTTGCCAAGCGTGTCGGTCAGTGCATGGATCTGGCGATTGATATTCGACTCGGCGACATTATCGAGATCGATCATCGTAATGCGGCCGATGGCGCTTCTTGCCAGGGCTTCAACAATCCATGAACCGACGCCGCCGACACCGATGACACACACGTGCGCATCGCGAAAGCGAACCAGCGCAGCGTCGCCGTAGAGGCGGGCGATACCGCCGAAGCGACGGTCGAAATCGATCTCTTCTTGCGAAGAAGACAAATAGGGATTCAGGGGAAGGACAGTGCTCATGGCGCCATTTTAACGGAGCGCAACGGAAATGTTCTTGTGCGGCATATTTTTGTCGCTTTCTTTTTGCGCTTTGGGTATCGTTGAATCGTGTTTCCCTCTGCCCCGCTTCTGCAACTTATCCTGGTGTCATTAATGGCGCATATCGCGCTGGCCGGGTCGCGCATCACCACGTCCCTGTATGCGCTGTCCCTGCATGCGTCCGAATTGACCATCGGCATCCTGATCGCCCTGTTCTCTCTTTTTCCAATGATGTTTGCCGTTCCGGCGGGAAGACTCGTCGATCGCATTGGCATCATGAAACCGATGCTTGCCGGTTGTCTCGCAATGAGCGCAGGCTGTGTGTTGCCAAGCATGTTCGGCGGCCTGCCGGTTCTGTACCTGGCAGCTATTCTGATCGGAACGGGATTCATGGCGGTGCAGGTTTCGTCGCAGCATTGCGTGGGCGCAATCAGTGCGGCCGGAAACCGCTCGCTCAACTTTAGCTGGCTTGCGCTCGGCTACTCGGTATCGGGTTTTTGCGGACCGGTGCTCGCGGGTTTCCTCATCGATCATGCGCAGTACAACATTTCCTACGCGGCGTTGTTCTGTTTTGCGATCGCTGCGCTGTGCCTGACTACGTACGGAAGGCTTGCGCAATTGCCGCTCGCACCACAACAGAAACCATCGGTGGCCGCCAGCGCGCTAGATCTCCTGCGCAACACCGACATGCGGCGCATCTATTTCGTCGGCACATTGCTATCGGCTGCCTGGGACCTGTTCACATTCGTCCTGCCGATTCATGGATCACGCCTCGGTTTTTCGGCATCAACCATCGGATTGATACTCGGCTGCTTCTCCGCCGCCACGTTCGTCGTCCGTCTTGGCATGCCATGGATTTCCCGCCGGCTTTCGGAATGGCAGGTGCTGGTCAGCGCCCTGCTGCTATCGGTGCTTTGCTATGGATTGTTTCCGTTGATGCGCGAGCCGATATCATTGATGACGGTAGCCGCCATCCTCGGCCTGGCCGTTGGTTCCAGTCAACCCAACATGCTCGCATTGCTGCACCATGCCGCGCCTGCAGGACGCGCAGCGGAGGCCGTCGGCGTACGCATCACCATCGGCAACGCCTGCCAGGTGATCCTGCCGCTCGCCTTCGGCGGCGCAGGGGCCGCCCTCGGATTATCTGCGGTATTCTGGAGCATGGGCGCGATGATCGGCGCCGGTGTGCCGATTGCCTGGCGCAATGCGAAAGCCAAGAAACGAGGATGACGACATGACCGATTTATTTGACACCGCACCAGGCTTCGACCAGCCGATCGCGGTGCTGAAGCATTGCCACGACCGGATCCGCAAGCAGCTTGCAACGCTGGAGCGGCTCGCGTCGCACTTGCCGCAATCTGGTGCTGACGCCGATGCGCAGCAGGCCGCGAAGGCGGTCCTGCGCTATTTCACGCAGGCCGCCGGCAAGCATCATCAGGACGAAGAGCAGGACTTGCTGCCGGTGCTGCGCGTGGTCGCGCGGGGCGACGATGCCGCGTTGCTGGACCGCCTGATGCCGGAGCTACTGAAGCAACATCGCGAGATGGATGCGGCATGGGAGGCGTTGCAAGCGCGGCTGGAAGCGATTGCTGCAGGCACCGCATCGGAACTGCCCGCTGATGACGTGCAGCGATTTTCCGACATGTATACTGCACACATGAAGGAAGAAGAATCGCACATCGCGCCAATGGCCAAGCGCCTGTTCAGCGATGCGCAGATGAAGCAACTTGGCGATGCGATGCGCGCTCGCCGCGGCCTTACCGAACAATAAAGGGAACACCCATGTCGATTGCCGATTTACGCAAGGATTACAGTCATGCCAGCCTGTCGGAGGCGGATGTCGATCCGGATCCGATTGTGCAGTTCAAGCGCTGGTTTGATGAGGCTATCTCGGCACAAATTCCCGAGCCGAATGCAATGGGCGTGTCGACAGTCGGCACCGATGGGCGTCCCTCGTCACGCATCCTGTTGATCAAGGAAGTCGATCAGCGCGGCTTCACCTGGTTCACCAACTATGACAGTCGCAAGGGACGCGAGCTTGCCGCCAATCCCCATGCGGCGTTGCTGTTTTACTGGGTTGAACTGGAGCGCCAGGTGCGCATCGAGGGCATGGTGGAACGCACGGCGGCGGAGGAAAGCGAAACCTACTTCAACAGCCGGCCGTTGAAGAGCCGTATCGGTGCGATTGCGTCCGCGCAAAGCCAGCCTGTCGACAGCCGCGAACGGCTTGAAAAACAATTCAACGAGGCTGAACAGCAGTACGGCGAATTTCCGGCGCGTCCGCTACATTGGGGTGGTTACCGGTTGAAGCCGGAATACATTGAATTCTGGCAAGGCAGACGGTCGCGTCTGCATGATCGCATTGTCTATACCCTGCAACAGGACGGCAGCTGGCTGCTGCAGCGGCTGCAGCCGTAACCTCGCCAAACGGCGCCTTTCACCCTACCTTGCTGTTGATACGCTCGGCGAACGTCTTTCTGAACTTCGCTACTTTCGGCGCGACGACGAACGCGCAATAGCCCTGCAGCGGATGCTGGCGGAAATAATTCTGGTGGTAGTCCTCGGCCTTATAGTAGGTTTCGGCCGGGCTCAGCTCCGTGACGATGGGTGCGTCCCATACATTTGCCATTTCGGCGATGACATGCTTGGCCGTATCCTGCTGCTCCGGTGAATGGTAATAGATGACCGACCGGTACTGGGTGCCGACATCGTTGCCCTGCCGGTTAAGTGTTGTCGGATCGTGGATGGTGAAAAAGATTTCGAGCACTTCACGGTAGGTGACGACATCAGTATCGAAGGTGATCCGTACCACTTCCGCATGACCCGTCGTACCATCGCACACCTGCTCATACGTCGGATTCGGCACGCGTCCGCCGGTATAGCCGGACTCCACGTGTTCGACACCCTTCAATTCCTGGTAGACGGCTTCCAGACACCAGAAGCATCCTCCGCCCAAGGTTGCAATTTCGGTTGCCATGATTCACTCCGGTTATTTGATGGTTCGACTCTAGCGCAAAGCCTTCCGGCTGCCTATGACATTCGATTATGCGCCGCAGTTTCTTGATCATGCTCAATTTGATTTAACGCGATTCCGGCTTAGAAGGCCTGTCTCCTCGTACGGCCGATTTTCGGCATAATGAACGAAATTTTCTGGAATTCAGATGTCTACTCCCATTCTGCAAGCGGTGCCGCCGGAATTCGACAGCCAGCATTTTCGGCAAGCGCTGTCCCAATTTGCCACCGGCGTCACCGTAATCACCACTTGCCTGCCGGACGGCAGCTTCCTCGGCTTGACTGCCAGCTCATTCAATTCCGTATCGCTGGACCCGCCGCTGGTGCTGTGGAGCCTTGCGCAAGGCGCGAGCAGCCTGCCGGTATTCACCGGCAATTCCCATTACGTAATCAATATTCTTGCCGGCGACCAGGCGGCGCTGGCGGAGCGGTTCGCGATGCGGATCGAGAATCGCTTCGAGGGCGTGGACTTTGTCCTGTCACATACCGGCCTGCCGATTTTAAAGGGTGTCGCGGCGTGGTTCGAATGCCATAACCGGAGTCGTTATCCGGAAGGCGACCATGTGATTTTCGTCGGTGAAGTGGAGCGCTGCGATGTGTCGCCGCGTCCGGCGCTGGTGTTTCATGGCGGACGTTTTGTTTCCACGCAAATGGGGAAGTAGCGACGGCAAGCTGGATGAAAGGTTGCTACTTTCCTGGAACGACGGTATTCAAGCGGTTGAATCGCCAGGTCGTTTTTCTCTCCTCATTGATAATGCTGCTGCGTCACAAGCAGCAAAGAGGTTTCGCGATCGGAAATCACTTTGTTCGCTATGCTCTCCGGCATGCTGTTACTCGACGCGCACGCTAATGCGGTCGTACCTGCCATGATTGTCAAAGGCGCTGATGTCATACCGGCCCGGCGCTGGAAAATCAACGAACTGCTGCCCTGTCTTGGCCTGATGCGCCAGCAGTCGGCCGTTCACCATCCAATTGATGCCTTCATGCGAGCCGCGAATATCGAGCCGCGCACGAGGAACCGCTCCATTCGTCGGGCGGCGCAGAATTTCACCATCGTTCAGCCCGACGATCTTGATTGATGCAGCAGAGCGATAAGCCTGTGCACACCGGGAAGTCCATGGCGGCGGCATCACATTTTTGCGCAACCCTGCATCCAGCCACGGCTCCAGCGATGCCGGCCAGCGTGCGGTCTGCCGCTGCTCGAACGGATCGGCAGTGCAGTCCGGCATGACGCGCAACCCGCTTGCTCGGTCAACGAAATAGGTCAGCGATGGCGCGCCGCCCTGAAGACGGTCCGCAAATGTCGGGGGAGCAGCGCCGGCGAGCGTCCATGCGGTACGCTGGATCGGACATAGCGAAGGGTCCATCCTGGCCGCGCGGGTGCCGAGCGGCCAGCATATTTTTTCCTGGGTAACGCCATCCGGCGACGGGTTCGGACTGACGGCGCGCCCGCCGGGCAGGGCAGTAAAGACATCCGCCAGCAGCGGCGCCGCCACGTTAGCCCCGAAAAATCCCGGGTTGGGCGTGCCGTCCGGCCTGCCGACCCAAACGCCGACGGTATAGCGATTGCCGACGCCGATAGCCCATGCATCCCGGAAGCCGAAACTGGTGCCGGTTTTCCATGCAATGCCGCGGTACCCGCCCTGCCCTTCTACTGCCCTGCCGATCGGACCGCCGGTTTCGAGGATGTCGCGCACGATGAACGCTGCCCCTTCGCTCATCATGCGCTGTTCGCGCTTGGGCGCATCGGGTGTGAATCGCGGAACGACCGCGAGTCCTTTCCGTGCGAATGCGGCATAGGCGCCGACCATGTCTTCGAGCGTGGCGCCGGCGCCACCGAGAATCACGCTGAGGTTAGGCGTGCCGCCGCGCGGGAATTCAAGCGCAAGTCCGCCGCGCCGGAGCATGGCGACGAAGCGCGTCGGGCCGAGTTGTTCGAGCACTTCCACCGCCGGCACGTTGAGCGATTTGACCAGCGCCTCGGAAACACTGACCGGGCCGTGGAAAGATTGCTGGAAATTGCCCGGCTGGTAGCCGGAGAAGGATTGCGGCGTATCGGACAGCAGCGATTCGGAATGGATCATGCCCTCGTCGAGCGCGAAGGCATACAGGAAAGGCTTGAGCGTCGAACCTGGCGAACGCGCTGCCCTCACCATGTCGACGTGGCTGAAGCGATCGTTGTCGCTGAAGTCTGCGGAACCTGCGTAGGCCAGTACTTCCATGCTGGCATTGTCGAGCACCATCGCCGCCAGCGATACCCGCGGCGGCAAGGTTCGCGCACGGTCGGCGAGCAGCGCTTCCACCGTGGCCTGGGCGCCTGCATCGATCGTCGTGTCGATTTTCGCTTTGCCGGCAGCGCCACGCTTCAGTCGCTCCGCCAGCAGCGGCGCAAGCAGCGGCTCCCGGAGGGTTTGTGCGATGACCGGTTCGGTCAACGCATCGGCGATCGCTGCATCGGGCCAGCGTCCGCTCATGCGCCGCAATACCTTGTCGCGGGCGGACTGCGCCCGCTGCGGATAGCGATCCGGCCGCAGCAGCGAGGGCATCTGCGGCAGCACGGTGAGCAAGGCGGCTTCCGCATGGGTCAGTCGGACCGATGGCTTGCCGAGATAGGCGCGGCTTGCGGCTTCCACGCCTTCCAGCACACCGCCCATGGGCGCGTAATTCAAATAGAGCGTAAGGATTTCTTCTTTCGAATAACGGCACTCGATCTGCAGTGCCCGCAAGATTTGCCGCAACTTGCCGGCCACCGTGCGCGGAACCGGCTCGATCAGGCGCGCCACCTGCATGGTGATCGTGGACCCGCCGGATACGATTTTTCCGTTGACCGCCCATTGCCAGCCCGCCCGCAGCAGCGCAAGCGGATTGACACCCGGATGCCACCAGAATGCACGGTCCTCGTAAGCGACCAGGGCTTCGAGGTAGAGCGGCGATACCTGCTGCAATGCGACGGCATGCCGCCACACATGCTGGTTGTCCGGAAAAGCGCGCAACGGCGTACCGTCACGCGCCAGAACGACCAGTGCATACGGGGAGTCGCGTCCTGGCGCAGGCAAAGGAAAAAGCGCGTCGAGCGCCAGCACCGTCAGCATCAGAACCAAGGCAGCGGCCAGCCAGCGCCACCGCTTGCGAATGGTGGCGGCGAATGACCGCCGCCATATCGCCATTACCGTCATTGCGCTTTCAGTTTGTCCGCCACCGGCCTGGGCGCAGGGGCGTCCGCATTCACGATTGTCAGCGTATCCGCGCCGCCGTTCAGGCCATAGATATCCGGCCGGTACATGTCTTCTGCATACAGCGGCGGCACGATGAACTTCCCTGGCGTCACTACCCGGGCGCGATAGAACAGCGTCAGCGTCTGGCTGTCCAGCCGGACCGCCGCGACGAAACGGTCATCGCGGAACTCCACGTGCTTGATGCGCGGATCGCTCATCGCCTGCGCCGGGTTGACATCTGCGATATTGACCGATGCCATCTGCTCGCCTTGCACGATATTGGTGTTCTCGATTTCCAGGCCGGCCGGTATGCGATCGACCACCATGCCGGTGCCGATCGGCGTCTTCGAGCGGGCCGTAATGCGCATCCACACCGTCTCGCCGACCTTCAGCGCCCGGCCGCCGATCGGACTTCCGTCCGGTGCATGCATGGTCCTGGTCAGTTCGATCGGGTCGCTCTTTGCCGGCGGCAGCTTGATCGGATTGCCGGACAGCGACAGCTCCGCATACAGCGTCGCCTTGTGGGTATTGATCACCTTCATGCCATTTGTGAGATCACCGGCGGACACTTCACGGAAATGAGTTGCCTTGCTCGTCAGCGCATCCTGTCTGCTGCCTGCGTCGATGCTGGCCGTCCACTGACTGCCGCTGTCGCCGGCATAGGACCGGCCGACGAGGAACAGTGCCAGTTTTTCCTGTGTACTGAAATAGTGATACGGTGACTTCTCCATTTCAGCGGCAATGACTGCAACCAGGTTGTCGCGGCCCTCCGCCTTGATCTGGTGCCGTTCCAGCAGCGCCGACGACATTGCCGCATCGCGCAGCGGGCTGCCGTAGTCGGCCCACCAACCGCTGTTGCGCCCCTTGCGCAAACCTTCGGCAATTGCGGTGTCGCTTCTGACCTGATCGCCCATCAGCTTGAGCGCGATGCCAAGCTGGATCAGCGGCAGTCCGGAATGCGCACGGGTGCGGGATTCATGAAGTTGGCGCAAGGTGGCCAGGGGTGCACGGTTTTCGCGGGCGAGCACGTAGGCGCCATACGCCAATACATTGAAGCGGCCATTGTCGGCAGCGCGGTTGTCGGTCCAAACGGCGATGCCGGCATGGTCATTTGCGCCGGTGTTGGCAGCTGTCGCCGGCATGCGTGATACGCCGTCCTGCAAACCACGCAGCAGGAAGTCGGTTGCCTTGCGGTACATCGCATCGGGCACGCCGAATCCCTGTTCTCGCGCATCCTGCAGGAAGCTTGTGACATAGGCGGACAGCCAGTACTCGTACTCGCTGACATTACCCCACAGGCTGAAGCCGCCGTTCGGCGCCTGCATCGCAGAAAGGCGGGCGACCGCCTTGTCGAGCATGTCGATGCGCTGCTCACGGGTGTACGGTTTCAAGCCGAAGCGCCGCGCGGCTTCCTCATCGACGAAGACATGCGGATAGGCGGTGCTCGTGGTTTGCTCCGTGCAGCCGTACGGATAGGTCAGCAAACCCTGGATGGCGGAACGCACATCAATCGGCGCCTTGTCCGACAACACCAGGTGGGCGAGCGCTGAGCCGCGATGCAGCCCGGACAGCTCGGCATCCTTGAGCTCCAGGGTTTCGCCCGGCTTGATGCTGAAGCGGCGGGTGAATTGCTGTTGCGGTGTCGGTGCCTGCACCATTAACGGAAACTGGCGTTCCAGCTTGATCTGCTGGCCGTTGACCTTGACCGAAATGGTATGCAGACCCGGTATCGGGCGCGCCTCGACCGGGAAACGCAGGGTACACTTCTCCTGATCCTTGAGGGTGACCGACTGGTCTCCCTGTTTCATCTGCAAGCCATCGCCGCCGCTCACTGCCACCTTGAGCTGCTGGCCGGCGCCGGACAGATTGTGCAGGTCGAGCGCCACCACCGCGCTGTCGCCGAAGGACAGGAACCGCGAAGCGGCGAGTTCCGCCACCAGCGGCGCAGCGACCGTCATGTCCGCGTCCTTGAAGCCGTAGCGGTCTGCACCGGCCACCACCGCCATCAGCCTCAGTGCGCCGTTGAAGTCGGGCAGTACCAGCGGTATCTCCGCTTCACCCTGCTCGTTCAATGCGACCGGTCCACTAAACAGATCGACGAGCTTGACCTTCTTGGGCAGGCTGCGGGTCGGCTTCGGCGTGTTGTCGCCGCCAAATTTCAGCTTGCCTTTTTGTCCCTGCATTTTTTCGATCAGCCGGCCGTAAATATCGTGCTGGTCAGCGCCGTAGCGCAGCTTGCCGAAGAAGTAGCCATGCGGATCGGGCGACGCGAACCGGGTGATGTTAAGAATGCCCGTGTCCACTGCGGACAGGGTGACGAACGCCTTCTGGCCTTTCGCTTCCGGCACCCTGACTTTCACCTTGACGGTCGTCTCGGGCAGTACCTTGGGCGGCGCTTCCAGCGTGACATTAAGCTTGCGCTCAGCGCGTTCCAGCGGCAGGTGAACGATGCCGAGCGCCCTCGCCGGCGTCACCCGGTCGCCCTCATTGCCCGGGCGCAGGACGATCACCGACACATACAGGTCATGGCGCTTCCAGTCGCGGTGCAGCGGGATATCGACCGTGGCCGTTTCGCCTGATACAGCGAGCCGCTTGACCCATAGGGTGCGGTCGCCCTCCACCGTCACCAGCGCCTCGCCCTGGTGCGGCGGCGTGATCGTGAGGCGGGCGGTATCGCCGTCGCGGTAAGCGGGTTTATCGAGCTTGAGTGCGACGCGATCGGGCCTTACGCCCTGGGTCTCGTCCGAGCGGGCGCTCCAGCCTGCATAGAAACGGTAGGCAGTTTGCTGCCCGGTTTCCGGGTCGAGAATTTCGAGCCTGTAGCGGCCATAGCGCACCGGCAGGCGCAGCTTGGCGCGCGCGCCGGCGTGCACCGTCACGGTTGATGTTTCGACCAGTTCATCGCTTTCGGTAAAGCCTGAGTGCCAGCCGCGCTGGTCTTCGAAGCGCCAGTAATAGTTGCGGTCTTCGCGGAACAGCCGAACCGGCATTGCAGCCGCCGGTTTGATCGCACCATCCTGTCCGACCCTTATCACTTCGAAGTCGACCGGGCTGTTTTCCCGCGCATACTCGCCGGTGAACAGGGGACGCACGCCGACCAGCACCGGTGCCGGCCACAGGACGCGTTCGATGCTGCGCACTACCGGGCGGCCGCCGGATTCCAGCAGGCTAATCGTGGCACGCACCGTGAACGGCGAACGGCGCTTTGCCGCTGGCGACAGATCGACATCCAGCTGCCCGGTGCCGTCCGCGTCCAGTGCCTGCTCTTCCAGCTCTTTGCGGGTTTTCGCCTCCTCTTCGGCCACGTCGCCGAACTCAAAACCCGGGTACTGCTTGGCCAGCGGGTTCTTGTTGCGTTCAAAGTGCGCAACGCCGAGCAGCCGGTTTCCGGCAGCCAGCGCACCGTAGAGGTAGGTGCCCCGCAAACTGATGGTGAACTGCTGCTCTGGCGCAAGCGCGGCCTGCTGCGTGTTCAGGTCGAGCTTCATGCGCTCCGGCAAAAATTCCTCGACACCAAATCGGTACACCGTGCCGGGTACCTTGTCAGCCGGATCGCTGCGCAGTTCGAGCGTCCAGAAACCGGTAGGCGCATCCGCGGGCAGTTCCAGCTTCCTGACGAAGTAGCCGGCAAAGCGCTCATCGGGACGCCAGGTGGCGGTGAACTGGCTCTTGCCATCCGGCCGCTTCAGCACCGCCTGGATCGGCTGCGCCGGTACCGGCCTGCCATCGGCATCCCGCGCCAGTACCGACATGTCAAAGCTTTCGCCCGGCCGGTACAGGTTGCGCCCGGAGTAGGCGAACAGCCGCACCGGTTTATAGGGTGCACCGATGACGTCGTACTCGGAGAGGTCAAGCGCCGGTTCCTTCAGCGCGATCATCGACACCTGCTTGTCCTTGCGCGCCAGCACGACCTTCGCATCCTTGGGCTTGTCGGCAAACAGCGCATGGCCGTCGCCATCGGTTTCGGTGCGCGCCAGGATCTTGCCCTGGCTGTCGATCCAGGAAATTTCGACGCCCTTGATCGCCTTGCCATCGACCAGTGAACTGACGAAAGCATCGGCGCTCTTGTCGAACAGCCGGACATGCAGGCCGAGATCGCTGACATAGAAATACGTTGTCTGAAATTCGTACCGGAAGCGGCCCGGCTGGCTCATCACGGCGACGTAAATGCCTGGCTCCTTCAGTTCCGTGATGCCTTCGACCGGAATATACGTGACGCCGCGCCGGTTTTGCCGCTGCTCGGTGAGAAAGCGCCCGGCGAACACGCTGTCGGTCAGCTTGCGCAGGTCGTCCAGCTGATCGACATAGACGGCGCCGCGAAGGGAACTGCGGCGCCAGTCATCGTCACCTTCTCCTTCAACTGTTTCATCGTTGCCGGCCTCTGCAGGTTGTGCTGTTTTGGCGCGATTGATCACGCGATCGAGGAAGCGCGGCAAGTGATCGCTTTTGACGCGGAGGAACTGGATATCGACTTCCGGCACATTGACGGTGACTACAGGCAGGCCGCCGTTCTGCTTGGCGGGCAGCACCATGCCGTTGCTGGCGAAATAATAGGCCGGCGATACCGGGGCCGAGAGCACCGAATAGCGCGCTTCCGATGCCAGCTTGCCGTTGCCCCTGGCAGGCAGCCCGGGCTGCACGTGAACAACATATCGCGTCTGCGGTTTGATGTGCGGGAAAAACAGCAGGCGCGGGTTTTCCCCCACCACCCACGCGCCTGAAACCGGCTTGCCACCCTTGGTTTCGGTATCTTCCGGCTTGGTGCTGACTTTGTAGGCGGCACCCTTGGCGGCAGGCAGATACGGGTCCTCTTCCTGCTCATCCTGGCTGGCCTGGTTCGCCTGCGTTGCATCGATCGGCGTCGGCATCTCGAATACCTGGATGTACTTGTCATAACCCTTGCCGGCATCCAGCGGCATGCTGAAGGTGAGCGCCAGCGCAGGCGCGCCGTCGAGGCTGCGGTCGGCGGCATCGACCAACTGGAACACGGCGGCTGCATCTGTGTTCGCTGCATTCTCCGATTCGCGATGGGTGACGAACCAGTAGCCGGCTGCGAGCAGGACAATGACGGCCATGGCAAGGCCGATGAGTTTTGTGCGCATGGCGCTCCCCGAAATGAAAGCTGTTTTTTATTGTGATCGTAGAAGGAATTTCCGCGAAACATTATGTCACAGCAGATACGTTTTTATTGTCGTATTTGCAATGAATGTGGCTTGCCGGTGTCGTCCGTCGTTATCTGATCGGCCAGGTCGTGGATGCAGCATTAGTGACGGGCGACCAATGCCCTAAGAGGAGGATGCGAGAAAGGAAGAAAGAATGCCGGTCGAATCGTGCGCAGCGCGGCGCAGTCGATCGTTGATCCCTTGCCATTCGGCGTCCTGGGGTGGCGCCTCGACGAGGATGAGATCGGCGCCTGCCAGATCAATTGCGCGCAATGCAGCATACAAATCATGCGCATAGCCATGCGGCGCGACTGGTAATGCCAACTGTGCCGCGACATCCGGGACGTGCGGCAGCGTGCGCCGCATCAGCGCCACCCTGCGTCCGGCGGCATTGAGTTGCTGCACGATGCCAGGCAGCCGGTCTGACGCCGCCAGAACAACCGGCGTGCGCGGGGCATAGTGCGCATCGAGCGTGCCGGACGCACGCGGGGCGGCGGCATCGGCGGAAGTCGGAAGCCGGCCAATGACACGGGCGATGTCTTCGGGGCTGATGTGCCCGGGCCGCAGCAGGACGGGGCCGAGCACATCCACGCGCGACAGGTCGAGAATGGTCGATTCGATACCAACATCGCTCTGTCCGCCATCGAGAATGCAGCGCACGGCACTATCCGGGCCGTCACCGAATTCGTCTCGTACATGCCGGGCGGTTGTTGGGCTGACGTGACCGAACTTGTTCGCGGACGGTGCCGCGACACCGCCCTCGCCTGCCTTGAAGGCTTTGAGCAACGCCTGCGCCACTGGATGCGACGGGCAACGCAAGCCGATCGAATCCTGTCCGCCCGATACTGCCGATGGAATGGCAGATGCGCGCCTGAGGATGAGGGTGAGCGGTCCGGGCCAGAACGCATCGATCAATGCGCCAGCCTGCGGCGGGATGGACGTTGCCCAGCGGCCGATATCTGCTGCAGGCGCGAGGTGGACGATGACGGGATGATTCGACGGACGGCCCTTGGCGGTATAGATTTTCGCGATGGCCGCCGGATTTTCCGCATCGGCGCCAAGACCGTACACCGTCTCGGTTGGAAACGCGACCAGTTCGCCGCTTTCCAGCAGGCGCGCCGCCGCATCGATGTCGGATTGCACTGCCATGGAATCAGGCCGGGATGCCGAGGATGCTGCAGGCGGCAAGCAGGCTTTCCTGCGCCTGCGTCAGGGTAGGAGCAACGAAGGTCACATGGCCCATCTTCCGGCCGCGCCGGGGGTCGTCCTTGCCGTACAGGTGGAGGTTGGCGCCGGGCAGCGCCAGCACCTTGTCCCAGGCCGGCTCGCGAATCTGTTCGGATGCGCCGTCGAACCAGATATCACCAAGGATGTTCAGCATGACCGCCGGCGAATGCTGGCGCACATCGCCCAGCGGCAGCCGCGCCATTGCCCTGACCTGCTGTGCAAACTGACTGGTGACGCAGGCATCAATCGTGTAGTGGCCGCTGTTATGCGGACGTGGCGCCATTTCGTTCACCACCAGGGAGCCATCCTTCAAAACGAAAAACTCGATGCATAGCACGCCGACATAACCGAGGCGGCTGATGATTTCCAACGCAGCCGCCTGTGCGCGTTGAGCGCAGTCGGCTTCGACGTTCGGCCCGGGCACGGTGGTGGTAAAAAGGATGCCGTCACGATGCACGTTCTCCGCAATCGGATACACCACCGATTGGGCATCCGCACCGCGTGCAGCCAGCACCGAAATCTCGTATGCCAGCGGCAGCATTTTTTCGAGCACGCATGCAACGCCCTTCATGCCGGCGAATGCCGCGCGCGCTTCGTCGCGGCTGCGCACCCTTACCTGACCTTTGCCGTCATAACCCATGCGCACGGTCTTCAGGATGCCGGGCAGCAGATCATCGGGAATCTCATCGAGGTCCGACTCCGAGTGAATCACCTTGTAGGGCGCGGGCAGTACGCCGGAACGGCCGGCGCATTCGGTGAAAAAGCGCTTTTCCTCGATGCGGTCCTGGGCGATCGATACGCAAGATGCTGACGGGGCGACGAAGACGCGTTCCGCCAGCGTCGCGAGGCTTTGCGCCGGGACATTCTCGAACTCGGTCGTAACGGCGACGCACTGGTCTGCCAAAGCATTCAGCGCCGCCGCATCGGTATAACCGGCGCTCAGCAAATGGTCCGACGCATGGCCGGCGGGACAATCGGCGGCTGGCTCCAGCACCGCCACTTTAAAGCCCATTTTTTGCGCGGCATGCACGAACATGCGTCCTAGCTGGCCGCCGCCCATCATGCCGAGCCAGGTTGCGGGCGTTGCGGATGGGAGAAAGGGGTGATGCGAATCGCTCATACCGGAAGTGTCATTGCTTGCGCGGCCTGGGTTTGCTTGCTGCGAAATTCCAGCAGGCGGGCAGCCAGCTTGTCGTCGGTCGCCGCCAGCATCGCAATCGCCGTCAGCGCCGCATTGGCGGCACCGGCTTCACCGATGGCAAAGGTGGACACCGGGATCCCTTTCGGCATCTGGACGATGGACAGCAGCGAATCCTCGCCGCGCAGATATTTGGAAGGCACCGGTACGCCAAGCACCGGTACGATGGTTTTCGCCGCGAGCATGCCCGGCAAATGCGCTGCGCCGCCGGCGCCGGCTATGATCGCGCGCAGGCCCCGTTCACGCGCCGATTCCGCATAAGCGAACATCTGGTCCGGCATGCGGTGCGCGGAGACGACCTGCGCTTCATGGGGAATGCCGAATTCCTTCAGCATCGCAACCGCATGCTGCATGACTTCCCAATCCGACGACGACCCCATCACCACGCCGACCAGCGGCGTGCCTGCATGCGTGCTTGCGAGCGAGTCTGTCATATCAATCCTTTAACGACGAGCCGGTCAGGCGCATCAAGGCCTCGCGGTATTTCGCACCGGTTTTTTCGATGACGTCGGCAGGCAATGCCGGTGCCGGCGTGGTCTTGTTCCAGTCACTCAGGGTTTCGAGATAATCGCGCACGAACTGTTTGTCGAACGACGGCGGCGACATGCCCGGCGCGTAGGAGTCGGCGGGCCAGAAGCGGGACGAGTCCGCTGTCAGCACTTCATCCATCAGGTGCAGAACGCCGTTGTCGTCGAGGCCGAATTCGAACTTGGTATCGGCGATGATGATGCCCCGGGTGGCGGCGTAGTCCGCGGCGGTCTGGTACAGACGGATACTGATGTCGCGGATCTTTGCAGCCAGTTCCTTGCCGATACGGTTTTCCATCTCGGCAAAGCTGATGTTTTCGTCATGCTCGCCAATGTCCGCCTTGGCCGCCGGGGTAAAGATCGGCGTGGCCAACTTGTCCGCCTGGCGCAGCCCGGACGGCAGCGCAATGCCGCAGATCGCGCCGGTCGCCTGGTAATCCTTCCAGCCGGACCCGATGATGTAGCCGCGCACCACCGCTTCCACCATGATCGGCTTCAGGCGTTTTGCGACCACCGCGCGTCCGCGCACCTGGTCTGCCTCGTCCTTTGCCACGACACTTTCGGGCGCGATGCCGGTCAGGTGATTCGGGACGATGCCGCCCAGCTTCTCGAACCAGAAGTCGGTCATCTGGTTTAGTACCATGCCCTTGCCGGGAATGGGTTCATTCATCACCACGTCGAAGGCCGACAGGCGATCGGTGGTGACAATCAGGAGCTTGTCGTCACCGACTGCATAGTTGTCGCGTACCTTGCCACGGCCCAACAGTGGCAACGATTTGATGGAGGATTGATACAGGCTGTTCATGAGAAATGAGGGCTCCAAAAACTAGACCGGCGGGTGCCTTCACACGCCGCCGGTCGGTTGTGCTGTCAGAGCGAGATTTTACTGCACGATCTGCGACAATTCGCCTTTTTTGTACTTTTCAGCCATTTTTTCCAGCGGGATTGGCGTGATCTTGCCGGCCTGGCCTTCGCAGCCGAAAGCGATGAAGCGGGACTTCACGACTTTCTTCGCGGCTTCGCGTGCCGGCTTCAGGTATTCGCGCGGATCGAACTTGGATGGATTCTCTGCGAAGAAACGGCGGATCGCACCGGTCATCGCAAGGCGGATGTCGGTGTCGATATTGATTTTGCGCACGCCGTGCTTGATGCCTTCCTGGATTTCTTCGACGGGCACGCCATAGGTTTCCTTCATGTCGCCGCCGAATTCACGGATTTCGGCCAGCAGTTCCTGCGGCACCGACGACGAGCCGTGCATCACCAGGTGGGTGTTCGGGATGCGCTGGTGGATTTCCTTGATGCGCTCGATGGCAAGGATGTCGCCGGTCGGCTTGCGGGAGAATTTGTACGCGCCGTGGGAAGTGCCGATCGCGATTGCGAGGGCGTCGCACTGCGTCAGTTTGACGAAGTCGGCGGCCTGGTTCACATCGGTCAGCAACTGCTCGCGGGTCATGGTGCCTTCGGCGCCATGACCGTCTTCCTTGTCACCCTTCATCGTTTCCAGCGAACCGAGCACGCCAAGTTCGGCTTCGACGGTGACGCCGATCGAGTGGGAAAACTCGACCACCTTGCGCGACACTTCGACGTTGTATTCATAGCTGGCGACCGACTTGCCGTCCTCGTTCAGCGAGCCGTCCATCATCACCGAGGTGAAACCGGACTTGATGGCGGCCATGCAGACTGCCGGCGACTGCCCGTGGTCCTGGTGCATGACGACCGGAATATGCGGATACGCTTCGACCGCCGCTTCGATCAGGTGGCGCAGGAAGGCTTCGCCGGCATATTTGCGGGCGCCCGCCGAGGCCTGCATGATGACCGGCGCACCGATCTCATTGGCGGCTTCCATGATCGCCGTGACTTGCTCGAGGTTGTTGACGTTGAATGCGGGCAGACCGTAGCCGTTTTCAGCGGCATGGTCCAACAGTTGACGCATGGATACGAGTGCCATGGTAGTTCTCCAAAAAAAGAAATCTTTGCGGGATGAAAGTCAGCCTAATGAGCCTGCTTCAATCCAAACGAGCCAAACGGGTTAGCAAGTCACTGACTGGTCCCCTCCCCCTCTCAAGGGGAGGGTTAGGGGTGCAGCAGGGGTTTCGTGCAGCATGCTGCACGCCTGCGGAACGATCTTCGCTTGCAAGCGAAGATGCGTCCTGCAAGGAGGGGTAGTGAGGTTGAGTTATCGAATGCATTTGCTCGACCTCACCACCCCCATCCCAACCTTCCCCCTGAGAGGGGGAAGGAGCTTGTTCTTTCACAATTCAAACTGTGCGCGTCTTCAATATTCACCGATCTTCATGATCTTCAACGCATTCGTGCCGCCGGTCTGGCCCATCGGCTCACCCCAGGTCAGCACTATCATGTCACCTTTTTGCACGACACCTTTAGCCAAAAGCAAATCCTGCGCACCCTTCAGCACCGCTTCACGGTCGGTGGAATGCGCCAGCTCAAACGTCCGGACATTTCGGAACAACGCCGCCTTGCGCTGCGTGCCGAGCATCGGCGTGATCGCAAAGATCGGAATGTCGATATTGTGCCGGCTCATCCACAGCGCAGTCGAGCCGGACTCGGTCAGCGCCGCAATCGCCTTCACCCGCAGGTGATAGGCGGTGAACAGTGCGCCGTAGGCGATCGTCTGATCAATGCGGGAAAAGGTTGCATGCAGAAAATCCGCGTCCAGCTTCACCACATCCGATTTTTCGGCTTCGAGACAGATTGCCGACATGGCTTCCACGGTTTCGATCGGGTATTTGCCGGACGCTGTTTCGGCCGAGGTCATTACTGCATCGGTGCCGTCGAGCACCGCATTGGCTACGTCGGACACTTCCGCACGGGTTGGGACCGCGTTGACGATCATCGATTCCATCATCTGGGTCGCAGTGATTGCCAGCTTGTTCGAGGCGCGCGCCATCTTGATCATGCGCTTCTGCAACGCCGGCACCGCCGCATTGCCGACCTCCACCGCCAGGTCGCCGCGCGCCACCATGATGCCGTCGGACGCATCGAGGATTTCCTGCAGCACCGGGATCGCTTCCGCCCGCTCGATCTTGGCGATCATTTGTGGCTTGTGGTTGTATTGTTCGCCGGCGATATTGGCCAACTGGCGCGCCATGATCATGTCGGTCGGACTCTTCGGGAACGATACCGCGATGTAGTCCGCCTGAAAGCTCATCGCGGTCCGGATGTCTTCCATGTCCTTGGCGGTCAGCGCCGGCGCGGAAAGGCCGCCGCCGAGGCGGTTGATACCCTTATTATTTGACAGCTCGCCACCGATGCGCACCGTCGTATGAATCGCGGTGCCGACCACTTTATCGACCACCAGCACGATCAGGCCGTCGTTGAGCAACAGCACGTCGGCAGGTTTCAGGTCACGCGGCAATTCCTTGTAATCGAGGCCGACCTGGGCGTTATTGCCGAGCTCGCAGTTCGCATCCAGGATGAATTTGCTGCCGTTTTCAAGATTGATCTTGCCGTTCTCGAACTTGCCGACGCGGATCTTCGGACCTTGCAGGTCGGCGATGATGGCGACTTCCTTGTTGCACTTGGCAGCAATCTGGCGCACCAGGTTGGCGCGGTCGATATGGTCCTGCGCCTTGCCGTGGGAGAAATTGAGCCGCACCACATCCACGCCGGCTTCGATCATCCGGGTAAGAATCTCGGGCTCGCTCGACGCGGGACCGATGGTGGAAACGATCTTGGTTGCTCTTTGCCTCATGAATTTCCTTTATCGACGGGACCGCAAGCATGCGGTCACCGCTGGATTACTTCGCGCGCTGCAGCAGGATGTCGACCGCCGGCAGGGTTTTCCCTTCGAGGAATTCCAGGAAGGCACCGCCGCCGGTGGAGATGTAACCGATGCGGTCGGCGATGTTGTACTTCGCGATGGCGGCGAGCGTATCGCCGCCGCCAGCGATGGAAAAGCCCTTGGATTCGGCGATGGCCATGGCGAGGGTCTTGGTGCCTTCGGCGAACTGGTCGAATTCGAATACGCCGACCGGGCCGTTCCAGACGATGGTGCCGGCCTGGCCGATCTGCTGCGCCAGTTGTGCCGCGGTCCTGGGGCCGATATCGAGAATCATGTCATCGTCCGTCACGTCGGCCACATCCTTGACGGTGGCAGCCGCGGTTGCGGAGAATTCCTTGGCGCAGACGACATCCACCGGAATCGGTACCGACGCGCCGCGTTTCGTCATCATGTCGAGAATGGTCTTCGCTTCGTTGACGAGGTCGGCCTCCACCAAGGACTTGCCGATCTTGAGGCCGGCAGCCAGCATGAAGGTGTTTGCAATACCGCCGCCGACGATCAGGTTGTCGACCTTTTCGGCCAGGGTTTTCAGAATGGTGAGCTTGGTCGACACTTTCGACCCGGCGACGATCGCCACCAGCGGACGCGCCGGCTGGCCGAGGGCCTTGCCGAGCGCATCGAGTTCGGCTGCAAGCAGCGGGCCGGCGCAGGCGACCGGCGCGAATTTCGCGATGCCGTGGGTGGTCGCTTCGGCGCGGTGTGCGGTGCCGAACGCGTCGTTAACATATACATCGCACAGCTTCGCCATCTTCTGCGCGAGTTCGTCGCTGTTCTTCTTCTCGCCCTTGTTGACGCGGCAGTTTTCCAGTAAAACCACCTGGCCCGGCGCGACATCGACGCCGTCGACCCAGTTCTGCTTCAACTCGACCGGCTGGCCCAGTAATTGGGACAAGCGTGCCGCGATCGGCGCCAGCGAGTCTTCCGGCTTGAACTCGCCCTCGGTAGGACGGCCGAGGTGGGAGGTGACCATGACGGCGGCGCCGGCCTTGAGTGCCTGCTGAATCGCCGGAACGGATGCGCGGATGCGGGTGTCTTCGGTGATATTGCCGTTGTCGTCCTGCGGGACGTTGAGGTCGGCTCGGATGAAAACGCGTTTGGATTGAAGCTGGTTGCGGGCGATCAGGTCACTCAGTCGATTGAATTGCATGGTTGCCGAAATGTATTGAAAACATAGAAAGACCGCTATTTTACCCCAGTGCATCGGCCAAAATCCCCGTTTTTTGCCCGCATTCGATCTACATCAGTAAACGCAAAGCGGTGAAAAGCACCATGCCGACAATGATCGTTCCCAGCAAGCGGCGAGTGGCAAGGAAGAACGCTGCGGCCCCGATGCCTGCGAACAGCTTGGGATTGTGCCAGGTCAGGTCGAGCGCTCCGCCGTTCAGCACCAGGTCGGGCGCAACGATGGCTGCCAGCGCGGCGGCGGGCGCATAGCGCAGCGCATGCTGCACTTTCGGCGGCAGTTTGACCGCATTGCCGAAGATGAAGAAAGAGCAGCGCGTGACGATCGTCGCCACCAGCAACAGGCCGATCGTGATCCAGGTGTCGAAAGCGTTCACGCGGACCTCCGTTTCCGATCCAGGACCGTGTCGACTGCCATGGCAACCGACATGCCGACGACGACCGCCAGCAGCAGCCCGAGCCGGTAGGGCAAGCCGGCCGCTGCGACCGCCACCGTGGCTGCGACCACCACGCCGGCAAGCGCCGCCGCATTGACGATCAGCGGAATGGCAATGGCCAGAAGTGCCAGCGTGCCGGCGTAGCCAACTCCCCAACTGGGCGGAATCTGGCTTCCCAGCAGGATGCCGGCCACCGACCCGGCTTGCCATGCACACCAGTTGGGATACCCTATCCCGGTAAAGAAGCCAACCTTGCCCTCCGGCTTATCCATTGAGTTTGCCGGAAAACGCTGCGGGAACAGACCCATGGTGATATCGGCATTGAAATAGCCATACCAGACGCGTTTATACCAGGGCAGATGGGCAAAATGCGGCCCGAGCAGCGCGGAAAAAATCACGAACCGCAGGTTCACGACCAGTGCCGTCACAAACACGACCGAGACAGGCACGTTCGCGGCAATCAGGGGCACGGCGGCGAGCTGTGCCGAACCGGCAAATACGATGAAGGTCATGCCGAGTGCCTGCCAGAGGGTCATCCCGGCTTTCACCATGGCCATGCCGGTCACCATGCCCCAGGCAAAAATGCCAGGCATGGTCGGCAGGCATGCTTTCAGGCCATCCTTGAACGCCTGCCGTTCGATGAGCAATGGGTCCGGTTGCGTGATGGCGCGCGGCTCAGTATCGGTTTGAATGTTATTCATAAAACAAGATGAGGACCGCTCGGAAACGCAACAATCCCGTGTCGGCCTGCAACGGCCGGAAAGCGAGAACAGGATGGCGGAGGGTCGCTGGAAGGATGGTGCGGCGTTGCCTTGAAATCAAGTACTGGCCATCCGGTTGCCGGGCGGGTCGCTGGAAGGGGTTTGCATACCCTGCATTTAATCGGACGCCTATTCTACCGGCGATATTCCGGCCCGGCTGAATCCGTTAAAATCTCGGCTTCGCAATATTCACTGGAGACTTCGACATGTCCATGGCAGACCGCGACGGAAAAATTTGGAAGGATGGCAAGCTGATCGACTGGCGCGACGCGACTGTCCATGTGCTGACCCACACCCTGCACTACGGCATGGGCGTTTTTGAAGGCGTGCGTGCCTACAAGACCGCGCAAGGCACGGCGATCTTCCGCCTCAAGGAACATACCCAGAGGCTGTTCAATTCGGCCAAGATCTTCCAGCTCAACATCCCGTACGACATGGAAACGGTGATGGAAGCGCAGCGACAGGTAGTGCGCGAAAACAAGCTCGAGTCCTGCTACCTGCGTCCGCTGGTCTGGATCGGCTCGGAAAAGATGGGTATCGCGGCCAAGGGCAATACCATCCATGTGGCGATCGCCGCCTGGCCCTGGGGCGCCTATCTTGGCGAAGAAGGCCTGGCGAAAGGCATCCGCGTCAAGACTTCGTCTTTCACCCGCCATCATGTGAACGTGTCGCTGGTACGCGCGAAGGCCTGCGGCTACTACATCAATTCGATCCTCGCCAACCAGGAAGCACTCGCCGACGGCTACGACGAAGCGCTGCTGCTTGATACGGAAGGCTATGTATCGGAAGGCTCGGGCGAGAATGTCTTCATCATCAAGAACGGCAAAATCTACACACCTGACCTCGCATCCTGCCTGGACGGTATCACCCGTGATGCGGTTCTGACCATGGCGCGTGACCTGGGCATCGAAGTGATCGAAAAGCGCATCACCCGAGATGAAATGTACTGCTGTGACGAAGCTTTCTTCACCGGCACCGCGGCAGAAATCACGCCGATCCGCGAACTCGACAACCGCCAGATCGGCGAAGGCAAGCGCGGCCCGGTGACGGAAAAACTCCAGTCGCTGTTCTTCGACGTCGTGGCTGGCAAGGCGCCCCAATACCAGCACTGGCTTACCCTCGTCTAATCAATTCGGAACACTCATGAACGATTCAACTCAGCAAATGAGCTTCGTGGAACTCGACGGCAAGGATCTGCCGGCGTACTGCCCGAACCCATCCATGCCCATCTGGTCTTCCCATCCGCGCGTGTACCTGGATATGGGAGATCACGGCGAAGGCAAGTGCCCCTATTGCGGGACGGTGTATCGCTTGAAACCGGGCACCGTCGTCAAGGGCCATTGAACCGGCCGCCCTGCTCGCGGGAACGTTTCCACGGCAACGTGAACCGATGTTCCGGCCCGGATGCGGCGACAACCTAGCCGCATCCGGCGACCGGCCAGTAGAACGCTTCGAGCGAAGCGTTGCTCTATACTGTTCTCTCCAATCGCAGGCGTTCGACGCGCCCGCACGCAACACTTCCGCATGGAAAGGAGAAGCTGCACACCATGCCAGCCACCAATAAGAATTTTGAAACGGTAGAAGATACCGAAGCCGCTTTCTACGATGCGATCAGCCGCGCCGACCTGGAGGGCGTGATGAGCGTCTGGGCGGATGAAGAAGAGATTGTCTGCATTCATCCCGGCGCACCGCGCTTAGTCGGCCATTCCGCGATACGTGGCTCCTGGGAACAGATATTCGAGCAGGGCGGCGTGCATATCCGTCCGGTGCAACTGTACGTCACCCAGAACATGACGACATCGGTTCGCAATGTCATCGAAGAGGTCCAGCGAACCAGCTCCCGGCAACGGGAAATCCACATCCTCGCCACCAACGTCTACATGAAGACGCCGCAGGGATGGCGGATCGTGAGCCATCATGCCTCGGTAGTACCGGGCGACGCGCCTTCCGATACCCCGATCTCTGTGCTGCTGCACTGATGCACTATGCCCCGCCGAAGTGGCTGCCCGGCGGCCACCTCCAGACGATTTTTCCGGCGACCTGCGTCGCCAAGCCGGCGGTCACCTACCGGCGCGAGCGCTGGCATACGCCGGACAATGATTTCATTGACGTGGATTTTGTCGACGGCAAGCCGGGCCGGCCCTTCATCGTCCTGTTCCATGGACTGGAAGGATCGTCCAACAGCCACTATGCCCGCTCACTGATGGCGCATGCAGCGTCGCTCGGCTGGTCCGGCGCGGTGCCCCATTTCCGCGGCTGTTCCGGTGAGCTGAATCATGCGCCGCGCTTTTATCATTCCGGCGATGCGGCGGAAGTCGACTGGATCGTCCGCCGCCTGATAGCCGAACGCAACCGGCATCCCTGGTCAAAATTTTATGCCGTCGGTGTATCGCTTGGCGGCAATGCATTATTGCGATGGCTTGGCGAATCCCAGCACCAGGCCGATATTGTCGACGCCGCGTGCGCGGTCTCCGCGCCGCTTGACCTGGCAGGCGGCGGTGCTGCGCTGTCAAAAGGCTTCAATCTTGTCTATACCCGCGCCTTCCTGCAAACACTGAAGCCGAAATGCCTGCGCAAGCTGGCGCAGTTTCCGGAGCTGTTCGACCGCGAGCGCATGCTCGGTGCGCGCAACCTGTATGAATTCGATAACGTCGTGACCGCCCCGCTGCATGGTTTCCGCGATACGGATGATTATTGGCATCGTGCCAGCGCAAAGCATGTGCTGCAGGACATCACGGTACGTACACTGGTGTTGAATGCGAAGAACGATCCCTTCCTTCCGCCTCAACATTTGCCCCAGGTCGCATCGCGGCACGTTACGCTGGATTATCCTGAACAAGGCGGGCATGTCGGCTTCGCTGCGCCTGGCGCGGCATCCGGCAGGCTGAACTGGCTACCCCGGAAAATCATTGCTTTTCTGGATGCAGCCTGATACTTGGGGACACATCATGGACGACATCGTAAAACAGGCAATCGCTAAATGGCCCAACGTGCCGCATTGCTTCGGCTGGCTGGCGCTGGATGCGCGCGGCGGCTGGCGCATGCGAGACGACCGCGCGCAGGCACTCAAGCTGCCAGGCGACAAGATCGCCAACGCGGCGCTGCTCGGCTTCATCAACCGCAACTACACCTGTGACGAAGACGGGCGCTGGTATTTCCAGAACGGACCGCAACGGGTCTACGTCAACCTCGAAGCCACGCCCTACATCGCACGGACCGATCCGGCCGAAGGTTTCGTCCTGCATACCGGCGAGCCGCTTCGCGACATTGACGAAGCCTGGATGACGGAAGCTGGCCGGTTGCTGCTCAAGAATGGAAAGTACGTCGCCCTGGTAGACGACCGGGACATGGCGCAGTGCGTTGCTGCCATGCGGATGGGTGGTCAACCCGTGACGGACGAGCAGCTGCTCGGGTGGCTGGGTCGGGAGCAAGACGATGCTGGATTAAGCTTGAGCAATGCAGGCCGCGAGATCGCAGTGCGCCGCATCCGCAGCGAGGATATCGCGTCGACTTTCGGATTTGTGATGGCGCCACAGGCGGATGCAGCGAAATAGCGTTGACACATACTTGTCATTCCCGCGCAGGCGGGAATCCAGAGATGCACTGACTACCGCATGGTGTCGAAGGTGTATCGCATTGTCATTGCTTTCATGAGGACGCCACGTACTATTGCAAGGCGAGTCTGGATCGCATTCAGCGATCGATATGATCGCTGAATGCAGCCACGAAAACAGCCACGAAAATCGCTCATTTATTGTTCTGCTCTTCCTGTAGTTCTTCCTTGCGCCGCGCCCTGAATTCCCGTTCTCGCGCATCAATCACCGCCTGATCGTAGAACGACGCATCCGGCGCACGGCGCGCAATGGCAAGCTGATCCAGCGCCGGCATCAGGTTCCCGGTTAGTGCATAGGATTCGGCAAGCGCCACATGCTGCAGCGCCTGTTTCCCCTGCCCCGCATACGCCTTTGCAAGACGCTCATGCAGTTGCGGCTCCTCGCGATACTGCTGGGTCTGGTCGCGCAGGTACCGGATCGCATCATCGCTACGTCCCGCCGCCAGCAGCGAATCCGCATACTGCCAGGCGATGCCGCGCGACAGCGGAAACTTGCTCCGCGCCGCATCCGCGAGCTTCAATGCCTCGTCCGACTTGTTCGCTGCAAGCTGAACATCGATCGCCATGCTTGCCAGAATCGCATTCTGTCCGGGCGCCGCGGCCTGCGCTTCCTGAAGGAAGTTCTGGGCTTTTGCCGCCTCTGCCTGGCGAAGCGCGACAAACGCAAGCCCGTACTTGGCAGCCATGGTCTGCGTCTTGTTTTTCTGTCTTAGTTGATTGGTGAACAGGTTTGCAGTATCGCGCAATCCCTGCGGCGACAGATCCTGCAGTACTTGCAATCTGGCGCGAATCAGGTGGAAGTCGACGCTGTCCGTGCGTTGCTTGTAACGCTGATCGCTGGTACGCGCCTGGATATCCGCCATCCGTTCGGTCGTCAACGGGTGCGAGCGCAGGTAAGCCGGTGCAGAATCATTGTAGGCGCGCGTCGCCGCCTGCATGCGGGTAAAGAAGGCGAGCGCCCCCGAGGTATCGTAGCCCGCGTCACGCAGCATTTGAAGCCCGATCCGGTCCGCCTCGCGCTCCGCCTCCCTGCTGAAATTCAGCTGCCGCTGAATCGCCATGCCCTGCCCGCCCATCAGCAACGCCGCCGATGCATCGGGACTGGAACTCGCCGCAAGCGCCGCCAGCACCGCAGCAGCCAACGGAATCAAGGCATCCTGCCGCTGCTTGCCCAGCATGCGTGCGATATGCCGCTGCGACACGTGGCCGATCTCGTGCGCCACGACCGAGGCCAACTCCGACTCGTTCTGCGCCGCAAGCACCAGCGCCGAGTGCACGCCGATGAAACCGCCGGGCAGCGCAAATGCATTCAGCATCGGATCGCGCACCGCGAAAAAGAAAAAGTCATACGCCGCCTCGCCGCGCGCCTCCGGGCGCACCGCCAGCAGGCTCGCACCGAAGTTGTTCAGGTATTCGGTGACCGGCGCGTCATCCAGATAATCCTTGTTGCGCCGGATCTGATGCATGATCTGCTCGCCCAGCCGCCGCTCCGTCAGCGGCGACAATTCCTGCCGGTCGGCGTCGCCAAGACTCGGCAAATTCTGCGCCGAAGTCAGCGTGGGAGCGATCGCCGCTGGAAACGCGCATGCCAGTGCCACCATCGCGGCGGATAAAAATCGTGGCGTCAAGAGTGACTCCGTGTTGGATAGGAATGATCAGACATGACCGGGTGACGCAAAGAAAACAAATTTCACAGTGCTATGATACTTGCACATGCCGATCGTTCAGTGCATGGTTGCAATTTTGAAATACTTCGCCTGATATGACTACTGATAAAGATTTCCATAATCCTGAAGCTGCAAACAGCGGATTGACGCATTTTGACGCATCCGGCCAGGCCCACATGGTGGATGTGGGGGAGAAAAAGGAAACCCATCGCGTTGCGGTTGCTACCGGGACGATATTAATGAAAGCAGAAACGCTCGAGGTTATCAGAAGTGGGAATGCGAAGAAGGGGGACGTGCTGGGCGTCGCAAGGATTGCAGCAATCATGGCGGCGAAGCGGACTAGTGATTTAATACCTTTGTGTCATCCGTTGGCGCTAACTAGAGTCACTGTGGATTTTGAGATGCAAGAAAATGAGCCAGGGGTTGTTTGCACTTCGCAAGTTGAAACGTTTGGAAAGACTGGTGTGGAGATGGAGGCATTGACAGCAGTAACTGTCGGGTTACTGACAATTTACGATATGTGCAAGGCCGTTGATAAAGGTATGGTAACGAACCAAATCAAATTAATTCGCAAACTTGGTGGCGCTTCAGGAGAATGGGAAGCGAAATAAAAGTCTGCTTATTACTGCACTTCATACGCAATTCTAAGATCGTATATCTCAAGGACGATGGTTAACGTTCCATCGCCCCCAATAACTCATTTAATGAGTTTAATGATTGACTGAATGCAGGTGCCCCTAACTTAAGCCAGTCAGGTTTGCTGCTCTTTCTGCCGTCTGCAATCAAGTGGGTTAGGGCACGAAATTAACCAATTCTTGCCAAAGTGAGCAAAAATCATTTTAAGTCTAAAAAGTAAATTTTAAATTAGTCCGATTTGAAATGAGATTTTGTTTGGTTAGGGTAAAAAACTCTGTTTGAGTGCATGCTTTCCAAATCAATTTTTTAGAATTTCATTTTTTAGCGACACTCTCCTGGAGCGAACCTTGCGGGTAACGTGCCTGCAGTAACTGGCAAAGCACGAGCTTGCGCAATTTCCGTTGTGGTACTGCCACATGTCCAGTCGATTGCGCCTCTCGATGCAGCATTGATTAGTGCTCCATTTACAGAGGGTGTAAATCGCAGGACAGTATTGTCCAAGCCAGTGGGCAAACCATTGCTAGCGTTTGCCGTAACTGTGGCTGTAATAATTCCGTCGTTTGCTATTGTGATGCTTGCAACATATTTTGAAGCGGTATTCCCGCTATTCCAAGCATCTGCTGCTGCCAGCATGCCAGCCAATCCGTCGGTTTGGAATGCGGTGCTAATAGTTGTTTTAGCTGAACTAGCTGCTATAACAACTTCACTGATCTTCGCACGCACGGTGTAATCTTGATAGGCTGGCAATGCTATAGCAGCTAGAACACCAATGACAGCGATAACAATCATTAACTCAATTAGAGTAAAACCAAGCTGAACGCGTTTGCCGTAGCTAACCTTTTTCATTTCTCGTCCTTTAGACCTGCAAAACTTTTTACTGCGCAATTGGCTCAATTTTTTAATGCACATCTCTTATAAAAAACGCCCGCATTGGCGGGCGTTTTTTATAGTTCATTGCTAACTTGCTACCCAAATATTAACGGCATTCCGAAGGTGCATATTTGGCTGGCAGAGTACCGGCAGTAACTGGCAACGACCGGCCTGTTGCGATAGTCGTCGTAACGCTACCGCATGCCCAGTCAATCGCACCTGTCGACGTTGCTGCGAGAGCTGCACCGCCCACCGAAGGAGTGAACACCAACGTATTTCCATCCAAGCCGGTTGGAATACCATTATCGGCAGTTGCATTCAATGTGACAGTGATAATACCGCCAGCGGCAACAGTCACTTGTTCAACATATTTGGAACCGGTAATTGCAGGGTCCCAAGCAGCTACAGCAGCAGTAACGCCAGCTAAGCTGTCTGTTTGAAACGCTTCGCTGATCATCGATTTAGCGGATGATGCTGCGATGACTGCCTCACTTACTTTAGCTCGAACTGTATAGTCCTGATATGCAGGCAAAGCGACTGCAGCCAAAATACCGATGATCGCGACAACAATCATCAATTCAATCAAAGTAAAACCGCGTTGTACTGCTGATACCATTTTCATTGATTTCATTTGCTTCTCCTCTTGGAATTAGACAGTAAGCCTGCCATGGTTACCATTTAGCAATAGATGTGCCAGCAGATATTCAGGCGCTTTTTCGTAGCGTACGTACGCATTTTCGCCAATAACGAATATTTTTGACATTTTTTGTCACTCGCTTGGAGAAACTTTGTCACCAAAAGTGATGCTTTTCATCACTTAAAACGAAGTACACAATAACCTTTCTTTGAATACGTTAACAAAGTAAAAAGGTCACATGCTTTTTTATACTCAAAATAACAACCTCCTAACAATCTGTTGAAAAACTTTTAATGCGATTATACGAAGTGCATCAACATCGCTTTCCGATCCTTATTCAAACCGCCAGCATGCGACTCGATTGAACCATTCTTTAAATGAGCCTCGCAGTCCTATTCGTCTATTACTATTCATTAAGACTTGCACAAGAATTACCGATATATTGTCATGGCCGCCGTAATAATTTGCCCTTTCAACAAGTGCATCGGAAATCTCCACAAGGCGGAAATCCTTTCGCCGCAGCAGATTGCGCATTTCATCCATCTCAAGCATGTCCGATAATCCATCGGAACAAATCAGATAAAGATCACCTGGCTCAGTGTGATGCTGATGCATCTCCACCTCAAGTTCGTAGTCGACGCCGACTGCACGGGTAATCAGATTTTTGTTGAGGGAAAAGCGGGCCAGGTCGGGAGCGATCATGCCGGCGTCGATCTGCTCCTGCAGGAGTGAATGGTCACGCGTCAACTGGGCCAATTCACCCTGACGAAGACGGTATGCCCGGGAGTCGCCTACGTGTGCAATGGTGACCGTGTCATGATCAAATAGCGCCGTGACCAACGTGGTTCCCATGCCATGGTAATGCGGATTGTTTCGGGCCGCGCCAAGAATTGCCGCATTGACTTGCAGGATGGCGTCTACCATCAGCTGTTGAATTTGTTTGCCGCGACTATATAAAAGGTCGGAGGGCGGTCGCCGCAGCTTTTGAATGCCAGTCTCGAGTGAATTTTTTAGTAGACTCGTTGCCATTCCGCTGGCAACTTCACCCGCATTGTAGCCACCCATGCCGTCGGCCAGAATGGCGAAGTTGTAGTCGGTACTGACCATGACCGCATCTTCATTGTGTGGCCGAACTAATCCAGTATGGGTTTGAGCAGCGAATTCCAGCCCGATATTATTTGCCATGCGGCAGATTATACGTTGCAGCGAGGGAAGGATTTGTTCTTGATCCGGATTGCCTGCATATCTGGACTGGAGCAAGTCTGGATATGCAATTGGCGTCACTGATGTCACCACTTATTTAATGGAGATACGTCGATGGTCGTCCATGCCTACAAAATGTAGCGCTCGAAGAACTAAGGCGATGTGAGACCCGCTGCCCCTATCAAAAATAGGGGCAGTAAATTCCAAAGCAATAAGATGTATTGTTAATGGGTCGGATGGGTGCCCTCGTGAGGGTGCGCACGCCGCTTTGCCAAAAAGTGCCCAATCGTGATGACGAGGATTGCGCCAACAACACTTGGGACGCTGAGATGGATGTCCGTACCCGGAACAACCATGTCGAGACCCGGCATATTTTCCTTGACCCATGGTCCGACCGCTACGTCGGTCACGATCATACCGCCTGCCAGATATCCGAGCAGACCGGCACCGAAGGTAATGATAAGCGGGAACTTCTCCATCAGCTTCAGCACGATTGTGCTGCCCCAGATGATGATCGGGATGCTGATCAGGATGCCGAAGACAACCAGTGCAAATTGATGATCGCCGCCAGCCTGTTCCGCGGCGCTGGCAACTGCGATGACGTTATCAACGCTCATCACAAGGTCTGCAACCACAATGGTTTTAATAGCAGCCAACAGCCGGTCGCTTGCTTGGATATCTCCATGCCCACCATCGTCATCCGCCAGCAGCTTGACGCCGATCCAGAGCAGCAGCAGCCCGCCGATAACCTTCAGGAATGCAACCTGTAGCAACGTCACTGCGAATGCGATCAGGACGACTCGAATGGCAATTGCACCGAACGTGCCCCAGAGGATGCCCTTGGTGCGGAGATGTGGCGGCAAATTTCTGCACGCCAGGGCGATCACAATCGCATTGTCTCCGCCCAGCAAAATATCGATGAGAATGATCTGGCCGACAGCGACCCAGTTCAGGTTAAGTAAAAAATCCATGCTTGCCTCGAAATGTTGTGGGCGAAATAATACGGGGAGCTAATGCCCCCCGCAAGTTGTGCCTTGTACGTATTGCATTGACCGGAACTGCTTTAAATAAGCAGTTCCGGTCGATCGCCGATAGTCTCGGCTATCAATGTAATTACAGGACCGACTTCAACAAACGTCCCATTTCGGACGGATTCTTCGTGACCTTGATGCCGCAGGCTTCCATGATTTCCAGCTTGGCTTCCGCAGTGTCCGCACCGCCGGAGATCAGCGCGCCGGCATGACCCATACGCTTGCCTGGTGGCGCAGTGACGCCGGCGATGAACCCAACCACCGGTTTTTTCATATTGTCTTTGATCCACTCCGCCGCGTTGGCTTCGTCCGGACCGCCAATTTCACCGATCATGATGACCGCATCGGTATCCGGATCGTCGTTGAAGGCCTTCATGACGTCGATGTGTTTCAAGCCGTTGATCGGGTCGCCGCCGATACCGACCGCGGATGACTGGCCAAGACCGAGCGCCGTCAGCTGACCGACTGCTTCATAGGTCAATGTGCCCGAACGGGATACAACGCCGATACGGCCTTTCATATGGATATGGCCCGGCATGATACCGATCTTGATTTCATCGGGGGTGATCAATCCGGGGCAATTCGGACCCAGCAGCAATGTTTTGCTGCCCGACTTGGCCATGCGGTCCTTCAGTGCCAGCATGTCACGGACTGGAATGCCTTCGGTGATACAGATGGCCAGATCAAGTTCGGCCTCCACCGCTTCCCAGATAGCCGCTGCGGCGCCGGCGGGTGGTACGTAAATGACGGACACCGTGGCGCCGGTTTTCGCCTTGGCTTCGGATACGTTTGCAAAAATCGGGATGCCCTCAAAATCCTCGCCTGCCTTTTTCGGATTAACGCCCGCGACGAAGCAATTTTTTCCATTCGCATAATCACGGCACATGCGGGTATGGAATTGGCCGGTTTTGCCGGTAATACCTTGGGTGATGACTTTCGTGTCTTTGTTGATCAGGATCGACATGGTTATTCTCTTTCGAATCGGTTGGGGACCGGTACTGCGCTGTGCGCGACCTCATCCCGCAACAATATTTTTATTTTCCGTTGGCCGCAGCGACAACCTTTTGCGCAGCTTCTTCCATCGTGTCGGCCGAGATAATCGGCAGACCAGAATCAGCCAGCATGTTCTTGCCGAGGTCTTCATTGGTCCCCTTCATGCGCACCACCAGCGGCACCTTCAGCGACACAGCCTTGGATGCGGTGATCACGCCTTCGGCGATCACGTCGCAGCGCATGATGCCACCGAAGATGTTGACCAGAATGGCTTTCAGGCCAGGATTCTTCAGCATGATCTTGAAGGCTTCGGTGACTTTCTCCGCTGTCGCACCGCCGCCGACGTCGAGGAAGTTGGCAGGTTCGCCGCCAAACAGCTTGATCGTGTCCATGGTGGCCATCGCGAGGCCGGCACCGTTCACCAGGCAACCGATATTGCCGTCGAGGGAGATGTAGGCAAGATCGAATTTCGACGCTTCGACTTCGGCCGGGTCTTCTTCCTCCAGGTCGCGCATCTCTACGATTTCCGGATGACGGAACAATGCGTTTGAGTCGAAGTTGAATTTCGCGTCAAGCGCAATCACCTTGCCGTCGCCGGTAAGAATGAGTGGATTGATTTCAGCCAGCGAAGAATCTGTTTCCCAGTAAGCGGTGTACAGACCCTGCAACTGCTTGCGTGCGTCCGCGATCGATCCCTGCGGCACGCCGATCTTGGCGGCGATCGCATCTGCATCAGCGTCGGTCAGGCCGGTCGCCGGATCGATAATGACTTTGTGAATCAGCTCCGGGTGTTTCTCGGCGACTTCCTCGATATCCATGCCACCTTCGCTGGATGCCATCAGTACGACCCGCTGGCTCAGGCGATCGGTGACCATGCTGACATACAGCTCCTTCTTGATGTCCGCGCCTTCTTCGATCAACAGACGCCGGACTTTCTGGCCTTCCGGTCCGGTCTGGTGTGTGACGAGCTGCATGCCCATGATCGCGGATGCATATTCTTTCACCTGGTCAAGCGACTTGGCGACTTTCACCCCACCGCCCTTGCCGCGACCACCCGCATGAATCTGTGCCTTGACGACCCAAACCGGGCCTCCAAGCGTTTCGGCCGCCTTGACCGCCTCATCGACGGAGAAGCACGGGATACCGCGCGGAACCGTCACTCCGAATTTACGGAGGATTTCTTTGCCCTGATACTCATGGATCTTCATGCGAGCTTCCCTTCAGACGCTTATGGAAAAAAACAAACTGGTTGATTAAGTGGGTTCAGACCCGGCGGGTTCGGATACGGTCGCCGCTTTGACGGCCCACCGAGGATAGTATTGTGCGACCGCTGCGCCATCGGTGCGCAGTGCATGGCAACGGTCGAGTTGAAACGGTTTGTGATGTTGGTTGTCGGCACCGGCGCCGTCGCGAGTATCAAGAACCTCGCCCGCGAACGCCTGAACGGCTGCGGTCGGCAATACCTGCGTGAGTTCCGTCAGGTGTGTACATCCCTGTATCCCGGACAACCGCTGCCGGACCCCGTCCCGAAAGCCCTTCATCAGGTTGAGACCGATCAGCTTCTTGTAGGCTGGACCGATCGTATCGCAATAACCTGGATATGGAACAGCGTCGGAGACAGCATGGGCATCGACGACGTTGAACTGCAGATCAATGGTCAAGCGCAGCCAGAGATTGTGCACGGGTTCGCCTGCGGGCCTGATGCCTGATGCGAGCCTGGATTCGCGTGTTTTGATATCGGTAATGTGAGCGTCAAGATCCCACAATCCATCATCGCGAGTGAACGCGTCGACCTGGATTGCACGAGTGTGCTTGAGAGCACGGCGGGAATTCGACGGAGGTAGGGGCATAACGGCCAATGCCTGTGGTGTGGCAACAAAAAGCCGCATTTGCGAGTCGCTGCCGCAGCTTCTACGGCAACAGCCGCTCATGCGGCGCTGCAAAAACCATTGAAGTGTAGCACAGGTCGAAAGTGTAAAACCATACCAATAATTTCTGGCAGGTACATTTTGAGGAATTAGGATTTGCTTGCGTTAATGCAAGATCAAGTCCGTAGAGAACACGGACGCATAAATGTTAGTCCGTGTCTTCGCCTGCATGACGCATGGCACGCTGGATGGAGGAGAGGGAAAACCCGCGCTGCTGAAGAAAACGTATTTGCTTCGCGCGTTCCGCAGGATCTGCGGGTGGCGTATTGAATTTTTTGCGCCAGACTTCCAGAGCCCGGGCGACTTCGCTTTCAGCGAGATCTGACTTGATATCAGCAAGGGCTTCGGCTTCTATCCCGTGGCTCTGCAACTCGGACAAAATACGACTGTTGCCGAAACGATTGGCGCGGCGATGAACGAGAGATTCGGAGAAGCGCGTTTCAGAGAGCAGCTTGGCTGCCTCGAGATTATCCAGCAGCGCTTCTATGTCATCACCTTCCTGTGCATAGCGCGCCAGCTTGCGTGACAGTTCGAAGCGACTATGTTCTCGTGCCGATAGATACTTCAGGGCCCGCGCTTTCAGACTCATTTGCAGTTTTGCCATGGTTTTCCGAAAACACGAGCCCTTCTCACGTGAAGTAATCGTTATTGCGTGAAGCTGCTGCGGAGCATCCTATGGTCAACGCCCCCAGAAATAATTACACATTTATTCTGATGCTTGATTGGCCGTTGCAGCCAATTCCCGCACACCAAGCGATGCCCGAACCTTGTTCTCGATTTCGCGTGCGAGTTCCGGATGCTCTTTCAAATAGGTACGGGCATTATCCTTACCTTGTCCGATCCGCTCGCCGTTATAGCTGTACCACGCGCCGGATTTTTCGACGATCTTCGCTTCCGAGCCCAGGTCGAGAATTTCACCTTCCCGCGAGGTGCCTTCCCCATAAAGAATATCAAAGTGCGCTTCTTTGAACGGAGGTGCAACTTTGTTCTTGACGACCTTGACCTTGGTTTCATTGCCGATCACTTCGTCGCCAGACTTGATTGAACCTGTGCGACGAATGTCCAGACGTACGGATGCGTAAAACTTCAATGCATTGCCGCCGGTTGTAGTCTCA
>JAESFL010000275.1_pt1 | contig 43545 bp, 26 predicted proteins | sample 9269401 | NCBI WGS metagenome assembly JAESFL01 (sample SAMN14506025, study PRJNA617098) | algae metagenome | isolation source: Gloeocapsa sp. UFS-A4-WI-NPMV-4B04 and co-occurring heterotrophs from desert... | place: USA: Utah | collected 2006-10-01 | reverse complement strand
GATTCTTCCTCCGTGCCTTCCAGACCACGCCGCTCGCCGAGCGGATCGAGCGCATCTCCATCCCCGACCCGAACGATCTCAGCGACGAGACGATCATGAAGCACTGCCGCCGCTTCGTGAAAACGAATTATCACCCAAGCGGAACCTGCCGGATGGGCACGGCGAGCGATCACATGGCCGTTCTGGACTCCAGACTACGCGTGCGAGGCATCGAGAACCTGCGAGTCTGCGATCTCTCGGCTATGCCCAACATCAATGCGGGCAACACGAATGCGCCCGCAATGATGCTCGGAAGCCGTTGCGCAGAACTCATCACCGGCCGTCCAACTATCAGCACCTCTCAGTTCGGCCCTCGCCAGTCGGAGCAGGGCGATATGAGCGTCGCGACAATAAGCTGAAGCAAGGAGACGAACCGGAGCTCAAAGCCCCGGCTTCTTTCAGACATCACTCCTCACGAAAAGCCTTGGCCATGTTGTCGGCGACAGGCTTCGTCAGGTACGAGAATACTGTGCGGTAGCCAGTCTGGATCAGCCCCTCCACGGGCATCCCGGGAACCAGCTTGAGATCACCCAGACGCTCCCGCTCACCCTCCGCGAAGGCCACGCGCACCGGGTAATACTGCATGCCCGTGCGCTGATCCGTCACCAGATCGGCCGCAATCATGCTCACTTTGCCTTTGAGTTCAGGCGTGGTCCGCTGGTTGAACGCCGACAGGCGCAGCACCGTGTCGAGACCGGGACGGAGCTGGTCGATGTCCTGCGGCAGGACCTTCACCTCGATAGACAGATCGTCCGCCTCGGGAACGACAAGCATCAGGGCTTCACCGGCATTGATCACGCCGCCAACCGTGTGCACGACTGATTGATGCACGACGCCGTCCTGTGGGGCCCGGATGTCGATGCGCTTGAGCTGATCCTCGGCCGTCGTCTTGCGCTCGACGAGTTCGGCCGCCTTGGCCTGCACCTCACGCAGCTCCTTGGACACCTCGCTCCTGAGATCCTGATCGATCTGGAGGACCTGGAGCGACGTTTCGCTGATCCGCCCCTTGGCCTGGGCAATGTTCGAGATGAGCTGTCCCCGCTCGCCCCGCAGCCGTGTTTCCTCACGCTTCAGGGACGTCACGCGGGTGATCGGCACGAGATTCTTCTTCCAGAGCTGCTCGACGCCGGTCAGCTCGTCCTGGATCAGCTGGATCTCGTCTCCCTTCGCGGAGGCCTGCAGCTTGAGGCCGTCGATCTGCTCCTGGAGCTGCGCAATGCGCTCCTGCAGCTGGGCCTTCTGACCGGCCCGAGCCTCACGACGATCCTGGAACACATTGGTCTCGCCCTGGATCAAGCTTGCAAGCTCGGGCTCCTGCAGACGGCTCTTGAAAGCAGCCGGAAACGCAACCTTTTCCGACCCATCGCGCTCGGCTTCGAGGCGGCTCTGACGGGCGGCCAGCTCGTCCAGGCTCTTCGACACCATCGACAGGCTCGCCCGTGCAACGGTCTCGTCTAGCCGAACCACCACATCGCCAGCCCTGACCCGGTCGCCATCGCGAGCGAGGATCTCACCGACGACGCCGCCGGTGGGATGCTGGACCTTCTTGACATAGGTGTCGACCACGATCGCGCCCGGTGCCACTACGGCACCGGAGAGCTCCGTCACGGCTGCCCAGCCTCCAAGACCGCCGACGAGGAAGAAGGCGGCAGAGAGCCCCACCAGCGAGTAGCGGCGGATTGCGGCACGGGCACTTGGTTTGCGTTCGGACTTCATGACATCCCCCCAGATCCTTGATGACTCAATCCTAGACAGCTTTCAGCGCAGTGGCGGTCGCCACCCGCGGCTCGGCGGCTTGCGGAGCCGGGACCGGGCGCAGCACCTTGCTCAGGACCTCGTCCTTCGGGCCGAAGCTCTGCATCCGTCCCTCGCCCATCACCAGCACCAGATCGACGCCGGCCAAGGCACTTGGCCGGTGGGCGATCACCACCACGACCCCTCCCCGCGCCCTGATTCCCATGATCGCAGCCGTCAGAGCCTGCTCGCCCTCGTTATCGAGGTTCGAATTCGGCTCGTCGAGCACGACCAGGAAGGGATCGCCATAGAGGGCACGGGCAAGAGCGAGGCGCTGGCGCTGCCCACCCGACAGGGCCGCTCCCGCCTCGCCGACCTGCGTCTCATAGCCGTCCGGCAGCTGCAGGATCATCTCATGGACGTTGGCGGCCTTGGCGGCGGCGATGATGACCTCCGCCTTCGGCTCGGGATCGAAGCGTGCGATGTTCTGCGCCACGGTTCCGGCAAACAGCTCCACGTCCTGTGGGAGATAGCCGATATGCTGGCCGAGATCCTCCGGCAGCCATTGCTCGACGGCAGCGCCGTCGAAGCGAACCTTGCCGCGCCAGGTCGGCCACACGCCGACGATCATGCGAGCGAGCGAGGACTTGCCGGAGGCGCTGGGGCCGATGATGCCCAGACCACTCCCGGCCTTCAGATCGAAGGACACATCCTGCACCGAGAACCTTTGCCCACCAGGAGCTCCCGAGCCGGCACTCTCGATCGATAGGACCGAGCGGGGCGCCGGGAGCTTCAGGGGCTCGTCAGCCTGGGCATTGGCCTCGAGCAGGGCTTTGAGCCTGCGCCAGCCCTGGCGGGCGCCGACGAAACCCTTCCAGTTGCCGATGGCGAGTTCGACCGGCGCCATGGCGCGCGAGGTCAGGATCGAGCTGGCGATCATGATGCCGCCCGTCGCCTGTCCGTCGATGACCAGATAGGCGCCGATGGCGAGCACCATGGATTGCAGCAGCATCCGCAGCACCTTCGACATGGCGCCGAAGCCGCCTGCCACATCGGAGGTCCGCTGCTGGTGGGACAGGTAGCTGGCATTGGCATCACCCCAGCGCACGCCGATGCGCTTGGCCATTCCCATGGCCTGAACGACCTCGGCGTTCCGGCGCGCGCCTTCGGAGATCCCATTGCGCACGAGGGCTGCGCTCACGGCTGCCTTTGATGCTTCCTTGGTCATCACCTCCGTCAGCAGCGTGATCACCACGAGAAGGCACGCACCGCCCAACGCCGCAAGGCCGATCCAGGGATGGAAGGCAAAGCAGATGAACAGATACAGAGGCATCCAGGGCAGATCGAAGAGTGCGGACGGTCCGCCACCAGCCAGAAACGCGCGCAATTGATCAAGATCGCGCAGGGGCTGCTGCCCGTCGCCGTCGACCTTGCCCTTGAGAGGGGCTTTGAGCTGCCCTTGGAAGATCTGCTGGCTCAGGTCCTCGTCGATGGCTGCGCCGACGCGCGCCATGATCCGGCCGCGGAGTGCATCGAAGAGGCCTTGGAAGAGGTAAAGCACCACGATGATGACAGAGAGACCTACGAGCGTCGGGATGCTCTGGCTCGGAAGAACCCGGTCGTAGACCTCCATCATGAAGATGGAGCCCGAGAGGTAAAGCAGGTTGATCAGGCCGCTCAACACTGCGACGCCCAGGAAGGCACCGCGACAGGAGGCCATGAGACTGAGACGTTTCTTGAGGGAGCTGGTCATCGACTTGTACCTTGGGAAGTGTGCGTCACATCAGGCGCCGGTGGCGGCGCCGAACTTGTTTGAGTAACCCCGCCGGGAGCTTTGGGGGGCATAGCTCCCGGCGAGGTCACACCGATGTCGAACCAGCGTCAGAAGATAAAGTCGCTGCTGTCGAGATCGGATTCCTTGACACCGTTCAGGACGAGGATCGCTGAGGCATGAGCGATTGCGATGCCCTGCGTGGTGTTCATGAACGTCACATCATCCATGGAGCTGACCCCCGAGAGACCGCTGACATCGATCCTGTCATGATCCAGGCGGAAGTCGGTCACAACGTCTGTGCCGTGCTTCTTGTCGAACACGAACACGTCGTCGCCCGAGCCACCGGTGAGACGGTTGTTGCCGCCACCGCCGTCAAGACGATCGTCGCCGGTCCCGCCGTGCAGGCGATCGCTGCCTTTGCCACCGGAGAGGTGATCGTCGCCCCATCCGCCTTCGAGCTTGTCGTTGCCGGATCCGCCATACAGCTTGTCGATGCCGGCCATGCCCTTGAGGGTGTCGTGACCGCCCTGGCCCTTGAGCACGTTGTCTCCGCTGTTGCCCGTGAGGCTGTTGTGGAGAGAGTTGCCTGTGCCGTTCAGGTCGGCCGTTCCGGTGAGCACGAGCTTCTCGACATGGCTGCCCAGGGTATAGGACACGCTTGCCTTGACCGTGTCGGTGCCCTGGTTCTTGCTCTCGTAGACCTTGTCGCCGCGATCATCGACCGTGTAGCAGTCGTTGCCGCGTCCACCCCACATCTGGTCGGCGCCGGCGCCGCCATCGAGATGGTCGTGGCCGTTACCGCCCTTGAGTCGGTCGTCGGTCTCGTTACCGTGGAGCCGGTCATTGCCGCGACCGCCGTTGACCGCGACCGGAGCCGGATTACTGACAACCGGAGCCGGCTTCTCGACCAAGATGGTCACCGTGCCTTCGTTCGAGCCGCCCTGTCCGTCCGCCACCGTGTAGGAGAAGGAAGCCTCGCCGGTGAAACCGGATTTGGGCGTGAAGGTGATGGTCCCGTCACTATTGAGAACCGCCTTGCCGTGCTCGTCCTCGTCGATATCAACCAGGGAGAGGGAACCGCCGTCGAGGTCGAGGTCGTTGGCGAGCAACTGGGCTGCCGTCAGGTTGAGAACCTCTCCCTTCTTGATCGTGAAGCGCTCGCCGGTGACAACAGGGTCCTTGTTATCGGGGGTCTCGTCGTCCTCGCTCTCATCCTCCTTCTCGTGTTTCTTGAGAGTGGGGTTCCCGTCGCTCGCGTAGGTGACGGAATGCGTGGCGCTCTTCCAGGTGACCGTGCCATTGCCGTTGACGACCTTGGAGTAGTCATCGAAGTCCAGACCCGGTGCCAGCTCGATCACGTCCTGATCCCGCAGCTTGCCGACGATGGTGTCGTTGCCGCCATTGGACTTGAACACGATCCGGTGCGCCGACTGCAGCGATGTGACATCGATGGTATCGGCACCTGCATTACCATCGATCGTGATGGTGCTGAAGTTCAGGCTCGTCCCGTTGAAGTTGCCAACAACTTGGATGAAGTCGCCATTATTGAGACCACCGTCAGGTTGATTGGGGTTATTGCCATTGTTTGCGGTGGTATTCAGTGAATTGACTACGATCTCCTCGATGTTGTCGAGCTCGGCGATGATGTTTGCATTGGTAACTGCACCGCCGGTCCCGTTGGTGTTTCGTGTCACGACGATCTCAGTTGCCTCGCCCAACCCCGTGAGGCCGGCAGCGGTCGCCGCCTCTCTCGTGTAGATCCGGAAGACCTCCGTACCTCCCACACCGGAAAGCCGGTAAGTGTCGGCGCCCACGCCACCATCGATGGAGTCACGACCTTCATTGCTGGTCTGATCGATGAAGTCGTTGCCGTCACCACCGTTGACAGTGTCGTTACCTCCCCCGCCGTTGAGGCTGTTGCCATTGATATCGCCGGTCAGGTTATCGGCGCCCGATCCGCCCGTGACGTTCTCGATGCTGGTGATCGAGCCGAAGCCGGAGGCCGTTCCAGTCCCTAGGTTGACCGTGACACTGCTTGTTGATCCGGCATACGACAGGGTATCAGCGCCTGCCCCGAGATTGGCATTAACCACCTCGACGTCGGCGGCAATGGAGCCGCTGCCTTCGATTTGGGTGATGCGGGTGCCATTATACGCAACCGTGAGGGTTTCGCCGCCAGCGCCCGTATCGATGATCGATAGCGTATCGTTGTCGGCACCGCCGGAGATCACGTCACTCTCGTTGGGATCATCGTCGATATCGACCACGATAGTGTCATTACCGGCTTCGCCGTTGACAGTATCACTGCCGCCTCCGCCGGCCAGAGTGTCGTTACCGGCACCGCCGGCCAGGTTATCATTGCCGCCTCCGCCGGCTAGGTTATCGTTGCCAGCACCGCCGGTGACAGTATCATTGCCGGCTTGACCGAACAGGTTGTCGTTGCCGTTACCGCCTGTGACGGCATCATTGCCTCCCGATCCATAGAGGATACTGTCCGATGACCCCGCGATAAGGGTGTTGGCTCCATTTGTGACAAAGAGAATGGAGTTCGTTCCGGTTGTGATTGTGAACGTCTCCGTACGAGTTGCGCCGGTCGTATCCGTCGAACTGATGTTGAGCGTGTAGTTCGTGTTCGACGCCATGGGCGAACCGATCCGCGTGACGACACCTGCCGGGCTCACTGCGAAGCCGGGGCTGCTTCCTGCTGCAAGAGCGTAAACAAATCCCGAGTTGGTATCGGCATCAGTTGTAGACAGATTGGCAATCACAGCTCCCGCCGAGGGAAGTCCGTTCGCGAAGTCGCCGATACCGGCGGTTCCATCGCCCGGCGTTACACCGTTCCACTGGATATCGGTAGGCGGTGTAGGCAATCCAATCTCCATGTCGGAGAAACGGAGCCGCTCGATATTGCGAAGCGTATCCGTGCCATCGGCTTGGGTGCCGCGGGCATGAACCACCGAGAAGGTGCCGTTCGCATTCATGGTAATGTCGTACTCGGCCCGCACCCCGGAGAATGCTGCGATATCGACATCGCCGGCAGTTGCGTCCGTCCTGATCGTGCGAACGATCGCGAGTTGGCCCGGGTTGATGGCACCGCTGAACATACTGGCCGCCAGCGTCGTCATGCTGTTATGGAGTGCAATTGGAGTCCCGGTATGATTGACATCACCGGGGGCGAAGACCCCGATCTGCACGTCGAGCCACTTGTCACCGTCGATGATGTCGTCGCCGCCATTTCCTCTGATGATGTCGCTGCCATCGCCGCCGAGGATGATGTCGCCGGCACTGAACGATGTGACACCAGCACCGAGGACGTCCTGCAGGCCCTTGATCAGGGCGATACCCGATGCATCAAGGGCACTGCCGGCAAATCCTTCCGTTCCTCCCTGGGAGGCTGGAAGACGATCGGCTGCCACCGCATCCGAACCTGCCAGAGTGTCGTTGAAGCGCGAGCCTGAGAGGCCTTCCATCGACGCATACTCGTCTAGGGCCGCGTTCTGTGGAAGAGTCGGGCTCTCGTCGAACACGATCGGGATGGACAGGTCTGCGTTCACCCCAAACGGGTTATCCTTGTAGGTTGCCCAGTCGAAGCCTGACATTCCGGCCATCTTGCCGCGGCCGGAACTGCCGACCATGATGTCGTCGCCGCCCTCGCCGATGAACTCGTCGAAGCCGCCGTCGCCGAGGAACACGTCGTGCCCGTCGATGCCGTCATGCGCGAAGATTTCATCGAAGTTGTCGCCGGGAGCGCCGTCGAACGTGCCGGTCTCGATCCAGTCGTTGCCCTCGTTGCCGAGGATGCGTTCCGCGTTGCGGTTGCCGTAGATGAAGTCGTTGCCTGTACCGGCGAACACTTCCGAGCCCATGTCGGTGCCCAGGAAGATGAAGTCCTGGCCGTCATTGCCCATGACGAGGTCGAGGCCGGGCCCGGCGTGAACCACGTCATTGCCCTTGCCAGCCTTGATGTTATCGTCGCCGCCGCTGTCCACGATGATGTCGTCGCCGTCACCACCGTTGATGATGTCGTTGCCGAAATCGCCCTCGAGGCGGTCGTTCCCACCATCGCCGTAGAGTGTGTCGTCGCCATCGCTGGCTATGATGGTATCGGCCTGGTTCGTGCCACCCATCACGACGTGCTGGTCACCATTATAGCGCAGATAGTTGGTATCCGCCTCGGGCGTTGCGGGATTGTTGCGAATGACAAGGGGCGTGAGAAGACTCGAACCGAGAGGATCGGTGCTCTCCATAATCCCGTCGCCATTGAGGTCGTTGAACTGTTTCGTACGATCAACCTCAAGGATCAGACCCGGCGTCGAGAACACATCCGACGGCAGGTGTGTCGCGTCCGTATTGCGCATGATCATGGCGGCGAAGGAGTTGTTCTCCATCTCGCCGAACAGATGCAGACCATCGAGGCGCTGCAGGTAGTAGAAGCGGTCCGCGCTCTGAAGCCTTTCCATCTGAACTTCGAAGACGAAGTTGAAGGTGGAGCCTAGCATGCCGCCGAAGGGCATGATCTCTTCAGCAAGGCCGCCGATCCAGAAGTCGACGTTGTTCAGACCGCCAAGCGAGCCGCCAGCATAGGCGCCTGTGGCATTCAGGAAATCAAACCGATCCTGCGCGGATGGAACGATGCCGTCGCCATTGACGTCGATACCGAGGACGAGCTCCATCGCTGCGTCCCGCTTCTCCGCCGCTGTATTCTTTGCGGTGATTGTTTGGTGTGTCCCGTAGGCAGCGATGAAGTTGATGATCGATGCCTCATGTTTGAGGTGGCCGGCAAAGTCGGTCCAGCTCTCATAGGGCTTGAGCAGCGCATCCTGGTTGGTAGCGGCGTAGAACTGAGCGCGTGCTTCATTGAGCGAGGGCATACCGACGTCGCGGCCGCGTGCCAGGTTGATGGTCGCAAGGTCTAGCGGCAGGCCGAGAAGGTTGTTGCGCAATGCACTCGTGACGAACTCGTCGATCTCATTGCCGACCTGGCGGGTCATGCCACGGATGATTGCTCCGGCGGCGATGCCGTCATCGACGCCATTGGGGCTGGTAAAGGCCGTGGGGTTAAGGAATCCCTGGATCAGGCTGATGTGGTTGGGGTTGAAGTTCGAGTCGAACTGGTCGATCGACTCGGTCAGCATGGAGTGGCCGAAGCGATAGACCACATGCGCGAACTCAGCGAAGATCGTCGGATCCATCATCGTGTCGAAGCCATCGGGCACGAGAAACACGTTGATGTTTGGCTGGACCTTGCGCGCGAACTCTTCAAACACGAGGTGCTGATACTGCATCTCGGTGCCGAACTTGGCGGCCTGGAACACGCGTTCACCATCCCAGGTAAAGCTGTCGAGCAGTGTCTTGAGAGCAGCGGCATCCGTGGGCAGTGTCGCGGGCAGAGCGCTGAGCTGGGCCTGGGTGATATCGACCGCAAGCCATTCGTTAATGAAGGCGAGGTCCCGGGTTTCGAGGACAGTCACCTTGGTGTGCTCGGCAAGCCGGTTATGCTCGGCATGGAACACATGATGGACGGCCGTCAGGCCGATGTTCTCGTTGGCACGGCCATCGCCAGCGACGAAGTGAGCGTCGAGCAGTTCGTTATCGTAGACGCCCGGCTGGTTGCCTGGGTTTTCGAGCCCGATGGTGATATCGCCGTCGGCAAGGCCGTTCGGCACTGCATTGTGGGCGATATCTGCCAGGAAGGCGTGGTTCGTGCGAACAGCGTTGGCCAGGGAAACGCCAAGCCCGCCGTTGGCCGATGGGTCGCCCTCAACCACAAGGTCGTCCGACGTATTCGGGATACCGTCTGGGCCAATCCCAACCACGATCAGCGGGAAGCCGCTGGGGCCGGGGATGAAGTTGCCGTAGGGATCGGTGCGCAGTAGCGGCACGCTGCCAACGTCCTGGTCGGTGAGCTGGATCCCGAGCAGGTCCCTGGCCTGCGCCTTGACCTCGCCCCAGGTTGCCATGCCACCATTGGCCCCCTCGATCAGGTTGCCGGTCGATACGGGGCCCTCCGCGGTCGCTGCATACTGGCGCAGGAAGACCTGATGTGAAGGATGGGAGCTATAGGTCTGGTTCTGGTCGACATAAGCCGTCGTGGTGTTGACCGGGCGCACGTCATCGCTGGTGCCCAGTTGTCCATCCGGACCCGCCCCGACGGTAGCGCGGGTCAGCACCATGAAATTCGTGCTGCTGCCCGGGACATAGAGGGGGTCATCGGGGCTCAGCGGGATCATGACGGTGCCGCTGCCACCCTTGTTCACGAGGTCGAGGCCGTGATCAAAGAACTGGCCGAACAGGGTAAACCAGGAATTGAACGGGGCCGATAGGCCTTCGTCCGGCGCGGAATTCGGAACATGGACGTTGATCCCGTCCAGAGCGATGCCATTCTCGGCGAGCAGTCCGAAGAGGCCATTGCCACCAGGAGCCGGCCCGCCGGCGGCGTCGACGGCCGCCTTGGCGGCGACGAGAGCAGCTTTTGCTGTCGCGGCGGCGGTCTGGAGAGCCGCATTGCCGGGGCTCGCTGCCGCCGCCGCTGCTGCGGAAGCCTCATCGCGCGCGGCCTCTTCGAATTCCTTGAAGAGGGGCTTGAGCGGGATGTAGAGGGCGGCAATCTGACCTGTGATCATCATTCCGGGATCATCGATTCCGGCATTCTGCAGGGCCGTCAGAATGGCGGCCGGATTGGAAAGCGTCTGGTCGACGAGAAGGTTGCTGATCACACGGACGGAAGGATCGATGACATCACCCGGACCGGCACGATTGCCGATAACGGTGCCGTTTGGCAGCGTCGTAGTCGGACCATCATTGTCGACACCTGGCCGGTATTGCATCGGTATCGCCGGCGAGGGGCCGGCTCCGTCGGGATCAACCATGATCGTGCGGAATGTCGGGTTCATGAGCTCTTTGAACGGCGTATCGGATGCACCCCATTTTTCCTGGCCGGGCAGGAGGTGGTTGTAGGAGCCATCTACGGTGCGCAGGCCCCAGGAGAGGTTATAGGTCGGGATCAGCCCGCCCTCCCCGTAGAGCGGCTGTCCGCCGGCGTGTGCCTCAGAAATCTTGATCTGAGCGAGAATGAAGTCCAGATCTGAGCGAATATAAGCGACCATGATAAAACCCTCACCCCTGTGTTTTTGAGAAGGACACAAGGATTATGAGCGGGAATACAGGTGCTTTACTATTTGGGCTGAAGTCCTAATGACGGCTCGGCACCAAGGTCCGATGATGGTCCATAGGCAACCTCGGACTTTGGTCGGTACGCAGACCAAGGTCTCATGGCCGCATCATCTGGGTCTCTTCTATCGATTGCAACAAGCCGTTCTTGTGCCGGATAATAACCCTCTGCATGTTGCATTGTAGCTAAAAGAGGCTCTCCCTCATGACCAGGAGTTTGGCCGCTCAGCACTTCTACCTCTTTGGGATAGTCTTTACCTGCTCGAAGTTGAAGATCTACTTTGATGAAGTCTCCTTGTCCTAGCTGCTCGTAACACAGTGCGGGTCCGGAGACAGGAGATTGCTACTTTGTACGCTTGGCATGACAGAAGCTTTGATTTTGCTCTGGTGGGCATGCACGCGTACGGAAGAGTTCTTTCCAGGCGATTTCTCGCTCTGGCGTTCGCCGTAATGGTGATCGGAATTATTGCCATGGGAGCTTTGGTGTCATGGCGGATCGAGAAGAGCGTGACCACAGTCAAGGCTGCTGCAGCCGCGTTCTCGGTCGATAATTTCATTGCTCCTCACGTTCAGGAGCTTGCCTCCAGTGAACAGCTCTCTTCTAAAAGCATCGAAGATCTGAAACACGCCATTGACCATTCCGGCCTTCACGCGACAGTGGCTTCTCTCAAGATCTGGAAGCGGGGCGGGTTCATCGCCTACAGCGATGCACGTGATGCCAACAGGCTTGAGAGTTCAAGGAGTCCTGCTGCGTCGGAAGCTTGGGCCGGTGCCGTTCAGGTACAGTTCAATGATGGCGGTCTCCCCATCATCAAGGTTTTCGCTCCGGTTCGCGAGCGCGCGACAGGATCCGTCATCGCAATCGCAGAAATGCATGAACATGTCAGTGCGCTCGACTCGGAGCTTGTAGCCTCGAAGTGGCAGATCTGGCTTGCAACTGCGCTGATCACTCTAAACATGATGGGGTGCCTGCTCGTTATTGTCGCCCACGGTGGCCGGATCATCGAGCGGCAGCGTCTGGCCCTGGTCGAGAGAGTCTCTCAACTGTCAGAACTCCTTCAGCAGAATCGTGTGCTGCAGGGGCGCGTCGAGCGGGCCGCCCGCAAGGCGACTGAAGATAACGAACGCCTTCTCCGTAGAATGGGATATGACCTTCATGACGGGGTTGCCCAATTGATCAGTCTGGCGCTTCTACGACTCGACAAGGTCAAAGGCTCCCCGCATGAACGCGACAACCTGCACAGGATTCACAAGGCTCTTTTGGATGCGCTTGGAGACATCCGTAGCATCTGCAAGGGTCTGCTTCTCCCTGAAGTTCAGAGCATGACTCTCACAGAAGCGCTGTCTTTCATGATCCGAACACATGAACGAAGGACTGGCACGGCCATTAGTTCAACGATCGCCGAACTTCCCGACCAGACGCCGGAGTTCGCCAAGATCGCCTTATGTCGTTTCATTCAGGAAGGTTTGAACAACGCGTTCAAGCATGCCGACGGTCAAGGGCAACGGATCAGCATTGCATGGGATGGAACCCGCATTACGATCGAGATTGCGGATCAAGGTCCCGGCATGTGTGTGGCCGACGCTGAACTTCGGGAGCCAGGGCTTGGCTTGAGCAGCCTTCGAGATCGGATCGAGAGTATCGGAGGGAGCGTGACGATGAAGAGCGCGCCGGATGCAGGAACACGCATCACAGCCTCCCTTCCCCTGATAATGGAGATTCTTTGATGCAGCGTAAGATCCGGGTCGGAGTTGTGGACGATCACCCTCTTTACCGAGATGGAGTAATCTTCGCGCTCGAATCCGAGAACGATATCGAAGTCGTTGCTCAGGGTGAGACCGCGGGCGACGCCTACCAGATCGCCCTCGATCAATCTCCCGACGTGCTCTTGCTGGACATGAACATGCCAGGAGGCGGCATCAATGCAGTTGCCAAGATCGCCATGAGATGCCCTTCCACGAGGACGCTCGTGGTCACAGTCGTCGATGATGAGGAAGAAGTGCGCAATGTCCTCAGGAAGGGAGCCCGCGGCTACCTTCTGAAGGGCACGAGCAGTTCCGAACTAGCCAATGCTGTTCGTATCGTCAGCAGGGGCCAGAGTTATGTCTCCCCCAGCTTCGCCGCCCGGCTGATCATGTCGAGAGGCGCCGAGGATGCCGTTCCGAGAGAAAGAGCAGGCAGGTTTCCCGAGTTATCCGAACGAGAGGAACAGATCCTGATGCTCATTCATCGTGGCCTCAGCAACAGACTCATCGGCGACGAGTTGGGTCTCACCGAGAAAACTGTCAAAGGCTATGTGACGAACATCATGGATAAACTCCATATTCGGAACCGGGTAGAAGCAGCCATGATGGCTTCCGAGAGGACTTCCGACTGGAAGCAGTAACTCACATCACCTTGCAGCGAGTTGAGCCGAGCATCATGGCAAGGTCTTGAACAGTCCTCCCGAGCTTTGCAGGTTCAAGAACATCAGCTGGCTCATCTGACGCTGATTAAAGCGCTTTTATTCCTTCCAACAAACCCGACGCACCTACTCCTATAGGGCTAATCCCTAAGGGGATGTATGACACTGCCACCCCAATTTATAGTTATTGCTTAGTATCCCAGAGATTTATTATCCTAGGATTAATGGCACTGCTTTCAGCGACAACAATATTAGTCGAGAAATACCTGAGCCATCTAATTAGCTCTATTGGAACTGGGGGGCTCCAATGAAAGAAGGCATTCGTGTCTGCGTGGTGGACAAACACCCGCTCTTCCGTGACGGCGTGATCCTCGCCTTGAGCTCTCAACCGGATATCGCGATCGTCGGTCACGGATCCTCAGTGGAAGACGCGATCAGGCTCTCTCAGGAACATATCCCGGACGTGGTTGTGATCGATACCGGCACTCTCGGCCAGAATATGGACGCCATCGAGGCAATTCTCCAGCAGTACCCGAATATCGGCATTCTGTTCCTGGCAGAGACTGCGGAGGAGGAGCACGTTTATGCAGCCCTTAAACGCGGAGTTCGTGGCTATATCCTGAAGAGTGCCAACCGTGCCGAGCTGGTGCAGGCGGTCACAGTCCTGGGCCAGGCCCAAAGCTTCATCTCGCCGGGCCTTGCGGCGAAACTGCTCATGCGATCAGGCTCCGCTCACTATGTCGAGGTGAAGGCCAGCAGTCCGAACCTTCCGCACCTAACGCCTCGCGAGCGTCAGATCCTCTCAATTCTCGTTCAAGGCCGTAGCAACAAAGAGATCGGCAACAGCCTCGACCTGAGCGAGAAGACCATCAAGCATCATCTGACCAACATCCTTCAGAAATTGCGTGTCCGCAATCGTGTTGAAGCCGCCTTGATGATGTCCAACTACATGCCCCAGCATCAGCTTCTCTCCTGAGGCAATCTGACGATGCAGGCGCTCGGCACGCTATGTGCAATATGATGTGCGAGAGTCATTAGCACGGCTCCATTCAGGCGTCCCGCCTTAGGCGCAGGCCGGCAGCCCGCTGTTCGCTCAGGACCCAAGACCCTGGAAGCGTTCGGGATGCGAGAAGACCTCGAACGAATCCTCGCGCGCCACGGCCACCAATGTGATCCCGCAGCCCTCAGCGACTCTCACGGCGAGCGCTGTGGGGGCAGAAATAGCGGCGACGATGGGGGCGTCCATGCGGGCTGCCTTCTGCACCATTTCGACTGATACGCGGCTCGTCAGCAGCACCATGCCGGCGGAGCAAGGCTCGTTGGTCCTTGCGAGCGCTCCGGTCAGCTTGTCGAGCGCATTGTGCCGGCCGACATCCTCACGGATCGCGATCAAACCCTGCTCCGGACGCCAGAGTGCCGCGGCATGGATCGCTCTGGCTTCTCTGTTGAGCCTTTGTGCATCGGACAAGTCGGCCATGGCGGTGGCAATGGCACCTGGAGGCAACTGGAGAGTGCCCGCCACCTTCGGTGCAGGTCTTGTCGCCTCGGCCAGAGATTCCACACCACATATGCCGCAGCCGACGGGTCCTGCCATGGCCCGCCGTCTGGTCCGGTAGGCCCTGCTACAGCTTTCCCGCAGCCACATCCTGATTTCGCAACCAAGGTCGTGGTCGACGATCTCAATGGACAGGAGGTCATCCGGCCCGGCGACAATCCCTTCCGACAGGCTGAAGCCGAGGGCGAAGTCCTCGAGGTCCGCCGGGCTTGCCATCATCACCGCATGGGTCGATCCGTTGTAGGTGAACGCTACCGGCGTTTCCTCCGGCAACATGCGCTCTCCGGCAGCAAACGCTCCTTTGACTACACTCGTCTGCGGCAGGCGGATGACCGGCTCCAGGCGAAGGCTCATTCCGCTGCCTCTGGCATCTGCTTCTGCTGAAGCGCAATGCGGATGGGAATCGACTTTGCCGCCGGCACCTTGCTTTTGTCCGCATAGTGCCAGACCGGGATCAGGGGATTGCACTCGGGGTAATAGGCCGCGCAGCATCCCTCAGGGATATCGTAGGGCGTGACCCGCAATCCGCTCACCTGACGCATGATACCGTCATCGACAGCCGTCGTGAGGGTGACCATGTCTCCCTCCTCCAGACTCAGCCGGGCGATGTCGTTGCGGTTCATGAACAGCACCATGCGGGTGCCCCTGACGCCCCTGAACCGATCGTAATATCCATAGACCGTGGTGTTGAACTGGTCGTTGGAGCGCACCGTCATGAGCTTGAAGATGTCGCGATCGTTCTCGGCGATGCCGAGATCGGCCTTGAGGCTCTGCGGGACGACGAAGTTGGCCTTGCCCGTTTTAGTCTTCCAGCGGCGCTCGCGCGCCGCAATCGGACGATGGAAGCCACCAGGCTTCCACATGCGCTCGTTGAAGGCGCGAAAGTCCTCCGGGTAGGTCTCCTCGATGGCATTCCGGACGCGGGCGTAGTCTGAGACCCAATTGTCCCACGGCACCTTGGGATTGGGTGGAAGGGTTGCTTTCGCGAGTTCGGCCACGATCCGCGGCTCGGACAAGAGGTCGGGACTTGCAGGCTTCGCAATTCCCTTGGAGCCGTGAATGCAGGCGGTGGAATCCTCGATCGCAACCGCCTGAGGTCCTGTCGCCTGCTGGTCGATCTCGATCCGCCCAAGGCATGGAAGGATGTAGGTGACTTCGCCCGGGAGAAGGTGGTTGCGATTGAGCTTGGTGGAAATCTGCACCGACAGGCGAAGCCGCGTCCAGGCCTCCTCCAAGGCTGCCGTCTCCGGAGCGGCACGCACGAAATTGCCGCCGAGCGCGACGAAGGCTTTCACCTCGCCCTTGAGGATGCCTTCGCAGGCCTCCACCGTGGTCATGCCTGTCCAGCGCGGCGGCTCGAAGCCATACTGCTCCTTGAGCTTGTCGAGCGGCACGAGGTCTGGCTTCTCGGTGATGCCGACCGTTCTCTGCCCCTGCACGTTGGAATGACCGCGCACCGGGCAAATGCCGGCACCCGGCCTGCCGATATTGCCGCGCAGGAGCAGCAGGTTGACGAGCATCTGCACGTTCTCGACGCCTGCCTTGTGCTGGGTGAGCCCCATGCCATAGATGCCGATGACGGCGTTCGCTCGGGCGTAAGCCGTTGCAGCAGCTTCCAGAGTCGAGCGAGACAGGCCCGAGCGCTGTTCCAGATCATGCCATTGCGCTTGCCGGGCCGCCTTCGCAAAATCCTCGAAGCCATGGGTGTGCTCGGCGATGAAGGCATGGTCAAGGACCGGCCTGCCTCCTGCGCCCCGCGCCTTGTCGTCCGCCTCGATCAGGATCTTGGCCATTCCCATGATTGCCGCGATGTCGCCGCCGATCTTCACCTGATGGTACTGCGACGAGATGCGGGTCTCGGCGCCGGTCAGCATCTCGGTCGGCGCCTGGGGATTGGTAAAGCGCTCTAGTCCGCGCTCCTTTAAGGGATTGAAGGTGATGATGGGCACGCCGCGCTTGGAGGCATCCTGAAGCGGATGCAGCATGCGCGGGCTGTTGGTGCCGACATTCTGCCCGAAGAACAGGATGCAGTCGGTCTGCTCGAAATCGTCGAGGATCACCGTACCGACAGGAACGCCGATGCTCTCCGGCAGGGCCACCGAGGTGCTCTCATGACACATGTTGGCGGAGTCCGGCAGGTTGTTGGTGCCGTAGAGCCGGGCGAAGAGCGCCCACATGTAGGACGTCTCGAGCGAGGCGCGGCCGGAGGCGTAGAGCACCACCTGGCGCGGATCGAACCCTTTCAGCTCCTGCGCGATTTCCTGGAAGGCATTCTCCCAGCTGATGGGGACGTAGGTATCGGAAGCATTGTCGTACCGCATCGGATGGGTCAGGCGGCCGGCTTCCTCAAGAGCGTGATCCGACCACGTCCGCAATTCGGACAGCGTATGCTTGCCGAAGAACTCCGGCGTCACTCGCTTGGTGGTGAGTTCCCAGGCGGTCGCCTTGGCGCCGTTCTCGCAATATTCGAAGGGATGCGGATCGGCCGGCTTTGCCCAGGCGCAGCTGACGCAGGCATATCCGTCAGGCTTGTTCTGCTTGAGCAGAATGGCGTTGCCGCTGACGAGGCGACCCTCTTTGGCCAGGATGCTTTCGACGGAACGGACTGAGCCCCACCCACCTGCAGGACCTGGATAGGGCTTGATCTTGGGCTCGTCGCTCATAGGGCAGCCTCCCGGTTGCCGCCGTTCATCCGCGGCATTCGACCTAACCTATGTAAATGATCGGGAGGCGGGCCCGTTCAAGTAGGCTCGGGCACCCCTGGTCAGGTCAGGCGTCCACGGGCGGCGACGGGCAGTTCACCGACGATCTCGTTTCCGCGGACCGTCACCAGGCGATCCACCATGTTGACCACCACACAGACGTGATTGGGAACGACTCGCACGACGTCGCCGACATTCGGGCGATCATTGCAGCCGGATAAATCCAGAAAGCCATGCTCTTCCGCAAAGCGGGCAATCTTCGCTTGCGGATGCTCAAGGATGAGGCCATGCCCCTCCAGCCCGCCGGTGTCGCTCGTCAGGGTTTTCGACCCGGAATCGAGGATGCCCCGCTCCGGTGCCGCCCGGCTCACCACGGTGGCATAGACGGTCAGCGCGCAATCCTGCACCTGCGCGACGCCGGCTGCCAGCATCATCCGGTCATTGAACACCGATGTTCCGGCCCGATGCTCGGTCACGCCTTTGATTTTGCCCAGGTTCAGGAGGTTGGGTGTTCCACCGGATGACACGATCTGCGGTTCCAGACCCAAGGCACGGACACCGGCCAGGGCTGCATCGAAAAAGGCCTGTGTCTCGTCCATGGCGTTTTCCGGCGGGTAAAGCATGAATCCGGCAAACGACAATCCCGGGCGCGATGCGATGTCGTTCGCCAGAGCCACCGCCTCCGCAACAGTTTCGACCCCTGCCCGCTTGCGTCCGGTGTCGCACTCCACCACCACGCCCAAATTCCGCCCGGCAATAGCGGCGGCCGCCGGCAGGCCCGCAACAACAGTCGGATTATCGGCCGCGACGGTCACCTTTGCTTGAGAGAGAAGCCTGCCAAGCCGGCCGATTTTCTCCTCGCCCAGGATGTTATATGCGATCAGGATGTCGTCGTGCCCGGCCTCGGCCATGACCTCCGCTTCGCCGATCTTCTGGCAGGTGATGCCACGGGCGCCGGCATCCCGCTGCATGGATGCGATGACAGGGCTCTTGTGCGTCTTGATATGAGGCCGGTTGGCCACGCCGGCCGCATCGCACAGCCCCTGCACCCTGGCGATGTTGCGCTCGACAACATCCAGGTCGACAACCACAGCAGGGGTTCCGAACTCACGCGCAACCCTGGCCTTGAGATCCTCGATGCTCATGTCTGCCCCGTCATCGTTTCAACGTCTGCAGACGATAAGCGATCACGCAGCCGCTGTCCTGCCCCATCCGCGGATGGAACAATGCTTCACGTCAAAGCCCAATATTCATTGTTAACTCTCCCTTAATTTCGGCCGCGACCCCGCTATATCCAGCAACACCCTCGGCTAATATGGCCGCGAAAAGACGCCCGCAGAGATGATCCCGTGCTCTACCCGCTGACCCAGAACCCGCTCCTTCGAGTCCTGGATATTCTGGGACGTGATTTCGCCTCTCATCCGCCTACGCCGATACCGCCATCCTCGGCCCGAAGGCGGGACAGCTCCGAAGCGCCGAAGAGATGGCGTTCGAGAATGGCTTCAGCAGTATCTCCGACATGCAGTGCCGGATCGCCGAAGTCGATCTGGGCCTCTATTCGCGCTCGGCTGTGCTGAGGCAATGGTACTATACGGATGGATCCAAGGCCGGCTTGGAGGCTCTGATCAACGCACAGTTCAAGTTCTTCGCACCGCAGTCAGCCGCAGAATTTGCCTGAAACGTCTTCATCGTGTCACAGGGCAATGCATGATCACCGCTCAACAAGCGACCGGCCGGTTCGTTGCCCCACGAAAACTCAATTCATCCAGGAGGAACCCTCGTGAGAAGTGCAGCTTTGGCGACCCTAATCCTGTTTGCCATCCCCTCCCCCTCATCCGCCCAGGACATGACGCATCACAATCGCATTGATCTGATCCGCCCCGATGCACCGGCCCTCGCCAAGCATGGCGAGCACAGGATCGGCGTGCGAACGATCGAGGTGGTCAACAAAAATCAGATTGATGTCCTGAAGGCGACCGCCGGCCAGGAGCCCCCACGCTATGACCGCAAGCTCACCCTGGAAGTCTGGTATCCCTCGGAGGCAGGTGGCAACCAGACGGGCGCCTATCCCGGAGTGTTCCTGCGGGACGGCAAGACCCAGGTTACGCTCCAAGGGAAAGCAGTGCGCGATGCCCAGCCCAAACGGGCGGCCGGCAGCCCCTATCCGTTGGTGATCATCAGCCATGGCTACCCGGGCAATCGCTTCCTGCTCAGCCACTTGGCGGAAAACCTCGCCACCAAGGGCTATGCGGTAGCTTCCATCGATCATGCGGATTCCACCTACACCGACCAGGGCAAGTTCGGGTCGACCCTGATCAACCGGCCCCTCGATCAGCTCTTCGTGCTCAACGCCATCGACCAGCTGTCGAAGGAGAACGGGCATTTCCTCAATGGGCTGGTCGATACCTCCCGCACTGGCCTGATCGGCTATTCCATGGGCGGATACGGGGCGGTGATCACCGCCGGGGCCGGCGTCACCAAGGAAGCGGTCGCCTACGATTCCGGTGTACCGGCGGGCATGCTGTCCGTGCACTTGGCCGGGTCTGAGACTCACAAGAAGCTGAAGGACGAGCGGATCAAAGCCGTGGTCGCCATCGCGCCCTGGGGCATGCAGCGCGGCTTCTGGAACCAGGAGGGGCTCACCGGGATCACGACACCGATCCTGTACATCGCCGGCAGCAAGGACGATGTCTCAGGCTATGAGAAGGGTGTGCATGCGCTCTACACCGACACGGTCAACGCGGACCGCTATTTGCTGACTTTCGAGAACGCCAACCACAACGCCGCAGCCCCCATCCCGGCGCCGGTTGAAAGCTGGCAGATGGCCGAGGGTGGAAACTCCACGCCCTTCAACCACTATGCGGATCCGGTGTGGGACACGGTCCGCATGAACAACATCACGCAGCACTTCGCCACCGCATTCCTGGGGCGCTACGTCAAGGCGGACCAGGAACTCGGCAGCTATTTGAACGTGCCCGTGGAGCGGGCGAGCGAAGGTGTCTTCGCGGCCAACAAGGACGGCACTTTCAAGCCCGAGCATACCTACTGGAAAGGCTTCGCAGCCCGAACCGCCGCAGGCCTGGTCTTGCAGCGCGGCACACGTGGCGCCAATTGACTATTACCCGAGAAGAAAAGGCCCGGCTGATGCCGGGCCTTTTCTTCTCGCAGAGCCTCATTATCAGACGGACCGCCAAGAACTCTTCGGTTGGGTTTTGAAGGCAGGTTGGGTACTCACTCCTGGACTGTCAAACCGGGCCTGAATGCGTTAGGATTAAACAAAGAAGACTTCTCAACATCGTCTGTCGCCCAGCTGAGCCACTCCGTGGACAGGAACAATGGTGCGAGTTTTTTTCGATGCAGATCGGCCAGCAATCCGAAGATCCCTTCCCTGCTGCCATACGGGCGAAGCGGGCGGTTCTGATCGTCGACGTGGTCGAATCCGTCCGCCTTGTCGAGCAGGACGAGTCCGAGTTCATCTCCCGCTGGCTGGCCTTCGTCGAGCACGTCCGGAGCCGCATTCTTCCTGACCACAACGGCCACTTCACGAAAGGCTTGGGTGACGGGATGCTGTTGGACTTCGATGATGTCCGATCTGCCATTTCGGCCGCCTTCTCGATCCAGCAGGACCGCAACCGGCAGAACCAGGCACTTGCTTCAGCCCAGCAGATCCTACTCAGGATAGGCATCGAGATCAGCAACGTGATCATCGATCAGGACGATCTCTACGGGCGTGGCGTCAGCCGGGCGGCACGAATCCTCACCCTTGCGGGCCCCGGCGAAATCGTCATCTCGGCCAATGTTCGTGACCAGCTCACGGCCGATCTAGACGCCGATATCGAGGATCTCGGCGAATGCTACCTCAAGCACATGCCGCAGCCCGTGCGAACCTACCGCGTCGGGCCACCTGGTCCGCGACCCGTGGTCGAGACCGGGTATGCTATGGAAGACTTGCTTCCCACGCTGGCGGTCGTGCCCTTCACAACGCGCGATCCCGAGGACGAGCATCACGTTCTGGGAGAGGTGCTGGCCGAGGAGTTGATTCAGGACCTCTCACGCTCCCCTGAGCTGCACGTCATATCGCGCCTGTCGACAACCGTATTCCGCGGCCGGGAAGCTTCCCTGAACCAGGTCAGCGCCAATCTCAACGCAAACTATGTGCTTTCCGGCTTTTATCGAGTCCAGGGTCGGCAAGTCATCGTGGAAGCCGAGCTCGCCGAAGCAAAGTCGGGACAGGTTGCATGGGGTGCACGTTACAAGGGCCAGCTGAGCGGCATCATCTCCGGCAAACGGGACCTGATCGATGAGATTGCCGCCAATGTAAATGCTGCGATCATGATCAGCGAGCTGCAGCGGGCTCAGTCTCAGGCTCTGCCGACCCTGAAAAGCTACACGCTGCTGCTTGCCGCCGTGGCCCTGATGCACCGCCTTTCGCCTTACGATTTCGGTGAGGCCCGCAGGCTTCTCGAGGTTCTCATCGAGCGGGCTCCGCGCCAGGCCATACCCCGCGCCTGGCTTGCCAAATGGCATGTCTTGCGGGTTCAGCAGGGCTGGTCGGACGATCCGCATCAGGATGCGCAACTCGCCCTGCGCTGTACGAAGCAAGCCTTGGATGCCGATCCGCAATGCTCCCTGGCGCTTGCCATCGACGGCTTTGTTCATACCAACCTTTTGAAGAGGCTCGATATTGCGACGGAACGCTACGATCTCGCCCTCCTGAACAACCCGAACGACTCACTTGCATGGCTGCTCAAGGGCACGCTTCACGCGTTCAAGGACGAGGGTCAGCAGGCTGTGAGCTGCACGCAGCGGGCGCGCAAGCTCTCGCCCCTCGATCCTCATCGCTATTTCTACGATTCACTCGCTGCGACCGCTCACCTCTCGGCCCACCAGTTCGACCGCGCCCTGAAGCTTGCGCAGCGGTCACTCAAATCCAACTGTACCCACACGTCTACCTTGCGGGCCATGGCAATCGCGCAGTGGGAGCTCGGGCATCATGACGATGCCCGCCGCACCGTGGGAAGGCTCATGCAGCTGGAGCCGCATCTCACGATCCGAAGCTGGCGGGAACGTACACCCAGTGCCGGGTACAGGATCGGAGAAGAATGGGCGTCCGTGCTGCAGCAGGCAGGCGTGCCTGAGTAGCGGCGGGTTTCGACAGAGAGGGAGTGCACCAACGTGAGCTACTTATCGGCAGGGATTGGCCCCCTCGGTGGGGTCGGCGGAGTTGGAGGCGTAGGCGGTGTCGGAGGCGTCGGGGGTGTCGGCGGGGTAGGAGGTGTGGGTGGCGTAGGAGGTGTCGGCGGCGTTGGCAGTGCCGTCTACGACTCGCCTCTTATGAGCGATGCCCTCATCCGCAGCCGTGACGGAATCGTCGGGCAATGGCGCGAACCCGCGGCTGCCCCCGGTCCGCTCGATTTGGACGACCCCGACAATCTCGAGCGCTGGTCTCCCTGGGTCCGTGCTGCGATCATCGACGCGGAGATGGTCTCGCGCCTCGGTTTCACGCTGGAAGATGACACGATGGCTCCGCAGCACATGGCGGTCTGGCACCTCGAGGTTCCGGCACCTGCCGGAAGCAATGCGCCCGCGCCGGTCTACAAGCCCCTCATTCTGATGGCGCGTCCGACAGAGGCCATCCTCAAGGCACAACTCACCTTCGTGAACCACTACGCCGAGTTGCGCCCGGATCGGCAGTCTGAGATCCTGGCGCAGATCGGCGGCGGCATTGCCTTTCTGAGTTCCATTGCTCAACTCCACCCGGATCGGACACCCCATACGCTGGAGCTTTTGGCGGCCGTCCTGCGGCTGGCGCTCTCCGTGCACCTGCGCGTGAAGCATGGTCTCGCTTGCCGGCGACCGCTCGAATACTCCGCCCAAATCCAGCCGCTGATCGTCACACCGGCTCATGGAGCGTTTCCAAGCGGGCATGCAACGGAGGCGTTCGCGGCGGCTCTTGTGCTGTGGCAATTGATGAAAGCCTCCGGAAGGCCCGGGTACGACAGCGCAGATTGGCGCACCCAGCTTCTTCGTCTCGCGGCGAGGATCGCCATCAACCGGACCATTGCCGGCGTGCATTTTCCGGTCGACAGTGCCGCCGGTGCGGTTCTCGGCCTGACGCTTGGCCAGTACTTCGTCAATCGCTGCTCCGGCGCAGCCGGATACAGGGCATGGCGTTTCGAAGGCGAGAAGTATCCCCAGGACGACGACTTCATCTGGCACGATCTTTATGACGTGACGAATGAGACGCTCACCTCGATGCCGGCCGCCACAGGCTACTCCGTGGAATACGCGGCCAACGATCAGGTGATCGATCCACAGCACCAATCCTCTATGCTCACATGGCTGTGGGACAAGGCAAAGGCCGAATGGGAATGAGGGCACATCCTTCCAACTCTTGAAAGCAGGAGCGCCCCGTGGCTTGGAAGCGCGTTCAACAGAAGATCGATCCTGTTTCCCAATCGGTTGTCGATCCGTACTCCTATTGGGCCCTGGGTCCAGGCTTGCAGGATTTCCGGTTGCCGTCTGTCGCGGAACAGAGCGTTCCGGTCCTCCTGCGCCGCAAGGCGGATCCATGGGACGATGAGGCCTGGGCGCTCTGGCGGGATGCCGTTGACGACTCCGGTATGCCGGAGCGGCCGCCTCGTGACGCGCAACCCTTCGACATCCGGTTTTTGCCCCTCACCAAGACCCTCCGGTTGATCGAAGACAGCAGATTTCGACGTTTCTTCGAGAGCCTGGAGCGCTTCACCCTAGGGCCGCCTCTGCCCTCCTCGTCCGTGGTTCCCCGTGGCTATAAAGAGGTTCGTCCGCTCCAACCCCCATCACAGACTGTAACACCGGGCACCGTTATCATCGGCATTATCGACGATGGCATTCCCTTCGCCCACGAGCGCTTCCGCAAGCCCGATGGCACAACCCGCGTCGAGTCCGTGTGGGTGCAGCACGGCTCCCCTGGAAACGTACCGATCGGGTTCGACAACGGCTTCGAAATCTCGAAGGTGGAGATCGACAACCTCCTCGCGACCTGCCGGCACGGAGACTTCATCAACGAGGACGAGATCTACCGCCGCGCCGGGGTTGCGGACTTTACGCTCGACGGTCGCAAGACCCTGGCATGGCGCGCTTCTCACGGTGCCCACGTGATGGATCTCGCCTGCGGATGGGACCCTGATCAGGCACCCGACTGGCGGGTCATCTGCGTTCAACTGCCGACCGCAATAACAGCCGACTCGTCGGGCGCCAGCCTCGCACCCTATGCCGTCAAAGCCTTGGAATACATCCGCAACATCGCTCAGGCGATCGCCGGGCCGGGCGGGAGCCTGCCGGTCGTGATCAACTTCAGCTATGGCCTGCTCGCCGGACCCCACGACGGCACCCACGAGATCGAACTGGCCTTCGACAAGATATTGCGCGAGCACAATACGATCCCCGGCAACAAACCGATGCGGGTCGTCATTCCCTCAGGCAACAGTCATCTGGCGCGTGCCCATGCAACGGTCTCGTTTCAAGCCGCTGGAGATGACGCGACCCTGCCGCTGCGCGTGCTGCCTGATGATCTCACGCCGAGTTTCGTGGAGATCTGGCTTCCGCCTGCCGCCGCTAAAGGAAACCGGGTGGAACTGACCATTGCGACGCCGCAGGGTGACGTCAGCCCTCCGCTTGAGGAGAACGACAGCTTTGTTCTGCAATACGAGGTCGGCGGGAAGGTGCTCTGCGAGGCGCGATACCATTTCCGCTCGGCTCCGACAGGACGAGGCATGTTCCTGATCTCTCTTCAGCCGACCACTCGGATCGAGTCGGAGAACTCTCCAGTTCCCACCGATCCGGTTGCTCCGGCAGGATTGTGGAACCTGACCCTGAAGAACCTAGCGTTATCATCGTATGAGGACATCGAAGCATGGGTCCAGCGGGACGACGCGCCTGTCGGCTACCGGCGCCGAGGCCGGCAATCCTACTTCGATGTCCCCCCTTATGAGATCTACGGCCATGACGGCAGGCCTCTCGAAGAGGATGATCCGGCATGCCCCGTAAAGCGCGCAGGCTCGATCAACGCGATCGCTACGGGTAAGGACACCATCGTGATCGGCGGCTTGTTGCGAAAGGAGTTGCGGTCGCCCGCCTATTCCGCAGGCGGCCCGATCACGACGCCAACCGGGGCCGCTTCGCCCCACCGCTGCGGACCTGATGCGCTGACGGTGAGCGACGACTCCATCGTCCAGTCCGGCGTGCTCGCTGCCGGGACGCGCAGCGGCTCTGTCATTGCCATGAACGGCACGAGCGTTGCCGCGCCACTGATGACCCGATGGATAGCCGGAGAACTCGCGGCCGGGCGTCGTGGAAACCGGAGAGCCGTCTGGAAGCTGGCTCATGACGAGGAAACGACGCTTCCTCCTCCTGAGCCCTCGCCCGGAAGAGGAGGTGCCGGACGGGCGCCGCTCCTGCGAGTGCGCCCATCCAAAATTGAAAGGTAAAGGCCTCACTAACTCCCGTCAGCGAATGCTCAACAGTAGCAAGCGAGACGAACCTGTGCGTCAGGCCCTAATGTCTGGCCAAGATTTCTAAGAGGTGCGCTTGCGCCGAGCTTTCTTCGGAGGAGGCTGTTCACTCACGGCTTCCACCGCCTCAGCAGCCATGGCAGGGGGCACATTCTCGACCGTTGCGAAGGAGGGCTGCGACTGGCCTGAGTTCAGTTCACGCTCTGCCATGTACCAATGATCGTGCGGGTCACCAGCACGCCCTTCCCTCTCCCATATTTCATAGGCCCTCTGGCGAATGCTCTCCTCGGCGGCGCCTGATTGGTGACTCTCCTGGCGACCGCCGCTCGGGTCGTCGAAAATCTGACGGCCGAGATCGAGTCCGATGCGAGGCGTCGCATCTGGTCCGGTTTTGTCGTGGGTCATGAGGGCTCCTCTCCTTCAGACGCCGGGTCAATGCTCGGTGTTGAAACATGTTTCCTATCGACAAGCGCCAGCGTTGGCTTCGTTCATTGGGCAGACGCTACCCTGAACAGGTCCTCTTCACACATCCGGCGTCGATGGCAGCCAGAATGCAGAATTCTTCAAGGCCCGGTTCTCCATTTCCTCACTGGAAAGGTTGGTAATGTAGAAACAGACATGGAGGCTTGGATGAACAAAGAAGATCTGGCTCAGAAGCTTGACCATTTGGACCCCGGAGCGACCTTAACTGTTCCGGAGGACGCGCTGGCGAGTATGTTCGGTGAGGTCACGCTCTCATACGATTCCAACGAAGCGCTCAGGCGCATCTCCGACTTCGCGCTCGAACACCGCTGCACATTCTCGTTCCATGAACAGGGAGGGGCTGTCCCCTGCTTCCGGAAAGACGATGTCTTCTGATGGAGGAAGCCGAGGAATCAGCTAGCCCCACCGCAACAGGATCGTGCTCAGGGGTGGAAGCATCAGGCTTAAGGAGAAGGGGCGCCCGTGGGACGAAGCCTCTTCGGCCTGAAGAGCACCGCCATTGCCGAAGTTGCTGCCGCCGTAGATGGCTGCATCGGTATTGAGAATTTCATGCCAGAGCCCTGCTTTCGGCACGCCGATACGATAGGAAAGCCTCGGAACGGGGGTCATGTTGCTGACGGCAAGGATGATCGAACTTCCATCCTTAGCCAGTCGCAGCATGGCGAACACCGAGTTCCCGGAATCATCCACCACCGCCCACTCGAAGCCCTTAGGGTCCGCATCGGTGCTGTGGAGAGCCGACTCAGACGCATAAATGCGGTTGAGGTCGCGGATGAGTCTCTGAACCCCGGCATGGCGCGGCAAGTCCAGCAGGTCCCACGAGATCGAGGCATCGTGGTTCCACTCCCGCTCCTGCGCGATCTCGCCGCCCATGAAGAGGAGCTTCTTGCCGGGATGCGCCCACATATAACCGAAATAGGCGCGAAGATTGGCGAAACGCTGCCACTCGTCGCCCGGCATCTTCCGGATCAGCGATCCTTTCCCATGCACGACCTCGTCATGCGACAAGGGAAGGATGAAGCGCTCGGAGAAGGCATAAACCATGCCGAACGTGAAGGCACCGTGATTGTAGCTGCGGTAGACGGGATCCTGCTCCACATAATGGAGCGTGTCGTGCATCCAGCCCATGTTCCACTTGAACGTGAAGCCGAGCCCTCCCTGCTCGGCGGGCAGCGTCACGCCCGGCCATGCGGTGGATTCCTCCGCGATCGTGATCGCCCCATGGCACCGTTGGGCAACGATGCTGTTCAGGTGTTTGAAGAACTCGATGGCCTCGAGGTTTTCCCTGCCGCCATACCTGTTCGGAATCCACTCATCCGCTTTCCGGCTATAATCGCGGTACAGCATCGACGCGACGGCATCGACGCGGAGCGCGTCGATATGGAAGCGCTCCAGCCAGTGAAGCGCGCTGGCGATCAGGAATCCCTTCACCTCGTTGCGGCCGAGATTGTAGATCAGGGTGTTCCAATCCTGGTGGAACCCTTCCCTGGGATCCTGATGCTCGTAGAGCGCCGTTCCGTCGAATTGCGCTAGGCCCCACACGTCGGTCGGGAAGTGGGCAGGCACCCAGTCGAGGATTACGCCCAATCCGGCCCCGTGGCAGCGGTTCACGAATTCCGCAAAGTCCTCCGGCGTCCCGTATCGACCGGTGGGTGCGAACAGGCCGAGCGGCTGATAACCCCATGAGCCTCCGAACGGATATTCTGTGATCGGCAAAAGCTCGATGTGGGTGAAGCCCATGCCTGATACGTATGGGATCAGGCGATCCGCCAACTCGGTCCAGTCGAGACTGCGGTTTCCCTCCTGCTCCAGCCGCATCCAGGAACCGGCATGAACCTCATAGACTGAGATGGGTGAGGTCTCCGTCTGGCGCGCGGCTCTTGCCTGCATCCACTCGGAATCCGTCCAGCGGAAAGGCTCCGACCTGGCAACGACGGATGCCGAGCCGGGAGCGGGCTCGGCCGCACGGGCGATGGGATCGGCCTTCTGCGGCAGAAGCTGCCCGTGCGGCCCGACCACCTCGTACTTGTAGCGCTCGCCGGGGCCGAGGCGGGGAATGAAGAGTTCCCAGACTCCAGCCTCCCGGCGCAGGCGCATGGGATTGCGCCGTCCATCCCAGCTGTTGAAGTTTCCCACCACCGAAACGCGCCGGGCATTGGGAGCCCAGACCGCAAAGCGCACGCCGGCCACGCCATCGATGATCATGGGTTGCGCGCCGAGCACGGAGCCGAGTTCGTAATGAGTGCCTTGCCCGATCAGATGCAGATCGAGGTTTCCAAGGAGCAGACCAAAGCTGTAGGGATCCTCCAGCTCCTGAACGGCGTCAGGCCAGTGAACCCGAACCCTGTAGGGATCCTGATGGCCGACCCTCCCGGCAAACAGCCCATCCCCATGCACGAGATGGAGCCGGTCAGCCTCACCATCCGCCCCCCGCCTCAGAACCTCGACGGACCGGGCGCCCGGCATGAACACGCGGACAATGCTTCCGCCACCTGAAGGATGCTGACCGAGGATCGAGAACGGATCCCCATGCCGCCCCTCAATCAGCGCCTGAACACTGCCTGACTCGATGCCGGCAAGGAGATCGTCACGTCCGGGCGTCATTCATGTCCTCCGCGGCCCGCTTCTGCGAGGCAATGCACAATGTCGGACAAACCCTGGAGCGGGATGGCCAACCATTTCGGGCGATTGGAGGCCTCGTATTGGACCTCATAGGCGGCCTTCTCCAGCAGGAACAGATCAAGGAGCGAACGGTGCCTGTCAGGTGAGAGCCCGAGTTGTGGGGATTGAGCAGTAGCATCCCAGTAGGCATCAAGAAAAGCCTTCTGGGCTCCCGTGTAGAAGTTCTTGAGCAGCGAGCCTCGGATGTCGCGGAACTGCGGCGAGGAAATGTCCTCATCGGGCATCGACGCCGTGACGGCCACATAGTCAAGGGAGCGCAGCAAACCGGCCACGTCGCGGAGCGGGCTTGTCTTCGCGCGTCGCTCTTCCAGCTCGCGCACGGGCTCCCCCTCGAAGTCGATGATGTAGGCATCGCCCTGTGCGACAAGAACCTGGCCGAAGTGGAAGTCGCCATGGATCCGCGTCAGCAGCGTCCCGCGGCCAACTTCCGCAAGCCTGTCGACCGCCGCGATCAGCTCATCGCGATGCTCGAGAATGTTATCCGCGAGTGCGCCGGTCTCGGGATCCAGACCACCGCGGGCGCCATTCAGGATATCGAGAGCGGACACGAGCTGCTCCTGGGCCCTCGTCTTCCAGCGCTCTATCTCCTCAGTACCGGCCTCGATCGGCGCGAAGGCCTGATCGTCCGTCTGTGCGGCCAGAGCCACGTGCAGCTCGCCGAGGCGCTGTCCCACAACCTCGGCGAAATTCTCGAGAGTGGTGAAGATTCCTTCATCCGGGACCGCTTCGTTCTCGATCAACTCATATTCGTCGAGGGTGCGCTTCAGGTTCTCAAGCATCCAGTTCCAGGCGTCGCCCTGGTTGCGGATGGCACCCTGAACGATAGCGAGCGTATGGGGCGTACCATCCGCAGACACACGCAGAACCTCCCCGAGAAGCGGGGCGGAATTCTGGTATCCAGCCTTCGTCAGGTATTGCGTCATCTCCGCTTCCGGGTGGGTGCCGCCGAACACGCGGCGTACGAGCTTGATCATCGCAAGATCGCCGATGATCAGCGAGCTGTTCGATTGCTCGGCCGAGAGCCAGCGGATCGGAGCATCCTGCGTAACCTGCATGCAGTCGAGTTCTGGAGTGCCTTCGAACCGGATTTCGCCATCCGGCGTCTCCACCCTGGACCGCTCGCACAGGGCCTGCAGGATCGCGTGCGCCCACCGGTCGACGGCAAAGCCATCGGTTAGGAAGCCGACACGCGGTCCTCTGCGGACCCGAGCCAGAGCAAGCTGCTGCGGCAGGGGCAGCCCCCCGGCGCTTTCCCACGCAATGCCGAGAGGCATGAAGTAGCGCTCCGTGCGTTTGCCGACGCTCGCCTCGATCTCGGCCATCAACACATCATCGGCGAACGGCATCGGCACCGTCCACGGAATGCGTGCCTCGTGCAGGGTCTCATTCTTGGAAGCAAACCAGCGCCGGATCGGCAGATAGCTGGGCATGACATCCTGGGCGATCAGCTGCTTGTGCCGCTCATCCAGGCCTCCCTGCAGGCCGCTTCGCAGAACCAGGGTTTCGAACTCCGTCAGCTGCTCCGGCGGAGCCGTCCGCCATTGCGGGCTCTCGACTTCCGTCGTGAGTTGGAACCAGTAGAAGCCGTACGGAGGAAGGGTCAGCAGGTAGGTCAGCTGGCCGATCGGCGGGAACGGCGACGGACCCGTCATCTCCACAGGGACCCGGCCGGCAAAGGCCGACAGATCGAGCTCGACGGCCTGCGGGGTCCGCGACAGGTTCGCGACGCACAGGATCGTCTCGCCCTCATGCTCGCGCAGATAGGCCAGCACCTTGCGGTTGGCCGGATACAGAAGCCGAAACGTGCCGCGCCCGAAGGCGTGGTGGTTGCGGCGCAGCATCAGCATGCGGCGCATCCAGTTCAGGAGCGAATGCTGGTCACGGCTCTGCGCCTCCACGTTGACCGATTCGAAGCCATAGACCGGATCCATGATGGCCGGGAGCACGAGGCTCGCCGGATCGGCCCTGGAGAAGCCGCCATTGCGGTCGGGCGACCATTGCATGGGCGTGCGAACACCGTCTCGGTCGCCGAGATAGATGTTGTCGCCCATCCCGATCTCGTCGCCGTAGTAGACGACAGGCGTTCCGGGCATGGACAGGAGGAGCGCGTTCATCAGCTCGATGCGTCGACGGTCGCGCTGCATGAGAGGCGCCAGCCTGCGGCGGATGCCGAGATTGATGCGCGCGCGCCTGTCCGCCGCATAAGTGTTCCAAAGATAATCGCGCTCCTCGTCGGTCACCATCTCGAGGGTCAGCTCGTCATGATTGCGGAGAAAGATCGCCCACTGGCAATTCTCAGGAATCTCTGGTGTCTGGCGCAGGATATCCGTGATGGGGAAGCGGTCTTCCTTGGCGATGGCCATGTACATGCGCGGCATCAGCGGGAAATGGAAAGCCATGTGGCATTCGTCGCCGTCGCCGAAATATTCCTGCGTATCCTCCGGCCATTGATTGGCCTCCGCCAGCAGCATCCGGTCCGGATAGGAGGCATCGAGGGCAGCCCGGATCTTCTTGAGAACCACGTGGGTCTCCGGAAGATTCTCGTTGTTGGTGCCCTCCCGCTCGATAAGGTACGGAATAGCATCGAGACGCAGCCCGTCTATGCCCATGTCGAGCCAGAACCGCATGACACTCAGGACTTCCTTGAGGACACGCGGATTGTCGAAATTCAGATCCGGCTGGTGCGAATAGAAGCGGTGCCAGAAATAGGCCCCCGCTGCCTGATCCCATGTCCAGTTCGATTTCTCGGTGTCGAGAAAGATAATCCGGGTCTCCGGGTACTTATGGTCCGTGTCGGACCAGACATAGAAGTCGCGTTCGCGCGAGCCGGGCTTTGCCTGACGGGCGCGCTGGAACCAGGGATGCTGATCCGAGGTGTGGTTGATCACCAACTCGGTGATGACGCGCAGTCCTCGGGCATGGGCTTCGCGCACGAAGGTCTTGAACTCCTTCAGGCTGCCGTAGTCAGGGCTGACATCGCGGTACTCGGCGATGTCATAGCCGTCATCGAGCCGCGGCGACGGGTAGAACGGCAGCAGCCAGATGGTGTTGACGCCGAGCGAAGCGATGTAGTCCAACTTGGCGAGAAGCCCCGCGAAGTCGCCGATGCCGTCATTGTTGGCATCGAAGAACGACTTCACATGCAGCTGGTAAATGATCGCATCCTTGTACCAGAGCGGATCGGTTCCAAGGGAGGATTCGCTCTTGAGGGACGTGTCGTTCTTCTTGAGCATTCTTGTCAGTCCTTTGGGGCAATGCGCCAGATCGAGAAAGGAAGTTCACCCGGATCGCAGCGGATGCGCTGATACTTGCCCGACCAGGTGAAGCGGTGGTGACGCACGAGATCCTCGACAGCCAGTGAGCCGTGATCCGGCAGGCCGAACTTCCAGAGGGGCAACTCCACGTCGGCTTCCTGCACGTTGTGAGGGTCGAAGCTGACGGCCACGAGCAGAACGTTCTCACGTCCTGGGGTCGCCTTCTCAAAGAAGAGGATCTTGTCGTTCCAAGCGTCGAGGAAGGTGACGCTGAGGTGGGAATGCATGGCCGGATTGTCGCGCCGGATCCTGTTCAGGATCGAGATCTCCCGGATGATGTTGCCGGGCCGGTCCCAATCCCACGCGCGGATCTCGTACTTCTCGCTGTCGGCATATTCCTTCTTCTTGACGTCCGGCCGGCCTTCGCAAAGCTCGAAGCCGCTGTACATGCCCCAGAGCCCGGAGAGCGTCGTCGCAAGAGCCGCGCGGATCAGGTAGGCGGATCGCGGCGCGTTCTGCAGGAAATCCGGGTTGATGTCGGGCGTGTTCACGAAGAGATGCGGGCGGAAGAAATCCTTCGGCGGCGTCTGCGAGAGTTCGGTCAGGTACTCCGCCATCTCCCGCTTCTCATTACGCCACGTGAAGTAGGTGTAGGATTGCGAGAAGCCGATCTTGGCGAGCCGGTACATGATCTTCGGCCGCGTGAAGGCTTCCGACAGGAAGGCCACGTCCGGGTGATCGCGGCGCACTTCCCCGATCAGCCATTCCCAGAAGGGAAATGGTTTCGTATGGGGATTGTCGATGCGGAAGAGTTTCACGCCCTGCTCGACCCAGAGTAGAATGGTGTCACGCAGCTCAAGCCACAGGGACGGCATCGCGCCCTTGGCGTAGAAATCCACGTTGACGATGTCCTCGTACTTCTTCGGAGGATTCTCGGCGTACTTGATCGTTCCGTCCGGACGCCAGTCGAACCAGTCCGGATGCTCCTTCAGCCAGGGGTGATCAGGGGAGGCTTGGACCGCGATGTCCAGCGCCAGTTCGAGCCCGTGATCGGCTGCCGCCGCGACGAGACGCCGGAAATCCTCGAACGTCCCAAGCTCCGGGTGAATGGCATCGTGGCCGCCTGCCTCGGAACCGATGGCATAGGGGCTTCCCGGATCGTCCGGACCGGCTGTCAGGCTGTTGTTGCGTCCTTTGCGGTGCGTTCGACCGATGGGGTGAATCGGTGTCAGATAGAGAACGTCGAACCCCATGTCGCGGATGTAGGGCAGCTTGCGGATCACATCGTCGAACGTGCCGTGACGACGGGGATCGTCGCTCATCGAGCGAGGGAACAGCTCGTACCAGCTCGCGAACCCGGCCGCCGTTCGTTCGGCATCGACGGGGATCGCCTCGGAGCGCACCATGAACGGCCGCCGGTCCGCTGCCGTCATGATCTCCGATGTCTCCGGCCCCAGGAGGATCTCGAGCCGTGTGCTGTAGTCCGCCCCAATGAGCCTGTCGGCCAGAGGGTTCACGCGATCAGCGATGTCTTCCTTGGCCTCAGCCCTCGCCTCCTCGATCAGAAGACGCCCCTCCTCCAGCTCAAGGGTCAGGTCGAGCCCGGCGGCGTATTTCTTCTCCAACTCCGACCGGAAGATCGCAAAAGGATCGCGCCAGGCGAGAACCGTGAATTCATGGCGGCCGAGCCGCTCGAGCGGGAATTCCGCACTCCAGCGGTCGTTGACCAGGAGCGTCATGCGGGTTTCGCGCCACTGCTCCTCGTCGACTGCCCGCCAGGCCAGCGCGGCCATCAGCGGATCGTGACCGTCACCGAAAATGTCGGCCTCGACTCTCACCACTTCGCCAGCGATCCGCTTGACCGGGAACGCACCGCCATCGACCGCAGGCGTGACATTCTCGATGACGAGCCGCGGCGCCACGATGGCCTGGTCGACAGCCGGCACCGGGACAGCTCCCCGGATCGGCCTCGGAGGATGTCCTTCCAAAATCCTAACCTCGCCTGGATCAAGTGTGACGGTCGTCGCTGGCGTGAGTTCGAGCCCGCCCTCGCCCATTTCCCGAAAGGGCATGAACTGGGCGCCGCTCTCCGATACCAGGAACGCACCTTTGGCCTGTGCGGTCCGGCGGAGATCGGCATTGGCGATGATCAGGCGGGCTGCATTGCTTTGCCGCACATCTTCCGCATCAATTCTCAGCAAAGCGGTCACGGGAGACGCATGCCCCACGACGAGATGCACGGGCTTGCGGACGAAGTGCCCATCATGGTGAGCAAGCAATTGGTTTGCGGCGCGAACCTCTCCCGTGAGGTCGAGGCTTCCCCGCTCCTGCAGGCCTCTCAGTCCTGTCCCGTCGCCACGGGTCGGATCGAGTCTGTCCCGGCAGCCGAACTCGAAACCCATGGGAACGAGAATCCCGTCGCCCACGGAAGCAGCAAGTCGCAACGCGCGGGTCGCGCGCCGCTCCAGCACCTCGAGCGGCTCCACCTCATGGGTGATGCGCTTGTCGAAGGGAACCTCCGGGAGGGCGATCTCGTAGCCGATGCCTCTCAGCTGTTCGTGCTCGTCGGCAATCCAGCTTTCCTTCAGGTCCCACCAGCACAGCGAAGAAAACGTCCCGTCGAAACCGGCTCCCTGGAGCGCCTGCCTCGCCTGGGCGTTCGTGCCGGGGGTCCAGGCCAGAAAACGCGTCTCGAGCGCGCCTTCCCTGATGTCCGCAATGAACTGCCTCAAGGCTGCGGCGGGAACCCTGTCCCAGTGGAGGCAGCGAAAGCCGGAAATCCCCGCTTGCGTGAGGTCCCGCAGGCGTTCGGCCAGCGTCCTCAAGTATGGATGATCGTCCCGATCGTCATCGAACGGAACGAGGACCGCTTCCCTTTCAGCAGGGTCCTGGCGCGGATCGAAGACATTCGGGCTTAAGGGCGCAAGGTCGAGTTCGCGGGCAAAGACGCTGTCGGCCGCCACCCGGTCGATGACGAGGTCGAGAGCCAGGGCGAGATTGCGGGAACCCGCCTTTTCGGCGAGCCGCGCAAGACCCTCGGCCGCCTCGCCGTGACCGAGGCTCGGATGAAGCCGGTTCATGTCCCGTGGCAGGAAGATGCTGCCACCATGTCCCGGCTCGAACGGTGGAGCCATCAGGATCGTGTCGAAGCCTAAGGCGGCGGCATGATCGAAAAGGGCATCCCAGTTGTCCAGGGCACCGGCCAGCAAGGGGTGCACGTAGTAGATTCGTGGAGCCTTCCGGCTCGTGCCTTTCGTCCTTACCGTCTTGGGGCTTGCAAGGAGACTGTCTGCTGGTGACACGGTTCCGCCCTGTCGCTGTTCGATCGGATCAACCTGGGGGCGAGCTCAGAACCGGCACTGAAAGACAGAGCCTTGACCGGAAGAGCCTCCCTGTCAAAAACAGCCCCCTTTGCCTTTGGTTCCTACAGGAATCCAGTTCACGCGCGACTCGCTCACAGGATCTGTCCCGCGCAATCCGGTACAACGGAAACGACGACGGCGACCTTAAGCCGGCGCAGCTTCGGAGAAGGGATAGCGTCCACTCTCAGCGCTTGTTGTGAACTGCGGTTCTGGGCTCCCATTCGAGACGTCGCTCAGAGTGGAGAGAAAGTGCTCGCACCACGCCTCGACCGTGTTGGTCCGCAACCGGATCATCATCGAGTCCCACCGCTCCCGCCTCTCCTCCAAGGGCATCCGGAGAGCCCGCGCGATGGCCGAGGCGCACGCTTCCGTATCATAGGGATTTACGAGAATGGCACCGTCGAGTTCGTGCGCCGCGCCTGCAAAGCGCGACAGGATCAGAACACCGGGGTCGTCGGGCTGCTGGGCTGCGACGAACTCCTTCGCAACGAGGTTCATTCCATCGCGCAACGGTGTCACGAGACCAATCTGAGACATGCGGTACAAGCCCGCAAGAGCCGCGTGCCCGATCGTTCGATTGACATAGCGGACAGGGGTCCAATCCAGCTCACCGAGGCTTCCGTTGGTCCACCCGGCCTGCTCGGCGATCTCGCGCTGCATCCGCTGGTACTCAGGGACATCCGAACGCGACTTCGGCGTGATTTGGATATAGGTGACGTGGTTGCGAAAGTCGGGGTTGGACTTGATGAAGCAGGAGAACGCCTCGATCCGTTGCTTCAATCCCTTGGAGTAGTCAAGCCGATCCACCCCGATGATCAGGTCCCGGTCTCCCATGCTCGCTCTGGTTCGGCGCACGAGAGCATTCTGCTCGGCATTGGCGGCAGCGCGGGCAAAGCCTTCGGTATCGATCCCGACCGGGAAGGCGCCGATCCGAAGCCTGTGGCTATCGATCTGGTGCTCCCCGGGCCCGATCAAGGATCCGATGCCCTCGCGGACCAGGCAGCGCTGAAAGTTCTCGGCATCCTGCGGCGTGTGAAAGCCGACCAGATCATAGGCGGCGAAACCATGAAGAAGCTGCTGGTACGCCGGCAGGGCGCTGGCCACATCCGACGGGGGCCATGGAATGTGCAGGAAAAAGCCGATCCGGTTCTTGAAGCCCAACCGGCGGAGTTCCTCCGCCAAGGGGATGAAATGATAGTCATGAACCCAGATGACATCATCGGGCCGCAGCAGCGGCGCGAGAGAGGCCGCAAAGGCCCGGTTGACCCGGAAGTATCCTTCAAGTTCCTGCCGCTCGATCTGCACGAGATCGAGCCTGTAGTGGCAGACCGGCCAGAGGGCACGGTTGGCGAAGCCAGCATAATATTCGTCATAGTCGCGCTGGGAGAGATCCATGACTGCGAAGGTGATGTTGCCGGCCTGCGAAACCTTGGCCTGATCGGAAGGATTCTCGATCGTCTCGCCGGACCAGCCGAACCAGAGGCCACCGCTCCGCTTCAAGGCTCCCTCAAGCGCAACCGTCAGACCGCCTGCCTTGCTCGCGCCGTCCTTGGGGAGGGGAACGCGATTCGAAACCACGACCAAGCGCTGCTGAGGCAATGAGGGGGCTTGTTTCTTGCGCAAACCCGTCCGGGCAGATCTCTTGCTTTTCTGCACAGAGGAGTTCGGCGGCTGAATCCGGCCCTCCAAAGGAGATGCCTGTTCCTGCGTTTCTCGTGTAATCTCTGGGACGTCGGCCATGGCCTGACCTTGAACGAATGGTGAAGGTTAAACCATCCGGATCAGGGGCAGTTCCCACTCCTGAAAAATAAGCTGTGGGGGCAGTTACAACTTACTCAAACAAGCTTTGCCTCAAGGAAAAACCCACCCTGAACTGCGGCGCGGCGTCACGCTGTCCTGAGGATTTGATAACTATTGTTGAGTATCATTCCGAAGTTGCTATCGGTCGTTTAAGAGAATGCCAACAAAATACAAGTGGGATCGTTTCTTGCTTGATAATTGAAGAATTAGGGGTTGCCTGTGGAGAGTTTCGACCAAAGCTTATTACCCTCCTCCGCTCATCGTGACGAGGCTGAGCCCGCCTATGCACCGGGCGAGACCGCACAGGCGCCAGGAGGCACCGAAGCGGAACCGTTTCAACAGGCAATCCTGGCAAAGCTGACCTACGACGTCGGCACCAATCCGGCCCATGCGACCGACCACGACTGGTTCACGGCAACCGCCTTGGCCGTGCGCGACCGCGCCATGGACCGCTGGATGGTGTCCAAAGGGCTGAACCAGGCAGGTGAAAAGCATGTGTGCTATTTCTCCCTCGAGTTCCTGATCGGACGGCTTTTGTCCGACACCCTGAACAATCTTCGCCTGACCGACTGCGCGAGGGATGCCCTCGCCGGACTCGGGGTGGATCTGCACCGTATCCGGGCGATCGAGCCCGATGCCGCTCTTGGAAACGGCGGCCTCGGTCGCCTCGCCGCCTGCTTCATGGAAAGCATGGCGAGCCTTGAGGTCCCGGCCTACGGCTATGGGATCCGTTACGAGCACGGGCTGTTCCGCCAGGGGCTTCGTGACGGTTGGCAGCAGGAATTGCCCGAGGACTGGCTCATCCGAGGGAATCCGTGGGAATTCGAACGGTCGGACCTGGTCTATCATGTACCGTTCGGCGGATTCCTTGAGGAGGTGCCCGCATCGGACGGGCAAGCAGGCTCTGTCTGGAGGCCCGCCGACACCGTTCAGGCCGTTGCCTTCGATACCCCGGTGGTCGGCTGGCGCGGACGCCACGTCAACACCCTGAGGCTTTGGTCGGCACGGGCCGCCGAGCCGTTGCAGCTCGACACCTTCAACTCAGGCGATCATGTGGGCGCCCTCGCCGACCGTACCCGTGCCGAGGCGATTTCCCGCGTGCTCTATCCCGGCGACGAGACGGAGGCGGGCCGGGAGCTGCGCCTGCGCCAGGAGTTCTTCTTCACCTCGGCCTCCCTGCAGGACCTGTTGGCCCGGCACACCCGGCTGCACGGGGATCTCCACGCCCTGCCGGATCATGCGGCGATCCAGCTCAATGACACCCATCCGGCGCTCGCCGTGGCGGAGCTGATGCGCCTTCTGGTCGATGAGCGCCATCTGGCTTGGGACGATGCCTGGGCGATCACGACCAGGACACTGAACTACACGAACCACACCCTCATGCCCGAGGCCCTCGAGCGTTGGCCGGTGTCGCTGATGGAGCGGCTTCTCCCGCGCCATCTCCAGATCATCTATCATATCAACTGGCTGCACCTGGAGCCCCTGATCCGCCGGTCGGCCGATGTAGAGCTCATCAAAGCCGTCTCGGTCATCGACGAGAGCCAGGGTCGGTATGTGCGCATGGGCCATCTGGCCTTCATCGGAGCCCATAAGGTCAATGGCGTGTCGGCACTCCACACCGACCTGATGCGCCAGACGGTGTTCCGGGATCTGAATGCGCTCTACCCGGGACGCATCGTCAACAAGACGAACGGGATCACGTTTCGTCGGTGGCTTCATCAGGCGAACCCGGAACTGACGCAACTCCTGACGCGGGAGTTGGGCGAGGCTGTGCTGGACGACCCTGGAGCCTTGATCAAACTCGATAGGCTGGCAGACGACCGCGCTTTCCAGGATCGCTTCAGAAAGCAGCGCAGCGCATCGAAGGCCAGCCTGGCTAAGGTTGTGGCTGAGAGGACGGGAGTGCAGATCGACCCGAGCGCCCTGTTCGACGTCCACATCAAGCGCATCCATGAATATAAGCGCCAGCTTCTCAACATCCTAGAGGTGATCGCGCTCTACGATTCCATCCGGTCGGAGCCTGAGCGGAACTGGGTGCCGCGAGTCAAGATCTTTGCCGGCAAGGCCGCAGCCAGCTACCACCGGGCAAAGCTGATCATCAAGCTTGCCAACGATGTTGCAAAAATCGTCAATTCCGACCCAATCGTAGCGGGCCGCCTGAAGGTTGTGTTTCTTCCCAACTACAATGTCAGCCTGGCTGAGGCGATCATTCCTGCGGCAGACCTGTCCGAGCAGATCTCAACGGCCGGCATGGAAGCGTCCGGCACCGGCAACATGAAGCTCGCCCTGAACGGCGCCCTTACCATCGGCACCCTTGACGGAGCGAACATCGAGATCCGGGAATGTGTCGGAGCCGACAATATCTTCATCTTCGGAATGACCGCGGACGAGGTGGAAACGTACCGCAAAGCCGGCATGCACCGCGACCGCGCAGGATGGTCGCAGCGATTCGAGAGCGCCATCAACCTGATCACGGCAGGGACCTTCTCACCGGAGGATCGCCACCGCTTCGATTCCCTCATTCACGCCCTGTCGTCCGATGACACGTTCATGGTGGCTGGCGACTTCGATTCATACTGGGCAACCCAGCGTCGCGTCGAGGGGCTGTGGCAGGAACCTTCAGCATGGAGCCGCGCAAGCGTGCTGAACACTTCCAGGGTCGGCTGGTTCTCATCAGATCGCACGATCCGCGAATATGCCGATGAAATCTGGAAGGTTCCTGTCTGAACGAAAGCCAAGCATGGAACTTTGATCCCGATCCTAGTTTAAGGATTCGAACACCCGTCAGGAGACGAGGAGTTGATTGGTAGCCTCATGGAGCCTGCCATGATTCACAAGTTCGAAGTCGGCCAATCCGTTGTTCCGGCGAGCCCTCTGCGGCCGAGCCGGAACACCTACGTGGTCGTAAAGCAGCTTCCCCTCACGTCCTACGAGCCTCAATACTGGGTCCAGGGCGTCAGAAGCGGAGTAGACTGCATCGTGTGCGAGTCCCAGATCGAAGCCGCTGACGATCACCAGCCAAGCCTGTCATTTGCGGCCATGGGAGCCCTGAAGACGAGAGCTCAATCCGGCAGGCACTCGTGAAGGCAGACTTGGCGCGCAGGTACCCTGCGCTCGCCATCACCCAAAGGGGATGCTTGGCAGTTGCAACTGGCTGACTGCTCTACGGGCTGAGCCCTGTGGAACGGAGTCCGCTGGACCGGGTTTCCGACTGAACCCAATCTCACGAGAGGAGCCAGTCATGGCGAAGTCACTGAAAGCCGGCGACAAGGTGTCCTGGGATTCTTCGGGAGGCCACAGCACCGGCAAAGTGGTGAAGAAGCAGACCAGCCCCACGCAGATCAAGGGTCACAAGGTGGCGGCCTCGAAGGACAATCCCGAATACATCGTGAAGAGCGACAAGTCGGGAAAGCTCGCGGCTCACAAAGCGGACGCGCTCAAGAAAGCGTGAGGCGAACCCCACTCAATGGTTGAGGAAAGATCCGTCCGATTGGGCCGAAGACCCGGCCGAGACGGGCGTGGATCTCCGCCTCGACCGAGTTGGAATGCATCAGAAGCTGTTGTTCGTGTGGCTTGCCGCCTCGACATTGTCGCGGGCACTGAAATGGCTATCCCTAGAAACTGACCCGGGTGCCGGACGCCACGTCTGCGCGTCTCTCGGCCGCCGGTTGGAGCCAGCATGCCAGAGCCGTGCAGAAGAGGCACCGGACGTGCGCCGGCCCAGCATCCATCCCAATGCACAGCCAAGCGCACCCATGACGACCAACGCAGCGACAGGATGCTCCTGCACGGGTCGGCCTATGGCCTCGGTCCCTTGCCGGTAATAGCGCTCGGCTTCGGGTACATAGCGCCTACCCTGCACCAGATAGCTTCGGCTTCGGTGGTAGAGGTCACGGGCCGCATCTGCTGCCTGCCCGGCCGTCGCCTGGAGGGTGCTTGACGATTGCTCTTCGATTCCCTGCCCTGGCGGCACAGGCACCTCGTTCAGGGCATCGGGTTCGCATTCGGCCGCAACGCTCTTTGAGGCGGACGTGGTCCAAGCCGGCGGGTCGCTTGCAGGAAAGCTGTCGTCGACCGTGTCATCCACATGCCGCTGCTGCGTCGGTTTCGACTCATTCTGCGCATCCACGGGGCGTCTCTGATCGATCTTCTCATCAGGCATCGGGGCCTCCATCAAGCTTCACAGAGCAATGGCGCTTACGATGAATGGTTCCGAGTTGACCCTGCCGTTGAGTTTAAGCGTGGCCAAGGTTCACGCCTGCGAGGATCATGGCAGGCTGCCCAAGAGGTGAATGACGGCGGGCGCACCGAGAGACACGCCCGAAAGGAAGAGGAGAATGAATACGATGCGGCGCATCGTGGCTGCCGGAATCGGAGGTGGCCAGCGACGCGCCGCATAGGTCGCGCCCATGACCGCCGGAATGGCAAGGAGGCCTGTGAGATTAGAACCTGATGGTAAGTCGCCTGAGAGCACCACCAGACCGATGCGGAAGACGGCATTGAGGGCAAAGACGGTGACGAGGGTTTCCCGGATCTTCACCAGAGGCATGGGCTGGCGGTAGAAGTGGTAGACCAGCGGCGGCCCTGCGGTGGAAAACATCCCGCCCATGAGCCCGGCGATAGAGCCGAAGAAGAGGAACGACCCGTCACCCGAGTGCTTCGCCATCGGCTCGGGCTTCCGCGCCAGTTGCAGGCTTGAGACGATGATCACGAAGCCAAGAACCAAGCGCAGGAGATCGGCACGGGTTCCGGCAAGCCACTCCAGCAGCCAATAGCCGACGAAGAGCATCGGGATGCTGGCAGCCATCACGAACGCGAACTCCCGCCATGCCACATCGCGCCAGCCTTTCAGCAGCATCTGCGTGGCATTCACCAGCGTGAGCACGCTCACGATCATGGCGGCATCGGGCAGCGATAGAAGGCCCGTCAGACCGACCCCGCCCATGGTGATGAGGCCGAAGGCGAAACCCGTGAGGGTCTGTGCATAGGCTGCGGCGCCTGCCAGGAGGAGAAAGCCGATGAGATCCGCAACCGACATCGCTCAGAGTGTCCTCAGGCCCGCGAACAGTTCGGCGAAGCGTGAGCCGACACGGTAGAACACCGGCGGCTGCCCGAAGGGCGCGGGGACGGCCACGTCCCTTCCGCCTGCGAAAGTCTCAGCCGTCCAGACATGGACCCACTCCGCTCCTGCCGGCAGGTACGTGCTCCACTCGGTCTTCCCGGCCTGCGAGACGGGAGCCACCAGTAGATCCGCGCCATAGAGATAGGCATCCTGGATGGCATAGGTGCGGGGATCGTCCTCGAAATGGAGGAACAGCGGCCGCTGCACCGGCAGGCCCTGCGTGAAGGCCTCCGCCACAAGGGATTTCAGGTAGGGCACGAGGTGAACATAGACCTGCGTCATGCGAGCGAAATGGGCCAGCACCTGCGGGTCTTGATCGATCTGCAGGTTGTCGCGCGGGCGGTTGCCCTCGTGGGTGCGCATCACCGGCGTGAAGGCTCCCATTTCGGCCCAGCGCATGATGAGTTCCGGCGTGCGCACATTGCCGAAGAGGCTCGTGTAACCGCCAATGTCAGAGTGATGATAGGCATTGCCGAGAAGTCCCGACGAGAGTGCGCCGGAGATGACCGTTACAAGGCCGTCGTGTCGGCTGAAGTCGACCGACTGATCGCCCGCCCAGAGCAGCGGGCAGTGCCGCTGAACGCCCGTGAACCCGGCGCGCATGAAGAATAGAATTTCGCCTGTCTTTCCCTTGCCCTCGACGGCGCGGGCATTGACCTCGGCCCAGAGCGTCGGCCACGCATTGTGCATGACCTTCGCGTCGATGCCGTTGGCGAGCTTCACGTCGATGGGAAGATACTCGCCGAAATCGGCCATCCATCCAGACAGTCCAAAATCGATCATGTTCTGGCCGATGACACGCTCGGCGAACCAGGCGGAAGCCTCCGGGTTCGTGAAGTCCACGACGCCGCAATCGAACTCGCCGAAATCGACGAGAGCCGTCTTGCCGTTCTCATCCGTGGCGAAATAGTTTGCAGCCTCGGCCTCGGGAAACAGGGGACCATCGACCGCGAGGTAAGGGTTCACAT
>JAESFL010000274.1_pt1 | contig 43648 bp, 31 predicted proteins | sample 9269401 | NCBI WGS metagenome assembly JAESFL01 (sample SAMN14506025, study PRJNA617098) | algae metagenome | isolation source: Gloeocapsa sp. UFS-A4-WI-NPMV-4B04 and co-occurring heterotrophs from desert... | place: USA: Utah | collected 2006-10-01 | reverse complement strand
GTGGACCGGAGCCGATCGAATACGTGCTCAGGTGGTCACGCTGGCGGAGGCGCCACCAGGCACGAGCCCGGCACTTACACTACCAAAGGCGTCTCCGCCGAAAACAGATGAACACGCAACTGTAGTATTAGGCTCATCCACCCCAGGCCGTGCTGGATGGCAGGCTTCCGGAGCAACGTAGTTCTCCCCCTCCTGCCCGCGAAGCGGGGGAGGGGGCCCTCCGCGCCCGGTAGAGCATTCACCACCGTGCACAGACTCCCCGCCCGGACGAAGTTCATCCACCTCCGCCTCCCGTCCTTCCCCCGCCCCCGTCAGGAGATCCCCGACCCCGTGTGGGACGATCGCTCTTGTGCGGCGTGCGCGGCGGATGTTGCTTGCACGGCGCTGGGCCGCGGTTCGTCCCCATCTCCGACCACGAGGGCGACATCCCATGAGCACGCTTTCCCTGCCGCCGCTGATGCCGGGCGGCTTCCTTTTCGGGTCCGGACCGGAGGCAGTCGCGGACCCGCTCGCGCTCTACACCCGTGCCCAGCGCATGCTGGGCGACGTCGTGCGGCTGCGCGGCGTTCCGGGAATCACCTGGTACCTGGTCACGCACCCGTCGGGCGTGGAACGGGTCCTCAAGTCGAACGGCAGGAACTACCGCAAGCCGGACCGCTTCAACACGCCCGTCCGCATGCTGGCCGGCAACGGCATCCTGGCGTCTGAAGGCGACACCTGGCTGGCCAACCGCCGGCTCATGCAGCCCGCCTTTCACCGCCAGCGCCTGGCCGGCCTCGTCGCGCAGATGACGCAGGCGGCCGAGGGCGCGGCGGAGCGGTGGGACCACGTGGCGGCGGAGGGCGGATCGGTGGATGCGCTCGAGGAGATGCAGCGCCTGACCCTGCAGGTCGTGGGCACGACCCTCTTCTCCCACGACCTCAGCGGCGACGCGGACGTGCTGGGCGGGGCCATCCCCATCGCGCTGGGGCACGTGGGACGCCGGCTGGCACTGCCCGTCAACCCGCCGCCGTGGATGCCGACGGCGGAGAACCGCCGCTTTGCCGCCGCGCGCGACATCGTGCACGGCACGGTGGACGCCATGATCGCCCAGCGCCGCCGCACGGGCGAGCAGCGGCCCGACCTGCTGCAGATGCTGCTGGACGCGCAGGACGCGGACACCGGCGCGCGCATGGACGACCTGCAGGTGCGCCACGAGGCGCTCACCCTTATGCTGGCCGGCCACGAGACGACGGCGGCCTCGCTGGGCTGGGCGTGGTACCTGCTCGCCCAGAACCCGCGGGTCGTCGCGCGGATGCGGACGGAGCTGGACGCGGCGCTGGGCGGCCGCGCCCCCACGGTGGAGGACCTGCCGCGCCTGCCGTACGTCCGCGCCGTCTACGACGAGACGCTGCGGCTGTACCCGCCCGCGTGGGGCCAGCCGCGCGAGTCGGTGGCGGAGGACGAGATCGGCGGGTTTCGCATCCCCGCCGGCAAGATCGTGATGGTGTGCCAGTGGGTCACGCAGCGCCGCCCGGACCTGTGGGAGCGCCCGGACGACTTCGTCCCCGAGCGCTTCGTGGGGGCGGGGCCGGGGACGTTCCCGCCGTTCGCCTACTACCCGTTCGGCGGCGGGGCGCGGCAGTGCATCGGCAGCCACTTCGCGCTCATGGAGGGGCAGGTGATCCTGGCCACGCTGGCCCAGCGCTTCGACGTGGAGCTGGAGCCCGGCCAGCAGGTGCTCCCCGACGCCACCTTTACCCTGCGCCCCAAGCACGGAATCCGCCTGCGCCTCCGCCGCCGTACTCCAGTGGTGGACGCCGCGCGGGAGCCCGTCCCTGTCTAACGACGGAACGGCGGGATAAGGGTCGCGGGGCGGATGGGTGTCGAGTAGGGCAGGGGAAATGATGCGGGACGTGCCGGATGCGAGGCGGAGTACGTGCGGAGGCGGAGTGCCCCTCCCCCCAGCCCCCTCCCCGCTCGTTCCTCGCGGAGAGGGGGAGAACAGATTGGGCAGAAACTTCTCCCCCTCTCCCGTACGGTGCAGGCACCTGAGGGTGACGAGGAGTCGTGTACGGGAGAGGGGGCCGGGGGGTGAGGGCTGGGGTGAGGGCCCCCGCCGGGACTTGGCGGACCGGTCCGGTGCCGTTGCGTGAGGGATGCGCGCCCGCAGGGCCGAGACCCCGGAGCGGCGGGGCAACAGCAGTATCGTTGACCCGGTGCGGAGGGGGCTCGGCGCCGTTGGCAACAGTTGTATCGTTGCCTACGGCGCGCGCAGCCCGACCCGGAGCGCAGCGGAGGGGCACGCCCAAACCCGTCGTTCCCAAAACACGAAGCCCCTCCCCGGGACCGGAGAAGGGCTTCGACAGGATCAGCCAGGCCGAACGAGCAGGCCGGACGGCAGCTGCAGCGGGAAAGATCAGGCGCCGCCCATCAGCTTCGCCATGATGGCCTTCTGCACGTGCAGCCGGTTCTCCGCCTCGTCCCACACGCGGCTGCGCGGGCCCTCGAGCACGCCCTCGCTCACTTCCTCGCCGCGGTGCGCGGGAAGGCAGTGCAGGAAGATGGAGCGCGACGACGCCGTCTCCATCATCTCCTCGGTGATGCAGTAGTCCTGGAAGTCGCGGGCCCGCTTGGCGGACTCTTCTTCCTGGCCCATGGAGGCCCACACGTCGGTGTTCACCACGTCCGCGCCCTCTACCGCCTCGCGCGGGTCGTGCGTGGTGATGATGGTGGCGGCGCCGCGGGCGCGCTCCAGGATGGCGGCGTCGGGCTCGTAGCCGGCCGGGTACGCCAGGCGCAGCTCGAACCCGAAGCGGTAGGCGGCGTTGAGCCACGAATTGGCCATGTTGTTGCCGTCGCCCACCCACGCCACCTTCACCCCCGTGAGGTCCGTGCCGAAGTTCTCCTGCACGGTGAGCAGGTCGGCCATGATCTGGCAGGGGTGCAGCAGGTCCGTGAGGCCGTTGATGACGGGGATGGAGCCGTAGGTCGCGAGATCCACCAGGTCCTGCTGGTCGAACGTGCGGATCATGATGCCGTTCACGTACCGCGACAGCACCCGCGCCGTGTCCTTGATGGGCTCGCCGCGCCCCAGCTGGATGTCGCGCGACGACAGGAACAGCGCGTGGCCGCCCAGCTGGTACGTCCCCACCTCGAAGCTCACCCGCGTGCGGGTGCTGCTCTTGGTGAAGATCATGGCGAGCGTCTTGCCCGCCAGCGGCCGGTCGGTGTAGTCGCCCCGCTTCATGCGCGCGGCCAGGTCCAGCACCTGGTACAGCTCTTCGCGGCTGAAGTCGGGGATCTGCAGAAAGTGGCGAACCGTGCGGTCGGTCATGAGAGCTCGGCGATGGTCGTGCGTGGGCGGATGCGCCCCCCGGGGGGACGGGCGCCCCAAGATAGCACGCGCACGCGCGCGCAGCCACCCGCGGGGAACCGCGGACCCCGATAGGAGTACAAGTGTTTATACGGCAACGCTTTGCGAGGGATCGAGCCCGTCGTCCGGGCGGCGCCGCGGCTTCCCTTTTCGAACGTTCGTTCATAGAATTCATGTCCTTGCGCGCGCGCGGCGCGGCGGCACGTCCGCCCGCCCGTGCGCGCGCACCGTCTGCCGCCCCCGCGCCAGGCGCCACCCTGCCGACCGACGGATGCCGATGAAGCGCTTTTCTCCTGCCGCCCTTCTGCTCGCGCTCGCCGCGGCCTGCAGCGGCGACGGACCCACGCGGTCGCCGTCGGTGGACCGGGTGTTCGTGAACCCCGCCGAGGCGAGCATCAACGTCGGCGAGACCACGAAACTCTCCGCGCAGGCCCGCGACGACGAGAACGTGGCCGTGGCCGGCACGACCTTCACCTGGGCGTCGCTGGACCCGGGCGTGGCCGGCGTGGGCCCGGACGGAACGGTCACGGGGCTGGCGGGCGGCACGGCGCGGGTGGTGGCCTCGGCCCCCAACGGCCGGGCCGACACGGCCGTGGTGGCCGTGCTGAACGTGGCCGCCGAGTGCTCCGCGCCCGGCGCCACGCCGAACATGGCCGTGGGCGACACCGTCACGGTGCGCGGCGCGCAGGCCTCGCTGCTGTGCCTGGCCGGCGCGGCGGCCGGCGCCGAGTACGTGGTCATGCCCTTCCACGCCACGCTCGAGCAGGAAGCCACGGTGAATGTGCGCCTCACGTCCACGGGCGTGCGGGCCGCCTCCGGCCCGCCCAACCCGTCGCTGGCGCCCTCGTTCTCGTCCACGAGCGGCCTGGCGCAGGCGCGCGCCGACGGCGGCTTTCACACCCGCCTGAGCGAGCGCACCCGCGACCGGCTGTCGGCGCTGGTGCCGGGCGCCCGCGCCCAGGAGCGCGCCCGCTCGCTGGGGCCGCGGATGGCGGTGGCGGCGGCGCCCCCCGCGGTGGGCGAGCTGCTGCAGCTGAACGTGAGCACCCTGTCCGATGCCCAGGGCGACCCGTGCACGATCACGGACTACCGCACGGGGCGGGTGACGGCGGTGAGCCAGCGCGCCGTGATCGTGGCCGACACGGCCAACCCGGCGGGGGGATTCACGGCGCAGGACTACCAGCACGTGGCCGTCACCTTCGACACGCTCATCTATCCCGTGAACGTGGAGGCGTTCGGCGTGCCCCACGACGTGGACCAGAACGGGCGCGTCATCATCTTCTACACCCGCGCCGTGAACGAACTGACCCCGGCCAACGTGAACTACGTGGTGGGCGGCTACTTCTACGGCCGTGACCTGTTCCCCAAGCAGGCCGCCAACGGCTTCCCCGCCTGCGCCGGGAGCAACGCCACGGAGATGTTCTACATGCTGGCGCCGGACCCCACGGGCGTGGTGAACGGCAACGCGCGCTCCACGGCCGAGGTGCGCAACAGCACGCTGGGCGTGGTGGGGCACGAGTTCCAGCACCTGATCAGCGCGTCGCGCCGGCTGTACATCGTGCCGGGCGTGGGCGGCTCGGACTGGAACGAGGACGCGTGGCTCAACGAGGGGCTCAGCCACATCGGCGAGGAGCTGCTGTTCTACCACCGCGCCGGGCGCGGGCCGCGCATGAACCTGGGCGGCGAGATCATGGACCAGCCGCAGCTGGCCAGCGCCTTCAACACGTTCCAGCGCAGCAACCACAACCGGTTCGCGCAGTACCTGCTGAACCCCGACCAGGACTCGCCGTACGACCGCGCCTTTGGCGAGGAAGACGACCTGGCCACGCGCGGCGCGGCCTGGGGCTTCCTGCGGTGGATGGCGGACCAGCGGCAGCCGGCAGGCAACGACCTGACGCTGTGGTACAACCTGGTGAACAACGACGTGGTGGGGCTGGCGAACCTGGAGGAGGTCACGGGCGCGGACGCCGTGGACCTGTTCCGCCGGTTCGCCGTGGCCACCTACACGGACGACGCGGTGGGCGGGACGGCGGGGGCGCTGTTCAACCACCCCAGCTGGAACTACCGCTCGCTGTACGCCCGGGTGAGCAACGGCTTCCCGCTCGAGGTGACCAGCCTGCAGTCGTCCACCCCCACCAACCTGACGCTGGTGGCCGGGGGAACGGCCTACCTGCGGGCGGGGGTGAACGCCAACCAGCTGGCCTCCGTGCGGGTGACCACCGGCAACGCCGCGCCCTCGGCGTCGGTGCAGGTGACCATCGTCCGGACCAAGTGACGGCGCGGGGCCGGCGGGCGTCTGTCCGCCGGCCCCGTTCGCGTCCGCCCCCGCCGCACGGAGCGGACGCGGTGCGGGCGAGCAGGGCTCGATGATGTCTTGAACGCGCCCCCCGGGGCGCACCCGCGCGGGCCGGGTGTCCCATCCGCCGCCCCCGCCGCGTTCTCCCGTGGCCCGGCCGCCCCTCCGGCACCGGCGCCTCCCATCCACTGGAACATCCCATGAAGCGATTTGCCTGGCTTCCCGCGGCAGCCCTGCTGGCGCTCTCGGCGTGCAACAGCGACGGCACGGGGGCGGAGGAAGAGGTCTCCACCGTGCAGGTGATGCCCGACCAGCGCGTGCTGGCCGTGGGCGAGGCGCTGCAGCTTTCCGCCGTGGTGCGCGACGCGGGGGGCGAGGCTCCCAGCGACACGCGCATGAAGGACCTGGCGTGGTCCACGGACAACGCGGCCGTGGCCACGGTGAGCGCGTCCGGCGTGGTGTCGGGCGTGGCGCCGGGGACGGCCACGGTGCGGGCGGAGCTCGAGGGCGTGGCGGGGACGGTGCAGGTGATGGTGTCCGCGGCCCCCGCCGCGTGCAACGTGGCGGGCTCGCTGCGCTCGCTGGAGGTGGGCGGATCGCTCACGCTGGGCGGCGTGCAGGGCGCCACGGTGTGCCTGGAGGGCGGCGCCACGGGCAAGGAGTACGTGGCCGTGCCCTTCCACGCCGGCGAGCGCAACGCGCCGCTGTTCAGCGTGCGGATGGCGGGGCAGGGGATCGCCGCCGTGTCGCCGGGGAGCGCGGCCAGCGTGGCGCCGGCGCTCGGGCTGGAGACGGGGCGCCAGCAGGACACGCGCTTTCACGAGCAGCTGCGCAGCCGGGCGGAGCGCGAGCTGGCGCCGCACGTGTCCGCGGCCCTGCGGTCGGGGGGCCGCGCGGACGCCATGCGGCCCTCGCTGTCGCTGGACCTGGGCTCCGGCACGCTGGGGCAGGAGGTGACGGTCAACACCTCGCTCACGTCGTGCGACAAGCCCGCCAACCGCACGGGCCGGGTGGTGGCCGTGGGGCAGCGCTCCATCGTGCTGGCGGACGTGGCCAACCCGGCGGGCGGGCTCACCACGGCGGACTACGCCTCCATGGCGGCGGGCTTCGACACGCTGGTGTATCCCGTGGTCACCCAGGCGTTCGGCGAGCCGCAGGACGTGGACGGCAACGGCAAGGTCGTCATCTTCTACACCAGCGCCGTGAACGCCCTTACGCCGGCCGGCAACAGCTCGTTCGTGGGCGGCTTCTTCCACCCCCGCGACCTGTTTCCCCGCAAGAACAGCGACGGGCTGGCGGCGTGCGAGACCACCAACCTGGCCGAGATGTTCTACATGCTGGTGCCGGACCCGCAGGGCACCGTGAACAACAACGTGTTCACCCGCCAGGAGATCGTGCAGACGTCGCTGGGCACCGTCGCCCACGAGTTCCAGCACCTGATCAACGCGTCGCGCCGGCTGTACGTGGTCAAGACCACGCACTACAACGAGGAGACGTGGCTCAACGAGGGGCTCAGCCACATCGCCGAGGAGGTGCTGTTCCACCATGCCTCGGGGCTGGGGCCTCGGCAGAACGTGGGGGCGAACCAGATCCAGGCGAGCGACCGCGTGCGCAACGCGTTCATCACCTACATGGACCAGAACGTCCGCCGCTACCGCAGCTTCCTCGAGGCGCACGAGAGCCAGTCGCCGTACGACGCCGCCAAGGACGACGACAACGACCTGGCCACCCGCGGCGCCGCGTGGGCGTTCCTGCGCTACGCGGCGGACCGCCGGGCGGGCAGCGACACGCAGCTGTGGCACGACCTGGTGGACAGCGACGTGCTCGGCTTCGCCAACCTGCAGCAGGCGCTGGGCGCGGACCCGCGCCCCCTGATCCGCGACTGGACGACGGCCGTGTGGACGGACGACGTGGTGAACAACCTGGACGCGCGGTTCAGCCAGCCCAGCTGGCGCTTCCGCAGCTTCTTCGGCACGTGGCCGGCGGGCTCGCGCAACCTGGCCGCCGGGGAGACCACGGTGCTGCTCAAGAGCGGCTCGGGCGCCTACGCGCGGTTCGCCGTGCTTCCCGGCGGCGTGGGCACCTTCACGGCCCGCCGCACCAACGGCGAGGCGCTGCCGTCGCAGGTCTACGTGACCATCGTCCGCACCAAGTGATCGCGGGCCGCCCCGGCGGATGAACGACGCCAGCCCTCTCCCGGATCTCCGGGGGAGGGCTGGTTCCGTTTTGGGGCGGATGCGATCCGGTGGATGTGCTTCGGTGGATGCGTTTCGGTCGATGCGTTTCGGTCGATGCGTTTCGGTCGATGCGTTTCGGCCGATGCGATCCGGCCGATGCGATCTGGCCGATGCGGTTTCGGCGGGCGCGATCCGGTGGATGCGATCCGGCGATGCGTTTCAGCCGATGCGATCCGGCCGATGCGATCCGGCCGATGCGGTTTCGGCGGGCGTGATCCAGGGCACGGCGGGAGCGAATGAATTCGCGGCTACGACTTCACGCTGTCCGCCTCCGCGGACACCACGGCATCAGCGTCCGGGCCCGGGCCTGTTCCGGCCGATCAGGAAGACGTCATCCCAGATCTCAGGCTTCTGTGTGCATTCGGATCAGGAAGGATCACGCGGAGGACGCGGAGACAAACGGAGAGGACGCGGAGAAAACATCTTTTCTCCGCGTCCTCTCTTTATCCCTCCGCGTCCTCCGCGCGATTTCTTCTGTCGGTGCACATGAGCTTTGGAATACGCGGGATCAGCCGCGCGGGGCGAGGCCCATCGCCTCGGCGATGAGTTCGTAGGAGCGGACGCGCGCATCCCAGTCGTGGGTCACGGTGACGATCATCAGCTCGTCCACGCCGTAGCGGGCGGCCACGCGGTACAGCTCGTCGCGCACCTGGGACGGGTCGCCGGCGATCATCCGGGCGCCGTCGTCTCCCAGTCGAGGCGGGGTCCACGCGGCGCCCAGCTCGGCCAGCGCCTCGTCCGGTGAGGGGATGCCGCGGTCCCGGCCGCGCATGATGCGCCGGTGCCACAGCTCCAGGCTGGCGGACAGCCGCTGCGCCTCGTCCTGCGTGGGCGCGCAGATCACGCCCAGCCCCACGCTGGCCGCCGGGGCGGAGCGCTGGAGCGAGGGGCGAAAGCCGTCGCGGTACTGCCGCACGAGCCCCGCGCCGTCTTGGCCGCTGATGAACTGCGCGAACGAGTATCCGCATCCCATCTGCGCGGCGTAAAAGGCGCTGCTGCCGCCGGAGCCCAGCATCCACAGCTCCGGCACGGTGGGCGCGCGGGGCATGGCCCGCACGCGGCGAAACGGGTGCGCGTCCTCGAACCCGTCCGTCGTCCAGCCGACCAGGTCTTCCACCTGCATGGGAAAGTTGTCGATCCCCACCTGCCCGCGGCCGTACTGCAGGGCGGCCACCGTGCGCGGGTCCCCGCCGGGCGCGCGCCCCACCCCCAGGTCGATGCGGCCGGGAAAGAGCGTTTCCAGCATGCGGAAGTTCTCGGCCACCTGCAGGGGCGAGTAGTGCGACAGCATCACGCCGCCGGAGCCCACGCGCATCTCCCGCGTGGCGCCGGCCACGGCGGGAATGAGCACGGCGGGCGACGAGCCGGCGAACGAGTTGGTGCTGTGGTGCTCCGCCAGCCAGTAGCGCGAGTAGCCCAGGCGCTCGGCGGTGCGCGCCAGCTCCAGCGTTTCGCGCACGGCGTCCGCCGCCGTGCCGCCCGTGCGCACGGGCGACTGGTCCACCACGCCCAGCTTGAGGTCAGGCATTCATGTCACGTGTTGGATGTGTGGGATACAATCCTTCACGCGCGGGCGCCCGCCGCAAGGGCCCCGTTGGTGCGGAGCTTGGAATTCGTGACGAGAGAGGGCGGATTCGGAGCGGCGTTGGGGTCGATGCCCGTCCGAAGTCCAGGCTGAAGGCAGGCGAAAGGCAGGCCGAAGCAGGCCGAAATCCGAGCCGAAGCCCCGTCACGGCAGAGCGAATGAATTCGCCGCAACAACTACACGAAGTCCGCCTGCGCGGACTGTCCGTCACGGGCCGGTGCCACGCCACCGGCGAAGGCTGTCCGTGAAGCAGTTGAAGCCCTGTTCCGCGAGCGCAGCGAGCGGAGACAGGGCTTATGGCTTTCCCAGCGGCGGGTTTACCCGCTCAGGTCCGCGCTCCGCCACCAACGCACCAGCCCTCCCCCGCGCATTGCAGGGGAGGGCTGATGCATCCGTCGTGTATCGGCCGATCCGACGATCCGACGATCCGCCAATCCGCCAATCCGACGATCCGCTTACGGGCGCAGGGCCGGCTCTTCCGCTTCCACTTCGGACGTGGAGGCCGAGCCGGGGGTGCGCTCGCGCTCGCGGCGCAGGGACTCGCGGTAGACGGCGTCGCGGGCCTGCTCGCGGCGGGCGATCCAGCGGAAGAGACGCCATCCCAGGAACGCCAGGAACCCGAGCGGAATCACCACGCCGAGAGACGCGATCAGCCCCGCCACCAGGCGCACGAACGAGCTCCACGCCGTCAGGAACGCGTCGCGGATGGGGCGCTCGCCCGGAGGCCCGCCGATCCCCGCCTGCGGCTCGTGCAGGGTGATGGTGAGCAGGCTCACGGACGAGCGCGTGCGCAGGTACCGCATCCGCCCCTCGGCGCGCTCGATCTCCTCGCGCACGCGCGCCACCTCGCGCTCCAGGTTCAGGATCTCCTCCAGGCGCCCGCTGCGGGTCTCCAGCAGGTCCAGCAGCCGCGCCTCCAGCCGCCGGGCGTTGGCCACGCGCGAGGCCACGTCCGTGTACTCCTCGCCCACGTCCTCGGCGCTCACGTTCACCGACTGCACCTTGCCGATGGGGTTCAGCCCGGCGACGGCGCGGTCGAAGTTGATGCTGGGGACGCGCAGCTCCATCTGCGCGCGCCGCGTCTCTTCCGTGCCGGCGCTGATGGTGGTGTTGCCGACGACGGCCCCCACGTGCGTGGCCAGGGCGCGCACCCGCGCGATCCCCTGGTTCAGCGAATCCACCTGCACCACCGCCTGCCCCGTGCGCACGAGCATGGGGTTCAGCGACACCGCGGACGTCCCCGGCACGAGCCCCGGCTGCTCCGGCGCAAAGGCCACCGTGTCGGCGCTCGTGATCTGCGCCACGGTCCCCGCCTGCTGCCCCCGCGCGGCCGCGCCGGCGGAGGACGCCGCGTCGTTGGACGTCGGGGCCATGGCCGGCTCCGCGGCGGGTGCCACCGCCCGTTCGAGGTTGGGCGAGACGCTGTAGCCCTCGCCCGCGGCCGCCTCGGGCATGGAGGCGTCGGTGCTGACGGCCATTTCCGCGCTGTCACCGCCGCCGCAGGCCGCGAGGGTGGCGAAAAGGAAGAGGAGGGGCAGGATGGATGGACGGATCATGGTCAGCCGTGGGTTCGGGGTATCCGGTGCCGGCAGGGCCCAGCGGGGCAGTTGCCGTTCCCGATGCGGAGACGATCGGCAGATGCTCGTAAGCGGCAGATCCACAAGCACTTGCTGGATTTCGCCGCCGCCCCGCCATGCCGCCGCGCCCCCGTTCGCCCGTTCACTGAACGCGGCTTGCGGACGGGGCGGTGTTCATTGAACGCACGGAACGGCCGCGGATTCGACAACGGATGGCGGATTCCGGCGCGGGGTTTGATCCGGCGGGGTGCGCGCTCTACGTTTGTCCGGCCGATGCCGTCCACGCGCACCCAGGATCCCATGCGTATCCGCCCCCTCGCGCTCGCCGCCCTGTCCGTCCTCGCGGCCGCGTGCACGCCTCCGCCGGCCGTCGCACCGTCGCCGTCACCCGTGTCCGCGCCGCGGATGGAGGCGGTGACCGTCCTCACATCGGCGCCGATGGAAGCGGGGGGGCTCGCGCCGGGGCTGGCGGCGCAGCTTGATTCGCTGGGGCGCGCGGCCGTGGCGGACCGCGCGGCGCCCGCCGTGGCCATGGCCGTCGGCCGGCACGGGCGGCTGGTGCACCTGCGGGGATACGGCACGGTGGAATGGGCGCCCGGCTCGGCGGCGGTGACGGACAGCACGCTCTTCGACCTGGCGTCCGTCACCAAGGTGGTGGCCACGACGACGGCGGCCATGATCCTGGAAGAGGAGGGGCGGCTGGACCTGGACCGCACCGTCGCCTCGTACCTCCCCGAGCTCACGGACCCGGCCAAGGCGGGGATCACCGTGCGGATGCTGCTCATCCACCGCGGCGGGCTGGAGTCGTTCGCGCCGCTCTTCCGCACGTTCCGCGGCCGCGAGCAGTACCTGGAGCAGATCAACCTGCGCCCCCTGCGCAGCGCGCCCGGCACGGCCACGGTCTACAGCGACTGGGACCTGATCCTCCTGCAGCTGGTGATGGAGCGCATCACGGGGCAACCTCTGGACGAGTTCGTCCGCGACCGCATCTTTGCGCCGCTGGGGATGCGGGAGACGGGATTCCGGCCCGCCCTGCCGCGCGAGCGCGTCGCCGCCACGGAGCGGGACAGCGCGCGCGGCGGATTGATCTGGGGCGAGGTGCACGATCCCAACGCGTGGGCCATGGGCGGCGTGGCGGGGCACGCAGGGCTCTTCGGGAGCGCGCGTGACCTGGCCGTGTTCGCGCAGATGCTGCTGAACGGCGGCGAGTACGGCGGCGTGCGGATCCTGCGCCCGCAGACCATCGCGCGCTGGACGGCGCCGCAGGGCCCGGGCGCCAGCCGCGCCCTGGGGTGGGACACGCCGTCCGGGGAGTCCAGCGCGGGCCGCTTCTTCTCCCCGCGCAGCTTTGGGCACACGGGCTACACGGGAACGTCGCTGTGGATGGATCCCGAGCGCGGCCTGTTCGTCGTCCTGCTGACGACGCGGGTGAACCCCACGGCGGAGAACAACAAGCACGTGGCCCTGCGCCGCGCCGTGGCGGATGCCGTGCAGGGCGCCGTCCTGGACGCGCCGCTCGTGGACTGGGAGGCCCGGCGCAAGGCGGCGCAGCCCTGAGCCGCGGCCCCGGATGTTCATCGGCCGAAAGCCCGCCTGGACCCTGTCCCGGCGGGCTTTTCGCATCGGAACCCGCCACCGCGCGGAGCGTACGAGATCGCAATGCGCCAGCGCGCGAACGGATTCTGGACACCCTTGACGGTCGGGCGGAAATGCATCATCGTCATAGTCATCACCCGAGGCGAGCCCGCATGACGACGACGCTCACGAACCATCGGTACGGCGCCTTCGCGAAGCGCGCATTCCAGCCGCGCCCGCGCACCCCCAGCCGCAACGACGACGAGTACCTGTTCAGCAACCCGGTGAACGCGGCGCGGCTGCGCCAGGCGCTGGAAAACTCGCGAGCTGGACGGAACCTGATTCCGTTTACGATGGAAGAGCTGCGCACGGAGCTCGGCCTTGAGAAAACCTAGAAGGAATTCTCCTGCTGATCGCGATGAAACTGCCGCTGGACCCGCTGGTCAGCGGCAGTTTCGCATGGATCCCCAGTGTTTCGAGGATCTGCGCTACTGGGTGGAGACGGATCAGAAGACCGCGGAGAGGATCATGAAGCTGATGTCCGAAACGCTCCGTGACCCGTTCGGGGGCATCGGGAAGCCGGAGCCCATGCGCGGCGCGGGAGGCATGTGGTCTCGACGGATCACCGATGAGCATCGGCTGACCTACCGGGTCACATCCGCCGACGTTCACTTTCTCCAGGCCCGTTTCCACTACTCGAAATGAGCCGCTCATTCGCTCGCGGAGCACTCGCACGGCTTCTCGTGCCGCCGAGGGGGCGCGTGCCCAGCCGCAACGACCACGAGCACCTGTTCAGCAACCCCGTGAATGCTGCACGGCTGCGACGGGCGATCGAGGATTCTTACGCGGGGCGGAACATGACGCGGATGACGCTGGAGGAGTTCGAGCAATGGATCGAAGCGCGGATGGCCGCCACGTCGCCGGAAGCCGTGTCTCGTGATCCGGAATTCCCGTCCTGAGCATCCGGCTGAACTCGTCCCATTCCTGGAGCGACGCGGACGGTGCCGCATCTGCTACAAGGCCCTGCCGCACAAGCCGTCCCGCCGCTGCGGAGCGATCCCATAAGGCCTTACTAACTCGCGGTTTCCGGGTGTTGCAGGCGCAAGAAAGTTCTTGCGTATCCAGCCCCTGCCGCTTACTCTTTGGCCCCGGCGAGATCTCTCGCCGGATACCGGGGCTGTCCCCCTCCTGTCCCGGAAAGATCCCCAGCACAAGCCCTGGCAACAGGACGTCGTGGCGCACGCCCGGCATCCTGGGCGGCCAGCATCCCGGCAGCAGCGGCATTCGTGTGCCGTTCACGGGAGGATTGTGTTCTTCCCCCAAGCTCGCGAGGTGTGCACATGTCCCACGAGAAGCGCGAAGATCTTTCCACGAAGGAGGGCGAGGTACCCGCGACCAACCGGCGCGAGTTCCTCGGCAAGACGGCCATGATGGCCGCGGCGGCGGTGGGTGCCCCGGCCCTGCTGGCGGCCTGCGACTCCAGCGCCACGGCGCCCGCCCAGGCCGAGACGCCCACGGCCGCGGGCGCGGCGCCGTCGGCGGTGTCCGGCACCATCGGCTCGTGCGTGATGCACGTGAGCCGGCAGCCGTGGTGGGCCGTGCACTACACGGTGGCGGGCACCATTGGCTCCACCACGTACGTAAAGGTGCCCACGCTGGAAAAGGGCACCTACGGCTACACCCAGCGCGTGATCACCGACGACTCGCGCATCGGCACGGCGCTGGCGACGGTCATGCGCAAGGACTACAAGTGGGACAACGGCGCCCTGACGGTCATCGTGCAGGACAGCCGGGGCAAGGCGTGGTCGCGCCGCAGCATCGCCAGCCAGGCGGACCTGGCGTACGCCATGAAGGATGCGCTGGCGACCAACACGCTGAGCTACGGCGTGCTGCGCGACAGCCTGACCAAGGGCAAGCCCGTGGTCGCGGTGGTGAAGAGCTCCATCATCAAGTACTTCGACAGCGTGGCGTCGGACTACTGGGGCAACCGGCTCAAGCCGGCGCACTGCGCGTTCTCCAGCGTGTTCAACGCCGGCGTCAGCGACATCGCCATCACCACCACCATCTACGACGCGACCCGCTGCTGATTCTCCGCGGGTGAATGGATGCGACGAGCCCTCCCGGCCAACGGCCGGGAGGGCTCGTCGCATGTGATGAAACAACCGATCAAGCCGTTCCTCCGTCGCCGGCGTCCAGGACGGCGCGGACGACGAGGTCCACGTGCGGCTCGTGCAGGATGGTGCCGTGGTTGCCCGTCACGGGGACGACCGTGGTGCCGGCCGCGCGCGTGCTCCAGAACGCCTGCGCGGACGAAAGCAGCTGCGCCTCGGCGGATGCTTCCGTGCGGAAGTAGGTGAGGTGCCCGTCGTACGGCTGCAGGTCGTACGTGGCCTGCGCCTGCAGGTTGGCGCTGCGCACGCGCGTCAGGGCCACGAGCAGGTCCGCGCGCGACTCGGGGAGCAGCCGCGCGTCCGCGACCTGGCGGATCATGGCGAGCGCCATCTCCCGCGGCGCCAGGTCGTGCACCTCGTCCACGCGGATGCGATCGGCCGCCATCAGCCCCGCGTATCCGCCGATGGTCTGCATCATCACCTCCGCCGCCTCGCGCGGGTCGGCGGCGAGGGCCTCGTCCGTCAGCGGCGCCGTATCCAGCAGCGCCAGCAGGTCCACCGCCTCGTCCGCCGCGCGCAGCTGCCGCGCCATCTCCCACGCCACCACCCCGCCGAACGACCATCCCCCCAGCCGGTACGGACCCCTGGGACGGAAGCGTCGGATCGCCTCCACGTAGTACGCCGCCATCTCGGGAAGGGAATCGATCGGCTCCATCCCGTCCTCCAGCCCGCGCGGCTGCAGGCCGTACACGGGCTGGTCCGGCGCCAGGGAGACGGCCAGCCCGCGATAGCAGATGACGTGTCCGCCCGCGGGATGGACCATGAACAGCGGCGGCCGCTCTCCAAAGGTCTGCAGGGCTACGAGGGGAAGGCGGACGGCGCGCTCCCCGGCCGCCAGGGCGCGCGCCATGGCCTCCACCGTGGGCGCCTGCACCAGCATGGCCACGGGGACGTCCACGCCCAGCTCTCCGCGAAGACGCGCGACGAGGCGTGTGGCGAGGATGGACTGGCCGCCCAGGTCGAAGAAGTCGTCGTGGGCGCCGATGCGCTCCACGCCCAGCACGTCGGCCCAGACCATCGCCAGCCGCTCCTCCATTCCGGGCTTGGGCGGCACGTGCTCCGCGCCGTCCGTCCCCGCCTCCGGCTCCGGCAATCCGCGGCGGTCCAGCTTGCCGCTCGACGTCCGGGGAAGGGCATCCATCCAGATGAACGCGGCCGGCACCATGTACTCCGGCAGCCGCTCGCGGAGGAACGTGCGCAGTTCCGCCTGCGTTGGGAGCAGGATGCCGGGGCGCGCGACGAGGTAGCCGGCCAGCTTCCGCCCTGATCCGCCCTCCCCGCGGACGGCCGCCGCGGCGTGCGCCACGGCGGGATGCGCTGCGAGCGCCTGCTCCACCTCCTCCAACTCGATGCGGTGGCCGCGCACCTTGACCTGCGCATCCATGCGGCCCAGGTACTCCAGCGTGCCGTCCGGGCGCCAGCGGCCGCGGTCCAGCGTGCGGTACATCCGTGATCCCGGCGGGCCGTGCGGATCGGGGCGGAACTGGGTGGCCGTGAGCGCGGGGCGGGATGCGTAGCCGCGCGCCACCCCCGCGCCCGCCGTCCACACCTCGCCCGGCGCGCCGATGCCGGCGTGGCGCAGGGCCACATCCAGCACGTACACGCGCCCGCCCGCAACCGGCCGGCCGATGCCCACGCGGTCCGTGAACGGCTCCAGTACGGCGGACGTGGAGTACGTCGTATCTTCCGTGGGGCCCCAGAGATTGACGACGCGCCTCACGCCGGCTTCCGCCAGCGCCGTCACGAGCGGCGGCGGCACGGCTTCCCCGCCCAGCAGGAGGGTGCGGATGCCCGGCGGCAGGCGATTTTCGCGCAGCAGCTCGGCGGCGGCGGTGGGCGTCATGGGCGCGGCGAGCACGGTGCGGCCCGGCGGCAGCGCGGCCAGCGCGTTCTCCACCAGCACCACCGTTCCGCCCGCGCACAGCGTGCCGAACAGCTCGCCCACGGACACGTCGAAGGTGATGGGCGTCGATCCCAGGACGGATGCGCGGTCGTCGCCCAGCAACTCCTTCACCCACGCGAGCATGGCGGCGGATGCGCGATGCTCGATAGCCACGCCCTTGGGCCCGCCGGTCGAGCCGGAGGTGAAGATGACGTACGCCAGGTTGCCCGGGCCGGCGCGCGGCGCGGGATCGTCGTCGCGGCCGCCGTCCAGCTCCGCCGGCGTGTGGATGGCGATTCCCTCGATCCCCTCCAGCGCCGCGCGCGAGGCCGCGTCCGCGATGACGCGGCGGGCGCGGGAAAGGGCGAGCGCGGCGCGGTGGCGGGGGGCGGGATGCGCGGGATCCATGGGGACGTACGCGGCGCCGGCCTTCAGCACGCCGAGCAGCGACGCGAGCAGGGCCGGCGTCCGGGCCATGCACACGCCCACGCAGTCGCCCGGGCCCGCACCCACCGCGATGAGCCCGTGCGCGATGCGGTTGGCGCGGTGGTTCAACTCGCCGTACGTGATCTCGTCCCGCCCGCTGACGAGGGCGACGGCATCCGGCGTGGCGCGCGCCTGCGCCTCCCACAGCGCCGTGATCGTCCCCTCCTCCCGCAGCGCGGGGCCGCCGTCGCTCCACCCGGCGACCGCCGCGGCCTCGTCCGCATCCGCCAATCCGACCTGCGAGACGGGCCGGCCGCGATCCTCCGCGAAGGCGTGGAGGATGTTCGCCAGGTGCCGCGCCATCCGCTGCACGGTATCCTCGTCGAACACCTGCTCCGGGTACTGCAGCGCGGCGGCGAGCCCGTCCCCCTGGCGCTCCACCTGGAACGTCAGGTCGAAGATGGCCGTGCGCGAATCCAGCTCGATCCGCTCGGTTTCGATCCCCGGCAGCACGAGCGGCGACGTGCCGTCCGCGAAGGTGAGGACGGCCTGCACGAGCGGCGCCCGGCTGAAGTCGCGCCGGACACCCGCCAGCTCCACGATGCGGTCGAAGGGCAGCGTCCCGTGCTTCTGCGCAGCGGCGACGGTGGCGTGGACCCGGCGGATGAGCGCGGAGACGGTGGGATCGCCCTCCATCCGCATCCGCAGGGGGACGGTGTTGGCGAAGAAGCCTGCCACGTTCGCCAGCTCCGGGCGCGGGCGGTTGGCCAGCAGCGTGCCCACGAGCAGGTCATCCGCCCCCGCGTAGCGCGAGAGCAGCAGCGCGTACGCCGCCGCGAGAATGACGTACAGCGTCGTTCCCTCCGCGCGGGCGGCGGCCGTGAGCGCGGCCGTGAGCGCCGGGTCGATGGGAAAGGGGTGCTTGGAGCCGTCCCAGCTCTGCACGGCGGGGCGGGGATGGTCCGCGGGCAGGTCCAGCACGTGCGGCGCGCCCTCCAGCTCCGCGCGCCAGAACGCCTCGTCCGCCGCGGCGTCCGCGCGCGGCTGCCGCTGGAACGCCGCCCAGTCGCGGAACCGGACGGGCGGCATGGGCAGATTGGCATCCTCCCCCGACACCCGCGCCGCGTACAGCGCGCCGAGCTCGCGCATCAGCACGCCCGCCGTCCATCCGTCCGCCGCGAGGTGATGGAAGCCGAGCAGCAGGTGATGCTCATCCTCCGAGAGCCGCAGGAGCAGCGCGCGAAAGGTCTCGCCCGCCGCCAGGTCGTACGTGGCCTGCGCGAACTCGTCCGCTTGGTAGCGCGCCTCCGACGCGGCCCACTCGTCCGCCGCGACCTCGACGATCCTCGGCTCCCACGCGGCGCCGTCGTGCACCGTCTGCACCGGCTCGCCGTCGTGCTCGGCGAACGCGGTGCGCAGCATCTCGTGCCGGGCGACGAGCTCGCGCAGGGCGGCGGCGAGCGCGTCCACGTTCAGCGGCCCGCGCAGGCGGTAGCCCAGGGGGATGGTGTAGACCGGGTAGCCGGGGGCCAGGGGCAGCACGTACCACAGCCGGCGCTGCTCGGCGGAGAGCGGCGCGGGGCCGTCCGCGATGCGCGGGATGGGGGGCGCGGCGCGGAGCTTTTCCAGCAGCGCGCGTTTCGCCGGCGACAGCGTGGCGAGGCGGTCGGACAGCTCGGTCATCGGGGCGATGATCGCGCCCGGGCGGGCGCCTGGAGGGAGGGTGCTACGGATGCAGATCGTGCCGCGAACGGAGGATAGTGCGGCGCAGGGGCGGGGTCAATCAGTTGATGCTGGTGGGGCTCCAGACGAACGATTCCGACGCTCCTCCTGCAGGCGCATGTAGTACTCGACCAGCTTCTCGGGATCGTGGTCGAACTCCGCTGAGATCTCGTGGCGGACCTGGCGGATGCGATCCAGTGTGGGATCAGGTTCTGGGGTCATTTCGCCACCTTCAGTCCAGAGCGAATGAATTCGCCGCAACGACGACACGAAGTCCGCCTGCGCGGACTGCCGGCCTCGTGCCCGGACGGAGACCCGGCCGATGTGCCGGCACCCGGCCGGGCCAGGAGCGAATGAATTCGCCGCTGGAACATCGCGAAGTCCGCCTGCGCGGACTGGTCCGTGCCGGGTGGGGCCGGTGCACCGGCCCCGCGATCCACAGTTCCTGGCCCGCCGCAGAACAACCGGCCGGGCGCGGGGCCCGGCCGGTCGTTACAGGCTTCAGCAGACCTGCTGGCCTCCGACGCAGCTCCCGTCACAGGAGAACGCGCAGGTGTTGCAGCCGGACTGGAACGAGCAGAAGCGCGTGATCTGATTTCCATGAACCGTTCCGCGTCCGTCCGTGTCCCCGTCCTTGATCGAGAACGAATCCACCGCCAGCTGGTCGATGTCGAGCTTCATCTTGCGCATGGTAGCTTCTCCGGGATCAGGTGATTCGAGATCGCACGCCGATTCTACGACGCGCGGTTTAATCAATAGGCAATTTATAGTCTGGATAGGATGTTGATACGCAAGGCGTATCCCTCATCGCATGGAGATTTGTGTTGCGCACTCGCTCAGACGGCGACGATCGAGAGCAGTGGCGGATCGAACGCGATGACTTCAATCACCTCATTCTCCGTCCAGACGCGGTAGTGCTGCGCGGGACCCACTGTATCGGCATACCAGCCGTGCGATGCGTTGACGTAGTCGAGGTATTTGGACCGCGCGAGCACCGGCAGCTTGCCGCCGTCGTCCCATTGTTCGTACTCGTCGTACGCCGTCCACGATTCGTTGAGGCACTGCCACACGACCGGCCGCTCGAAGCGGACTTCCATGCGCCGGCTGTTATCGGCCACATCGACGACGTAGGAACTGTGGGTACCGACGCCCGGGAGCTCCAGGTCTGTCGGCTCCGTCGCGCGGAAGCCCTCGGCCACCAGCACCACGAGCGAGCCGTCTCGGTACGCCAGCACGTCCAGGAACCACGTGTAAGCGTCATCCAGGGGCGTCTTCACGCCTGCTCCCGGTGTAGGCCGTGCGTCGTCCGCCCCACCCACCTTGGCGCAGAATCGGTCTGCTGGCGGAGGATGAGGTTGAGCTGCGCTGTGTGGTGCTGCACGTGGCGCATGCTGATCAGCAGCCACTCGAGCACGGTGCGTTCGCGCGAAACGAACGTCCGGACCTCGCGCGCCGTCTCGTCCGTCAGCGTCTCGATGAGCCGGCGCGCTTTCTCGCGGCCGTGCTCCAGGTATCGCAGCAGCTCATCTTTCGTGAACGGCCGCTCCGGAAGCACGCCCGCCGGGTCCAGCTCCTCCAGCGTGAACGGAGCCGGCGGCGCGAACCCATCCGCCGTTTCCGAGAGGTAGTAGTCGAGAAAGAAGAGCGTGTGATACGCCAGGTACCAGTACTCCGGCTGCTGCTCGAGATCGCTCCACAGCGCGTCCGGGCACGCCGTGATCGCGTTCTCCAGCATGTCGATCGCCGCGCCGAGCTGGTGCCAGAGCGCGTCGTTGGGGATGTGGATCGGCGCGGAGAAGGGCGCGAGCCCCGCCGGTGTCTGGCCGATCCACGCCGGCGCGGAGCTCGTCTGCTGGCGGAGGATCAGGTTGAACTGCGCGGCGTGGTGCTGCACGTGGCGCATGTTGTACAGCAGCCACTCCAGCACCGTCCACTCACGCCGTAAGAAGGTGCGGATTTTCGTCGCCCGCTCATTCGTCAGTCCCTCGATGAGCGCACGGCACTTTTCGCGTCCGTGGCGCAGGTAATCCAGCACCTCGGCCTTCGTGTATGGCCGCTCAGGGATGATGCCCGCCGGGTCCAGCTCATCGAGCGTGAACGGCTCCGGCGGCGCGAACCCCTCTCCGCCGTCCGACAGGTAGAAGTCGAGATAGAAGAGCGTGTGGTACGCCACGTACCAGAACTCCGGCTGCTGCTCGCGATCATTCCACAGCGCGTCCGGGCACGCCACGATCGCGTTCTCCAGCATGTCGATCGCCGCGCCGAAATGGTGCCAGAGTGTGGTGCGTGAGTCGGAGTCTTGGGGATGGAGCAGCACTTTGTCGGCATCCTCCAGCGCCGAAATGACCTGCTTGCGCGAAACGCTCGGGAAATCGTCGAGAAAAGCATCAATCGAGTGCCCGCCCGTCAGGTAGTCGAACAGGGTCTTGAGCGGCACACGCGTACCAGTAAACACGGGAGTGCCGCCCAGGATCTCGGGATCAGAATGCACTGCGCTGGTCTCGGTCATGGTCGCTTCCTTGAAGTTCCTGGCGATCTTCGGCCTACGAAGGATATGACTATCCTCTGCAATTTTCTGCAACTCGTCTCCTGGAGGTGGTGCGGCGGCTGGCAGGCTGAAAGACGAAGGGGCCGCCGACATGCTCGGCGGCCCCTCTCGCCCGTCAGGTAGTCCCGGGCTTTGTGGCTCCGGGAGCGGGTTGCTGCTCGGTCCGCTGCCGCTCCTGATTGTCGAAATTGGCTTGACCCTCAGGATGCTCCTCGTTCATACCCCGAGAACGCTGATCTTCCGGCACCTGTTTTCCTTCGCCCTTCTGTGGCACGGCGACCTTCCTTGCAAAGCGCGTCGAGTGCGAACACGAGGGCACGATCCGCAAGTTCTAGCCCGTTCTGATCGCAGCATAAGACGACTACGCTGCTCCGCCAAGCGCAGCGACGTGAGCGGGCAATAATCGCGGTGCCGGCCGCCTGCGAGGGCGAGTAGATTCCTCACTCGTTCCTCGTTCGGAATGACAGGCTCTGGCTCGGTTCGGCTCCGTCAGCTTGGTTAGGTCCTCGTCGCGTTACGACGCGAGTGAGACGGTCCTACGCCGCGCCGGCGATGCGCAGGGCGGGGACGGTGCCGCCGTCGTCGGGCGGAGCCCAGGCGGAAAGCAGCTCGCGGCAGCGGGCGCAGTCGCGGGTGGCGCCGGCGGCAAAGAACTCGGCGCTGGCCTCGGCCAGGTGCGTGCGGGCGGCGTCCGCGCGGCCGGCGTCGTGGTGCTGCAGCGCGATCTGCTCCAGCGCCTCGGCCCGCTCCAGGCGCAGACCCGCGCGCGTGGCCAGCAGCAGCGAGCGGGCAAGGTGCCCCGTCGCGGCCGCCTCGTCGCCGCGGCGGCGGGCCAGCAGGCCGCGAAAGCGCGCGGCCTCGGACAGCTCGCGCACGTTCTGGATGCGCTCGGCCATCCTCTCCGCGCGGTCCAGCACCTCCTGCGCCGCATCCAGCTCGCCCACCTGGATCAGCGGCTCCACGCGGTTGAGCAGTAGCGTGGTGGTGATGGTGGCGTCGCCCAGCTCCTCCGCCATCTCCAGCGCGCGGTGCAGGAGCAGGTCCGCCTGCATCCACTCGCGCACGTCCGACGCGAGCAGTCCCAGGTTGTTGTAGCCCAGCACCGACGCCTGCACGTTTCCCGTCCGCACGGCCGCGGCAATGCTCTCCAGATAGAACGCGAACGCCGCGCGCAGGTCGCCGCGGATGTTCGCGATCACGCCCAGGTTGGCGCAGACGGCGACGATCAGGTCGTCGTCGCGGGCTTCGCGCGCCACGTCCAGCGCCGATTCGTACAGCTCGGTGGCTTCACGAAGGTTGCCCTCCGCGTGGCGAATGCTCCCCAGCATGTTCACCGCCCGCGCGGCCTCGCGCAAATGCCCGCAGCGCGTGGCGATCTCCCGGCTCAGCTCGGCCTGCTCCTCCGCCTCGTCCGTACGCGCCATCTGGCGCAGCACGCGCGCCGCGGCGCGGCTCACGTCCGCCAGCGCGGCTGAGTTCCGCGCCGCCGCGGCAGCCGCGAACGCATCCCCGTACGTGGAGAGCGCGGCCTCCCATTCCGCCGTCCGCTCCAGCGCGGCCGCGTGCTGCACGGTCTCGTGCAGGCCCATCCTCGCCATCGTTCGTCCTACTCCGCGCTTCGCGGCGTGCCGATCAGGTATCCGCTCAGGTGGTCCAGGCGCGTGGTGCGCACGGTGCCCGAGGTGGAGTCCACCTGCGAGGGGAGCGTGCGGATCACCCGCGTGGTGCCGGTTTCCACCTCCACGATGCGCAGGTCCCTGGTCACGTTGACCGCGCCACAGCGCGCGTAGCTCAGCGCCAGCGTGGCGTCCTTGCTGAACTTGGTCCCGTGCGGCTCTATCTCCACGCCCGCGGACCGGTCCTGGCGCTCCACGATGCGGAAGGTGACGGGGGCGCTCAGGGCGCCCGCGGGGACGATGAGCGAGTTGCCGTTCACCGTCACCGTGCCGCCCGCCGGCCCGATGGTGTTGGACGCGGACGCGCCGGTGCCGGCCGTGCACACCAGCGGCGTGTACTTGGGCGGGCTGGTGCCGTCGTCCCAGCACGCGACGGTGAGCAGCAGCGGCGCCATGCAGAACAGGGCGAGGCGGCGGCGGATGGTGGGATGCGTCATGGAGCCTCAGGCGTTGAGGAGGGCGGGGGGCGCCTCCGCCGCGGGAGTCGCGGCAAAGGCGGAGGCCAGGGGAAGGCGCAGGATGAACGTGGAGCCGGCGCCGGGCTCGCTTTCCACGCGCAGGTCGCCGCCCAGCAGCTGCGCCAGCCGGCGGGAGATGGGCAGCCCCAGCCCCGTGCCGCCGCGCGTGCCGGCCACCTGCTCGAACTCCAGGAAGATGCGCTCCTGGTCCTCGGGCTGGATGCCGGGGCCCGTGTCGCGCACGCGCACCTCCATCCACCGCTCGCCCCCCGCGTCCGCCACGGGCGCGGCGGAGACGGTCACGGCGCCGCGCTCCGTGAACTTGACGGCGTTGGAAAGGAGGTTGAGGACGATCTGCCGCGTGCGGTCGGGATCCGTCCGCACGGGGGCCGCCGCGTCCTCCATCCGCGACTCCAGCCCGATCCCCTTGGCGTCGGCCTGCGGCTCCACGGACGCCAGCGCTTCGGCCACCACGCCGCGCAGGCCGGCATCCACCAGGTTCACGGCCATCTTGCCGGCTTCCAGGCGGGCGTAGTCCAGGATCTCGTCCACCAGGTGCAGCAGCGTGCGGGCGGAGGCGTTCGCCTTTTCCAGCTGCGGGCGGAGAAGCGCCGGCACGTCGCCAAAGACGCCGTCCAGCACCAGCGTCTGCCGTCCCAGGATGCCGTTCACGGGCGTGCGCAGCTCGTGGCTCATGGCCGCGAAGAATCGCTCCTTGAGCTGCGAGGTGCGGTGCAGCTCCTCGTTGGCGCGCTGCAGCTCCTCCGAGCGGTCCGCCAGGGCGGCGTGCAGGCGGGCGTTGTTGATGGCCACGGCCGCGTGGCGGGCCAGCGTGAGCGCCAGCAGCGTGTCCCGCGCGCTCACGGGATAGGCGTCGCGGTACCCCACCACCAGCGCGCCGAACGTCTCGCCGAAGAGCGTCAGCGGCACGCCCAGCCCCACCTGCATCCCCTGCGCGTGGTGCAGGGGAAACGCATCCGCCGTCACCTCCGCGCCCCCGGCGCCCAGGACGACGGGCTTCTCGGAGTGGATGACGCGCTGGGCGAACGGGTCGCCGTCCGGCTGGATGGGGCAGGGGCGCAGGCCCAGGGCGGCGGGGCAGCGCAGCTCGCCGTCCTCCACCGTCTGCACCACGGCGTAGTGCGCGCCCAGCAGGGTCCGCGCGAACCGCGCGACGAGCGACACGACCTCCTGCGGGTCCAGCGTCTGGTTGGCGGCCAGGCCCAGGACGTCCAGCGCCTCCATCTCCTGCGCGCGCTTGCGGTAGCTCTCGCGCTCCTCGCGGGCCTCGCGCAGCAGGCGCTCGCGCACGGCGGCCTGCCCCAGCGCGCCCGCCACCTCGTCCCACTGTGCCAGGTCCTCGCCGAACGCGCCCGCCTGCGCCACCAGCAGGATCGCCCCCGCGTGCGTGTCGCCCAGGGGGAGCAGCATGGCGTCGGCGTCCGGGTAGCGGGCGCCCGCCGTGGGGCTGAGCGCGGCGAGGGGATAGACCTCGGGGTGGCTGGCGTGCAGGGCCATGGCGCCCAGCTCGTCGGGGAGCCCGGCGCCCTCGGGGTGCTCGCACACGCGCAGCACGGGCTCGCCGCTCATCCACACGGCGCAGCGGATGGAAAGCTCGCCGCCCAGCGCCTGGATCAGCGCGGCAAAGGCCGCCTGCTGCGTGGGGCTCTTGTGGACGTCGAGCGCGAGGCGGCAGAGGTCCATGGGGAGTGCGCGGGTGCTGGGTGGGTACGGCGTCGCGTCCGCCGGGTGGGCGGAGCGGCACACGGCACGTGCACGCGTGCGCAACAGGAAGCATGCCACGCTGTGCAGATTCAGAACCTTGCGTGGTTGCTGCTACCCTGTCAATCGGGACGTGTTTGGGCGAGGCGCGGATGGGGCGGAGTGGGACGTGTTTACCCGGGCCGATGGGGCTCACGCGGAGATGCGAAGGACGCGGAGAACTGCGGAGGAACGCAGATAGATCGGCGCCCCGAAGAGCCACCCAATCCAGAACGAACGAGGGCGCAGATGCGATCGGCGGCCCTTCGTCCGTCTGTACGAGACTGAGTCCGGCACGGGCCAGTCCGCGAAGGCGGACTTCGTGAATTTCCAGCGGCGAATTCATTCGCTCCGGACGGACCGCGGCCTCTCCTGCCCAATCCTGATGAGTCGCGTGCGGCCCTTACGGCTCGCCCCGGAAGATTCCCACGACTGGCCTGCCATCCGCACCCACGCGGCCGCGGAACATGCCGGTGCTGTTGAAGGGCATCGTCCAGTTGCCCTGCCGGTCCATGGCGATCACGCCGCCCTCGCCCGCCTGCGTCACCAGCTGGCGCATGACGATGCTGTCCGCGGCGGCCTGCAGGGGCAGCCCGCCGTACTCCATGAGCGCGCAGATGCTGTGCGCCACCGTGTTGCGGATGAAGAACTCGCCGTGCCCCGTGGCCGAGACCGCGCACGAGCGGTTGTTGGCGTACGTCCCCGCGCCGATGATGGGCACGTCGCCCACGCGCCCAAAGCGCTTCATCATCATCCCGCCCGTGGAGGTGCCGGCGGCCAGGTTGCCGCGCTGGTCCAGCGCCACGGCGCCCACCGTGCCCCACTTGCGCTCGTCCGGCACCGAGTAGTCCGCGCCCTGTCCGGCGCGGCGCACGCTGTCGGCGCGCAGGCTGTCCTGCATCCGCATCCGCTCCCACTGCGTGCGGCGGCTGGGCGTCCAGAAATAGCTCTCCTCCACCATGGCGATGCCGTTCTGCCGCGCGAACGTCTCGGCGCCCTCGCCGATCATCATCACGTGCGGCGAGCGCTCCATGACCGCCCGCGCCAGGTCGATGGGGTTGCGTACGGTGTGCAGCCCCGCGACGGCGCCGGCCTGCAGCGTGGCGCCGTCCATGATGGCCGCGTCCAGCTCTATGCGCCCGTCCGCCGTGATGACGGCGCCGCGGCCGGCGTTGAAGAGCGGATTGTCCTCCATCGTGTTGATGGCCGCCTCCACCGCGTCCAGGCTGCTGCCGCCCCGCGCGAGCACGGCGTGCCCGGCCATGAGCGCCTGCGTGAGCGCGGCCTGGTACTCGGCCTGGCGCTCGGGGGGGATGGACTGCGGCGTCATGGCCCCCGCGCCGCCGTGGATCACCAGCCCCCAGCGGGGCTCCGCCGGCACGTTGCCGCCGATGTCCGTGGGCCGCACGCCAACGGGCGTCACGGGCCGCGACGGGGGCGTGGATTCCGGCGCGGGCTGCGGCGCGCATGCGGCCAGGGCCAGCGCGGCGGCCAGGCACGTACGGCGGGCGATGCGGATCATGGTGCGTCTCGCGGGATGGGTTTCTTCGGGTCGCAGGCAATCTGCCGAGGGGCGGGGCGGCGCACAACTGCGGGTTACAGGGGACAGGGTACAGGGGACAGCCTGCAACTGCAGGGAATAGGTAATAGGGAATAGGGAATAGCCTGCAACTGCTTGACGGCGTCCGTCTCGATTTCCTGAGGGAGGCGCCGACGGCACCCGCCCGTGCCGCGATCCCCGGGCGCCGACCGAAGGATCTACTCGCCATCCAGGACAGCCGCCGCGGATACGAATCCTTCCCGCCGGCGGGCTCCCAGGACGGCCTCACCGCTCGCCCAGGCTTGCACCTCCCCCAAACCCTGAGCGGTCGAGCGGTCCGTTCCGGCGTGGCACTCGTCCGTGACGGACAGTCCGCGCAGGCGGACTTCGTGTGGTTGTTGCGGCGAATTCATTCGCTCGGTGCGGAGCCGGACAATGCGGGGAGATTGAAGCGCGGGGCCGGACGTGCGGGGAGGGTGAAACGCGCGGGAGCCGGCTTCCTCCATCGAAGCCGGCTCCTCGAATCGCGGGCGATCCTGTGGCTGCCGTCGTCCGGCGGCCCCGGTGCCGATGCTCAGCCGCCGCTGCGCAGGAAGTGCTGGAAGAGCGTGCCTTCGGCCAGCAGCACGGCGGCGGGAACCATCACGTTGAATCCCTTGGCGCCGTTGGTGAACATCACCACGCCCTCGCGGCGGCCGGGCCAGTAGAAGGCGATCGTCTTTTCGCCCCAGTCGCCGCCCGTGTGCCAGCGCACGTTCTCCGCCGGGTCCGCGTACTCGAACAGGGTCCACCCCAGCCCGTACCCGATGCGCGCCGGGCACACGGCGACCTTCGCCGCGTCGCATGTCTCCACGCCCGTCGCGTGGATGGAGTCGCGCTGGGCCGCGAGCGCCGCAGGCAGGCCGTCCCGGTCCATGGCCGCCGCCATGAAGCGCGCGTAGTCGCCGATGGTCGTGTGGATGTCGTCGGCCGCGTTGGCGGTGTCGTACACGGAGGGATTGCCCCAGCGTCCCTCCGGCCCGCGCGGGATCGCCATCCGACCGGCGAACCACGGCTGGCGCGCAAAGGCGGTGTGCCGCATCCCCAGCGGACGAAAGATGTACTGCCGCGCGAGCGAATCCAGCGACGCGCCGGCCTTGTTCTCCGTGAAGCGGCGCGCGTACTCGTACCCCTCGCCGGAGTAGCGGAACCGTGAGCCGGGCTCGAAGCCGATCCGCAGCACGCCCTCCGTCTCCCGGCGCCAGTTGGTGAACCCCAGTTGGTGGCTCAGCGCCAGGCGCGGGGTGAACGCCCGGTGGCGCGGGTCGGCGGCCACGTCGGGATCGGTCCAGTGCGGCGCCATGGATTCGTCCAGCGACAATCGGCCGTCCGCGGCCAGGCGCAGCACCAGCTCCGCGAACACCGGCTTGGTGAGCGAGGCGATGTTGTACAGCGTGGAATCCGTCGCGGGTACGCCTGGGGCCTGCTCGCCGTACACGCGCGTCCAGGCCACCTCGCCGTCGCGGACGTACGCGATGGCGATGCTGGGAACGCCGTGCTCCGCCAGCCAGCGCGGTGCCTGCGCATCCAGCGTTGCGAGCACGCCGGATTGGGCGGATGCGGGTCCGGCGGATGCGGGGACGGGGCGGGCGGAGGACTGCGCGTGCAGCGGCGTGCAGGCGCAGAGGAGGGCCGATATCGCGAGCACGTGGCGGCCGATGGGGCGCATGTGCATCATCTCCGGGCAGGGTGGATCGTGGATCGGGTCAGGTCCTTCTTCGGCTTGGATGCGGCCCGGAGCCGGATGGTTTCGTCGGCGGATGGGATGCGCGTGCACGGCGTTCTCCTTGTTCGCGTGGAAACGGGCCGCTAAGCTGTCGCGCCCGCCGCCCTCCCGATCCGCATCCTCCCCTCCCGAATGAATCCACCCCGCGTCCCCGTGCAGCCCGCGCCGCGTCCCTCGCGCCGGCGCCGATGGCTGGCGACCGCCGCGGGCGCCGTGCTGGCGCTGGGGCTGTTCGAGGCCGGGCTGCGCCAGCTCGTCCGCAATCCGCCGGACCGCGTGCCCGTGGCCCAGGACACGCCGCGCGAGCCCGTGCACGAGCGCCGCGTCTACTACGAGGGGATCGCCACGGCCCGCTTTTCTCCCGCGCACGCCCGGCTCACGGGCGGGGAGTGGATTCCCGGCGCGCCCGTGGGCGTGATCGTGGGCGACTCGCACGTGGTGGCGGCGCAGGTGGCGGACGAGCAGACGATGGGCGCCGTGGCGGAGCGGGGGCTGCGCGCCATGGGCACCCCCGTGAACGTGCGGCAGTACGGCCGGGCGGGATCGTCCGCGCCGCACATGCTGGCCGAGGCGCCGGAGATCATGCGCCGGTGGGACCCCGCGTGGGTGGTGGTCGTGGTCGCGGACGGCGACCTGGACCGCAACGCGCTCGTGGGCAGCCCGCGGCTGGAGATCCGCCCCGACACGTCCTGGACGTTGCGCGTGGACCCGCCCCGGCCGCTCCCGGCGGGCGTCCGCGGCGTCGTGCGCCGCGGGTACCAGGCGGTGACGCGCGCGTCCGCCCTGGCCTACATGACCGCCGTGCGCGCCGGCCGGATGATGAACGGGCCGCTCGCGCACCATCCGCCCCTGCGGCCCACGGATCCCGGCTACGAGGTGCGGCGGCTGGTGCCCCGGGTCACCGTCCGCGCCCTGCGCCAAGCCTACGGCGACCGCCTGCACGTCGTCTACCTGTCCTACGCGGGCGTCACCCCGGCGCAGGACGTGGCCTACTTCGAGGCGCCGCTGCTGGAAGCCTGCCGCGCGGAAGGGGTCCGCTGCACCTCCATGCATCCGGCGTTCACGGCGGCCCGGGACCGCGAGCACCGCCTCCCGCGCGGCTTCATCAACACGGCGCCCGCGTTTGGGCACCTGAACGCGGACGGGCACCGGATGGTGGGCGAGGCGATCATCCGCGAAGCGGCGGGACGGTAGGCAGATGCTCTTTACCTCGTGGGCGTTCGTCCGCTTTTTCGCCATCGTGCTGCTGGCGCTGCGGATCGCGCCCTCCCGCACGGCGCGGCAGTGGGTGCTGCTGGTGGCCAGCTGCATCTTCTACGCGCACTGGGAGCCGTGGTACCTGCTGCTGCTGGCTACCCCCAGCCTCATCGACTACGTCTGCGCCCTGCGCATCGAGGACTCGGACGACGCGCGGACGCGAAAGCTGTGGCTGGTCTTCAGCCTGGTGAGCAACCTGGGGCTGCTGGCGTACTTCAAGTACGCCGACTTCTTCGTGCAGAGCGTGTCGGGGCTGGTGGGGGTGCGGGCGGAGCGGCTGGACGTGCTGCTGCCCGTGGGCATCTCGTTCTTCACCTTCAAGACGCTCAGCTACACCATCGACGTGTACCGCCGCGAGATCCCGGCGGAGCGCGGCCTGTGGCGGTACGCCATGTTCGTGACGTACTTCCCCGAGCTGGTGGCGGGGCCCATCGTCCGCGCGTCGGTGTTCCTGCCGCAGATGGGGCGCTCGCTGCGGCCGTCGTGGAAGCGGGCGGCCGTGGGCGCGCAGCTGGTGCTGCTGGGGCTGACCAAGAAGCTGGTGGTGGCGGACCGGCTGGCCGTGCTGGTGGACCCCGTGTTCGCCAATCCGCAGGCGTTCGACGGGTTTTCGGTGGCCTGCGCCGTGGTCGCGTACTCGCTGCAGATCTACTGCGACTTCTCCGGCTACAGCGACATGGCCATCGGCATCTCGCGCATCATCGGCTTCGACCTGCCGGAGAACTTCAACCTGCCGTACCTCTCCACCTCCATCGCCGAGTTCTGGCGGCGCTGGCACATCACGCTCTCTACCTGGCTGCGCGACTACCTGTACATCCCGCTGGGCGGCAACCGCCGCGGCCCCCTGCGCACCCAGGTGAACCTGATCCTGACGATGCTGCTGGGCGGCCTGTGGCACGGCGCGGCGTGGACGTTCGTCTTCTGGGGGCTGCTGCACGGCGTGGGGCTGGCCGTGCACCGCGCCTGGGCCGCGCGCGTGCCGGCGGGGGGCGGGCCCTTGCGGACGGTGGCGTCGTGGGCGGCCACCTACGCGTTCGTCTGCGTGGGATGGGTGTTCTTCCGCGCGCCGGACTTCCCCTCCGCGTTCGTCATCCTGGGCAAGCTGGTCGGGCTCGGAGGGGAGGGGATCCGCTTCTTCTACCTGCCGTTCTTCCTTCTCCTCCCGCTGGTCGTGGTGGCGCACTGGATCGGGCACGAGGCGGAGCGGATGGGGCGGATGCCGAACCGCCGCCCGCGCCGGCTGCCGGCTCCCGCCTGGGCCGCACGGTGGTTCGCGGGCGCGGGCGTGCCCTTCGCCGTGCGGCCGCACCCCGCCGCGGGGATCTACGTGCTGCTGCCGCTCCCCGGCTTCCTGGGCGGATTCCTGCTGATGGCGTGGCTGCTGCTCGTCTGGCTGTTCGCCTCCGTGGAGACCAATCCGTTCATCTACTTCCAGTTCTAGGCGGATGAGGAACTGCGGAGGGCCGGCTCCCGGGCGTGGGGGCCGGCCCCGTGCAACGCCGGGTAGATTCCTCGGTCGGCGCTCAGAGCTGCGTGCACGGGATGGGATCGGCGGCGCCTCCCTCGGAATGACAGTCCTGGCCGGGAGCGGGGTCCCCACTGCATCGGGAGCACCCGCCGTTCTCCCTTCCCCCATGCAGTTTATGGGGGAAGGGCCGGGGATGGGGGGCGCTCCGCCCGCGACGAGCCTCCGGCTTCCCCCTGCAGTCCCCGCCGAAACGCGCGTCCTCATCCACCCGTAATCCCCAGCAGCCGCCCGGCGGGTTGCCCGCGCGCCGCGCCGGTCCTGATATTGCGACAGCCCCGCGCGGCGAACCCCACGTGACCTGACGGCGATGATCAACGCTTTTCGCAAGCTCCTGCGCCCCACGCTGCGTCAGCAGCTGGAAGACGGCGTCCGCGAGGCCCTGCGGCGCTACGCCGACCGGCGTACCGCGCCCGACCTGCGCGTGTACGCATCCACCGACCTGGTGCCCCCCGGCATGAGCCCGCACCTGTGGGCCCGCGACGAGGCGGACCACCTGCGCCGCTTTGCCGCGCAGTGGGCCCAGGACAACGGCATCGCCCGCGCGGGTCTGCGGGTGGAGGTCGTGGTCCTGGACACCAAGCGCGAGTTCGCGCACGTAAAGCCGCTGGGGCTGGAGGAGCCGCGCCAGCAGCCCGGCGCGGCCACCAACGCCCCCGGCCCCGACCGCCCGCTCGTCCCCGAGGGGCGCGCGCCGGCGCCGGCGTACAGCAACCAGCCCGCGCACGCCCCGCCGCCGTCGTACGGCGCGGAGCCCGCGCACGGCGGGGCCCCGCACCACGGCGGCGGCGCGCCCGGCGGACGGGGCGCCATCCTGGAGGTGGTGAGCTCCGAGACGCTGCGCGAGCCCGTGCGCATCGAGGGCGACGTGATCCTGGGGCGCAAGCCGGACGCCGGCGTGCAGGCCACGGGCGACCGGTACATGTCCAGCCGCCACGCCCGCTTTCGCGCGCAGGGCGGCCGGCTCACGGTCACGGACCTGGATTCCAAGAACCGCACCTTCGTCAACGAGCAGCCCCTCCCCGCCCACCAGGAGCGCGCCCTGAACCCGGGCGACACGGTGCGGATGGGGAACACGGTGCTGCGCCTGACCCACGCGGGCTAAGAAACACACGTGCTGGACACCGTACTCGACTGGATTCTCCGCGGCGTCGTCATCGTGTTCGGCGCGGGGGCGCTCATCGCGCTGGCGCGCTGGGTGCGCGCCGCCATCCGCGAGCGGCGCGAGCGCTGGGCCATCCGCCTGGCGCTCTCGATGCTCGTGCTGTCCCTGGTGTACGCCTGGGGCCACGCCCGCCTGCTGTGGAAGGCCGAGGAGCTGGAGGCCGGGCGCATGGCCTGGCGCCGCTACGGCGACCCCCGCGAGGCCGAGCGCAACCGCGCCGAGCTGCGCGGGTGGATCCACGACTGCACGGGCGAGGACGCCAACGCCCTGGCCCGCTACGGCATGCGCGACGGCGAGGTGCAGCGCATCCATCCCCTGGGCGAGGCCGGCGCGAACCTGATTGGCGGCGGCACGGGCGCGGAGGACCGCGACTACACCGTGGAGCGCCTCTTCGCCCGGCAGCTGCGGGCGCCCCGGCGCTTTGCGGAGCAGGGCGAGCTGCACCCCCTGGGTACGGACCTGCGGCTTACGATCTGCGCGGCGCCCACCCGCGAGGCGTGGCGGCTGCTCACGGCCACGGGGCGCGAGGGTGCCGTCATCGTGCAGGACGTGCAGACGGGCGCCATCGTGGCCTACGCGGCCACGGGGCGCGCGGAAGACCCGCCGTTCGGCATCAAGCGCTACGCGCCGCCGGGCTCCGTCTTCAAGCTGGCCGTGGCCGCGCTCTGGTGGGAGAACGACATCCCCGAGACGCGCATGCCCTGCCCGCCGTACATCCAGACGGGCCGGGCGCGCATCCGCAACTTCGAGAGCCACGAGTACGAGTCCATCACCATCCCCACGGGGATGCTCACGGTGAGCTGCAACACCGCCGCCGTGCAGATGGCGCTGGACATGCGCCAGCGGCTGGGGCCCGAGGCGTTTCGCGACGCCTACACGCGCTTCGGCTTCCTGGCCTACAGCGAGGGGCTGCCGTCCACCCTGGACGAGCCGTTCTGGAACACGGAGAACGCCGCGTGGCAGGAGCGGATGACGCCGCCGGCCGTGCGCGTGCGCTTCGCCCCGCGCTTCACGGCGCACGAGTGGGGGCAGATCTCCATCGGGCAGGGGCCCGTGGACGCGACGCCGCTGGGCATCTCGCGGTTCATCCAGGCCATCGGCAACAACGGCGTGATGCTGCCCCCCACCCTGGAGTGGGAGCAGCTGGAAAAGCGCGGCGAGGGCCGGCGCATCATGAAGCAGTCCACCTCGCTCAAGCTGCAGCAGGCCATGCTCACCGTGGTGGACACGGGGACGGCGCAGGTGGCCAAGGCGCGGCTGGTGGGGACGGGGTGGGACCTGGGCGGCAAGACGGGGACGGCCGACGTGGCCAACGCTCCCGCGCCGGACGCGTGGTTCGCGGGGCTGATGTACGGACCGGACAAGCGCGCCCGCTACAGCGTGGTGGTCTACCTGCGCCGCGGCGGGCAGGGTGGCCGCAACCCCGCTCGCATCGCCGGCGAGATGACGCGGTGGATGAGCCGCTCGCCGCAGATCATCACGCCCGGCGCGGGCGAGACGCCCCGGCAGGAGTCGGCCGCCCGTCCGGGCACGGCGCCGCGGGACGTCGCCGTCCGGCAGGCCGGCGTCCGGCCGGCGGGAGGGCGCTGATGGACATCAAGGCGCTGTTCAAGCGGGGGCGCGCGCCCCGGGCCGTGGGCCCGGAGGGCGTGACCGTCCAGATCAAGCCGCACAACCTGCCCTCGGAGCAGCGGTCGGGGCGCGTGGTGCCCGGCTTTTTGTGGTGGGGGCTGCTGCTGGCGGCGGCGTTCTACGTGGCCGCGCACTTCAGCATCGCCACGGGGATCTGGCCCGTGCACGGCACCTCGCCGGGCGCGGGCGGCACCTTCATCCGCGACGGCGTGGCGCTGGTGGCGTGGATCGTGGTCCTGGTGGCGCTACGGGGTGTGGGGTACCGGGGCAGCTGGGCCATCGTCGTGCTGCCCATCCTCATCTTCGCCCTGACGCGGCCCACGCAGTTCCAGCTCTTTACGGACCCGGCGTACCAGGCGATGGGCGGGGGCAAGGCGGCGGCCAACGACCTCAAGGCGACCCGCTCGCGGCTGCACACCATCGAGCGGTCGTACTCCCCGGAGCGCCAGCAGGTCGTCTTCCAGGGCCCGCCCCCGGAGATGCCGGACCCGTTCGAGCGGGCGGTGCGGCAGGAGACGCAGCCGCGCGGCCTGTTCGCGCGGTCGGCGGCGCACTTCAGCGTGTTCCTGGCGCCCTTCGCCCTGCTGATCGGGTTCCTGCTGTCGCGGGAGCCACGGGTCATGCGATGGGTGCGCGACCACCGGCTGATCCCGTTCCTCCCCGTGCTGGCCGCGTTCTTCGTCCTCACCATCTTCTTTGCCCAGCTGGGCAAGGTGGGGCGGATGACGCCGTGGGAACTGTTCCTTCCCATCTTCATCGTCATCTGGGCGGCGACGCTGGCGGAGGACGCGTACAACCTGGCGCGTCCCGGCTCCGTGCTGGAGCCGCGGCGGCTGCTGAACCTGTTCCTGTACGGCGCGGGGCCGGTCATCCCCTTCCTCGTCATCCGCGAGCTGGGCCTGTCCATCGTGCTGGCGGGGTCCATGGCGGCCATGCTGCTGGTGGGCACGCGGCGGGGGTGGTGGGCGGGATTGATGCTCGTCGTGTGGGCCGGACTGGTCTTCGCCGCCTTCAACGTGGACGAGCGGTCGGCCACGCGATTGGAGCTGGCGTACGACCCGTACAAGAACCCCGCGGAGATGACGGAGCCGGAGCGGGAGCGGTGGGCGGCCAAGCTGCACCAGATGAAGTTGTTCGACGCCAACGTGATCGAGGGCGGGCTGCTGGGCGAGGGGCCGGGACGCGGCCACGCCGAAACGGCCCCCAACGCAGCGGACGACGGCTACATCACGGCCATCGCCACGCACTGGGGATGGGCGGGCGCCGTGTCCATCGTCCTGCTGTACACGCTGTTCATCGTGCAGCTGCTGAGCACGGCGGCGCGCGAGTCCGGCGCCTTCGAGCGAACGCTGGTGACGGGGGTGGCCATGCTCATCGGCATCCCGTTCTGGCTGGCGGCGCTGGGCGGCATCCGGCTCATTCCCCTTACGGGCGTGGCGACGGCGTTCGCGGCGAACGGGGGCGCCAAGCTGCTGGCGTCGGCGTTCGCCGTGGGGCTGGCGGCGGGCGTGAGCCATCGCAGGGCCCGTGAGGAGATCTACGACGAAGCACTCGCCGCGCCTTCGGCCGAGCCGCGGGCACAGGGGATCCGCATCCGATGACCGAACCGGTAAGCAGGACGCTGCAGCCCATCGCCCTGCACGGGCTGCTGTTCGACGTGGGCGGGGCCAGCGCGCAGGGGCCGCGCCCCGAGAACCAGGACGCGTTCGAAGTGGACGCGTTCACCACCCGCGGGCTGTTGGCCGTGGCGGACGGGATGGGCGGCGAGCGCGCCGGCCGCCTGGCCGCGGACACGGCCCTGCGCACGCTGTCGGAGGGCGGCGACATCCGCTCGCTGGACGCCGCCCGCTACGCCGTGCGCCACGCGGACGAGGCCGTGGCGCGGCTGGCCCAGGAGGCGCCCGACACGCGCGGGGGGATGGGGTGCGCCCTGGCCCTGATGGCGCTCACGACGGACCGCGCGGGGGAGCTGGGGTGGATCGGCGCGCACGTGGGCGACGTCCGCATCCTGAGCCGCTCGCCGGACGGGATGGTGCGGCTGGAGACGCGCGACCACACGCCGGCCTACGCGCGGTGGGAGGCGGGGGAGATCGCCCTGGACGAGATCCCCGACTCCCCCGGCGCCAACCGGCTGCAGCGCGCCGTGGGACGGGGCGGGGAAGCGGAGGCGAGCTGGATCCCCGTCCGCGCCGGGTGGACCTTTCTGCTCGTCAGCGACGGCGTGACCAAGGCCATGCGGCTGGACGAACTGGGCGACGCCATGGCGCTGCCCAGCGCGCAGGCCATTTGCGACGCGGTGACGCGCAAGGTGGAGGAGCGGGGCCCGGACGACAACTACACGGCCGTGGCCGTGCGGGTGCTGGACGGCGGGGCGAGCGAGAACACCATGCCCGCGCCCCCGCCGCGCCCGTCCGCCGCCGTGCCGATCCCCGTTTCGCAGACGGCGCAGCCGACGCATTCGCATTCGACGCCGGCGGGGGGCCCGGACGGGTCCGCCACGCCGCGCAACCTGTTCAATCCGCCGGAGGATGTGGACGTGAACGGCCCCCGACGCTCGTCCAAGCTGGGTGGAATCGCGCTGCTGCTGGCCGCGCTGGCGCTGGGGCTGGCGGGGTACTCCGTCTGGTCCGCCAGCCAGGACCACGGCTCCGCCGCCGCCGTCCGGGCGGAGCTCGACAGCCTGCGCGCGGAGGTGGCCAGCCTGCGCGCCGCCGCGACCCCCGCCGACACCCTGGCGGACACGACCCTGGCCCCGGTGACCACCGGCGCCGCCGTTCCGCCGGCCGCGCCCGCCGCCGGCGCCACGACGGCACCCGCCAACCGCACGACGCAGCCATGACCGACTTTACCCCGGCCACGCGCCCCACGGAGCACGGGAGCGAGGAGCCGCTGCTGGATTCGTTCCTTCGCGAGGCCATCCCCGAGGTCAAGCTGGCCCTGGGGGACCTGATCGACCGCGACAACTCGCGCGCCATCCCCGACAAGTACGTCAAGCTGCTGCCGCTCACGACGCTCGTGGTGACGCTGCGGCCGGACGCGGCGCAGGCGGTGGCGCCCATGGCGGCGGAGCTGGAGTCGGACCTGACGGACTCGGTGATGCGCCACGGCTCGCTGTACGACCGCGACTACCGCGTGCGGCTCAAGGAGGCGGGGCAGAAGGGCGCGCCGCTCTTCCGCGTCTCGGTACAGGCCGCGGGGCAGCCGGACCCGGAGCCCATCGTGGCCGCGCCGCCGCCCCCGCCGCCCCCCGCCCCGCGCGAGGACGCCACGGAGTTCGCCGCGCGCCGCGACTCCGCGCCGGCCGCGCCGCCCGTGGCGGAGACGCTGTTCGCCGGCCGCTCGCCGGAGTTCGTGGACCCGGACGCCACGCGGGTGGAGGGGATCGCCCCCAGCCGCCCGGAGCCGGCGGCGCCCAAGGCCGCGCCGGACTTTCCCGCCGGCCGCTACGAGCTGGTGGCCGAGGAGGACGACGGGACGGAGCTGGAGCGCTTTCCCATCACCCAAGCCATCACGACGGTAGGGCGGCAGACGGAGAACCCCGCGCTGCGCAGCGACATCCAGCTCAGCAACAGCGACCGCGTGAGCCGCCGGCAGCTGGCGATCGTGTACGCGCACCGCGACGGCCGCGCCGGGTTCGACGTGTACAACCTGGGATTGAACGCCATCCACGTGGGTGAGCGCGAGGTCAGCGGCGCCAACGCCGGCAAGGGGCCGCTCAACCTGGACGGGATGGAGCCGCACTCGCTGTTCGTGGAGCCCGGGCAGGCCATCCGCGTGGGCGGCCACGGCCCCATCATCCGCATCCGCGGGACCGGCGGCGCCAAGGGCGCGGACGAGCCCGTGGAGGTCAAGGTGGTGCCGGAGCCGGAGGACGATCCGGACAAGACGCAGTTCGGATGAACGGCAGTGCGAAAGTGCGAAAGTGCGAAAGTGCGAAAGTGCGAAAGTGCGAAAGTGCGAAAGTGGGGGATGAGCACGGAAGCCGGCTGTGGCCCTCCCCCGGCCTCGCTTAGGCTCGTACACCCCAGCCCGTGCCGGATAGCGGGCTTCCGCCGGGGTGAAGTTCTCCCCCTCCCTCCGCGAAGCGGGGGAGGGGGCCGGGGCCCGTGCCGGACGGCGGATTCGGGGAAGATGCAGTTCTCCCCCTCTCCCGCGCAGTTTGCGGGAGAGGGGGCCGGGGGGTGAGGGGCTCCGCGAAGCGGGCGCCGTAAAACCCGGCCTGGCAGGCGGAATCGGCCTCCCCGGGGTCACCTGGCGCCGCCGCGGGGTTATATTCGGGGGCGCACGGTGCGAGGGATGAAACGGATGGCGGGCTCATCCGTACTTTCGCACTCTCGCACTTCGCACTTTCGCACTTGGGTTGTGTGGGGCTGAGGGGCGCGGTACACCCCAAATCGCCTGAGAGGGCAATCATGGCCGGGTTGGCTCAATTCCTGGTCGGGCACGAGCTCAACGGCCGGTACCGTCTGCAGACGGTGCTGGGCGAGGGCGGTTTTGGCGTGGTGTTCCACGCCGCCGACCTGCAGCGCGGCCGCGACGTCGCCGTAAAGGTGCTGGACCCGCCGCGGGGCATGTCGCCGCCGCAGGTGGAGCGGCTGCGCCAGCGCTTCGTGCACGAGGCGGAGATCGCCGCGCGCCTGCCCCTGCACCCCAACCTGGTGCGGGTGCTGGACTTTGGCAGCACGGAAAAGCTCGACTTCCTGGTGATGGAGCTGCTCGTGGGCGAAAGCCTGCGCGAGCGCCTGGCCCGGCCGGAGCCGCTCGCCCTGCGCTCGGCGCTGCACCTGCTGCGCGACGCGGCCCGCGGCGTGGCCGTGGGGCACGAGAACGGCCTCGTCCACCGCGACATCAAGCCGCCCAACATCTTCCTGGAGACGGCGGGCGGCGCGGAGCCGCACGTGCGCATCCTGGACTTTGGCATCGCCAAGATGCTGGACGAGGACGACGAGGAAGAGACGCGCACGCACCTCACCCTTCCCGGCGAGTGGTTCGGCTCGGAGTTCTACTCCCCGCCGGAGCACCTGCGCCGCGAAGCCGTGACCCGCGCCAGCGACGTGTACAGCCTGGGCGTGGTGGGCTTCGAGCTGCTGACGCGCACGCGGCTGTTCACCAGGGACGACATGGTGCGCCGCAAGCAGGGGCTCCCCGTGCCGATTCCTTCCATGGTGGCGCGGAACCCCAGCATTCCGCGCGAGGTGGAGGTCATCCTCCGCCGCGCCCTGGCCGAGGACCCCGGGGTGCGCTACGCGGATGCCGGGCTGCTGGCGACGGAGCTGCACCGCGCCCTGAGCCGCCTGCGCCGCCACGTGGACCTGCCGGAGGAGGCCACCGTCGCCGTGCCCGTCTCCGCGGACGCGACCGTGCTCGCCGGGGCGGGCGACGCGACGGTCCTCGCCGGGATGGCGGGGGACGCGGACGGGGGGACGATGCTGGCGGAGGCGCCCCGCGGCGTGTTCGGCCTGCGGCGGCGGGGGCGCGACGCGGAGCCCACGGGGCTGGACGCGGACCTGCAGCGGCTGCGGCTGCGGACGCTGCGCAAGCGGGCCCTGCGGGCGGCGACCATCGCGGCCATGGGCGTGGGCGCCGTGGCGGGCGGATACGGGCTGGCGGCCATGCGCGCCGAGAGCCCGCCGGCCATGGTGGAGGCGCCGCGCATCCTGAACGCGGCGGAGGAGAACGAGGCGGGGCTGTCCAGGTTCCGCGCGGGCGAGTACGCGGAAGCCCTGCAGGCGTTCGAGCGCGCCAGGCAGAAGGCGCCGGGGAACGCGGAGTACGCCAACAACCACGCGTACGCCCTGCTGCGCGCGGGCCGCACGGCGGACGCGGTGGCGGCGCTGTCGCAGGTGGTGGCGGACTACCCGGAGCGGCAGATCGCCTACAGCAACCTGGCCGAGGCGCAGCTGGCGCAGGGCGACACGGCGGGCGCCGTCGCGAGCATGCAGGCGCTGCTGGCCCTGGACCCCGCGCCGGCCCGCCGCCGCGAGGCGGAGACGTTCCTGGACCGCTTTGGCGCCAGCCAGCCGGACCTGGAGGAGTGGGAGGACGTGCAGGACGCCCCCGCCCAGCCCGACCTGACGGATCCGGCCTCGTGGGACGAGTGGATCGGCCAGCAGGTGGAGCCCCGCACGGACACGGTCTACCAGTCCGACGGCGGGATCATCGTGACGCAGCGCGTGGGCACGGCCGACGGGACGGGGGTGATCCGCCGCCGCACGTGGTCGGAGCGGGACGGATGGCGGGACACGGTGATCATCCAGGCGTCGCCGCGGGACACCATGCGGATCGGGGTGCCGCGCTGGCCGTAGGGACGGAACTGCGGGTTACAGGGGACAGGTTACAGGTTACAGGGGACGACGGCAGGATCGGCGGGAGGGTTGGAGGCGGGGAGGCGGGGGACCGTGCGCACACCGGGAGCCCCGGCGAATGAATTCGCGGCAATGAAAACGCGATGTCGGCCTTCGCCGACAGGTCCGGTGGGGGCGGGTGCCGGGGGATACACGGGGCCCCGGTGAGCGTCGCGGGCGGAGTTCCGGTGCCAGGCGAGACTCGTGCGGCGGCGGAGTAGATTCCTCGGGCGGCGCCTCCCTCGGAATGACAGTCTCTGTCTCTGCCGCGGATCGGGTTCTCCTTTCCGCACGGGGCGGCAGCAGGGGGGATGACAGCCTCTGCCGTGGGCGGGGTTCTCCCCCTCTCCCGTACGGGGCAGGCAACCGAGGGTGCCGACAGGTGGTGTACGGGAGAGGGGGCCGGGGGGTGAGGGCCCCCGCCGGGACCCGGCGGACCGGAGCCGTTGCCGTTGCGTGAGGGATGCGCGCCCGAAGGGCCGAGACCCCGGAGCAGGACGGCACAGCAGTATCGTGCCGGCATGCGCAGGGGCTCGGCGCAGTTGGGCACAGTTGTATCGTGCCCTACTGCGCGCGCAGCCCGGCCCGGAGCGCAGCGGAGGGACACGCCCAAACCACGCTCTTGCAGTTGCAGTCACGCCGTAAACAACGACTCGAACGACTCGGACGACTGCACTCGATGAAGAATATGACTCGGACGACTGGGGCCTGATGGCGGGACTGGAATCGCTGCTGAAGGGGCGGGAGCTGGCGGGCCGCTACCGGATCGAGGACGTGATCGGGCGCGGCGGCATGGGGGCCGTGTACCGCGCCACGGACGCGCGGCTGGGACGCGACGTGGCCGTGAAGGTGATCACCGCCTCGGCCGGCAACGACCCGGAGGTGCGCGAGCGGCTGCGGGCCCGGTTCCGGCACGAGGCCGCATCGGCCGCGCGGCTGCCCCACCACCCCAACGTGGTCCCCGTCTACGACTACGGCACGGACGACGAGCTGGGGCTGGACTACATCGTCATGGAGCTGCTGCGGGGCGAGGACCTGGCCAGCCGCCTGCAGCGCTCCGGCCCCCCGCCCATGGCCGAGGCCCTGCGCATCCTGCAGCACGCGGCCCGCGGCGTGGCCGTGGGGCACCGCGCGGGGCTCATCCACCGCGACGTAAAGCCGGGCAACGTCTTCCTGATCCAGGCCAACCCGGACGACGAGATGCAGGTGCGCGTCCTGGACTTTGGCATCGCCAAGGCCATGACGGAGGAGGACACGGCCTCGGCCGGCCTTACGCACGACGGGCGCGCGCCCCTGTCGCCCGCGTACGCGTCGCCGGAGCAGCTGCTGGGCGAGGCACGGCTCACGCCGGCGTCGGACGTGTTCTCCCTGGGCGCGCTGGGGTTCCAGCTGCTCACGGGGACGCGGCCGTTCACGGAGGGCGACCGCAACCGCATGTCGGCGGGGATGCAGGTGCCCATCCCCTCGCTGCGCGCCCGCAACCCGCAGGTGCCGGAGGAGGTGGAGGCGGTCATCCGCCGCGCGCTCGCCCCCGATGCCGGGGAGCGCTGGGAGAACGCGGGGGCCATGGCGGATGCGCTCGCGTCGCCCCTGCGGCGCCTGTCGGACACGCCGCTGGCGGGCGTGGTCCCCGGCGCCATGTCCGCCGGCGTGCTGTCCATGGCGGACGACGACGACGACCGCACGATGGCCGCGGGGCCGGTGGGACACGCGGCTCCGGGCGGATACCCGGTGGACGACGACCGGACGATGCTGGCGCCGCCGTCCGCGGGCCGGCCCGTGCCGCCGCCTCCCGGGCGCCCGTCGCAGCCCGTGATGCCGCCGCCCCGCCGCCGCGTGGCGGAGGAGGAGGGGCGGCGGGGGATCCCGGCGTACGTGTGGGTGCTGCTGCTGGCCCTCCTGGCCCTGGGCGGATGGGCGGCCATGCAGGCGATGAACAACCGCGCCGGCACGGGGCCCGTCGCCGCGGACACGACGGCCGTGGACAGCGTGGGCGCCGACAGCGCGGACGCGCTGGACGCGGTGGTGCTGAACGAGGAGGGGCTGCGGCACTTCAACGCCAACCGGTACGATTCGGCGCTGTCGTACTTCGAGCGCGCCGTGGCGGTGGAGCAGCGCAACCCGGAGTACCGCGACAACATGGCGGCCACGCTCATCCGCATGGAGCGGTACGAGGACGCGGCCACGCTGCTGGAGCAGACCATCCGTATCGACCGGCGCTACGACCTGCTGTACAGCCACCTGGCGGACGCGCGCCTGGCCCTGGGCGACACCACGAGCGCCATCCGGGCCCTGGAGGACTTCATCGAGATCACGCAGGGCGCGCAGGACCGCCAGCGCGCCCTGGCCCTGCTGCAGCAGCTGCGCACACCGCCGCCGCCCATCCAGCAGGTGCCCGGGCCCACGGAGGTCGATCCGCAGCCCGTGCCGGGCGACGCGCCGCAGGACACGCTTTCCATCCCGCAGCCGCGCCCGGGGACCCCGCGCGACACCATCCGCCTGGGCACCCCGCGCTGACGGCGGTGCGGCACACGATCGGGGTGCGCGGCGCGGGGCGGGTGGAGCTGGCGGCGTACGGCCTGGCGGACGCGGAGCACCAGGTGGAGAAGGAGCTTCGCGATCTCTGGCCGGACGCGGCCGTGGACGTGCTGGATGTGGCGCGGACGGACGAGCGGTCGCGCATCGTGGAGGAGTTCCGCGTGCGCTACCGGGTGCGGGCGGCGGTGCCCGTGGATGCGGATACGGCGGAGGACGCGCGCAAGTCGGCCCTTCGGCTGCTGCGTGAGCGCTTTACCGGCAGCCGCTTCGAGCGGATCGCGTGGGAGGTGGAGGCGGGGGCGGGGGCCTGAAGCGGAGGCGAGGTTCGGACAGAGCGAATGAATTCGCCGCAACGACGACACGAAGTCCGCCTGCGCGGACTGGTCCGGCACGGGCGAGTGCCTCGCCGGCACCCATGGCCGACGGCAATCAGAAATGGATGACGGAAGTCCGCCTTCGCAGTCCGCGAAGGCGGACTTCGTGCTTTTCCAGCGGCGAATTCGTTCTCATCCGGAAACTCGGATGAGGGTGGTGAGGGAAGAAAAGAGGGTGCACCGGGTGCTGCGGAGCCCGCGAAGCAAGAGTAGGTTGGAAGTGTGCGGAGTTTCCACCC
>JAESFL010000273.1_pt1 | contig 43780 bp, 36 predicted proteins | sample 9269401 | NCBI WGS metagenome assembly JAESFL01 (sample SAMN14506025, study PRJNA617098) | algae metagenome | isolation source: Gloeocapsa sp. UFS-A4-WI-NPMV-4B04 and co-occurring heterotrophs from desert... | place: USA: Utah | collected 2006-10-01 | reverse complement strand
CGCTTCCAGATCATGGACTTTATTCTGTACTTCAACCACACGATGGCAAAACCTTTTAACTGGAAATACACAGGTGAAAAAACGACCCATTAAACTGACGGATTATTTCTGCAGAGCTGCACTAGTCACAATGATTTATGTAAAGCTTATAGAAATTATAAACTAAATAAGGCAGAAAAGTTTACAGATCATATTGCCGACTATTCTGATGCTGGACATTTACTAGGTCTTGTAGCTGAAAGAGAAATTGTTGCTCCTTTCTTCAGAAAATTATATGAGTTTTTATTTACAAGTAATAACCAAGTTAATTTCTCATCAGGTTTTACTTTTGAACGTGGAAGAATTAATTTAAGCTCAAATAGCAGATATACTTGGGGAAATTTACCAGTATTAATATCAAATCAGTGGGATATTTTTACAGATAATGTTTTGGAACAGGAAGAAATTATTTCAACAACTAGGTTATATCGTAGAGTTTTTTGTGACAAGGTAAGTCAAGCTGACCGACAACTGATTAAACAATTCTTACAACAGTGGGGACACCCCCTATCGCGCTGGCTAAGTCAAGGAAAAGTGGCTGCTTCTATGATTGACCAAATCAGACAGCTTCGCAATCGCGCGTCTCACGCTGAAGATATTTACAAAACCATTCAAGTTCAAACTACTTTGTATATGTGGCAGTTCAAGGTATTGCGATCGCTTCTTGTTGGTAGTAAGAACCAAAAAGGTGTATTACAAGAAATTTACGGTAGTTCAAATACTATTCAAAATAACTGTACTGACTTAAAAAGGGGGATAGTAACTATTACTCCCCCTTTATGCTTAAGCGTTGGTAATCGCTATTAGTTTTACAAATTGCCACCGCGAAAAGCAAGCACAATAATAACTGCTGGGCCAGCAAGCATGATTAGCGCGACTGATACTAACTGGAAAAGAGTTTCCCACTGAAAAGTGCTTGCTGCATCGAAAAAACCAGATAAAAAGTCCATTTTTCCTCCGAAATTGACCCAACCAATAGAATAATTTAACTAAAATCCCGAATCTGATCTTACCGTCATGACGCTGGGCTAATTTAATTAACTTAATAAATCTATAAAAAACAATAAAGAATCCCTCGCTGCTCTCATTTTGGCTGATCGGCGGGTAAAACCGTTAAGCTCAAGAGGCAAGAAAATCATAGCCTACTTTGAAATTATGGCTACCTGGCAATGTATCCAATGTGGAGCCTGCTGTCATCTTAACCCTGCTGATCGTCCAGATTTGCACGAGTATTTATCCCCAGACGAACTAGAGTTATATCTCAGCATGGTAGGTGAAGGTGGCTGGTGTGTGAATTATGACCACAATACGCGAGAATGCCGGATTTATGCGGATCGCCCTCGTTTTTGTCGGGTAGAGTCAGAGGTATTTCAGGATTTGTACGGGATTGAGCCTGAAGAATTGAATGACTTTGCAATTGACTGTTGTCAGCAGCAGATTTTGGGAGTCTACGGCGATCGCAGTTTAGAAATACTGCGCTTTACGCAAGCGATCGGTTTTTAACAGTGGACAATTGACAATTGACAATTGACAATTGTCCCGAGCTTGGGTTTAATTCCCCCACCATTTTTGGTGGATTGTTTGAGGGTGGGGAATAAAAATCCCCATCCTCAAACCTCACGAATAAATGTCAACTGTCAACTGTCAATTGTTTAAGCTAATTCTTACGTTTTATGATCCAGGGTTGATTTTTGTAACAAAGGTGAAAGAAAATGAAAGCAATATGAAAATAATTTAGCTCAACTGCCCGTGAACCTTGATATTTTACCTACGTTGTCTGGCGAGTCAACAACGCCGCCGCTTGTGGAAGCTCAGACAGACAGTTTTATAGTTGTTGGTGATAGTTCCAATACGCAGCAGCTTTCTACCAAGAAAAAATCATTTGGGGCAGTTTTTGGCTCTACTTTTTTCACCATTTTTCTAGCAGAATTTGGCGATAAAACTCAATTATCAACTCTTTTGATGAGTGCAAAGTCACAGTCACCTTGGAGCGTGTTTTTAGGCTCTGCTGCTGCACTGATCACAACTAGCTTGTTAGGCGTTCTTTTAGGACAATGGTTAGCAAACCGAGTTGCTCCGAAAACGATAAAAACGTTAGCAGGCGTGACTTTACTACTGATTTCAATTACTTTGTTTTGGGACGTAGCGCAGTTTTAAGGTGGAGTGCTGGATATGGACTGGAATTTGCTAGGAATAACCTTTATTACCGTGTTTTTGGCGGAATTAGGAGACAAAAGTCAATTAGCAGCGATCGCATTGAGTAGTTCTAATTCCCCACGCGCTGTCTTCTTAGGATCAGCCGCAGCGCTGTTATTAACAAGCTTACTAGGAGTGGTTGCGGGAGCAGTTGCGCCACAGTTATTGCCAGTGCGTTTAGTTAAGGCGATCGCTGCTGTGGGATTTGCTATTCTGGCTGTACGCCTACTGTGGCCGAATGCCGATTTACCTCAAAATCCTAAAGAAATACTTTGATAAATCAAAAACCCCTCAAAATTTTCGAGGGGCTTATTTATTGATTTGAAATATTAAGCTAATCTTGATTGAAGTACCAGCCTAGAAGTGTCCCGCCAGCAATCAGCTTTGTAGCTTCCATTATCCAGTAACCAGCGTGTAATTGGCTCATGATTGCAGGCATTTCAGTAGCTGACTCAAATAAATTTAGTTGCAGTCCCGCAGCGCTCATTTGCGGCGTTAAGAAATAAGTGTCAACTAAAGATACAGCTAGCAGCAGTACGGATAAAGTAATAGCACCACGAGTCCAATTATTTGCAGCGAATTGTGTGTTTTTTAGAGCCAATACACCTGTGAGAATTAAAGCAGCACATACTAATTCAATGCGATTAAAGTTCCAGAAAATCAGATATCCAGCTGATGCAAAGCCAGATTGAGTCATCATTCCAGAAACATATAAGCTAGGTATAATTACCCAATCTAAAATTAGACTACTGCTGAACCAGAAGCCCAAAGTCAACATTACAGTTGTTAGCCAAGGCGATCGCTTTAATTGCAGATTAGAAGCAGCAGTCATAAAATTTCCTCTAATTTATTTCTAATTTTTAGCTTAATCAGTTTATTTAGCAACAACTATGAAATATTTTTTAAAGATACTCATAATTAAACAATGGAATGAGTAGGGAAAAGTGAAGAGTGAGTCGAAAAAAAGCTTTTCACTAGTTATTATAAGTTTTATTAAAAATTGTTAAAAACAGGTGGTTTATCAAGCGGGATAGGTAGCAAAATTCTCCTAAGTCTAGGGTGAAGCTACATCTAGTTGCTGCGCTGCTGTTGTGCCAAAACGACTGTATTCCCAAATCCAGTTGAAGTAGCTGATCACCAGTTGGGTTGTCACTGTTTGCTACCTTGAGCGTGGGATTGCAGAATGGTATCTACCTGTTCGAGGCTGACTTGAGGATGTTTAACCCTTACTGGTTGAGCAAATCCACACTTGTTTGACGCACAACCCAATCAAGTAGACATTATCACTACTTGTTAAACTGTAGTTTGGTAGTTTGATAAGTAAGCCTTAGTAATATCTAATTAATTAGATTAAACAGAGAAAAAATTCCTGTAATTTCATTTAAAAAGCAATTAAGCTGCATAAAACAACTACTACTAAAAATGAATTTATTTAAGAGATAGAAGTAAATAGAATAGTATTAGGTAATAAAGTTTAAAATTTAATTAATTCTGATAATTTGGATTTGGCAATGCGCGTTGTAACTTGGTTGGGAATAGCACTCGCTACAACAGCTATAGGGGGAGTTGCTGAGGTAACTCAAGCGGTTCAGCTACGAGATGGCACAGTCTACTTTGTGCAACCTCCAGAACTTGTTGAAGCGACAACTACATTTAAAGACGTTAATGTGTGGGGTGCGACATACTATTTCACCCTTAACCTACCGCAGAATGCCGGAGAACCTCTGCAAAGGGTAACTATTAACCAGCATGAGGGAACGTCTGACATTCGTTTCGACCTTAAGGATAGCCGCGCTTTTGTGGGAACACGCGATCGCAAAGGAACAAAACTAAAACTAGGCGAAGTGACAAAGGAAAAAAATAAAAATACAGTTTCTGTAACGTTTGAGCCGCCTATACCGCCAGGGAAAACGATTACAATTGGTCTGCGTCCGGTCAAAAATCCGATGTTTTCCGGTATCTACTTATTTGGCGTAACGGCGTTTCCACAAGGCGATAAATCACACGGTCAGTTTCTCGGTTTTGGGCGGCTTCACTTCTACGACAGTAGGAATTAGCGCTCTTAGTAGGGGAGCAGAGGAGCAGAGGCGGGAGAACAGGGAGGATTGAAGCAGATTCCCCTTGTCCCCTTGTCCTGTTCTAGCCCCTACCTTGACGGCGGTTCTCTGCTTGAGCAAGGAGGGAGTCAGCAAAGGCGATCGCATCACTAGCAGAATGTCCACCAGCCAAAGTCGCTAGTTCTTCGCGGCGAGTCGTGAAATTATCGAGCGTTGTTACCCGCACAACGGTACGCACATCAGAGTCAGGCGTGAACAGTGACGGTTGATCGATTACTTGTTTATCTACTCGGAAGTGACGATCTGCCATTGCTGCAACTAGAGGCTGGTGGGTAACGCACAGAACTTGGTGGCGTTGACTTAGCTGGTGCAATTTTTCGGCGATCGCTTGTGTTACTCTTCCCGATACCCCAACATCAATTTCATCAAAGACTAAGGTTCCAGCAGCTTCAGACTGGGAAAAAGTAGCTTTGAGTGCCAACAAAAAGCGGCTCATTTCACCACCAGAGGCAATTGCTGTCAAAGGTTGTAACGGTTCACCAGGATTAGGACTAAACAGAAATGTAGTTCGGTCTGCTCCTGCTGCTGTTGGGACGCTAGGAGCAATTTCAACTTCAAACTGTACCTTCTCCATCGCTAAAGGCTTGAGTTCTGCTACTAGCCGCGCCTCAAGTTGAGCAGCAGCTGTTTGACGTAGCTCAGTTAATGAGTTGCAAGCTTTAATTAATTTTTGTTGATACTTCTGCTCTTGCTGTTCTAAAGCTTCGATAGATTGTTCACCGCCATTGAGTTCTGCTAGTTGAGCTTGGATGCGCTCATAATAAGCGATCGCTTCAAATAGTGTTGGTCCATACTTGCGGCAAATCTGCTTTAGTTCCCGAATCCGGTGTTCCACTTCCACAAGCCGTTGCGGATCAGCCTCTAATTCTTCCCCATAAATATTAATTCGTCGTCCTGCTTCGACAATAGATGCCAAAGCATCACTTACTAAGTCTAAAAGCGGTTGCAAGCCCGAATCATATTGCACCATATCACCTAAAGTAGACTCAGCTTGTGCCAGTAAATCTGCACTTGCTGGTGTATCGCTATCGTTTTGGTAAAGACCTTGATAGACTTTGTAACTTAGCTGTTGCAACTCCACAACATGACTCAACCTGGCGCGTTCTTGCTCTAGCTGTTCAACTTCATCTGACGCGCCCAAATTCGCTGCCTTTAGTTCCTGAACTTGATAAGTTAACAAGTCGAGTTGCTGTAAGCGATCGCGCTCCGATTGACGGCGTTTTTCTAAACTAGCTTTTGCTTGTTGGTAATCCGCAAAGGCAGTAGCGACAATTTCCCGTTGCTGGACATGACTTAAGCCACCGTAAAGATCCAACCAGTCGCGTACTTGCGCCGCTTGTCCTACCTGAACTGTTTGACCTTGAGCCGTAATTTCAACCAAGCGATCACGCAGTTCTGCCATTAGCTGTCGATTCACCAGCACTCCATTTAAACGCGATCGGCTGCGGAGGCTACCTCCACTTGTCGTCATTTCGCGGCTACAAACTACTGAAGAATCATCAATTAAGTCAATTTCTTGTTCTACTAACCAGGCGGCTAAAACTTGATCTAGCTTGAAAGTTGCTTCCACCATTGCCCGCTTTGTCCCAGTGCGAATAACGCGACTGCTGACTTTACCTCCTAAAGCAGCATCAATCGCATCCAAAATAATCGATTTTCCTGCACCTGTTTCGCCAGTTAATACATTTAGACCTCTACCGAATTCTAAATTCAGGGTGTCAATCAGGGCAAAGTTTTCAATCTGGAGGGAGAGTAACATGAAGACCTATTCACCGTGAGGACAGATGCTGGATGCTGGCAATTGAGTAGATACTAACCATCACTATCAACTACGATTGACCGTAGCTAAGGAGCAAGTCTACCAAACCTAGTGTAATGTGACTTTGAGGCACAAAGACAAGCGCCCGTTGCTTTTATTTTTTGTTGAGTTAAAGAAGTAATATAGCTTTATCTCTCTTACGGTAGCTAGCTAAAAAAGCAACTTAGATTAACTAATTGTTACAATAGTTAATATGGTCACTCCGATGCGGTTCCAAATTAATGAATGTGAAAATGGCCTCTCCCTCTGTCCGAAGTGATACCGAGCCAGTGATGATCACCCCTAAGTTTCAAGAAGATTTAACTCATTCCTCTATTGATATAACCGTAGCGGAGCGACCAGAACAAACGGCAATTATCCCCAGCATTGTAGAACTAGAGACACTGCGCTATGATCCCGTAGCGATCAGGGCGCAATACAGCCAAAAACCGCTACAAGTCTTGGGCAGAATCCTAGCAGTATTGTGGCCAACATTGACATTTGGTCTTAGTTTGTGGTGGGATCGGCAACGAGGTCGTGTTGCTCAAAATCAGCAGCGACGAGCGATTCAGTTAAGAGAACTGTTGACCCAACTAGGACCTGCTTATATCAAAATTGGACAAGCACTGTCCACAAGACCGGATTTAGTTCCTCCGCTTTACATGGAAGAACTAACGCTGCTACAAGACCAAATACCACCTTTTCCTAACGAAATCGCCTATCAGTTTATTGAAGAAGAATTAGGCGATCGCCCCGATCAAATTTACGCCGAATTATCACCCCAGCCAATTGCTGCGGCTTCTTTAGGGCAAGTTTATAAAGGAAAACTAAAAACTGGCGAAACAGTAGCCGTCAAAGTCCAGCGTCCCGACTTACGCGATTCCATTACTGTAGACTTATACATTTTGCGCCGCCTTGCTGCTTGGGCAAACAAAAATATTAAACGAGTCCGTAGCGACTTGGTAGGTATCCTAGATGAATTTGGCGATCGCATCTTTGAAGAGATGGACTACATTAATGAGGGAGAAAATGCCGAGCGATTTGCCAAACTCTACGGTCATCTCAAAGATGTTTATGTGCCAAAAATCTATTGGCAATATACCCAGCGTCGTGTTTTGACGATGGAGTGGGTTACGGGAACTAAGCTGACCCAAGTAGAAGCAATTAGCGCTCAAGGAGTAGATGCGCGTTATATCATCGAAGTCGGTGTCCAGTGTTCTCTACGTCAACTGCTGGAACACGGCTTTTTTCATGCTGACCCCCACCCTGGCAATTTGTTAGCCACCCCAGATGGTAAATTGGCATATCTCGACTTTGGCATGATGAGCGAAATTAAGCCGGCTCAACGATATGGCTTAATTGAAGCAATTGTCCACATGGTTAACCAGGACTTTGATGGTTTAGGTCGTGACTATATCAAGCTAGAGTTTCTCACACCCGATACAGACCTAACACCGATCATTCCAGCGCTTGGGCGTGTATTTAAGAACACATTGGGAGCTAGCGTCTCGGAATTGAACATTAAGAGCATTACCGATGATCTATCGGCCTTGATGTATGAGTATCCTTTCCGTGTTCCTGCTTACTACGCCTTAATCATCCGCTCACTGGTTACTTTAGAGGGAATTGCGATCCACATTGATCCCAACTTCAAAGTTCTTAGTGCAGCTTATCCTTATGTCGCCAAGCGTCTGTTGACAGATCCAGCGCCAGAACTACGAGAGTCTTTACAAGATTTGTTATTTAAAGATGGTAGCTTCCGGTGGAATCGTCTAGAAAACTTGTTACGCAATGCCCGTAGTAGTCAGGATTACGACCTCAGTCAAGTAGTTGATCAAACACTAGAGTTTCTGTCTTCAGAACGCGGTGCTTTGATTCGGAATAACTTGATCGATGAAATTGTTAAGAGTGTCGATGCTCTAAGTCGAAATGCCTTACATACTGCTACATACGCACTGCGGAACCGTGTAGGGTTAGCAGTTAATGAAACTCCTGGTGCATCAACAGAGCAAGAAAAAACTATAGAGAATATTAAACGGATCTGGAATATCCTGCAACAAACTCGTGGCTTTGATCCAGCGCGGATTGCTCCTCAGATTTCGCAATTGGTGTTTAAACCAGAAGTACAGCATATCGGACAGCAAGTTGCTAGCCGTTTAGCACAACGAGCGATCGCGCGTTTGATTCGAGAAGTCTTAGTTTCGCCAGAAACGCCTTCTAATAACGGTCACAAGCCAGTACCTGTAAAAGTTTAGCACTGACAAAGGGGAAAAACTTAATAAATAGTCCCCTGCTAAGAATGCTAAGAATGCTCCCCTTGTCCCCTCCTCCTCGTCACTACCATCTAAGAAATAACATCCTCTTGGTGGTTATCGCCTTCTTTTTCACGCTTGATACTTTCTTCTAAAGCTTGAATTTGTTCTCGACGAGCTTCGACTTCTAGCGCTCGCCGAGACAATTCTTGATTTTGCAAAGTCAGGGTTTGCCGCCACTGTTCTGCGCGTTCGGTTTCCTGTTGCAAAAATTCTGGTGTAACCCCACTGGTGAGGAAGGTTTGCACTACATCCAACACCCAGCTAGTAGCATTTTGCATGTTATCGATCTCTCCAGTTGGAGAAAGCTCTACTAAAACAAGTAACCCTTCACTTAATACGTTAGTACAGCCCCCATATAAAATCACCTCGGCTGGAGGGATAGTATTTTTCTCAACAATTATTTTCCAGCTATATTCAGCTTCTTGAAACGCCAGTAATCGCAGAACTAATTTGCCTGACAATTCTTGCTTTTGCACCTGTGCCAGATGGAGCATTACTTTTTTAGGGGCTAGGGAGCATTCTTAGCATTCTTAGCATTCTTAGCAGGGGAGCTAGATTATTAATATCGACTCGCCGTTCGCTAGTTGCCGAGGAATCGCTGATAGCTAGTATTTATGCTAAATGACGGAGCCGCTCACGCAAAATTTCCGCTTGTTTTTCAGCTTCTTCCATTGCATCCTGCGCTCCTTTGACTACTTCAGGTGGGGCTTTATCAACAAACTTAGGATTGCTCAATCGTCCACTTAATGATTTAGCTTCTGCTTCTACCTTGCTTAAACTTTTTTCTAGCTTCGCACGTAGCGCCGCCACATCAATCACTCCCGCGAGGGGAATCAGCACTTGCACTGTACCAACTACGCCAGCAATTACGGGTTCTATTTCTTTGTCAAGAGCATTAGTAATAGTCAATGACTCAACTTTAGCTAAATCTTGAATGTAAGCCTGTCCAGTTGTGAGAATTTGGTGTTCGCGATCGCTTTCACTTTGCAATATCACCGTCACTTTCACTCCTGGCTTAATATCCGCTTCTGCGCGAAGATTCCGAATTGTGCGGATCGTGCCTGTTAATAGTTCAAACTGCTGTTCTAACTGGGTATCAATTAATGTTGTCTCTGCTTCTGGATAAGATTGCAGCCCCAATATTTGCCCAGTTTCTGTTTGAGTCAGCGTATACCAAATTTCCTCTGTAATATGAGGCATAAATGGATGAAGTAATTTTAAAATTCCTTCTAAAACATAGGCAAGAGTTTGTCGCGCCACTTGCCGCGATTGGGCAGCTGCATCCTTTTGGAGCCTAGATTTAACTAATTCAATATACCAGTCGCAGAAGTCACCCCAGATAAAGTCATAAAGTCCTTTTGCGGCTTCCCCCAGTCCGTAGTTATCAATGTAATCACTCGTTTGCTTTACGACTTGATGGAACCGCGAGAGAATCCAGCGATCGCTTAGTTCTAAAGCCTCGCTCCCGTCGTGATCCCCCTTTGTTAAGGGAAGATTAAAAGGGGATCTCAACTGCTGTGGCGTTTGACCATCTAAATTCATCATTACGAATCGCGAAGCATTCCACAGCTTGTTAGTAAAATTCCGCGATGCCTCTACCGACGGTGACTCATCAGTTTTCCGATTGTACTCTAGGCGGATATTTTGACCCGCTCCCGCCACTTCCTTTACCAAGGTATAACGCAGAGCATCTGTGCCGTATTTGTCAATCAGCAACAACGGATCAATGCCATTGTTTGCCGACTTAGACATTTTTTTCCCGTTTTCATCTAGTACCAACCCATGAATGTAAACATCACGGAAGGGCATTTGATTTGTAAAGTGTCCAGCCATCATCGTCATCCGCGCTACCCAGAAGAAGATGATGTCAAACCCAGTCACCAGGGTAGATGTGGGGTAATAAAACTCCAAGTCACGAGTTTGTTCAGGCCAACCTAAAGTAGAAAAAGGCCAAAGTCCCGAAGAAAACCAAGTATCTAATACATCTGGGTCTTGGATTAGCTTGACATTTAAGCCGAATTGTAAATCAGCTTTTTCTTGTGCTTCCGCTTCATTCTGTGCCACCACAAATGGCGTGTCGTCAGTAATTTCTCCCCCAGTTTCACTTACAGCGTACCAAGCCGGAATTTGATGTCCCCACCACAATTGACGAGATATGCACCAGTCTTTTAATTTTACCAGCCAGTCACGATAAACCTTTGTCCAACGTTGGGGTACAAACTCAGGGGAACTTTGCTGATCCAAAAATTCCAGGGTTTTGTCAGCTAGGGGGCGAATTTTAACGAACCACTGAGTTGAAAGCAAGGGTTCAATAGGAACTTTACCGCGATCACTATACGGGACTGTATGCTTATAGTCTTCCACCTTCACTAAAACAGAGTCTGCCTCCAGCCGTTGCACCACATTCTTACGAGCAACAAACCGATCTTGCCCTTGGAATGGCCCTGCATTTTCGTTTAAAGTGCCATCCTTATTCATAATGTTGATCATCGGCAAACTGTGACGCTGACCCATTTCAAAATCATTTGGATCGTGCGCGGGTGTCACCTTCACGCAACCAGTACCAAATTCGGGATCGACCAACTCATCAGCAATTACTGGAATTTCCCGATTCATAATCGGTAACGTTAGCGTTTTGCCAATCAAATGTTTATAGCGATCGTCATTAGGATTCACCGCCACAGCTGTATCACCCAACATTGTCTCTGGTCGAGTCGTCGCCACCTCCACATAGCCAGAACCATCAGTAAGCCCATAGCGGAAGTGCCACAAATGCCCATTAACTTCAAGGCTTTCCACCTCCAAATCAGAAACAGCTGATTGAGTAGCAGGACACCAGTTGACTAAATACTTACCGCGATAAATCAACCCTGACTCGTAGAGACGAGTGAACGCTTCCATCACTGCTTTGGATAAGCCCTCATCCAAGGTGAATCGTTCCCGCGACCAATCTACCGAGACACCCAAACGCCGTAGTTGATTAACAATTGTGCCTCCAGATTGAGCCTTCCATTGCCAAGCGCGTTCTAAAAACTTCTCCCGCCCCAAGTCATAGCGGCTTTTCCCTTCAGCCTGTAGCTGTTTATCTAAAATCGCTTGTACTGCAATGCCAGAGTGATCAGTTCCTGGTAGCCACAGAGTATTAAACCCCTTCATCCGGTGATAGCGGACTAAAACATCAATCAGCGTGTCATTAAAGGCATGACCCATGTGCAGAGTGCCAGTAACATTCGGCGGGGGAATCATAATGCAGTAAGGTTTGCCGCCGCGATCCGGGTCAGCTTTATAGACTTGGTTGTCTTCCCAGTATTTTTGCCACTTGGCTTCCGTACTAGAGGGGTCGTAAATGCTGGATAGAGTAGGGATAGTTACGGTCATGGAGAGAAAACTCAGGAGCAGTTATTTAAAATTTTGCCACATGGTTGTTGAGGCTATGAAGAAATGGACTATTCAGAAGACAAGTTACAAGGACATTAATCAATTTTTTCTTTCAGCGTGCGATCGCTTCGCGCCATTGGTAAAATTGGTTCTACCCAGCCGTTGAGGGTAACAAAATATAGTTCTACGTTGACAGGGTAGCGATCACAAATTGCCCAATAAGCTTGGCTGAGATAATAGCTATGAACTTGTCGCTCTCGGTCTGAATTTTGACTCAATAGAGGATCAATTTGACGTGCATAAGCGCCACAGTCTTGATGATCGATTAGCACCACCTTTTTAATGTGGTGCAATTGATAGGATAAATCCAATTGATCCCAAAAGGTAGTTGTATCAGCCGATTGAGGAAAGTTATTCAAAGCCAATGAAGCACCTGCTAGCGCTGTCCAGTCATAATGATTTGTCAAATTTTGGAGCGCTAAAAAAGAACGTTCCGCTTCTAAAAAGCGAAAGTCAATACAGCTAAGAACTAAGGCTGTAGCTGTGTTTCCCGCTCTAGCAGGCGGAACTGATTGGAGGATAGACGCGATCGCACCTGGTATCAGCGCTCTTAAAAAAAGGCGGCGGTTGATCCCCCAATATATTCGGCAATTAGGACTGTGCATTTATAGAAATTCAGGGATAAAAAAGTACATAACCTATTGCCTGAAATTTAAGCTTAGGGTTGTGGAAAAACAGAGAGTAGTGAGCGCCGTGAACAGTGAGGTTTTCTCTTTTGACTATTGTCTACTCACTAATGTGTTTTACAAAAAAAGGGACGCTAAGAGCGCCCCCAAAAACCTCTAAATAACTCAAAGTGTCTAGACGTTAGCCGCTACCCTAGCTGGCTTCTTAGCGGTTAAACGCTCATAAGCTGCCCGCATCTTCAAACCAGTAAGCACTTGGAATAGTCCAGTACCATTGTTGGAACCCGGATACTCCCGGTGCTGAAGCAACAGATGTGTCATCTCACCTGGGTACTTAGTAGAAGTATTGCTCAAATGGCTTTCGATATAGCTGACTTCTTCCAGCCTGTCAAACTGACCATCCACTTCTAAAACTGAGACATAGCGACCATAGTAGACATCTGAGCCGTAGAACATTTGCATACCTGGGTAAGAGCAAGTAAGCTTGCGTCCACACGGAGTCCACTGAATGGTTGACCCTTGATCAAACAGGTAAACTGGCTCCGAACCTTCCAAGTCTTCTCGCTGAAGCATCCTTACCCGCAGTACCCGACGCTCTTTATCATCCTTGATCAAGTTAGTGGGCAATACCTGAATAACAACATCGGCAAATTCTCTTTGTGGCTCAATGTATGCCTCGAAATCAGGGCGACGAGCATTAATCGCCTGCATGACATCTTCATAGCGATGACCGCGCTCTGCCATGTCTCGTTGAATCTTCCAGGCAATCTTGACTTCATCGCTGATGTCGAGATACACACTAAAGTCTAATAGCGATCGCACTCGCTCATCAAATAACGGATGCAGCCCTTCAACTACAATAATGTGATTCGCTTCCACCTGCTCTGGTGGATCGATCATGCCGGTTTCGTGGTTATAGATGGGCTTATCAATTGTTTGACCACTCTTAAGCGCTTTAATTTGTTCATACATCAGGTCAAAATTGTTTGCCCTGGGGTCGAGTGCAGTGATACCCGTTTCTTTGCGCTGGATGCGATCCAAAGAGTGATAGTCATCTAGACAAATGACTGTGATCAATTCTTCACCAAACAAATCGGTTAACCGACGCAAAAAAGTAGATTTACCGCATCCGGAGTCTCCGGCAACTCCAATTAAAACCACGCGATCCGGCTTACTCATAGGTTTCCTCTAACGACAAGATAGGTCAATTTTAAAGTTGTTTGTTTGCTAAATTTGTAGCCCGGAGGTTACTCTGTTGCTCTGTGACCGCAAAAACCACAGATGCGTTGACAACAACCGATACAGTTAAGCTGTACCGTTCAATTGTTGCCCTCTATGAATACTGTAGAAGCAATACCCTTACGGTAAGACTAAGTGTCTACATGAATTGCCCCTACTTTGGCTGGTAAGTATTTTGTCCTACTGTTATAGTAGATTCTACCAGAATGGGATCTCCTCTACAAGCCTGACGGAGCCTTATCGTCTGGCTTAGTATTTATGCTAATGTTTAGTTGCACTTTTTTATAGAAAAAACCAAAACTGACTCGCTTTTGACATTTTGCAGGTTATGTACACTGTAGGGTGATAAAAGATGTGATGTTGGATTTACCACAGTCGTTTAACGAGTGAGCCGATATTGGTAAGGTTATAAAGGTTACTTTCTGTACATAATAGTTTCTCACCCCGGTATCGGGTAGTGAAGCTTGTCTGTGGTGCAAAGGGCTTTTTTCAACAATTTTTTAAGTAAGGTTCGGAGAAATTTAATCGATGTACAACTCAAGCGCCGCTGACGAGGCAGCCAATACTTCATCTGGTAGCCGCGTTTTTATTTACGAAGTGGTTGGTCTCCGTCAGAACGAAGAAACTGACAAAACGGACTACCCAATTCGTCAAAGTGGCAGTGTGTTTATCAGAGTGCCTTACAAGCGCATGAATCAAGAAATGCAGCGAGTCACTCGTATGGGCGGAAAAATTGTCAGTATTCAATTAATGAACGCTGATAATCAAGCGAATGGTAAAGCAACATCTACGACTACTGATAATCAAGCAAATGGTAAAGCCACTGTTACTACTGACAGTGCAGCAAATGATGAAGCTAAATTAGAAACTAAATCAGAGTCCAAATTAACAGAAAAAGGCAAGCCTATGACTCAAGCGAAGCCAAAAAAGGAAACCCACACTGACGTTCCGGTTAACATTTATCGTCCCAATGCGCCATATATAGGTAAGTGTATCTCTAATGACGAGTTGGTGGGCGAGGGTGGCATCGGTACTGTTCGTCACTTGACATTTGATATTTCTGGTGGCGATTTGCGGTATTTAGAAGGCCAAAGTATCGGCATTATTCCACCGGGAACTGATAAAAACGGCAAACCAGAAAAACTTAGGCTGTACTCGATCGCTTCTACGCGTCATGGCGATCGCGTTGACGATAAAACTGTATCGTTGTGTGTCAGACAACTAGAGTACAAGCATCCTGAAACGGGCGAAACAATCTACGGTGTCTGTTCAACTCACTTGTGCCATCTTGAACCTGGGGCAGATGTAAAAATCACCGGGCCAGTTGGTAAAGAGATGTTGTTACCAAGTGATCCAAATGCCAAGGTGATTATGTTCGCAACCGGAACTGGAATTGCGCCATTCCGGGCTTACCTATGGCGGATGTTTAAGGAAAACGAAAAAGCGGCTAACCCAGATTATCAGTTTAATGGCTTTGCCTGGCTGATCTTTGGTATTCCCACAACTCCTAACATTCTCTACAAGGAAGAACTAGAACAAATCCAGCAGCAGTACCCTGATAACTTCCGCCTAACTTGCGCGATCAGCCGCGAACAGAAAAACCCCGAAGGCGGCAGGATGTACATTCAAGATCGAGTGGCTGAACACGCCGAAGAACTGTGGAAGATGATTCAGGAAGAAAATACCCACACCTATATTTGCGGTTTGAAGGGTATGGAAGGTGGCATCGACGAGGCGCTGTCTGCGGCGGCTGCTAAAGATGGTGTCAACTGGATCGACTATCAGAAGGAAATCAAAAAAATCGGTCGCTGGCACGTAGAAACGTACTAATAGAGGCGAGAGGCGATCTTGCGAGAGGCAAGAGGCAAAAAAATCTCTTTCTTTACTTTTGATTGGTTAGGGGTGTATGGACATACGCCCCTACAATTGTTTTTGGTGAACTGGGTGCAAGAATTGTGGTTAAGGTAGGTTTGCTGGGATTGGGAACGGTGGGTGCGGGTACAGTTAAGCTGTTGCTAGATCCATCTGGGCGTAATCCATTGTTACAGGAGATAGAGATTTATCGCGTGGGAGTGCGATCGCTAAATAAACCCCGCGCCGTAAATTTGCCTGCCCAAATACTGATAACAGATTTAGAGGCAATTGTCAACGATCCAGAAGTAGAGATTGTAGTCGAAGTTTTAGGGGGATTGGAACCAGCGCGATCGCTGATCCTGCTGGCAATTAGTCAAGGTAAGCACGTTGTTACGGCAAATAAGGCTGTAATTGCCCGCTACGGTGATGAAATTTTCAATGCTGCCACTGCTGCCGGAGTATATGTCCTATTAGAAGCGGCTGTGGGCGGCGGTATCCCCGTTATTCAACCACTAAAGCAGTCTTTAGGTGTCAACCGCATTCAGGCTGTTACAGGCATCGTCAATGGCACTACTAACTACATCCTGACACGGATGCAAACCGAGGGTAGCAGTTTCAACGATATTTTAGCAGATGCCCAAAAACTCGGTTATGCCGAAGCAGATCCAACGGCTGATGTTGATGGCTTAGACGCGGCAGATAAAATTGCCATTCTCGCGTCATTAGCATTTGGGGGACGAATTAAACTCCAAGATGTCTACTGCGAGGGAATTCGCGCCGTTGGTAAACCGGATATTGCCTATGCCCAGAAGCTTGGTTTTGTAATTAAATTGCTAGCGATTGCCCAACGAGAGCAAATAACGGCAACTACTGATGCTTCAACTACCTCTAGCCTCTCCGTCAGAGTGCATCCTACTTTAGTACCTGAGTCACATCCTTTAGCAAGTGTCAATGGCGTTGACAACGCAATTCTTGTTGCAGGAGAACCAATTGGAGAAGTAATGTTTTTTGGACCAGGGGCGGGTGCAGGTGCTACTGCAAGCGCCGTTGTATCGGATATTTTAAATATTGTGGCTGTTTTGAAGACTAATCCAGCCCAAACTCAAACGGCTAAAATTCATCCGCTTTTAGCGTGTTCTCATCAACATTACAGTGCGAATCCTAACGGGCAAGCCTTTTTGGGTATCGCGCCGATGGAAGAACTTGTGACTCGGTTTTACGCCCGCTTCCTCACCCTAGATCGCCCCGGCGTTATTGGCAAATTGGGTACTTGCTTTGGCAATCACGGCGTTAGCCTAGAATCAGTTGTCCAAACTGGTGTGCAAGATCAGTTAGCTGAGATTGTTGTCGTCACTCACGATGTCCGAGAAGGCAACTTTCGCTCCTCCCTAGCAGAAATCCGCACTTTAGAAGCAGTAGACAGCATTCCTAGCTTACTGAGAGTTCTTTAAGTGAGTACAATTTCAAATTTCTGCAAAACTTCCCCACAAGGCAGTAGTCCAAAACTCTCACCTGTGCCTTAATTGCTTTAGCACACACAATCGCTGTGTGAGGCAAAATAAACAACATCTAAGCGCAGCGATTAAACGGATTTCATAAACATGACAAATTCGCCTCCCCCTGATCCCCAGTCATCTCAAAACAATCCTTTAGGATTTGATGAATTTATTGGCATCTTCGTTGCCCTTACAACCATTGGCGCGATTCTATTTTGGTCACTTTCACGCGGAAATGAGGGATTCAACCTAACAAGCCTTTTATCCCCGTCTCCGTCTCCGTCTGCTCAACCAACGTTTACACCAGTCCCTGAAGCAACAACAGGGGAAGAAGCGCCAGCATTGCCGCCTGCAACAGTAACTCCAACAGAGTCACCACAGGTATTAGCACCAGTACCAGATAGAAGAACTGGACAGCAAATTCCAATCGTGGTTCCTTTCAGAACTACAACACCAGAGCGAGTACAACAAACTCCAGCACCAACTCAACCGATTAACTTCGTGGATGTTCCCCAAGACTACTGGGCGCGTTCTTTTATTGATGCTCTCTCTGCACGTGGTATTGTCACTGGCTTTGCTGGTGACTACTTTCGACCAGATCGACCTGTAACAAGGGCAGAATTTGCGGCAATTCTCCAAGATGCCTTTGATCAAAAACCTGGTCAGGGGACAGCAAATTTTAAGGATGTGCAACCAAATTTTTGGGCAGTTCCAGCAATTACTAGAGCCAATCAAACCGGATTCTTAGAAGGGTATCCTGGTAATGTCTTTAGACCACAGCAGGAAATTCCCAGAGTACAAGTTTTAGTTGCCCTTGCTAGTGGCTTAAATCTCCCAACTGTATCTTCTCCAGAGCAGGTTTTGGGCATCTACAACGATGCTAACCAAATTCCTAATTACGCAACTGAGAGCATAGCTGCGGCTACAGCAAATGGTCTTGTGGTAAATTATCCCGATCCAAAATCACTCAATCCTAATCGAAATGCCACTCGCGCCGAAGTTGCAGCAATAGTTCATCAAGCTCTAGTGCAAGCAGGCAAGGCAGAACCAATCCAATCTCAATACGTTGTTCCAGCGCGACCTTAAATAATGACAAAGAAAGTGAGTAGTCAATAGTGTTTGTAATCACTCTTTCTGACTTACTGCGCTCTCTAAATCGTGTTTTAAAAACAAACTCAATCCTTTATTTAGGCTAGACCAAAAAGGATTGAGTTATGATACTTGCTAACAGTAAGCGAAGCAAGTTTTTGTTTTTTTCTGCCATAAGATGAATGGGTGCTACGCGGCGTATACACCCCTAATACGGCTTAATTTAGGTTAAAAACAGGCTTTTATATCTTCCTGTTTACCCTTTACTTTGGCTAAAAAATCAATGAATGGTAAGCTCTAAGAGTTTGGGAGTTGTTGGCTACCAACCACTTGCTGCTTGAGTTTTTCAATTTCTTGAGACAACTCTTGTCGCTTTGAAGCTTGAAGTAAAAAGCGATTCACAAACCATGCTGAGTAACCAATACCAATTAACTCAAACGTTGGTTGCAGCAGGGGAATATCATTGAATGCATCAATTACTGCTAGGACTACCTTAACTGTAATAATTGCAGCAAAAATTAGACCAAGGGTAATAATTGGCTGCTTGTATTGGTTAAAGAACTTACCTATATAATCGGGCAGCTGTGCTAAAAAGTCAGAAACTTGTGAGCCAAGTTTTTGCCATTGAGTATCAGTTGGAGTGTTGGCTCGTATTGTTGCCAAGGGTGCTGAATCTGATGATCCTATAACCTCTGAGGAGGTAGCAGTATCTGTGTATTCCGGCGGTTGCAGTTGGGATTCCATAATTTTTATGTTGTTATTTGGGAATGACAACTTTGAGGTTTTTGACTGGACGATACATAAAGAATGCAGCATCGCCTAGTTTTCTAGAGAAAGCTGTTTTGCATTGTTTTCCACAATAGCTGACCTGAAGCACTGGTTCATCAACTCCAAGATAGAGAGTGATTCGCTAGCTAGAAGTCAGAAGGCAGAAGATTGAATTAAAATTTGCCTACGTCGTTCTTTAGTTTGGATAAAGTCGAGCTATCAGCTTGCAGTTAAGCAAGACGAATAGTTACTTACTAAAGAGCCTCAGCTTTAATTTGATTGGGGCAAGGTTGCCCTTGTTCAAACTTAGAGAGATTAGCAAGGGTAGTTGAGGCAATAGTCTTGAGGGCATCGACAGTAAAAAAGGCTTGATGTCCAGTAATTAGCACGTTCGGAAAAGTGAGCAGGCGTTCAAAAAGATCGTCTTGAATCACTTGATTCGAGAAATCTTCAAAGAATAAATCCCCCTCTTGTTCGTAAACGTCTAAACCAAGATAGCCTATTTTCCCCGATTTTAAGCCTTTAATTACTGCTTTCGTGTCAATTAATGCTCCACGACTCGTGTTAATTAGCATAACACCTGTTTTCATCTGCGAGATTGTCTCCGCGTTAATTAGGTGATGGGTTTCGGGGATCAAAGGGCAGTGCAAGGTAATAATATCGGCAGCAGCAAATAGTTCAGATAGTGATACATACTTTACTCCCAAAGCTTCGCAATCTGGGTGCGGCGATTTATCATATGCCAGAATCTGGCATCCAAAGCCGTTGAGAATTTGCGCCGTAATTGCACCAATTTTGCCAGTGCCAACAATGCCAACTGTTTTACCGTGTAGATCAAATCCCAAAAATCCATCTAGAGAAAAATTACCGTCGCGGATACGGGCATAAGCGCGATGGATCTTGCGATTGAGCGCCAGAATCAGCCCTACAGTGTGTTCGGCAACGGCATAAGGCGAGTAAGCTGGAACGCGGACAACAGTTAGCTTTAAGTCAGCTGCCTTGTTTAAATCTATATTGTTGAAACCAGTGGAACGCAGGGCAATTATTTGGGTTCCCTGACTTGCCAATTTCGTTAAGGTTTTGGCATCAAGCTGATCGTTGACAAAAACACAGACTGCTGGAAAGTCTGCTGCCAATATGCTTGTTTCGTAATTTAGATGTGGTTCAAAATAAATTAGTTCATGTTCGTAGTCGGCGTTGGCAGCTTCTAGGAAAGTGCGATCGTAGGATTTTGTACTGAATACAGCGACTTTCATCCTTTTACCTGCGGCATTTTTAGTGGGAATGACTAAGTGTGAATTGTAGGCACAATATTCAGGGTTAATTGTAGTTAAATAACTCTAAATAAAAACCTTTTTAGAGCAACACACACGATCGCCAAGCGTCCAAAAATAAGTAAGCGCGATCGCACTTTGTATAGACACCGCTACTTCTTCCTCTTTACGCAGCAGCAAAATGTTGTCAAAAGTCAATTAGCCTCCTGCTGCAAACGTAAGCATGATAAAAACCGAAAGTAAAATTCCAGGGATTAGTAGCGCTATTAGCGTTAACAGGTCGTGTGTATTCATTATTCTTACCCTCCTATAAAATGATCTGATGAAAGGATAAATGCTTTTCTAACCTAACTTATCTAAGTCAGCCTAGATAAGTTACAATTAATTTATATACGTTAACAGACACAAGAATTCTGCTTGTAGGTTGCCAAGGACACCACCTAGAAGGTGATTGATTGACATCAGCGTACCAAAGCCACCCACCGGATAGAAAAAAGTGTTCCTACAAAAAGTTTTATCTTACTCCCCCAACATCCCCTACAATGTAGTCGCGATTGCAGCTTCTCTAGGTGGACTAAAAGCAATCAGCAATATTTTGTCTGCCTTACCCTCAGATTTTCCAGCAGCTATTACGATAGTCCAGCATCTATCTACCCTGTATCCTAGCTATATGGCGGAGATCCTCAGCCAGTGTACAGCTATGCGAGTCAAGCAGGCAGAAGAAGGGGAATTGTTACGCGCAGGGACAGTGTACATAGCTGTTCCGGGTAAGCACCTGCTAGTTAATCCGCAGGGTACGCTTTCCCTCTCAGATACAGACAAAGTACATTTTGTCCGCCCCGCAGCTGATAAACTTTTTGCGTCGTTAGCAGCTAGCTATAAATCACAGGCGATCGCCATAGTTCTCACTGGTAGGGATAGTGATGGTGCAACAGGTGTGCTAGCAATCAAAAAGCAGGGCGGGATCGTGATCGTCCAAGATGAAGCTGATTGCGAGTGTTTCAGTATGCCTAAACACGCTATTGAAACGGGAAAAGTAGATTTTGTGCTTCCCTTAAATGCGATCGCTACTAAACTGATTAGTCTGGTAATGATGGAAAAAGCGGCGTGAGAGGGAGCATTCTTAGCAGGGGAGCAGGGGAGTTGAGTAAAGCTTGATTGGGCTATTTTAAGCCTTTTAAAGAACTTGCTGTTTCAGTGGCCGTCAAATTTTTACTCTGAATTAAGACACCAAAACCGCCTAATCCGGTGGGCTCAATCAATTGGTGTAGGGCTTCACGCCGTTGCAGTAGCTGTTGGATAGATTGAGGGTTACTGGTGGAGAGGGCGGCAATGCGATCGCCTAGTCCTAATGCCATCAAAAACAATCCTTGCTGAGTAAAACCAAGATTATCCAACCCACACATCTCGCCCCAGCGTTGTAAGGCGGTAAAGTCTACATGGGCTGTAATATCTTGTTGCCCAATATTTATATATGGGTTGTTATGGTGCATATGGCGGTAGTAGCACTGTAACGTTCCTTGCGATCGCATCGGATTGTAGTAACGATGCGCTGGATAGCCATAATCAATTGTTAATAAATACCCACGCTGTAGCCGATTTGATACCACTTTCAGCCAGTCTAGGGCGGCTAAGTTAACTTCGCTGCGGTAGCCGTCTGGGTAGGCGCTAGATGGCAATGCTATTTTTACTAAATCAAAATATTCAGCTAGTTGAGGTGTGGAAAGTTCGCCTATTACTTCAACAAATATAGGCAATCCTCTCGCTTCCTGTGTCGTGACATAAATTTCCCGCAGTTGTCCCGCTTCTATAATGAACTGATGCACGGGTAAAGCATCAACTAATTCATTGGAAAAACAGCAACCGATAATTGAGTCGGTGGCTATCTCTTCTAAGCTGCACCATTTGATCGGTAAATTCTTTAAACGTTGTTGCTGTTCCTGCTGAAGGGCATTAGACTTTTCAACGATGATGTATTCTAGGGCGGCAAAAAAATCTGGATAGTGCTGCAATAAGTACCCAAGAATATCTGCTGCTAGAATACCTTGACCAGCCCCCATTTCTACTATAGTAAATTGCTGTTGCCCAATAATTTCCCCCATCTGAACAAATTGTTCAGCTAGCAATTCACCAAAGTCAGCACCAAGATGAGGCGATGTCAAAAAGTCTCCCTGCTGTCCAATATTTATCGCTTTGGTTGCATAATAGCCCTGCTGAGGGTGATACAGCGCTGCTTCCATGTATTGGGTAAATGTAATGCGCTGCCCTTGAGAACAGGCAATGTCACGAGCGATCGCGTCACACAGCAAGGGATTGGAATCATCGTCTAGTTGTGGCATAAGAGGGATCAGGGGTTAAGGGCTAGGGGCTAGGGATTAGGGGTAGAGCAACCTACGGTTGCAAAACTGGTGTCTAGCACCGTATTTAACATCAGCTATACTACTTCTTCTCTTACCCCTAATCCCTGATCCCTGATCCCTGATCCCTAGCTATTAACGATCTACCGATCCCATGATGATGTCAACACTACCCAAGATCGTCACAATGTCGGCAACTTTCACACCCCGCAGAATTTTGGGAAATATCTGGAGGTTGTTGAAATCGGCTGCGCGAATCTTCCAACGCCAAGGAAAGACATTATCATCGCCAATGAGATAAATTCCTAGTTCACCTTTGCCACTCTCGACACGAGCGTAAATTTCACCCTTGGGCATTTTAAAAGTAGGAGAAATTTTCTTGCCAATGTACTGATAATCAAAGCCATTCCACTCAGACTTTGGTCCTTCAGCTAGGCGTTTGGCTTCTAGATTTTCGTAGGGGCCGCCGGGAAGTCCAGCGATCGCTTGGCGCAAAATCTTAACCGATTCGCGCATTTCCCGAATCCTGACGACGTACCGCGCGAAGCAATCACCCGCCGTTTCCCATTGTACATCCCAGTCGAAATCGTCGTAACACTCATAGTGGTCAACTTTCCGCAGATCCCACTTTACCCCAGAAGCCCGCAGCATTGGGCCAGAAAGTCCCCAGCTAATTGCTTCTTCACGGTTAATTGTGCCAACGCCTTCAACTCGTCGCCGGAAGATTGGGTTATCGGTAATTAAGCGCTCGTATTCATCTACTTTGGGCGTAAAGTAGTCACAGAATTCTATGCACTTATCAATCCAGCCGTAGGGTAAATCAACCGCAACTCCGCCAATGCGGAAATAGTTGTTATTTACCATCCGATAACCAGTGGCGGCTTCCCATAAATCGTAAATTAGCTCTCTTTCACGGAAAATGTAAAAGAAAGGAGTTTGAGCGCCCACATCAGCCATGAATGGTCCTAGCCATAGCAAGTGGTTGGCAATTCGGTTCAATTCCAGCATGATTACGCGGATGTAGCTAGCGCGTTTAGGTACTGGAATATTAGCCAGCTTTTCTGGTGCGTTGACGGTGACTGCTTCGTTGAACATTCCTGCTGCATAATCCCACCGACTGACGTAAGGAACGTACATGATGTTGGTGCGGTTCTCGGCAATTTTTTCCATGCCTCGGTGCAGGTATCCCATTACTGGTTCGCAGTCCACCACATCTTCGCCATCGAGGGTGACAATCAGCCGCATTACTCCGTGCATGGAGGGATGGTGTGGCCCCATGTTCAGCACCATCGGTTCAGTTCTGGTTTCTAGCCTTGCCATAGGTGAGTAATTTCCTGTTTATGAAGATTTTAAGTTAAACTGCCTCAGCTTTAGCGCGCTAGATGCCAAGGACACAAAGAAAGTGTGCGAAAGCGATAAGTTGGAGAGGAGCGGCACTTAAAATTTTTACTTGATGTTTAATTTTCTTGTACCCACTACTCACTTTGCACTTTTCACTACTCACTTCTTTCGATAAATGCTTTTACTTGATGTTTAATTTTGTTGCACTTCTTTAATTATATGGAGCTTGGGATTCAAGAAAGCGAGGACAGGGCTTTTGTTCATGTCCCAGTGTTGAGTCAAGAGGTAATTACAGGCCTTGCGATACGTCCATCTGGGCATTATTTAGATGCTACGGTGGGTGGTGGTGGTCACAGTGAGTTAATTTTGGCAGCTGCACCGGATGTCCGCGTCACAGCTATTGATCGAGATGAGCAAGCGATCGCCGCCGCAAAAACTCAACTTGCTACTTATGGCGATCGCGTCCAATTTCTTCTGGCTAATTTTGCTGAATATCAACCAAATAATATCTTATTTGATGGTATAATAGCCGACTTAGGCGTTAGCTCTCATCATCTTGATGTAGCTAAACGAGGCTTCAGTTTTCGCAATGCTGCTACTTTAGATATGCGGATGGACACGCGGCAATCTTTGACAGCAGCTGAGGTGATCAACTTTTGGGATGAAAGTCAACTTGCGGATATTTTCTTTAAATACGGCGAGGAACGACTATCGCGACGAATTGCACGGCGGATTGTAGAACAACGTCCCTTTGAAACAACTACTCAACTAGCAGAGGCGATCGCTTATGCTGTACCTCGCCAATATCGCTACGGTAGAATTCACCCTGCTACCCGTGTTTTTCAAGCACTGCGAATTGTAGTTAACGACGAGTTAACCTCTCTAGAAACTTTTATAAATCGCGCACCCGATTGGTTAGCACCAGGCGGCAGAATTGGAATTATTAGTTTTCACAGTCTAGAAGACCGGATCGTGAAGCATAGTTTAAGGGCTTCACCGTTGTTAAAAATATTGACAAAAAAGCCAATTACTGCTCAAGAGGATGAAATAAAGCAAAATCCGCGATCGCGCTCTGCTAAACTTAGATTTGCAGAACGACGAGATATGATTAGTTAAATTACCAGCTTCTCAAAAATTAATAAGCGGAATTACCTTTTGTGCAGTCCCGATGCCTTCAGGCATCGGGACTGCGGAATTTTTGCTCTACTACATGGCGAGGAATTTCTACCACAAAAGTCGTTCCTTGATCCAGGTTACTCTCAACTGTAATCTTGCCGTGGATTATCTCAACTAAGCGGTTAGTAATCGCCAGTCCTAAACCAGTACCACCGTGTTCGCGGGTTAAAGTTTGATTTCCTTGCCGGAATTCCTCAAAAATATACCCTAAGTCAGATTCTGCGATGCCAATTCCAGTATCTTTAACTGCGATCGCGATTTTGTTTTCAGTCACTTCCCCCACTTCTACCTGAACACCGCCAACCTCAGTAAATTTAATCGCGTTGGAGAGTAAGTTAACTAAAATTTGGCGCAAGCGAGTCTTGTCGTTGACAATCACAGGATTATGGAGATTTAATTTAACTTCCATTGTCAAATTCTTCTGTTCGGCTAGAGAGCGCATTTCTTCCTGAGTAGCTGTCACTATTTCAGCTAAGTTAAGTTCTTGAAGTTTAAGTTCAAGCTTGCCAGCCTCTAGCTTCGAGAAGTCGAGAATATCATCAATTAAAGTTAATAAATGCCTACCACTGTTGAGAATGCGTTGAACCATGTTTTCTTGCTTGGGAGCAAGTGTTGCTTGGGGGTAGCGCAACAGCAGTTGGGAAAAACCAATAATTGCGTTCATCGGACTACGCAATTCATGAGACATGATCGCTAAGAAATGCGATTTTAGTCGTGCTGTTTCTTGTAGTTGAAGATTCTGCATTTGAATGTTGCGAATTTGCGCTTCAGTCTGCTTGCGGACTGTGATGTCACGCACTAGCCAACGCCAACCACTTAGTTTACCTTCCCGGTCGCGGACAGTAGAGATAGTTACAGCAGCGTCAAAGGTTGTACCTTCACGGTTACAAAGCTGTAGTTCCCATTCTTGCGTCAAATCAAGTTTGTGTAGTTGGTTTAGCTTGGAACGAAAGCAACGCCGTTGTTCGTAAGGGACGAAGTTGACAAGCGGTTTGCCCTTTAATTTCTGCTGCGAAATTTTGAACAATGATGCAACCGTGCGATTTGCTTCTTTGATTATTCCTACATCATCAGTTACCAGGTAGCCATCTGGTGCAAATTCAAATAACTCCTGATATCGTTGACGTTCTGCTTCCACAATGGCGCGCGCGATCGCTAACTCTTCATTTTGCGCTCTCAGTTCTTCTTCTGCTACGTGCAATTCTTCCAAGGCACTAAGTAGTTCCTCTAACGCTGCTGATTTTATCTCTGTTTGCGCTGGTGCTAACTCATCAGCACGTTTTTGAAGATTGGTAGCGCGATCGCGTACTGTACCTACCTTTTGGACAAAGCTGTCCATGCTATGCTCAAAATTTTTACCAGTTTCTTTTTCCACCTGAATCATTTATTTTGTTAACTAATTAAATAGATTAACTATTTAAATAAAAATTTACGTCTAAAGAAGCAATATTAGGATAAAATCATTTATTTTATAGTAATAACTATGCTTATTTATTAAAGAAATTAAACTAAGTTTTTTATTAACTGCAAAGCTTGTATTAAATATTAGAACTGCAAAACGATAATATTTGCTCTACTTTAGGGCTGATAGAAATTATTTTTAAGGTAGATTTAAATTTATTAGATATAATTTTTGCAAAAGTTACTATTTTGCGTAAAGTAGATAAGAAATATTCGTTTCCCCCCTACTCCCCTGCTAAGAATGCTCCCCTGCTCCCCCGCAGTTTGAACGAGCAAACTGAATGACTCACAGTTTATTCAGTTCTCAACTTCTGAGATTTCTTCCATCAACATGATCACGCCGCGAATTTCTGTTGTCGCACTCATTAGGGGTGTACAGACTACTTGACAGTTGCTCGCTCTACCACGACGATTTGTCGCCTTTAAAGTTATTTCTTGGTATTTAACTCCCAGTAAACAGCTGCGGAGTGCCTGTAGTAGTTGTTCTACTGGTAGACCAATATCTAGGTTCAGAAAGTGTTGACCTTTGACTTCTTCACTACGCCAACCCCATAAATCTTCAGATTTGTTGTTCCAAACTAAGACTTGTAGCTCTCGATCCACAACAACGACAGCGCCACGGATACTGGTTAAGATCGCCTCTAAGAAGGCGTTAATTTCGTTAAGTTGAAGGCTACGCCGCCGCAATTCATCATTAATTGTCTGCAATTCCTCGTTAGAAGATTGCAGTTCCTCGTTCATGGTTTCCAATTCTTCGTTGGTAGATTGCAGTTCTTCGTTGGTAGTCTCCAATTCTTCATTAGTAGATTGCAGTTCTTCGTTAGTAGTCTCCAATTCTTCATTAGTAGACTGCAATTCTTCATACGCCATTTCTAGCTCTTGGTTGGAGTGTTCTAACTCCTCAGTTAATTTTTTAGAGCGAGTAACATCGTTGAAACTGATGCTTGAGCCTAGCAGATTACCGTCAAAGTCAAATAGCGGTGTAACCTGCACGTCAAAATATTGAGCGCTGTTACTATTTGTCCATTCAACGTCTTTGTGGACAATTGTTTGCCGCTTATTGTTAGCTTGGTTAATTGAGGAGCGCAGTTCCACTGGTCGGTAAGAGATTTCTAAATCTTGGAGTGGACGATTTAGATCTCTGGGACTGAGGGCAAACAGCGATCGCATCCGGTCGTTAGCTAATACTAAAATACCCTTGACATCAACTACCATCTGAGCAAGTGTGCTGACATCGAACGCAGCATCCCGCAACCGTACATGAGTGGATAGATAGTTAAATTCCTTGTCGTCATTATTATTCATAAGCCACACGCGCTCGCGTACCCTGGCGTTCGCCACTTTTGTGAAAATGCGTCGATTCAAGTCTATTGGTGTAAAAGATTTACTGTGACTGAGTAACATTTCCGCTTTACCCAACACCAGAAAGGCGCTCTCATTTAAAGCAAAGTGAAACCGAGCGATAATTTTGGCTTGAGCTTCGGCATTAAAATACATCAAGGTGTTGCGGCACACCAGTAAGTCGATTCGGGAGATTGGCGCATCTTGAACCAAGTTGTGGCGACCAAAGATTACTGTGCGGCGTAGGTCTTTGCGAAAGATATACTGGCTATTAAAGCAAGCAAAATACCGTTCTAGTAGCTCTTGCGGAATGTTCTCTACTTCTTTAGCATTGTAGCTAGCCCCACGAGCTTCATTCAGTGCTTCCTCGTCTATATCTGTAGCGTAGATTTTGACTCGTTCTCGAAACTGTTCCACTCCCAAAACTTCTGCTAGCGCGATCGCCAAAGTGTAGGCTTCCTGTCCAGAAGCGCAGCCAGCACTCCAAACCCGAATCGGCTCGTGCGGTTCCTTGCGGGCTACGATTGCGGGAATAACCTCGGCTTGCAAGTAGTCCCAGGGCGACTGATCGCGAAAGAAGGAAGTGACATTAATCAGAATTGTGTTGAACAGTTGGATAAATTCTTGCGGATCTACCTCTAGGTAATCCATGTATTCGTTGATAGTCTCAATCCCCACAGCCTGCATCCGTTTTTGCACTCTTCGCATCAGAGTAGAACGCTTGTAGCCTGTGAAGTCAAATCCACGGCTGCGCTTGATGTAGTTCAGCAACGCTTCCAATTCAGAGCTGGTATCCGGGGTCATTGAATGAGGAGGTGGGGTGATGGCGGAATCAGGAGATAGTGTGCTCGAATAATGGGGTCTGTCCCCCAATCTCCTCTTCTATTTCCCTTTCTTCAGTCAAAAGTTTCATCAGTGTAGCTGCAATTTCATTCAAGGGTAGAACCCAATCAACACTGCCATTGTCAATAGCTATAGGCATATCGGAGGAAGCCGCAGTTGCTTGTTGGGCGATCGCGATGCCGCGTTTCTTTCTAATTGCCTGCACTCCCATAGCACCATTACCGTCTGTACCGCTAAGAACTACGGCTACAGCGCGTTGTTTGAAACTGGCTGCTACTGACTCGAATAGTAAGTCAACTGAAGGGCGCGCGAAGTGGACTAATTCTGAAGAGAACAAGGAAATAGTATTGTCTGAGTTGACTAGCAAGTGGTTATGCGGAGGAGCGATGTAGACTGTACCTGAAAGCAGCGAATCCCCCTGTTGCGCCTGCTTAACTATCATGCTTGTGCGCTGGCTGAGGATATCCAGCAGTTGGCTAAATTGCTGAGGGTTTAGAGGCTGCACTACAGTAATAGCGGCCGGAAAGTCTGCTGGTAAGGCACGCAAAACCTCGCTTAAAGCATTCACTCCAGCGCCATCAGATGTGCCAATCGCCACTATGTTCAAGTCTACAGGATTAACTGTTTTTGACCCATTATTACCTAGACTAGATGCCAGACTTTGCTCCCCTATTACTTGGCCATTCACACTTGACAAATGGCTATTTTTGTCTCCTTTAAGTAACAGTTGTCGGATGAGAGTGGCACGCTGCTGGGCAAATTGCCTCTGATCTTCAAAGCGCTTTGCTGAGAGATTTTGGTTGCGATCACGCGATCGTACTGCTAATCGCTCGGATAGCGCCGCTTTCTCCTCCAGCGCCCTGAGTGCATTCCACAGAGCCTCTTCCAACGCCTGGGACTGTTCTGCCATCAGGCTGTTCGCCGAGTAAGCATGGCCAGTACGACAACGGAATCGCAGCACCCCTCCTTCGTCTATTTCCCAAAGCACCCCGTTACAGTCTGGACAGGCGTACGGCGAGGGTGTTCCTGGGCGCTCGAGCTTCTGCATCGCGTTTATTTCCAGTTCTGCACTGTCAGTTTCTATTTCCATGTCGTGAGACACGGTTGGTTCTCCTGTTTCTACAGATTTGTGAATCAGAGCCACTAACACTGATGCGATTTCAGCTACTGGCAAGATATGGTCAACGTCTACATTTTCGATCGCATTGGCTGGCATTCCCGAATACATTGCTTCTTCAGGATTCTGAACAATAGCTATGCCGCCTTGCTGTTTTACCGCTAACAAACCCGCAGTCCCATCATCGAGAGTACCTGATAGCACTATGCCGACAACGCGAGACCCGTAAACCCGTGCCGCAGTCCGAAACAGGGGATCTACAGCTGGTCGATGACTATTTTCTTTGGGGCCACGTGCTAGACGAATGTATCCATTTTTAATCAGTAGGTGGTGATCCGGCGGTGCAACGTAAATCCTACCTTGCTCAATCTTTTCACCGTCTTGGGGATGGCTAGCCCAAAGAGACGTATTTTTATGCTGTTTTTTGATTCGATGGTTCAAAATACTAGGCAAAACACTCGTACCTTGAGCCGGAACGTGCAGGACAACAAAGATGGCTGCTGGTAAATCTGGTGGTAAATTATCCACAAGTTGAGCAAGCGCTTCTACTCCGCCTGCGGAGGCTCCGATAACAATAATGTTGTGTCCAGGCATTAGTTATTTCCTAAGTAGCAGCATCATTAAACTTGCGCTGTTAATTCACTACTAAATTTAAGCTAGCAGAGTTAGGCAATAAAAAACGATAGAGAATAAACTCCTCTATCGTTCTGCAATTCTTAGCTGGGCATATAAATAATACGCCCATACGATTACTTACTACTCAGCGCCTTGCGGTAGCAGTTCACGGCGCTGCTCAGAAACCACCTTCACAGTACCGCTTTCATCCACATCTACGGTAGCTGTGTCACCTTCTTTAATCCGACCTGACAGCAGCTCTTCAGCGAGACTATCTTCCAGCAAGCGCATAATCGCTCGACGTAAAGGCCTTGCTCCGTAGCTGGGGTTGTAACCCTCTTCTACCAAGCGATCTTTGAACCGTTCCGTAACTTCTAGAACAATGCCCTTCTCTGCCATTCGCCCAAACACTTCTTTGAGTAAAATGACGGAGATTTCCTTAACTTCGTCCTTGGTCAATTGACGGAAGACAATAATTTCATCCAAGCGGTTGAGAAACTCTGGACGGAAATACTGTTTCAGTTCTTCGTTTACCAGTGACTTGATCCGGTTGTATTGCGATTCTGCTAGGTCTTGAGAGAATTCAAAGCCTAAACTACCGCCACCTTTTTCAATCACCTTAGAACCAATATTGGAAGTCAAAATCAGCAACGTATTTTTGAAGTCTACCGTCCGACCTTTGGCATCGGTGAGGCGACCATCTTCCAAAATTTGCAGCAGCATATTGAATACATCCGGGTGTGCTTTTTCAATTTCATCGAAAAGCACTACGGTGTATGGGCGACGACGCACAGCTTCTGTTAATTGACCGCCTTCGTTGTAACCTACATATCCCGGAGGCGAACCGATTAATTTGCTGACTGTGTGACGTTCCATGTATTCCGACATATCCAGCCGGATCATTGCGTCTTCTGAACCGAAGAAATAAGCTGCCAATGCTTTTGTTAACTCAGTTTTACCTACACCTGTAGGCCCAGAGAACACAAAGCTAGCAATTGGTCGGTTGGGGTTCTTCAAGCCAACTCTGGCGCGGCGAATTGCTTTGGAGACTGATTTGACTGCGTCGTCTTGACCGATCAAGCGCTGATGCAAGGTATCTTCCATGTGCAGCAGCTTTTCAGATTCAGATTCAGTCAGCTTGTTAACTGGTACTCCCGTCCAAGAAGCGACAATGTGGGCAATATCTTCTTCGGTAACAACTGGAGACTCTTCACCTTCAGGGCGGCTTGAAGCTGCTTTTCCTTGAGCAATTGTGCGGATTTCTGCTTTGATCTCCATTTCGCGATCGCGCAGTTCTCCAGCTTTATCAAAGTCTTGACTGCGTACTGCGTCGTCTTTTTCTTTCAGCACCCGACGTAGTTCTTTATCTAGATCCTTTGCTGCTGGTGGTAAGGCTGAATTCATCAACCGCACTCTTGAACCTGCTTCATCAATCAAGTCAATTGCTTTATCTGGTAAAAAGCGATCGCTAATATAGCGGTCAGACAGTTTTGCAGCTGCAACAACAGCCTCATCAGAGATTTTTAGCTTGTGGTGCTGCTCGTAGCGTTCGCGCAGTCCATACAAAATCTCGATTGTTTCGTCTACCGACGGCTCACCTACCATCACTGGTTGGAAGCGACGCTCTAAAGCTGCATCCCGCTCGATGTGCTTGCGGTATTCATCAAGCGTAGTTGCTCCGATACACTGCAACTCACCCCGCGCTAAGGCTGGCTTGAGGATATTTGCCGCGTCGATTGCGCCTTCAGCTGCACCTGCACCAATCAGAGTATGCACCTCGTCAATCACCAAAATCACATTCCCGGCGGAACGGATTTCATCCATAATTTTCTTTAAGCGCTCTTCAAATTCACCTCGATACTTCGTACCAGCTACAAGTAAGCCAATATCTAAGGTTACTACGCGCTTATCTTCCAGAATATCGGGGATATCTTTGTTAGCAATCCGAGATGCCAAGCCTTCAGCGATCGCAGTTTTACCAACTCCGGGTTCCCCAATTAACACTGGGTTATTTTTGGTACGGCGACCCAAAATTTGAATTACTCGTTCAATTTCCTTAGCACGACCAACAACGGGATCAAGTTTACCTTCGCTTGCCATTTGCGTCAGGTTTGAGCCAAATTCGTCCAAGGTTGGCGTTTTTGTGCGTCCTGACTGACCAGTAGCTGAAACTTCTGCTGTTTCTCCCAGCATCCGAATTACTTGGGTGCGTACCTTGGAAAGATCAACTCCCAAGTTTTCTAACACTCTTGCTGCTACGCCTTCGCCTTCGCGAATCAAGCCTAAAAGCAAGTGTTCTGTGCCGATATAGTTATGTCCCAGTTGGCGTGCTTCTTCTAGAGATAGTTCTAGAACTCGCTTTGCTCGTGGTGTAAAGGGAATTTCTACAGCAACAAAGCCTGAACCGCGACCAATTATTTTCTCTACTTCAATCCGAGCGTCTTTGAGGTTGACACCCATAGATTTTAGTACCTTAGCCGCTACGCCTGTCCCTTCTCCAATCAGACCCAGGAGGATCTGCTCTGTGCCTACGAAATTGTGACCCAGGCGGCGAGCTTCCTCCTGGGCCAGCATGATCACCTTAATGGCTTTTTCTGTGAAGCGTTCAAACATGGCGTTTTTCCATCACCTGAGTCTTGTCCGGTATGCTGATTTTAGCATAGGCTATTTATCTGGTTTCCAGTTATGGTATGGACAACCAGGACGGTTTACCCCCCTTTTGAGGAGCAATTTCTTCATTTTGGGAGATTTTTGACAGTAATTTGCTTCTAAAAAAGTTTTTAAGTGAACAATATCTTTAAATTTTTGTTGGTTTATGCTTATACAAACTTCCAAACGTTTTTAATCACTTGACACTTAAATACTTATGCCACAACAACTTCTGTTAGCAAAACTTTAGAAAAATTGAGCTAAATTCGGCATCCCTGCCAAAAAATTATGCCTTGTGTTTGTTTGTTGGGCAAAATTTCTTGATTTTATAGCGTTAAGCCGTAGGCATCACTTTCTAAATATTTTTTTGGGCCATCAGATTTTTAGACTCATTTATTGCCTATCAAACATAAACTATTAGCATAAATTGTGCTTTTTGTCAAGAATAAGGATCGCTCAGTAGGGAATTCAAATTCATCTGTAAATCCCAGCCTACTGTTGTTAGGCGATCGCAAATTGCTGAGTTCCACACGGCTAAAGTTTGCTGAAATTCAGCATCTTGAAGGTCGCCGCGCCAGAGAATGAGAGCATCTTCACCAGTATCTTTGTAGTAACCCCGCCGTCGTCCAGCTGTTTTGAAGCCAAATTTTTGATATAAATTTAAAGCTTGTGCGTTAGCAGCGCGGACTTCTAGGGTGGCTCGTTCCAAGCCGCGATCGCAAGCTACACTAAGCAAGGCTAGAAGTAACGCATATCCTAAACCTTGGCGCTGGTAGTGGGGATGAACCGCTAAAAGTGTAATGTGAGCTTCTTCTAAAATTGCCCACATACAACCCATGCCTAGCAGAGATGAGGGACTAATAGGAAAAGATAAACCGATTAAATCACTGTTAGGGCTGTCTAATTCTCGTTGATATCCTTCTAGAGTCCAAAGACCACCAAAACACAGGTAGTCTAGTTCCAGAACTGCATTCAACATCTGGGGTGTAATTGGTTTCAGTTCTAATATCACAGGTAGCAATTGTAAACTGGAAACAAAACTCACTCACGCCTTTTAATTTAAGGACACTTCTTACCAATATGGTATCGACTCATCCTGCTGGGGTTCAAAATTCTGGTTCTCAGTATCTAACTGACTCAATTACCGCAGCAAATTCACCTAACCAAGAACTTCTACCTCTGACTGCGCGAGTTAATAGTCACGACTGCTTAGAAATTGGTGGTTGTGATGTCACAAGTTTAGTGCAGCAGTATGGTTCACCCCTGTATATTTTGGATGAGGAAACCCTCAGAACTGCTTGTCGCCAATATCGAGATGCTTTTAAACGTTATTATCCAGGTGTTTCTCAGGTACTTTACGCTTCCAAGGCATGGAGTTGTTTGGCTGTCTCGGCAATTGTGGCTGATGAAGGCTTAGGAATTGACGTAGTTTCCGGTGGCGAACTGTACACGGCCCTGCAAGCGGGTGTTAGTGCAGATAAACTTTACCTGCACGGCAACAACAAATCTGTAGCAGAGCTAACTTTGGCAATTAACTTCGGCTGCACGATTGTGGTAGATAACTGGCAAGAACTACACACCCTAGTCAACATAGCAAAACAGGACAGAGGAGCTAGTTCGGAGTATAAAGAATCCTTCTCCCCACGACTCACTACTCACGACTACGCAGCTAATATCGGCGAAGACGCTTCGCCGCTCGCTGCTTCACGACTCACTATTCGGATCATGCTGCGGCTGACACCAGGGATTGAGTGTCACACACATGAATACATCCGTACGGGACACCTGGATAGTAAGTTTGGCTTTGATCCCAATCAACTGGATGAAGTGTTTAAGTTTGTCAGCCAGGAACCTAGCTTGAATTGTGTAGGCTTACACGCGCATATTGGCTCACAGATTTTTGAACGCCAACCGCATCGAGATTTGGCTGCTGTGATGGTGCAGTGGTTGAGTAAAGCAAGTGATTATGGTTTAGCGATCGCAGAATTAAATGTTGGTGGTGGTTTAGGGATGCGGTATACAGAATCCGACGATCCGCCGAGTATTGCAGAATGGGCGAAGGCTATTTGTGAAGGTATCAAGAATGCTTGTGAAGTCCACGATTTGCCGTTACCGAAGTTATTGTGTGAACCAGGGCGATCGCTAATTGGATCAGCTTGTGTCACTGCTTATACGATCGGCTCATCAAAAATTGTGCCAGAAATTCGTACCTACATTAGCGTAGATGGGGGTATGTCTGATAATCCCCGCCCGATTACTTACCAATCGGTTTATCGCGCGATCGTGGCTAACAAAATGTCAGCACCTCTAACAGAGACAGTAACAATTGCTGGAAAACATTGTGAATCTGGAGACATTTTAATTAAAGAAGCAACTCTACCCAAGACACAACCAGGAGATATTCTTGTAGTAATGGGAACGGGTGCATACAATTACAGCATGGCTTCTAACTACAATCGCTTGCCTAGAGCAGCAGCAGTGCTAGTCAGTGCTGGAGAAGCGAATTTGATCTTGCAGCGTGAAAGTTATCAAGATTTGCTAAGACAAGACTGTTTACCGGAAAGGCTAAAGATTCAGCGTAGTTAAAGGCAAGAGGCGATCCCCCCTTTCCCCTCATCCCCAGAGGGGGCCCCATGCCCCCCCTTCTTAAGGGGGGAGGCAAGAGGCAATAAATTTATCTCCTCACCTCCTCTCCCCACACAAAAGATAAAGGTTACCTGTATTTAATGAGAGATTGGTGGAAGCAATGGCTGACAGACTTTGGCTGGACGCAGTCCTTATTGCTTCGCAGTCTTGATGTGGGTTTGGTTCTGGCGCTCACATACATGGTGCTTGTGATTATTGGTGAGCGCCGTACCCTGTGGATGGTGCGGGGATTTATTGTATTGATGTTGGCATCAGTAATAAGTACGAATCTGAAGCTAACGCTGTTAAGTTTTGTCCTCGACAAGTTAGTGATTGGTTCTGCCGTAGGCATGGCAGTTGTGTTTCAGTCAGATTTTCGCCGATTTCTAGAACAGCTAGGGCGCGGGGAATTTGGGCAGCTGTTTCAACGCTCTCGCCGAACTATTCCTAAGCCTGATAGTGTGATTGATGAAATTGTTGATGCAGTTAAAGAACTTTCGCAAAACCGCATTGGGGCTTTGCTAATTTTAGAAGTTGATAGTCCAATTGATGAGCGAGATTTTTCGGTCCCTGGAGTAAAGCTGAATGCCGAAATTTCTAAGGAACTGCTACAAACAATTTTTCAACCTAAGACCCTATTGCATGATGGAGCGACGTTAATTCGCGGTTCTCGGATTATGGCATCAGGAATAATTTTGCCTCTTTCTGGACGCACGGCATCACGTCAGTTAGGTACACGCCATCGAGCGGCAATGGGAATTACTGAGCGTGTCGAAAATTGTGTTTGTGTTGTTGTCTCAGAAGAAACAGGTTCAATTTCTTTAGCAGAAAAGGGAACACTAAATAGACCACTAACCAGCAGTAAACTGAAAGAACTGTTGGAAGAGCGATTTTCCCCATTGGTGGAACGTGAAGCTGTTGCCCCTAGTCTGCTAAGTTTAATTCGCCAGATTAGCAATAATGGATTTCTACTGGTTTCCCGTTTACTGGGGTTAAGATCACCAGCATCTCGAAATAAAAAATGAATGCACCAATTGTGTTAGAATTGCCCCCTGATTTAAAACAAGAACGCCTGCCCAAGCACGTAGCAGTGATTATGGACGGAAATGGTCGGTGGGCTAAACGGCAAGGGCTACCACGCATTATGGGTCATAAGAGGGGCGTTGATGCGCTTAAGGATCTGCTGCGCTGTTGTAGAGATTGGGGCGTACAGGCGTTGACTGCTTACGCTTTTTCGACGGAGAACTGGGGGCGACCTCTGGAGGAAGTTGAGTTTTTGATGACTTTATTTGAACGGGTATTGCGGAAAGAACTGCGGGAGATGATGCAGGAGGATGTGCAAATTAGATTTGTGGGAAATTTGAATGCCCTGCCGCGATCGCTGCAAGCTGAAATTTCGCGCTCAATGGCTGATACTCAAAACAATCGGGGGATCAAGTTTACAGTAGCAACGAACTATGGAGGACGGCAGGAGATTTTGGCAGCAACAAAGGCGATCGCCCTTCAAGTGCAGCAAGGCTTGGTGCAGCCAGATCAAATCGATGAGGCTTTGTTTGAAAGTCACTTGTATACAGCTGGGATTTGTGATCCAGATTTATTAATCCGTACCAGTGGAGAAATGCGAATTAGTAACTTCCTCCTCTGGCAATTGGCTTATGCAGAAATTTATATAACCGAAACACTCTGGCCTGATTTTGACCGCAGTGAGTTTCACCGGGCTTTGTGTTCTTACCAAGAGCGCGAACGACGGTTTGGCAAAGTGTAAAAAGATGAGGATTGAAGGGAGAGATGGGGGATAAGAAGAATATACCCTCCCCTTGTTCCCTTGTCCTCTTCTATGGTCCAGCGAAAATAGCTTGTTCAATATCTTTCCGGCTCAGGGAATATTTGAAAGAGCGTTGAATTTCTTGTCCTGCTTGTGCGGCTGGGAAATAACGTACTGTGAGTTGATCGACATCAAGAGAGAGTTCTGCTTGCCAATCAGTTCCTTGGACATACCAGCAATGGAGTTGTTCGGGATCTTGCTGGCAACCCTGGTTCCTTAGCCATTGCTCAATGTTGGGAAGGGGATGGTTGTATAAGGGAGTATCAGAGGAAGGAAGAGACATATATTAAGTTAGGGGTTAGGGTTGGATATTCGCTCCTGTGTTCTGTCTACTAATTCATGTATTGTAGGCAGTCGAGGGTTGACTTGCTCTTGTACTTGGGGTGGTTGTAGCACTACGGGTTGAAAAGCTGGATCGCCTCTCATTAAGCCAATGGCGATCGCGAGCAGTAGACAACCCAAAAGAGTTAACCCCAGAATAAACAAAGCAAAAATTTCTCCAGCTGAGAGCGGGCGGTCAGTTGGATCTAAGTAAGCAGACGAAGAATGCCTGATTTGCGATCGCGATGGACTGTTCAAGTCGGGTGGTGCTTGAATTACCGATAAGCGTGAGTAGCCAATCTTTAAATCATAAGTCAGCCGCCGCTCTGGATTGCTAAGTGTGGCATAAGCTTCGTTTAGTTGCTGAAATTTGGCAGTAGCTAGAGCGCTTGGCAGGTCTGTTGTATCTGGATGATAGCTCTTACTTAGTTCCCGATAGGCGCGGCGGATTTCTATTGCCGACGCTGTAGGATGCAGTCCTAGCAGTGTGTAATAACTCATCTGATTTAGCATTACGCTTTAGCCCAGTGTCAAGGGGGTTTTGCCCCTAATTCCTTAAGGAGACTCCAAGTTCACCCATCGCTACTTTTTAGTATTGCCCTGTTTTAACTTACGTAGTTCGACTCAAGGCGATTAAAAAGGGGTTTTCTGATATTTTAAATCTACTGCCTACGGTGCGGTTGATGTAAACTCAACTTTTAAATATCTTTTTTAGTCAATAGTAGAAAAGCGCGATCTCTAGATGCCAGATTTGTCACACTAAGTTGAGAGATAATCAAAGATTCAGAATCAGGCGATCGCATGGATGATCCTCAACACCTACTAGATATTGCTAAGTGTTATTTGCAGCAGTCAGTTTCTCCCTACGCCGCCATTATTGATAGTGATCCAGATGCCCTAAAAAAAGCACTTATTGGTCTAGGTGACCTGGGTTTATTGGCGCTGCGGGTTGGGTCACACTCGGGTGGATTGGATGTCAGCCAAGATATTTTTCACAACTTTCAAGAACTCGTAGCTAGATACTCTGGAGCATTAGCATTTCTCCAAACTCAACACCAAAGTGCTGCTGCTATGCTTGGTCAGAGTCAAAATCAGTTCCTTCAAGAGTATCTGCCGCACTTAAGTAACGGTAATGTTTTAGTCGGTGTCGCATTCTCGCATCTGCGGCGTGGAGACAATCCAGTTATTGCAGTTCCCTCTGCTGGAGGATATAAGCTGGAGGGATATGTGCATTGGGTAACAGGGTTTGGCTTGTTTCAAGAATTTATTGTCGCTGCTGTCTTGCCTGATGGCGGGGCAGTTTTTGGTTTAGTACCTTTTGGAGAAACGGCTCAAGGTTCAGTTGGTGCGATTAAATTTAGTCAGCCACTGGCTTTGGCAGCAATAACATCAACCAACACTGTCACCGCTACGCTGACAGGCTGGTTTCTACCTCAAGAGCGCGTTGTTTCAATCAAGCCTAGCGGTTGGATTCACGAAAACGACAAAAAGAATGTTCTTAATGCGACTGGTTTGGTTTTAGGATGTGCTACTGCTGGTCTTGATATTCTCCAAGCTGCCTATTTTACTAAGCCACTTTTCTTCATTACCCAAGCTTTTGAGAAACTCGACCGAGAACTTGCCGATTGTCGCACTGCGATCAGACACGCCCAACAACATCATGAGTCTTTTGACAAAAAACTGCAATTACGAGCTGGGGCGATTAATTTGGCGGTGCGCTGTGCCTGTGCTGCTGTGACAGTTTCGAGTGGTGCTGCTAATTATAAACACCATGCTGCACAGCGAGTTTATCGAGAGGCCCTTGTGTTTACTGTTTCCGGTCAAACAACGGCAATTATGCAGGCGACACTTGCCAGATTGGTAGGCGAGAGATTGTAAATTTATCTCCCGTGCTTCTCAAACGATATGAGGCACTCACCACAACTTGACGAGTTAACTCCTACTCTAGCGCCCGACGAGTGGTGAGCGGTAAGCTGGGTGCTGTGGTTGCAAGCTAATTCCTATAGATTTAGTAAGTGCTGAGACAGGCATATTTTTATGTTTGTAAAGGCTTGAGAACCTTGTGCAGGCGACAGGGTGAGCATAACAGGCAAACCAACATTAGCGGCATCGCGTGCGCGTGATAGAAATCAAGGCACAATTTTGATCTTAAAAAGCGTTATGCCTATGTACATAACGCTACGTTTTTGTCAAGATTAAACTAATTAGAATTTGCTAATTTTAAGGTTTAGCAGTAGCAGGAGTATTCTCTTGGAGAGTACGACTAGGGATATTGAGATTAATGTCTGGCATTTTTACTGGTTCAGGATTGGGAACCGTGATGTTGACATTTGAGGCTTTCTGTTGTGGAAATGAAACTGGTTTCTGGGTATTTTCAATAACAGTTGTTTTGTTGGAATTTGGATTAGTTTCTTGATTTAGGAAGAATGTGCCAACACCTAAGCCTACTAGGATAATACCTAAAAGCAAGCCAGTTGATGCAATATTGTTGTCACTAGCGATTTGATTATCTGTGTAAATTTCACTGTTATAGATTTCGCGTTCATGTTGTGTCATTTTAGATTAATAGAACTCGTTTAGGTAGTATTTATAGTTAGTTTGTTCAAAGCTTTAAAGCAGTGTTTAAGCATTAATAGCTTTTTAACTAACTTGATATTTATGTAATAAATATAACTTTGCTTTTTAAGTGACTAGCTCTATCTAAGGTAATACTGCTTATCAGTCCAAAGAAGGGTGTAATAAATTAGCTATAGTAAAAAGCACTATATCAAAAGCGATCGCCTTTACCAAGATCAAAAGGCGATCGCTGAACGAGTTACTATCTTCAGTACAATGAGGCACGTTTTTGATCTGAGGACACTTAGCGGGCGATTTTGGTATTAACAATAAGGTGTGCTTATGTGCTTTTCACGACTCAGCCTGCGTTACTTCCCCTACAAGCTACTTGCACCCTATCCTCAACAATCCGAGCTCTAAAATTTGGTATGCTTACTGTTTCATCATCTAGGCACTGTCCAGTTACAAGATTGAAGTTTTGCTTGTAAATTGGGGATGCTACTTTAGCAATGCCGTTGCGATCGCCTACAATTCCTCTAGACAAGACAAAAGCTTTACTAAACGGATCGTAATTACTGATTGCAAATACGTCTTCTGTGCTTCCAACTCGAAAAATTGCCACTTGTTCATCTGCAATTAAGGCACAAACTCCGGTATTCGGTGTGATCGCTGGTAGAGGACAAATATCTACCCAGTTGGTAATATTTTGTTGAATTGGTAATGCTTGAACCATTTTATATTCCGATTAACTTCAAGTTTTAGTAAGGTTAATTTTGTACTGCAAATCACCACTAAGACAGAAAGATACTGTGATGCGTCTTAGTGGTTTTTGATCAACTTATTTGGAAACACCTACTAAATATTTCTCGTGTTCGTAAGCTGGACGTTTTTGTCCGCGTTCCTGTACGTTGATAATGCTAGGATCGGACTGATCTGAATTAACAAAATGTCTGAACCGCTTGAGTTTTTCTGGATCTTCAATCGTCGCTTTCCATTCACATTCATAAGTATTAATTAGGTGCGCCATTTCTTGTTCTAACTCTTCGCCAATGCCTAGAGAGTCGTGAATAACAACCTGTTTAAGATAATCAATTCCGCCTTCAAGTTTGTTGAACCAAGTTGCTGTGCGTTCTAGTCGATTGGCTGTACGAATATAGAACATCAAGAACCGATCTAGGTATTTGATCAAAGTTTCTTTGTCTATATCTTCTGCTAACAAAACTGCGTGTTGCGGCTTCATTCCGCCGTTACCACACACATATAAATTCCAGCCTTTTTCAGTCGCAATTATGCCAAAATCTTTACTTTGCGCTTCTGCACATTCGCGGGTACAGCCAGAAACAGCAGACTTGAGTTTATGAGGCGATCGCAAACCCCGATATCGCAGTTCTAATTCAATCGCTAAACTTGTAGAATCCTGCACACCAAAGCGACACCATGTACTACCAACGCAAGATTTAATTGTTCTTAGCGCCTTACCATAAGCGTGTCCCGATTCAAATCCAGCATCTATTAATCGCTGCCAAATATGTGGTAATTGATCAACTCTTGCACCTAAAAGATCAATTCGTTGTCCACCTGTAATTTTGGTGTAAAGTCCAAATTCTTTAGCTACTTCTCCTAATACAATCAATTTATCTGGTGTAAGTTCTCCGCCTGGTACTCTAGGGATAACTGAGTAAGTGCCATCTCGCTGAATATTTGCTAAATAGGCATCATTTGTATCTTGAAGAGAGATGTGGGGTTTCTCCAAAATATACTCATTCCAAGTAGTAGCAAGAATCGAAGCTACAGCAGGCTTAGAAATTTCACAACCTTGTCCTTTACCGTATTTTTGAATTAACTCTTCAAAGGTGAGAATTTTATGAGTTCTTACTAGATGATAAAGTTCTTGACGAGAATAATCGAAGTGTTCACACAAATTGTTCTTAACTTCTAAACCTGCTTTCTTCATCTCAGATTTAAGCAGATCCGTTACTAATGGTACGCAACCACCGCAGCCTGTTCCGGCTTGAGTACATTTTTTGACGCTGGCAACATCAGTAAAGTTATTTTCTTGAATTGCAGTACAAATTTGACCTTTACTAACATTATTACAAGAGCAAATTTGAGCCGTATCTGGTAAACTTTCTACACCCATTCCTACGTTGGGTTTACCTTCGCGTGGAGGTAACAGCAAGTCTTCTGGATGAGGTGGTAAAGCAATATTATTTTGAACAAATTGCAGTAGTGTACCGTATGCTGAAGCATCTCCGATTAAAATCCCACCTAAAAGACGGCTACCATCTTCATTCAGTACAAGTTTTTTATAAACACCTTGAACTGCATCAGTAATAGCAATTTCTTTAGCGCCAGAAGTTTTAGCAAAGGCATCTCTAAAACTGGCAACATCTACGCCCAAAAGTTTGAGCTTTGTAGACATATCTGCGCCTGTAAAAGTGCTGGTGGTGATGTTATTAAAAATATCTGCCACTACACTTGCCATTGTATAGCCAGGAGCAACTAAGCCATAGATCCGGCTTTGGTAAAGGGCGCATTCACCAATGGCATAAATATCTGGATCAGAAGTTTGACACTGTTCGTTAATTATAATACCACCGCGATCACCTACTTCAATTCCGCAGTCTTTAGCAATTTGATCGCGCGGGCGAATTCCAGCTGAAAACACAATCATATCTGTTTCCAACTCAGAACCATCAGCAAAAATCATTTTTGTGACTTTGCTATCAATGCTGACAATTTCTGTAGTTGATTTACTTGTATGAACTGAAACTCCAAGTTCTGCTATTTTGTTGCGTAAAATATTACCACCTGCATCATCAATTTGCACTGGCATCAGTCTTTGGGCAAACTCTACTATATGAGTTTGTAAACCCATATTTTTAAGGGCGTTAGCACATTCTAACCCTAATAAACCACCACCAATAACTACGCCAGTTTGACAATTCTTAGCATAGCTAGACATTGCCTCAAGGTCTTCAATTGTTCGATAGACAAATGTCCCTTGAGTATCATTTCCCTTGATTGGTGGTACAAAGGGATAAGAACCTGTAGCTAAAACAATTTTGTCGTAATTAACTATTAAACCATTAGCAGATGTAACTGTTTTTTCTTCGCGATTGATAGCAACTACGCGATCGCCAATATGAATTTTAATACCATTTTCTTGATATAAGCCCATTGGTCACAAGTTAAGGTTGTCAAACAATTGTCAAGAGTGAGACTTAGATGGTGTAAAACTCATAGCAGATAGGGTATAGAGAGGTGAAGCCATGAGTCGGAGTAACCGTGACCATGCTAAAAA